>Ga0163152_10008021_pt1 | contig 11381 bp, 8 predicted proteins | sample OliLakLV19MP8IB2_FD_148635 | JGI IMG/M metagenome (GOLD analysis project Ga0163152, IMG submission 148635) | Freshwater microbial mat bacterial communities from Lake Vanda, McMurdo Dry Valleys, Antarctica - Oligotrophic Lake LV.19.MP8.IB-2 | ecosystem: Environmental > Aquatic > Freshwater > Lake...
ATCATTGCCGCCGGAAGCTCGCGCTGCACGTCGAGACTCCACTTCCACACGGCGCCGTCCTTATAGTCATCCGGCAAATACAGCACGTCGATCGGCCGTATGGTCGACCCGCCGCCGCGCGTCAGGAACGGATCGTCCATCGTCAGGATGTTCGATCCCGGTGCGTAGCGCTGCGACGCGATATTGAACGTCGCGCCATTGGCGCCCACCACGGTGTTCGTCTGCGCAGGTTGCATCGACGTGTTGTAGACTTGGCTGCCCGCCTTGGGCGGCATCAGATTCAAGATCGTAAACGTGTTCTGATGCTGAATATTGTCGAACCAGCCCACGCCCGTGCGGATCACCCATTTGTCGGTCGGGCGGAAGGCGATGCCAATGCGCGGCATAAAGAACCGGAACCGCTGCTGCTGCGCAACTTTGACTGCTCCCGCTTCTCCCAATTGTTCGGGGAAAACAGTGGGAATGATGTCGCCGTTCGGCTTCCGGAATCCCGCGCCGCGTCCTACCGCCGCGCCCAGCCCCGGAATGCTCAGCGTACGCTGCAGGCCCTTCCGGTCCACCGGCCAGCCGTTGTAGTCGTAGCGCAGGCCCAGGTTCACCGTCAACCGCGAAGAAACCTTCCAGTCATCGTTGATGTAGGCACCCCCGCGCTGCGCTCTCGGGAACGTCAGCGGCAGGCCTTCCGGCGTCTGCGTGGTGTTCATCCGGCCCAACAGGAACGAAGCGAATGCATTACCCGTCTGCACGGCGCTAAAACCCAGCAGCCCTTCTTCCAGGTTGGCGGCCCCGCGTTCAATCGTCAATCCGTAGTATTCCGCGCCGAATTTAAAGTTATGTTTGCCCTTGAAGTACGACAGGTGATTCCCGAACTGGTACGTGTTCATTCGGTCGTACCCGTTGCCATTGGTCAGTTCCTGCAACGGAAACGGCAATCCCGTGAACTGCGGAATGCCATGCTCGCGCGGCGTCAGTTTCCGGTTGTTATCCGACGGAATCCGGAACAGGCCCACTCCCAACGAGTCCATATCAAACGAAGTGTTGTCCGTCCGCGGATTAGACGTCAAATCGTTGGAGATCTGAAAGCCGAACCGCAATTCATTGATCATGCTGGGGCTGAAAGTGTGAATCCACTGCGTCGCCAGATTCGTCACCTGCGAGCCCACAAATACCGGCAGGTTCGGATTGATATTGTTGCGCGTCAACGACGAACGGTCCCACGCCAGCCGCGCGAAAACGCGATCCTTGTCTGAGAAGTTGTGGTCCACGCGTGCGAAATACGTATTCACGTCGATCGGCGTCGCCACCGACGCCCGCGCCGTAAAGTCCACCGGATCTTCCTGCACAAACTGCGCCCGCGGAACGAATTTCTCCAGCATGTTCAGCGCGCCCGGATGCAGCCGCGACCGCGGAATCACGTTGTTCGGGAACAGGCCGCCGGTGTCCGGATCCCAAATCAGCGTCGGCGCCACGAATCGCGCGTTCGCCGTATAACCCCGCTGCAGGCGGCTAAAATCACCATTACGGAATTCGTCGATCGGGAAATTCGCCGTGCTCACGATCCCTTCCCGCGACCGGCGGGCTTCATAGTTGAACGCCCAAAAAGTCTTGTTCTTGCCGTTATAGAGTTTCGGGATCAACACCGGGCCGCTCACCACAAATCCAAACTGATTTTGACGCAACGGATTCTTCTGCAATCTCTCCAACCCCGCCGCGCGCTCAAAATTCAAGAAGTAGTTTTCCGCGTCGAACTTATCGTTGCGCAGGAAATTAAACAACGTCCCCCGGAACTGATTCGTCCCGCTCTTCATCGTGATCGTCACCACCGCGCCGCCTCCGAACCCGTACTCGGCCGTGTAGGCGTTGGTCTGAATCTTAAACTCCTCAATTGCCTCAATCGACGGTACGAAATTCATAATGTGAATGCGCGGATCCTTCGCGTCCACGCCGTCCAGCGACGCCACTTGGTTGGTCTCCCGCTGCCCATTCGCGCTCACACTGAATCCCTGGCCCGGAATCGGAAATCCCCCCGATCCATCTCCGCGGCCCGTCCGTTCGCCGTATTGCACACCGGGAACCAGCACCGCCAGCGACTGCATATTCCGTCCATTCAACGGCAGTTCGATAATCCGGCGATTCTCAATCACCGCGCCGACCGTGGCATTCTCTGTCTGTAAACTCACCGCATTCGCCACAACTTCAATCGACTCCGTGACGTTCCCCACATCCAGCCGGAAATCCTGCCGGAACTGCGCCGCCGTTTCCAGCCGCAGGTTTCGCGTAACACCGGTCCGGAACCCGGTCCGCTCGCAACGTACCGTATAATCGCCCACCGGCAACAACGGGAACGTGTAGTTGCCCGTCTGGTTCGTTGTTGTCGTAAACGTCACGTTTGTGGCCTGATTCACGGCAGTCACATTCGCTCCCGCCACAAAAGCCCCCGATGAATCGGTGACCAGGCCTTGAATAGATTGCGTCGTCGATTGGCCAAACACGGCAAGGCCCGCAGCCATCAATACGAGTAACGGTAGGACTCTCCGGAAATGCGGCATCTGCTTCCCTTTCTACGGCCATATTGAAATTAAAAATCGATTGGGTTGCCCGGACCTGCAGACCGCGAAGATTGCTCGGAGTCTGCGAGTCAAACAACTAAAGCTCAATACCTGGAGCCGTCCACCTGAATTGTATTCGGCCTAACCCGGGCCACTGAGTACTTAGTATCTAATCACGCCACGGCCACATTGTCAAACTTCAATGTTCCGGCCTCAATGTTCCGGCCACAACTGCGAAACCACCGCCAACGCCGCCATCCCCGCCGTCTCCGCGCGCAACACATTCGGCCCGACACTTCGGGCGGCCCAACCCAGTTCCAGTGCCGCTTCGCGTTCGCGGTCCGCCCAGCCCCCTTCGGGTCCCAGGAGCATCGCCACGCTTTCCCCCGCTCGCACCGTCAACTGGACCAGCGGCGGCCCTTGCCGCAATTCATCCAGCAGGATCCGGTGCGTCGCTTCCAACCTCAGCGCCTCCCGCAACTTCACCGGTTCCGCTAGCACCGGCAGCGTCATCCGCCGGCACTGCTGGCTGGCTTCCATCAGAATTCGCTCCCAACGCTCCTTCCGCTTCGGCGCCGCCTGCTCCAGCCCGCGCTCACTGCGCTCGGCAATCACCGGCACTATCCGCGCCACATTCAGCTCGGTAGCCTTCTCCAGCAACCACTCAAAATGGTCAAATTTAAACAGGCTCGCCAGCAGCGTTACTTCCGGAACGGGCGCCGGATCCGGCAACCTTTCGCTCACCTTGAACACCACCGAACTCTTCCGCGCCGTTGTGACTGTCGCCAGATAAAGGTGCCTATTATCGGAAATCTCAAACTCCTGTCCCTCTTCCACGCGCAGCACGCGCACCAGGTGCTGCGCCGCGTCGCCGGTGAGTTCAGCCTCATCGCGCCGAACCTCCGGAACATAGAATAATCGCCGTGCCATGTAGAATGTGAGTTTACGATGATTGCCCACTTGCGCGGCAGCGTGCTGGAGAAGCACCCCAATTTGGTGATTGTGGAAACGGGCGGCGTGGGCTATGAAGTCCATATCCCGGTGTCGACCTTTACCCGTCTCCCCGACCTTGGCGGCGAAGCCAAACTCCGCATCCACATGCACGTTCGCGAAGACGCCATGCTGCTCTATGGCTTCCACACGCCAGAAGAGAAACTGCTTTTTGAGAAGCTCATCACCGTCAGCGGCATCGGTCCGAAGGTCGCGCTGACAGCGCTCTCCGGCATCGCGCCCGCCGCACTCGTGCAGGCCATTCGCGCCGGCGATCTGGTGCAGTTAACCCGCATTCCCGGCGTTGGCAAAAAAACCGCTGAACGCATGGTCGTCGAACTCCGCGACAAACTCGACCTCATCATCGCCGGTTCCACCGCTCCCGTTTCTCTCGACAAAGGTCCGCTGCTTTCCGAACTCGATCTCGATCTCATCAGCGCCCTCGTCAACCTTGGCTCCCAGCGCCCCGCCGCCGAGATTGCCGTCCGCAAAGCCCGCGCCGCGCTCCCCGATGGCGACTTTGAAAAGCTCTTCCGCAAGGCCATGGAGCTGGTCCGCTGATGAAGGATCGCGAACTCATCTCCGGCGCCGCGCTCGATAGCGACAAACAGTTCGAAACCGCTCTCCGTCCCACCCGCCTCTCCGATTTCACCGGCCAGTCGCGGCTCAAGGAAAATCTCTCCATCGCCATTGAAGCCGCCAAACAACGCGGCGAAGCACTCGATCACGTCCTTTTATATGGTCCTCCCGGCCTCGGCAAAACGACGCTCGCCAACATCATCGCCGGCGAACTCGATGTCGCCTTCGATCAGACCGCCGCGCCCATCATCCAGAAGAAACTCGACCTCACCGGCGTCCTCACCAACCTCCGCGAAAAGCAGGTTTTCTTCGTCGACGAGATCCATCGCCTCCAGCCCGACATCGAAGAAATCCTTTATTCCGCCCTCGAAGATTTCCGCGTCGATATCATGATCGGCGCCGGCGCCGGCGCGCGCACGCATTCGATGAACATCGCGCACTTCACCGCCATCGGCGCCACCACGCGCCAGGGCCTTATCAGCGCCCCCCTGCGTGGACGATTCGGGCTGGTGCTGCGGCTAAACCCATACGACATTAACGACCTCACCACCATCGTCCTCCGCAGTGCCAGTCTCCTCCAAATTCAAGTCGATGAACCCGGCGCCGCTGAAATCGCCCGCCGCGCTCGCGGCACCCCCCGCATCGCCAACCGCCTCCTCCGCCGCGTTCGCGACTACGCGCAAGTTCGAGCCAAAGGCCATGTCACCCACGCCGTCGCCACCACCGCGCTGGATATGCTCGAGGTCGATCGTTATGGCCTCGATGAGATCGATCAAAAAATCATGATGACGGTTCTTGAAAAATACGCCGGCGGTCCCGTTGGCATTAAGACCATCGCCGCTTCGATTGACGAAGAAGAAGCCACCATTGAGGACGTATACGAGCCGTATCTCATGCAACTCGGCTTCCTCGATCGCACGCCCCGCGGTCGCGTGGCAACCCGGCGCGCCTTTGAATATTTCAAAGTACCCCCGCCGCCAACCGCCCAGCCCAACCTCTTTTGACCACCACGTATCTTGCTCTCGGCTCCAACCTCGGCGACCGCGAGGCCCTCCTCAACGAAGCCATTGAGCGCCTTTCGAAGGAAGGCGTCGAAACCATCCGCCGCAGCGGCATCATCGAGACTGCCCCCGCCTACGTTCTCGATCAGCCCGACTTTCTCAACATGGTCATCGAAGCCCGTACCGAACATTTCGCCTTCGAACTGCTCAATCGAACGCAGCGGGTCGAACGCGCCATGGGCCGCCAAAAAACCATCGAGAAAGGTCCGCGTAACATTGACATCGACATCCTTTACTTCGGCACGCTAATCCTGAAATCGCCCCATCTCAATATCCCCCACCCACTCATCCACGAACGCCCCTTCGTCCTCATTCCCCTTGCCGAGCTAAAATGAAGGAAGTGCAACGCACGCTTATCGCCGTCACATTCGCAATTGGCGCACTCGCCGCGCAGCCTATCGATTTCGTCAAAACCATCGAGCCGATATTCGCCGCGAAATGCTACGGCTGCCACGGCCCCTCCAAGCAGACATCCGGCCTTCGCCTTGATGACCGCGCCGGAGCCATCGCGGGCGGTTACGGCGGCAAAGTCATCATCCCCGGTAACGGCGCCGATAGCATTCTCATCCAACGCATCTCCGCCGCCAAGGGCCTGATGGCAATGCCTTTCGGATCCAAAGGCCTCCCCGCCGAACAGGTTTCCCTTATCAAATCCTGGATCGACCAGGGCGCCAACTACCCCATTCGCGAAACGGCCAGAACCTCAACGCAGTCCCGCCACTGGGCCTTCCAGCCTATAAACAAGCCCGTCGGCACCATCGATCACTTCATCCGCGCCCAACTCACCAAACAATCCCTCAGCCCTTCGCCCGAAGCCTCAAAGCCAACCCTGCTTCGCCGCCTCTCGCTCGACATCACCGGCCTTCCGCCCACGCCCGAAGAGCTGCAAACCTTCCTTAACGACACAGCTACGGACGCCTACGAAAAGCAAATCGACCGTCTTCTGTCCTCCCCCCAATTCGGCGAAAAATGGGCTCGCCATTGGCTCGATCAAGCCCGCTACGCCGATTCCGATGGTTACGAAAAAGATTGGGTTCGCCCCTGGTCCTGGCGTTGGCGCAATTGGGTCATCGACGCCATCAATCGCGACATGCCCTTCGACCAGTTCACTCGCGAACAAATCGCCGGCGACCTGCTGCCCAACGCCGCCATCGAGCAAAAAGTCGCGACCGGCTTCCATCGCCACACGCTCACCAACCGCGAAGGCGGCATCGACACCAACCAGTTCCGCTTCGAAAATATCGTTGACCGGTCAAGTACGGTCGCCTCCGTCTGGCTTGGTCTCACCGCCGGTTGCGCCCAGTGCCACGACCACAAATACGATCCCATCAAGCAAAAGGATTTCTACCAGCTCTTCGCCTTTTTCGACAACGCGGAAGAAGAAGATATCGACGCACCTCTTCCCGGTGAAACCGGCCTCTGGCTCCGCAAAGCCGCCGAATACGAAGAAAAACGCGAAGCGCTCATCGCCCAGTACAAGGTCCGCGAGAAGCAGCCCGCCTGGGAAGTCGACATGCTCGACGCCTTCAAAAACCCCGGCCGCCGCACCGATTGGGATCTCGCCTGGGACTGCCTTCTCAAGCTGACCGAAGGCGGCGACGGCGGGCGCATCATCGGGAAAAACGCCGCGCAACGCACCGCCCGCGAACAACGAATTCTCGAAGTTCACTTCGTCCGTAACTACCACTTCGCCATCGGTCAAAAAGCCTACAAAGACATCAAATTCGACGAGCTCGATAAAAAACTCCGCGACCTGGAAACCGCCTATCCGCAACTCACCCAAGCGTACACGCTGCTCGAAAACGCGATCCCCGAACAGTCGCATCTCCGCATCCGTGGCGACTTCAAACAGATCGGGATCCCTGTCGAGCCCGACGGCCTCAGCTTCCTGCCGCCCTTAAAAAAGCAAGCCCCCCGCGCCACGCGGCTCGACTTCGCCAACTGGCTCACCGCCGCCGAGAACCCGCTCACCGCGCGCGTCACAGTGAACAAAATCTGGCAGGAACTCTTCGGTCAGGGCATCGTAAAGACGGCGGAAGACTTCGGCGTCATGGGCGCGCGCCCGTCGCATCCGGAACTCCTCGATCACCTCGCCGCGCAGTTCCAAAGCAACGGTTGGAGCCGCAAACAAATCATCCGTACAATCGTCGCCTCCGCCACCTACAAACAGTCCTCCGCCACCCGGCCAGACCTTATCGAGAAGGATCCCGAAAACAAGTGGCTGGCCCGCCAGTCGCGGATCCGAATGAATGCCGAATCCATTCGCGATGCCGCTCTTTTCGCCGCCGGACTGCTCGATACAAGCAGGATCGGCGGCCCCAGCATCAAGCCTCCTCAGCCCGATGGCGTCACGTCCATCGGCTACGCCCGCGGCACGAAGTGGGAAGTTTCCCAGGGCACGGAACAGTACCGCCGCGGCCTTTACATCCACTTCCAGCGCACCACGCCGTATCCGCTATTGATGAACTTCGACGCGCCTCGCTCGACCTCCGCTGTCTGCCGCCGCGGCCGTTCAAACACGTCCCTGCAAGCCTTGAATCTTCTCAACGATCCCGTCTTTCTCGAAGCCGCCGAAACCCTTGCTTTACGCCTTCTTCGCGAGGGTCCCGCAACCAACAAAGGCCGCATCCAATATGCCGCGCAACTCGTGCTCAACCGTGACGCCCGCCCCGAGGAAGTCGAACGCCTCTCCCGGTATCTCGACCAGCAACGAACCCTCTTCGCCAGCGAGAAAACGCTCCCGGTCCACACCGTTCCCGGCATCGACCGCGCCGAGCACGCCGCCTGGACCGGCCTCGCCAGCGTGCTCTTGAACCTCGACGAATTCGTCAACCGCGAGTAGCCCTCCAGTCCCGCTGCGCTGCAATTACGGTGTATCCGTCATGCCAACCAGCAACGTAGAACACATTCAGCTCTTAGAACTGCGCGAACCGGAGGACAAGGCGAAACTCGAGTGGCTGCGCGCCGCCGCCAAGGGAAGGTTTCGACCAACTGGATCGAGGTGAGGGAATCGAGTTTGAATGGATGGATGATCTGGATGCCTATTTCGACCAGATCGGCAAGAAGTTCTCCAGTGAGACAGCCGTCGAGCGCAGGCTTGATTAAAAGGCGAGGTTCGCGGCCCTGACTTGGCCCCGCCGCGCTCGCGTGATGTTCGTGAAGCTGTAAATTTCTCCAAACCGCGGGTGCGCTATATTGGGCGCTTATCACGCAAGCCGTAAGCGATATCGGAACCGGCCCGGAGCGGTTTGGACAAAAAGAACTCGTCCTGTCATCTTTCGTTGAGTCGAAGCCAAGTACTCGGCTTTTTGTTTCATGCGCCTCGACCAAATTCGGCGGCTTATTAACGAGTGACCTCCCAAACACGCGATAATTGAAATGAAATGAACGGGAACGCCATTCAAAAACGCCGCGAGTTCTTCCAGAAAATCACCGGCGGTCTCGGCACCATCGCCCTCGGCGACATGTTCGCCCGCAAGGGCTATGGCGCCGTCAAACAGCCCCACTTCCCGGCCAAAGCCAAGCGCGTCATCTTCCTCTTCCAGGAAGGTGCGCCCAGCCAAATGGATCTCTATGATCCCAAGCCACTCCTCAACGAGTGGCACGGTAAGTCGCTCCCGCCGTCCCTGACCAAGGACATGAAGCTAGCCTTCATCAAGCCCACCGCCGCCGTCCTCGGCAGCCCTCGCACCTTCAAGAAATACGGCCAAGCCGGTATCGACTTAAGCGACCTTCTTCCCCACACTTCTAACATCGCCGACGACATCTGCCTCGTCCGGTCCATGCAAAGCGACCAGTTCAACCATCATCCCGGCCAACTTCAACTTTTCACCGGCCACAATCAGGTCGGCCGCCCCAGCATGGGCAGTTGGGCGCTCTATGGCCTCGGCAGCGAATCGGAGAATCTCCCTGGCTTTGTCGTTCTAAGCAGCGGCGTCGGAACCAGCGGCGGCACCGATAACTTCTCCAGCGGTTTCCTCCCATCCACCTATTCGGGCACCCAGTTCCGCGGCTCCGGCGACCCTATTCTCTATCTCACCAACCCAACTGGTATCAGCGGCAAGACCCAGCGCGCCCGCCTCGACGCCATTCGCGATTTAAATGGCTTGCACCTAACCCAAACCGGCGACGAAGAAATCAACGCCCGCATCCATTCCTACGAACTCGCCTACCGCATGCAATCCAGCGCCCCTGAACTCCTCGATTTTTCCAAGGAGTCCGAAGCGACGCTCGAGATGTACGGTATTGGCAAAGAAGCGAACCCCTACGCCGCCAACTGCCTTCTCGCCCGTCGCATGGTCGAACGCGGCGTCCGCTTTGTGATGCTGATGCACGCCTCCTGGGACCACCACTCGAGCATCAATTCCAATCTCCCCAAGCAAACGAAAACCACCGATCAGCCGTCTGCGGCGCTCATTAAAGATCTCAAACAACGCGGACTGCTGGAAGACACGCTCGTCGTCTGGGCCGGCGAGTTCGGCCGCACGCCCATGTCGGAAATGCGCCGCCCCGAGGACGCCGACAACGCGGGCCGTGACCACAACCCTAATGGCTATTCCATCTGGCTCTCCGGCGGCGGCGTAAAAACCGGCCAAGTTATCGGCAAAACCGACGATTTCAGTCTGAATATTCTCGAAGACAAGGTCCACGTCAACGATCTGCAAGCCACCATTCTCCACCTTCTAGGATTCGATCACACCCGCCTCACTTATCGTTTTATGGGCCGCGAGTTTCGCCTCACCGATGTCCACGGTGAAGTGGTCAAAAAGCTCCTCGCGTAGATTTGTTACGCCGGTGTAAAAAATAGTTTGCCTTCTGGCTAACCTTCTGAGAAAATATTGCGAAGCAAGAAGCCATCCGCATATTCCCCATCCGGCCGAAGGAATGTAACCCTCACGGCCCAATTGGCGCGGCTTGGTGTTTAGCATTAGGAGATCGGTAGTGAGAGAAAAAGGTGTCGTGAAATGGTTCAACGCTGCGAAGGGCTACGGCTTCATCCAGCGTGCCAGCGGTGAGGACGTCTTCGTCCATTTTTCCGCCATTCAAATGAATGGTTATAAGTCCCTTGATGAGGGTACGGAGGTGGAGTTCGAGGTCAAGACAGGCCCGAAAGGCCTGCAGGCCGAAAACGTCGGCCGCCCCTGACACCGCGTGAATTTTAAGTTTCGCCGAAGGCCGCCCGCCAATGGGCGGCCTTCGTGCTTCAATAAGCTAAATGCGCAGTCTTTCCCTATCCCTGCTCGCACTCCCGATCTTCGCCCAGCCTGTCGTTCTTATAAATGGGTTTCAGTTCCCGCCCTGCGGCGCTGCCACCGCTGAAAGCACTTTTGGCCAACTTCCCCAGCGGCTCCGCGACCTCGGCCGCGAAGTGATTTTTTTCAATAACTGTGCCGTTCCCGCTCCCGCCGGCGCCACTCGCCCCGGCCTTGAAGCCCTCGGCGCAGCCCTCGCCGAACGCATCGCCGCCGCCGGCGTCCCCGAAGTCGATGTCGTCGTCCACTCGATGGGAGGACTCATACTTCGTGCGTATTTATCGGGTAAGCAAGCCGCGCCCGGCGCCTTCGCGCCTCCCGCAAATCATATGGTGCGCAAAGCCGTCTTCCTCGGTACTCCTCACTTTGGACCCGGCTTGGCGCCCACTCTTCTTTCCTTCGGCGGTTCCGACCCTCAGGTCCGCGCCATTGTCCCCGGCAGTCAGTTCATCTTCGATCTCGCCACCTGGAATCAGGGCGGTGACGATCTTCGCGGTGTCGATTCCGTGGCCGTCGTTGGCAGCGTCGCCAACGGGACCGATGGCTTCATCCCCGTTCCCTCCGCTTCCCTGTCTTTCGCCACCGAGCCTGATCGCACGCGCGTCGTCCCCTACTGCCACACCGACTCTGGCGCCCTCGCCCTCATCGCCGCCGGTTGCAACCGGCCTCCGTTTCTCGCCAATGTGAATGGCGACGATCATTTAAGCTGGCGTGTCGTTCGCAGCTTTCTCACCGGTACCGAAGAATGGCGGACGCTGGGGACATCGTTGGCGGCCGATACCCGGGGCGGTCTCCTCGTCGTGGCCCGCGATAAAGATGACAACCCCATCACTGGTGTCACCGCCGTCACCGCCGGAACCACGCCTTTTCAAAAAGTGTCGGATTACTTCTACGCCGAGCAGATCGCGCCCGGGGCGCAGAATTTAACGATCAACGCTCCGGGCGCGATC
>Ga0163152_10008024_pt1 | contig 11379 bp, 10 predicted proteins | sample OliLakLV19MP8IB2_FD_148635 | JGI IMG/M metagenome (GOLD analysis project Ga0163152, IMG submission 148635) | Freshwater microbial mat bacterial communities from Lake Vanda, McMurdo Dry Valleys, Antarctica - Oligotrophic Lake LV.19.MP8.IB-2 | ecosystem: Environmental > Aquatic > Freshwater >...
TGATATCGAATACGGTACCACTAGTATCTCTAGGCATATAGGTCGAAACTCCCGTGTAGTGGACCTTCTGGGCTTTGACCTTTTACACAATCTATTTTACAGTCTCGGTACTGCCGGCGCCAAGCGCGCTCTCGACTCCGATTTCTCCACCATGAGCTTCAATAATGCTCTTGCAAATTGCCAACCCAAGGCCGGTGCCTCCCATTTCCTTGGAATCCTCCAGGCTCACTTGATGAAAGCGCTCGAATACCATTTCCAACTGGTCTGGTGGGATGCCACGACCCAGATCTTTCACCCGCACCTCTACTAGACTAGCTGTCTTCAGATTCGAAGAAACTTGGATCTTCGAACTATCGGGAGAAAACTTGATCGCATTTGAAAGAAGATTGATGACGACCTGTACAAGCTTGTCCTGGTCGGCATCAAGCACCATCTCTTCTCCGGTCACCTCAATCTCGATAGCGGATGCCTCAGCCAACGACTGCACCGATCCAACCGAAAGCTGCAAGACTTTGCTCAATTCAGTTTTCGAAAGCACGACTGCAATCTTGCCAGACTCCAGTCTTTCGGCATCTAGTATCTCGTTCACAAGCCTGACGAGGCGCTTTATGTTTTCCCCAGCCATTTCTACTGCTTCCGAACCCTCTTCAGTCAGCGCTCCGAAGTAACGCCGGGAGAGCAACTCAAGGCAGACTTGAATTGCAGTCAGAGGGCTGCGTAGCTCATGGCTGACCATAGCAATGAAACTCTGTTTTAATCGTTCAATCTGCTGACGTTCAGTAATATCGGTTACTACCAGAAGTTTTCCATTCATTTCTGCAGTACTGTATTCCGCGCAAATCACTTCACAAGGAAAGCTAGCAGAATCGCCATTTTTCGCTTGAAAGCGCTGGGCAGATCCATTAGCTTGATTCATAAAATCCACAATGCTATTGCTGCCGGATTTTGTGTCTGCCGTGTCTATTAGTTCAAAAAGGGAACTTCCCTGAAGACTGTCGCTAGACGTTTTGAACATGCGCTCGGCACCCTGGCTCAACGAAACAATCTTGTCACCACCGCCGACCACCACAAGTCCTAATGGAATGGTTTCCACAATTGAGCGCATGCGATCAGCCAGATGCCGCTCACTGGCGCGTGATGCAGCCAACTTAGACGCCATTTCGTGAAACACAGTATCCATCTGCGTAATTTCATCGTTTCCGGAAACAACGGGATTGAGTTCTTTCTCTTCAACAAGTCTGTGCGAATTGTCCATGAGCACATTCAAGCGATCGCTGATGTCCTTGCTGAAATAGCTCATCAGTCCCACGGCAAGGAATATATCTACAGCAATGCCACCATAAAGCAGCAGGTCAATCAAACTTCTGAATCTCTCATAACTAATCGGTTGAGCCGACTGGCCTCGGCGTTCAATATCAATCAACTCGGAGGAGTCCTGTTGCAGGTCCGCCACAATTACACGCAACTGCTTGCGGGTCTGCAGAAGTTTTTGCAAACCCGCTAATCTGGATAACTTGATCTGTCCCTTCGAATCAAGATCACCATTGCGCTCTTCGACCAATCTGATGGCAGTATTGAGTGATTTGCCGAGATGTTCCACCAGTTCGCCCTGCCGGCCGCCAGGCGGTACGGCACTGTCTAGTGCACTAAATCGCTCCAAAACGAGCTTCTTGCTTCCCTGCAGCGCATCAAGCTTCGAAACACCGGGCGAGAATGACGAGTCATACCCCTCGAATATGGCCGCCACCACGGCTTGCCCTAATCCGGAAGCATTGGCGATAATCTCCTTCGCTCTAGTTTGCCGCGCAAGCTGCGCTGACGCTTGATTTAGGAGCAACATTAGACTGAGAATGAAGACAAGCGAAAACAGAGTAGGAATGGCAATGATGATTAGCCCTTTGCCAGAAAGCTTCGATGAAAACGCTCTAGCGAGCTGTAATGCCATTCTTTAGCTATCTCACTCTATGTGCCACTGGTAACCGCTGCCTCGCACGGTTAATAACGGACAGAACCCGAGAGACTCCTCCAGCTTGCCCCTCAAGCGGTTGACCGTTGTTCTGACTGCAGCAACGCTCGCATTGTCAGCATCGGTCCAGACTTCGGCTATAAGTGCTTCTGGCGAGAAATTCTCTTCTGGGTGCCTGATAAAAAACTCCAGCAGCGAAAACTCCACTGGGGAAAGTTGGATTTGGGTGCCATTCGCACTGACTGTATGCGCGGCCATGTCCATACTCAGCGGTCCGGACTTGAGCGAATTGCCCGCAGATCCGGGTCGTCGACGCAATAAGGCCCGCAAGCGAGCTGATAACTCCTCGCCGGAAAATGGTTTTGTTATATAGTCATCCGCACCGGCATCCAAACCCTGGATCTTGTCTGAAGACGTGCTCTTACCAGTGAGCATAATCACCGGTGTCTCGGGATGCCGGGACTTAAAACGCTGGCAAACCTCAACTCCTGTGACTTTCGGCATTTCCCAGTCAAGAACCACAACATCGTACGAGTAGACGTCCAAATACTCTAGAGCCTGCTCGCCGTTGCTCACCGTGTCCACAGTGTGCTGGTCTTCCAGCCGCAACCAGGAGGACAGCATTACTTGCACGGACCTATCGTCATCAGCTAGAAGTACTCGCGCCATCGCCTCGCCATTGCCGGTCTTTAGGTCAAATGTACCTCTTGAATGCGTTTGGTAAACCCGATTATCTGTCGCGCGGGTCCTCCTCTTTGAGAACCTGTGCAATATGCACGATCGTGTTGTAAGAGGCACAGCCGTAGTTTTCTGCTTCAAGTAACGGAATACCGGACGCACACCCATATAGTTTGCTGATTGTCATGAAAACGGCCGGTCGTTGACCCATTACGGCCACCAGCAATGATCAACGTAGCGCATCCCTTCTGATGTTTCAACGCTCGAATGGTGCTCGATACCGCCAGCCATCGCTTGGACTCCAGCAGATGTAGGCTCAACGCAAATGGCGATAGCGGCGGTTTCGAGCCGTGCTTTGCAATTTCTTGCGGGGGCTCCGTGCCATGTTTGCTAGATTACCGCCGTGGAAACGTCCCGCTTGGGCAGTAATTGAGCAACACACACACGATATACCAGAAAGTTTTACACTGAAACAAATCGAGATCACGACGGGAAATCGTGCAAACGCTGACCGCATCTCAATCCGACCTGATGGTGATTATGTCTTTGTTTCCCAAATTCCTATCACCCACATATCACCGTCGTGATATGAGTGCCCCAATAAAAAAGCAGCTCGCAATTCGAAAGCCGCTTCCATAAATCAATAAAAGAATTGCGCCCTGAGAGATTTGAACTCCCGACCCCATGGTTCGAGGCTATGCGCTCTATCCAACTGGGCTACGGGCACGCAGGGGAAGCATATCCCGGTCCGCAGCACTTGTGCGGCTCAATGGGGAGGTCGTTAGGCATGGTGATTCGCCTCTTATGCTAACGTAGCGATCACTCGCCAGCCTGGTGGGAAGTGGAGCCGTCGCCGAAGAAAGTCTTGAGAAGTTCGCCGCGATTGAATTGAGGTTGCGCCGCCTGCTGTTGTGGCTGCTGTGCGCCGCCGCCCATCAACATCTGCAACGGATTAGGCTTTTGCTGCTGTGGCTGCTGTGCGCCGCCGCCCATCAACATCTGCAGCGGATTAGGCTTTTGCTGCTGTGGCTGCTGTGCGCCGCCGCCCATCATCATCTGCAACGGATTGGGCTTTTGCTGTTGCGGTTGCTGCGCGCCGCCGCCCATCATCTGTTGCATTTGCTGCAACCGCTGCATCTTCTGCTGCAGCATCTCCTGCGAATAGCCTTGCGGCAAAAGATTTGCGCGCTGCGGGCGGTATCCATAACCACTTCCAGTCGAGCCGCGCTGTGGTCTGTAGCCATAGCTCGCACCGAAAGTATTCCGGCGCGACTGTTTGACCGAAGAAGTATTGCGCTGCGTCGCGGTCTTCTTCACAGACGGCTGGTACTTTACTCCCAACTGCTTCGCGGCTTGCTGTTCAAACTGCTCGTCGCTTTCAAATTGTGCGAGCGCGGGCTGCTCACAACATAGAATCATTAGCAAATAGAGTAGAGTCGACTTCATCGCAATCATTATTCCCGAATGAGGTCCAATGGTAACCTGTGTTGAATCACATCGGAATTAAGATGACAGATCTCCGCAAAGGCGAGCTCGACTCCAATCCGACCTATTGGTGATTATGTCTTTCTTTCGCAAACTCATATCACCCACATATCACGACCGGGATATGTGTACTCCAATAAAAAACGGCTCCCGATTGGAGAACCGCTTCTTCTAGTTGATTGAAAGATTGTGCCCGGAGAGATTCGAACTCCCGACCTCATGGTTCGAACCTTGTTCGCAAAGTCCGTGGTCTTCAAAATTGTCTGTAAAAACCGCCCCCATGTACTTTCAGCTCGAATGTTAACTGTACGCGCACGGGAAGCGCCATTGCAGCCGGAGGTGAATCCAGTAAGGGTGCTTTTAAGCAAGCCTGCTCAACGGTGTTATCAACAGCCTTGCTCCCCGATGACTGGGTGATTTGGACCTGGGAAAGCTGCATCTACTGACCACAACGTAATCAAAATGTTCAGTTGTCAGAAGAGAAGATTTCGCAAATGCTAGATAGCAGTCCATCGTGTTACCTGCTCGCACCGAATCTGGTGCAAAACGGACTAAATGAGCCTGGAATGAACCCAGTCGAAATCGCATTTTGACCGGTGACACAAATCCAGACTCCAAGCTGATGCGGGCCGCACCAAGCGTAGTGGCACCAGATGTACAGATTGAGGACATTTCTGTCAGCTAATGACAACAATGACGAAAAACTCTTATCCGAACTGATTTCAAATTCGGTTCGGCTTTACCTAATTAGGCGTCTGGTAGGCGTCTGAGTGTCCCGAAACTACCCCTAAAAGAAAACCGCCTTTCGGCGGTAATCGAGATGGTGGGCGAGAGAGGACTTGAACCTCCACGAATTACTCCACTAGATCCTAAGGCTCCTCTTGTTCTATGTTCTAGAAAGTAGAACGAATGGAGGCTTCGGTTACTTGACTGCGGGAACATGTCTTTTGCCAACATACTAGCTCCGAACCAGGTGGTAAACGGCAAACTTCTTGCCATTTGCGCGTTCTGTGTTCTAGAATATAGAACATGCTGCTCCCTCAAGATCTTTACATCCTGTTGAAACTTTGTTGTCTTACCGACAGCTGGACATTTCGTGCCCTCTCGGAGCAGTTGTTTCTAAGCTTGTCGCAAATCCATTCCGGACTTAAGCGCGCAGAAATTGCCGGACTCTATTCTTCTGACCGGCGAACGCCCGTCAAAGCTGCATTGGAAGAATTCATCCTCCATGGTGTCAGATATGCCTACGCGGTTCAGCCTGGTGCACCGGTAATTGGTATGCCCACGGCCCATGCTGCTCCGCCACTCAATTCCGTGATAGTGCGGTCTGGTGGTGTACTACCAGTGTGGCCTTTTCCAGAGGGTGAAGTAATGGGTTACACTGTTGAGCCGCTGCATCCAGCCGCACCTAAAGCGGCTTTGCTGGATACCAGGTTCTATGAATTGCTTGCTCTTGTTGATGGAATCAGGGAAGGCCGCGCGAGAGAACGCAAGCTTGCAGAAAAGGAAATCCATGAGCGGATAAGACGGTGACAAGATACGACGATTGTATATCACTGCTATCTGTTGTCGCCGATGCGCTCGGGGACTACAGATCTGAAATGGTTTTTGTTGGTGGCGCTATTGTTGGACTGCTGATTACAGCGCGTTCCCTCCAAGATATTCGCCCGACAGACGACGTCGACGTGATCGTTGAAACGGCTAGCTATGCCAAATACAACACGCTGCTTACGGACCTTAGACAACTCGGCTTCGTTCATGACATGAACGGACCCCTTTGCCGATTCACCATAAATGGTGTCACGGTAGACGTAATGCCAACTGAAGAAAACATACTTGGCTTCAAGAATCGATGGTATCCGCTTGCGGTAAAAACCGCACAGCTTTATACACTTCCGAATGGATTGAAAATTCGTCTAATCAATGCGCCACTCTTTGTTTGCACAAAGCTTGAGGCTTTTCGTGACAGAGGCAACAACGACTTTCTCATGAGTTCAGACATAGAAGACATCGTTGCCATCATTAATGGGCGTCGGGAACTGATTGGTGAAGCATGGGGGATGCCTCGCCACGTGCGCGAATACTTGCGTGAATCATGCCACCAATTGCTGCAAAATGATGAGTTTCTGAGCACACTAGCCGGGTTACTGCCACTCGGCGCGGCTAATCGTGAACCCATAGTGCGATTCAGGATGGAACAGCTAGCACGGATCTCAACTGTCGACGACTTTTCCGGGCAGGTGATGGTGAATTATGCTACCGATCCATTGTCGATCTTCGTGATTGGAATGGATGGTACTGAGCAAAAAGTCGCCACTCGCAATTTTGAAAATCGCGATGATTTCTTTTCCTGTCTGAAGGCATTGGGCATCGCTGCCGATCCGAAACGAATTGGACCTGATGGTATCAATGAGTTGTACGTGCTCAAGAACTTACCGCTGGAAGTCCTTTCTCAATGGGGACTGCTCAATCCGCTTGACTGACCGATGCTCAAGCTTTGAACCGTTGGGTTTTCCAAGACAGTAAATAAACTTTGCTGCCGCGAGTTAGGCAGCAGCTTGCTGCCTAATTAGGACGGTGACTTACCGATTCTGAACATTGGCCCCCAGTCCTTATGACAATGGCCTGATGGGAAGCGAGTTTGGATGGTAGGATCTTGGCACTGGTGACTTGACTAGGGGCCTCTTTGTAAGCGGGTGTGATAGTGAACCGGAAAACCACCCTCAAAGGAGCAGTCGCACTGGCGAAGACCGCCGATACCGACCGTCGAACAGCACTTGTTAAATTGGGTGTCGAGGCCTTAGCAGATACACTTATCAAGCTCGCCCCGCAGAATAAAGAAGTTGATGAAACTATAGAGCGGTTGGTTTGTACTCCTGACGAAAATGCCGCACGGTTTGAACATCGACTTGCCAATTTGAGTTGCATGGACGACTTTGTCGATTGGCGCGGGCTAAGTGCGTTTGTTCACGAGCTCCAGTTTCTACTTGCAGAATTGAAGGCAAGTGTCACGGATGGTCGCACCGGCTTTGAGCTGGTTGTTTTGTTCTTCGAGAGCGAGCAAGATATCTTTGAGAATTGTGATGACGACGGTTTGGTAGGAGCCGTCTTTCAGAATGATGCTGTTGAATTCCTGGGATACTTTGGTTCCAGATGTGAAGACAAAGACTGGCTATGCGACGAACTTATGCGTCTGTACGAGCAGGATTCATTTGGCGTACGCAGTGGCATCTTTGACAATACAGCTCAATATCTTTCGGAAGAAAAGATTCGCCTGTTAGCAGTTCGACTTCAGCGCGAATTGCAACAGGAACCCAAAGACTATGAAAAGCGCCGCTGGTTATCGGCAATAGAGTCTCTTGCGCGGCAATTGAAAGATCCGGACCTCTTTGAACAAGCACGGCGCTGGGGCCGACAAAAATTGTCGTCGGAAGATACCTGTGACATTGCACGAATCTGGTTTGAAGCTGATGATGCTGAGACGGCTTTGTTCCTATTGCAAGACATTGGTAGCGAATGCGTTCGCTCTCATGGATACAATGAATTGCTGTTGGCCATCCATACGAAGCTAGGAAACAGATCCGAACAGTCCATGGTGGCATGGCGCATGTTCAGAGAACACAGGTGCCAGGACTCTCTCAACGCACTCTTGCAGGTCATTGGAAAAGATCAGCGCAATTTGGTTGTTGGGAAGCAGGCGCAGGAAATTCTTGCTGAGAAGCGGCTATCCTACTCAGATGCTGAGTTTCTAATTGACTGCGGTCTGTTGGACGAGGCCGACAAGTACATTTGGGATCGTGCCAGTCAATTACGAGGCGGTTTTTATTCCCATATTCTTCCTCTTGCTAAAGCAATGGAGAAAGACCGTCGTTTTCTCACTGCCACCATACTGTATCGCGCATTGCTTGATGCGATCCTCGCACGTGCGTACGCCAAGGCATATCACCATGGTGTCGACTATTTACGTAAACTCGACGCGATGGCTAAGGAAATCAATCTCTGGAAGAACGTTGTGCCGCATGCAGGGTATATTCAGGAGCTGCGTATTTCGCATGGACGCAAGAGCAGCTTCTGGGTCCAATATGAACAATATGAACATCGATAGCGTATGGTGAATGCACTGTGGTGAAAAGAAAGAACCCAAACGGAAAGAGGAAAGACTTTGATCCCGTCGATCTTCAACCAGTAATTGCACACAGAGTCTTAGTGGAACTCCTGGAGCAACAACCTGAATTGAAAACTACTGCTGCCAAATTAGCCGAAGAGGCGGCCAAGAACCCACGCATGGAGGACCTCGCTGAAGAAATTGAAGATGCGCTAAATCGCATCAGCGCGGGCGACATCTACATAAAGTCGGGTCGAACATGGCGCGGTTATCGGGAGCCAGAAGAAGCTGCTGGCGAAGTGTTATCGGAAGCCATGCAGCCGTACTTTGAGCGCGTCGAAAAGCTTTTTAGGAAGAAAGACGACGCTAGTGCACTCGTTATGTGCGAAGCAATTATTCTGGCGCTATATCGTGTAAAGCATGGTGACCAGTTTTTTGAGTACGAAGAGTATGCGAAAGATTTTCCTGAAGAAACAGCGGACTGGGCGGCTCGACTTTGGCGGTCGGCAGGCAATGTTCAGTGGGCGGGAGTTCGGCGATTCCACTCTGATAGAACCATTCCGGCTGACTTCGTGCAGCAGAGCGTGCCTGAGTGGGACTGGCTTTTAAGCGAAGACTAGCGGCTGGAAGATGGTGTACCAGTGACTCACCAAATAGAGTGGCACATCATCCGTCTCGCCTTGCAAGTTGATCAACATGCACGTGCGTTTTTACAGTTCGGGGTCCAGGTGGGGTCCAGCGCAAAAAGTCCCCCCAAAAAGAAAACCGCCTTTCGGCGGTAATCGAGATGGTGGGCGAGAGAGGACTTGAACCTCCACGAGTTACCCCACTAGATCCTAAGTTAAGCAAAACGGCTTTTTCGGCGCTTTCTGCAGTTTTCTCAAATTCTCTAATGCCTCACTGGTAGGGGTATTAGGGCTTTGGCTGATTTTGCTTGTCATGATATACTTTTTTCTAATTAGGCGTCTATTAGGCGTCTGGGAAATCAAAGTCTAGTGTACTTCGTTGCGAAGTGGCGCTTTGAGTCGAACGCCATCTTATTGACGAATCGACTACCGATACAGGTGAAAAGACAATGCCGGGAGCTTCACTTACAAAATCATTTGCCGACACAACTGCGGAGCCAGGAATTTATCGTGACACGAAGTTGGCCGGTTTTGTCCTTCGCATCCTGCCATCCGGCAAAAAAGTCTATGCAGTCATGCGCAAGGTACGCGGCAGCCAGACGAACATAACAGTAACTATAGGTCCGCATGGAGTCATCTCCAGCGAACAAGCGCGCCTTCGGGCGAAGGAAATCATCTCGCAAATGGGCGCGGGAGTTAATCCAAATGATCTGCAGAAAGACGCACAGAGGGTCAAGGAGGCAGAAGCAACGCGGCTGGATGCTGAGGCGCGAGTGGAAGCCATAACTCTCCGCACTGTCGCCGATGACTATCTCCGCACGCGCCAACTCAAATCGAACACCCAGTACATTTATCGTTTGTTAATCAATCGCTACTTGGGCGACTGGCTTGATATGCCGGTTACAGACATAACCAAAGATATGGTGGCAAAACGCCATACAGCATTGAGCGAACACAAGGCGCAGGCCAACCATATCATGAGAATCTTGCGGGCATTGCTGACTTATGCCAGTGCCGCTTATGAAGATGCGGACGGCAGGTCGCTAATAATCGAAAACCCAGTTCGTAGACTTTCTCAAACCAAAGCCTGGCACCGTATCGGTCGCCGTCAAACCATAGTCAAAGGACACGATCTGAAGAATTGGTACAGCGCGGTCTCGACGCTGGAGAACGATTCAATCCGGGATTATCTGATTGTCCTATTGCTGACAGGGCTTCGGAAGAATGAAGGCGCGCTGCTGACATGGCGTGATGTCGACCTCCAGGCGAAAACTCTGCTGATCAAGGACACCAAGAATCATGAAGATCACATGCTTCCTTTGACAGAACCGCTGTACACCCTGATGCTCCGGCGATGGCGAAATCGTGCTGAACGCGATCAGGTGTATGTCTTTGGCATGGATAATGCGAAGAACTACATCTACGATTGCCGAGACGCCTTGAACCAGATCGAGGATGCTTCTGGGGTGAAATTCATGTTGCATGATCTGCGCCGAACATTTTTGACCACCGCCGAAGAACTTGATACGCCTCACTATGCGCTGAAGAGGCTTGCTAATCACAAAATGAGCGCCGACGTCACTGCTGGTTACATAGTCGCTGATGTCGAACGACTTCGCCAGCCGCTGGAAAAAATCAACGCCGAATTACTTGCAAGGTGTGGTGTGAGAAGCAAGATCCAGCGAAGTATTGTGCAAAAGCGCAAGCGTAGTTAGACTCCGTCCGGGCAACTAGTTTCCTGTTTTTGGTATTCGCGCAAATCCTGGCGGCGGAATTTGATCTACGCCCCGAACTTCTGTTAGTGTGTCCCGGCTGAACTGTTGGATCTCGGCTAGAGTACTAACGGATTTTTTTGCTGGCAAGCGAATGAACCGCTTATCGCCTGATAACAAGCAATAGTAAAATCTTGTCATTCCGTCTGCCTTGCCGAGCTTGAGTTCAATGTGCTGACTAAGACTAGAGGCTGCCTTACCTTCCACCAAAGAGCGCGTCATTTTTGCCAAGATTTGCATTCGAGCTGTCGCGGCAGTCGACTTGCCTTTATCTGACTCTTGGTTAGGCCGCTCTTTCTCTCGCTGTTTGACTAGCCGGTCGAATTCGTCAAACAGTTGGTCGAACAGCGCCGACTGCGAATTGACATCGCACAACTTGCCTTGGCTAATTGTTGTAGTTCGATTATGTTGTTGCTTTTCGTGATTCTTGTCGGTCGAAGCCTTCGCCTGTGTGTGGACACGCTCACCGAGGAACACCAAAATTATTAGCAAAGTGTTTCGGGTTAAGCTCTTCACGCCATCTCACTTCAATGTCCATATGTTCAGATTACCATAGGACCCGAATGATAATATGGGGGCATGTTGGCAGCCCCTATCGCTATTCCAATAAGCTTTGAGCATGACGGCTTCGCGTTGCTGAAGTCGGTCGTGCCGGATAATCAACTTTCAGAATTGGGTGAATTTATAGAAGCCAGCCGGAAGTCACATGGTTCTTCCGGCGCTCCTGGCCTGCGGCATTTGCTCAGG
>Ga0163152_10008026_pt1 | contig 11378 bp, 9 predicted proteins | sample OliLakLV19MP8IB2_FD_148635 | JGI IMG/M metagenome (GOLD analysis project Ga0163152, IMG submission 148635) | Freshwater microbial mat bacterial communities from Lake Vanda, McMurdo Dry Valleys, Antarctica - Oligotrophic Lake LV.19.MP8.IB-2 | ecosystem: Environmental > Aquatic > Freshwater > Lake...
TTTTCGAGCTGGCCAGTCGCCTCGCTCCCTTGATCTGGCAAGCCGCTGACCGGCAGCAATCGCTTCGGCTCAGGCTCGAGATGAACGACCTGCCCGACGCTCTGTGGTGCTCCTCACCCCTGGGGTGGCCTAGCGACTGGCAGGACATAGTCCTCGGGGGGCTCGAAGAAATCGCCGCACTATCGATCCAGTCGGTTAGCCTCTTCAAGTGCGGCTGGCACACGCGGATCGTGAGTAGTCGGCCGACCATCTTGAATTGGCGGCTCAAGGCACGCCACGAACTCAAGTTACACCTTTCGCCCGAGTTCCGTCAGTTCGGCACGCGTTGGGACGCCATGTTGGCGGGCCCCAGCCGATCGTACGAAGTCGGTCGACCCAGTTGGAGAAAATGATGACATCCATAGTCAACACTGCCGCGGCGCCAGAGTGCGCGGCGGCTCAGACTGAAACCGACACGGATAATTTGGACGAAGTCAAATCCGTGGACCGGAATAACATTCACTCGTTGTCAGCAGACGACTATGCCGAAGGCGTCCTGGGGGCGGCATGGTCCTACAACATTCTTCACCACGTCCTGACTCCGCGTCTCGGCACGTGCCTTCGGAGCGATGGTCTACAAGCCCACCGCCGGCAGCTTCAGCGGGATCATGCGCGACCCGGAAATCAGCTCGACGGGATGCTGATCGATCAGGTTACCTGGTGCCACTTCCAGGCGGGTCAACTCATGGTCGAGGCCACCGCGTCCCGCGATCCAAAGGAGCGGCAGGTCCTCACCGAGTCCGCGATCAAGCTCATGACTGAGGTTCGTCGGACCGTCTTAGCACTAACGGATTTGCGAAACCCCCAGCCCGCCAAGCAGGTTACCGTCGTGAAACAGCAGAACGTTGCTGCCGGAAGTCAACAGGTTGCCCTGGTCGAGGCCGGCGCCACCACGCGTGGCTTTGAGAAAACAACCTCGGACAGCAAACTGGTAAGTAACGGGGCACTTGAAGGTGATGGACGAATCGTCGCAGCTGACCCCACGACAGATTGCTGGCCGACTGAATCGGCAGAAACGCGGCCTGCCGTCGACTGCACTACGTGAGCGTCTCCGCAAAGCCGCGCTACGAGATCGGCCCTGGGAACACTCCACGGGGCCCCGGACAGAGGTGGGCAAGGCCAAGGTCGCCCAGAACGGCAAGCGACGGCAGATCGGCAGACGGTCAGTTCGCGAGTTACGCGCAATTGCGAAGGGGGCTAGGTCGAATGCAGCCAAGTTAGCTGCGCTGCGTCAGCAGGCTTTCGAAGTCGTGCAGGCGGAACAAGGGATGGTTAGTCAGTGTCCCCCTCAGGACCCAGGGCCGGTTCTACGTGGTCAACGCCGGTGAAAGGAAGCAACTTGGAACCAACTCAACTTGCCGTCGCCTGGGACGTTGACGTCGAAACGCTAGAACGTTTCTGCAATGGTGCCCGCAGCCGATCGTCCCGAGAAGCTGAGGAACTGAAGCGCTTCATCGAGGCGGAGCCGAACCTCGAGCCCCTGCCGTGGGCCATCGAAGACTTGCCCAGCACTGTGGACCAGCAGCTACCAGCCAAAACCAATCCGAAGTTCTGGCGGCAATGCGTCAAAGGCCTCCAAGACTTACGAGAGCGAATCTATCCGTCGCCGTCCGGTGAACTTGAGCACGCCGTTGCCGATGACATCGGGACCGCGTGGCTGCGCCGGGAGGTCTTGGGAGGCTGGTTGCGAAGTCTGAAACTCAGGAAGACCGACCGTGTGCATGTTGTGCACTGCTACCTCGAGAATTACCTGCGGCTTCACAACGCCGTGATGTACCTATCGTTTCTGCAGGCAACCCGAGCGTTGCCGAAGGTGATCGCCTGGGCGAAGGACCCGGTTGGCAAATTCCCCATCGACCGAGAGAAGGAGCAACTCGACTGGGTCTTCGAGTTCAGTTGCCAGCCGATCTCGGCCGCGACGGTTTCAATTGGGACGTGAGCCGCCGTGGTGATGTAAGCCAGGAGTCGGTTGTTAACGATAACAACCGGCAAACGCGCCAAGTCTCGCTCAGGAAACACAGCGGGCGAGGCAGAGGTGCTGATTGTCAAAAGACCCAGGACACCGATCGGAACCACCTGGTCCGGGACGCGAGCAGCCCGGTCTTTCGGGCGACGACACTGCCGCAGATCGAGAACCCAAGCCAACAACGAGTTCTGCGATCCCCCAGTGCCAATGCGGATTCGTCCCATGATCGAGGCGTCAGCTAATACCGACTGTTGTTCGTACCCGTCTACAGTCAGTCGTCGCGTTGCTTGACAACTGACCGTCTCCGATAATGCCCAGACCATGGTTGACTTGCTCCGCCGACTCCGAGAACTCCCCAAGCACGATTTGGTGTGTCAGGGTGGCGTCTTCGCTTGGCCACATAAGGTGCGGATCGACGGTGGCGAGATTGTCGAGGCGCGATTCGCTATGTGTGTCGACACCGAATCGGGCCTCGTTCACCCTGGTCAGCTCGACCCTGGGGACCGTGAGCCGGGGCAGATCCTGCTCGAGGCGTTCGTCGACTATGTGGAACAGACTTGCGCCGGCAACTGTCCCAACCAGATCGAGGTCAACGATCCGGAGCTGGCCGAGTATCTCCGCGACCAGTTGCTGGCGATCGGTATCGAGGTCAGGCTCGTCGACCGACTTGCTGCCCTGGCACCCGCGCTGCGGTCATTGTTCGACTACATGGGGGCCCAAACGGTCGAACCTCCCTCACTCGTAGCTGCCCGCGGCATGACTATCGAGCGAGTCCGCTCGTTCGCCGACGCCGCGGCGGCTTTCTATCGGGCGGCACCATGGCGCCACCTGACGGACTCGGACTTGATCCGGGTGGAAGTCCCCAAGCCTCCCAAGGGGATGGGACTTCTAGTTGTTTTGGGTGCTGGCCGCAGCACCTTTGGCCTGGTGGCCTATCCGTCGCTGGCTGCCTACTGCCGTTTTCTGCAGCTCGGCACCAGCGGAGACTCGGCGGAGTCACTGCCTGGCAACCTGACCCAGGTGATATTCGACGAATTGGCGGATTTGCCTGACGCCGACGGCGAGCTGTGGCAACAGCACGAGCTACCGATCGCCGGGCCACGGGCTTACCCGCTGGCCATCAAGCACCTGAGCAAGGGCGACATTGGCCGGCCGTCATCCAAGGAACTGGAGTTCTTGGCAGGGGCACTGCGTGCGCTGGCCACTACTAGCGAGGAAGAGATCGACTCCGGACGCTGGACCAAGGATGTGCTGGTCCACAACCACACCAGCCGGTTCACCCTGACGATGCCGGACTTGCTCGATCCGCCAACGCCTCAGGAGTGGTTGCAGCGCGGGTTCGAGCCCGATCGCCGGGCACACGAGCGGGTGTTCGCCGATATGCAGCGCTACCTGCGCGATCATCCGCCGGCGAGCGACGCGGACCTGGAGACGCTCAACGAGGTGTTTGCGGGGCGCTCGCTGGACGAACCAGCAACACAGCCCAAGTCGCCTGCCGAGCGTGCCCAAGACCTCTGCTTTCAGGCTTTTGCGGTACGTGGGCGCCGCCGGGTGCAATTGGCACGGCAGGCCCTCGAACTCGATCCCAACTGTGCCGACGCGTACGTGATTCTGGCCGAGCAAGCAGGCACCCTGGACGACGAGCTGCATCTTTTTGCCGAGGGGGTCGCTGCCGGCGAGCGAGCTCTCGGAGCGGAGGTATTTACCGAGGCGGCCGGGGACTTCTGGGCGATCTCTGAAACCCGTCCCTACATGCGCAGCCGTCTTGGCCTGGCCTCGGCCTTGGTCCGCGCCGGCCGCGGCGGCGAGGCGATCGAGCACAACCAGGAACTGCTGCGCCTGAACCCCAACGACAACCAGGGGGTGCGTTACGTGTTGCTGCCCGAGCTCCTAAGGGCAGGCAGGGACGTCGAGGCCGCCAAGCTGTTGAAGCAGTACGACGAGGAATCGGCCAACTGGGCCTACGCGCAGGCCCTGCTGGCGTTTCGGTTGAGCGGCCCGTCGGCTGCCGCCAAGCGCGAGTTGCTTCGCGCGCTGCGGATCAACCAGTACGTGCCCGAGTTACTCGCCAGCGAGCGCATGATTTCCGCACCACCGCACTATGCGATCGGCAGTATTGAGGAGGCCGCCTGCTGCGCCGCGGAGCTGTGGCCTGCGTATCGGGCCACCCCTGGCGCCATCGAGTGGATCACGGCGGAGTCACAGCAGGCCGTGCTCGAGGTTGACCGCCCCCAGCGGAATCGGCGTGGCACCAAGAAGCGGGGAAGAAAGTAGTCTCCTTCATGGGATCGCCAAACCAGCCTGGGTATCACCAGCCTCGCAGCCAGTAGGCGCGCCAACAGTGTCGAGCGCCGCTATAAGTCCCCCGGCGCCGCCAATTTCGATCGCCGTCAGCACACCACTTGCATGGTGAAGTGCGCCTGGCGAAATTGGCTCTGAAGCGTCCAAGTCCAAGCCCAACTACGCCGATCTCAACTCGCGGCATCCACAAGTTTTGGTGCTGGCTCCTCGCCAAGCTTGCTTACGGCGCTACTCATTGCGACTCGACGGCTTCGCTTCGATGCACGCCAAGCTACAAGCCGGAGAGTTCACGACCAGGCCGATCACGTTTACGGGCAAGGAACTCTCCCTCAACGTGGCTACGAGCGCCGCAGACCTGGTTCAGGTCGAGATTCGCTCGCCTGATGGCACACCGACTCCCGGTTTCACGCTCGCGGACTGCGACATCATCTACGGTGATGCGCTCGATCGTCGCGTCAGTTGGAAGGGGAACAAAAGCGTTGAATCCTTGATCGGTCGCCCCGTGGTGTTGCGCGTGGTGATGCGCGAAGCCGACGTGTACTCGCTGGTGTTCGAATGACCAGCCGAAGCTCGTCGACTGCAACGCAACGATCGTCGCCCGCGGCCGCCTGCGATTCGTCCGCTCTGAGCTCTGGATGTGAGCACGGTGAACTTCAGCGCGGCTGAGAACCCTGAAAACTCGCGACACCAGAGGCCGCGATCAAAATACGATTAGATGCTCGCCAGTCGTTGCTGCCACGAGGCTAGGTCGGTTGATTCGTCAGGTTTGGCCATGGCTGACTTCGCGATTGCTTTTAGTCGCGAACCCGGAAGCCTCCTGTGCTCTAGCAGCGCCGCCGCCACCGCCTCGACGGCTCGCCAATTCTCTGGCATCGCCAGCGTTTTCATTGTGCGGATGCGCAACCATGCGATGTAAGCTGCCGCCTCTTTCTCTTCGCCGCAGAAGGGGATGGCGCTCTCGACTATCGAACTGACGTCGAAACTTGCCCAGCGCCAGTTCTGGCGTTTCGTGAAAAAGGCTTCGGCCACTATACCGCCCCACGAGAAAAGCACGCGCTTCTCAACGAAACGCGGACCGTCGTCACCGATTGTCACCCCTGGGTTAAAGTTGTTGGGTCCGACGAATACACACCCTAGGAAATTACGCTCCAGGTCCGGAATGATCGTCGCATAGCGAATTGGAATGCGAAGCAGAACCGCCATGACGACGTGACCCGCCTCATGGTAAGCCACGCGCTCAACCTTCGATGGTCGCGCTGCTTTCTTCGCCTTGCCCATTGCTTGCTTTCTCATTGGTGGGTTCCGCAGTTGGCTTTTGCGGCTGCGGCCACCTTCAAAGAACCGTGCGATTACCAGAGTACCTAACGTGATGATTCCAAGCGAGCGAGCGTGCCGACATGGTCGGAAAGCGGACGTCCTCCGGCGTCGAAGTTATCAATCGGATCCAGGTCCCGGCAGACCAGATCATTCGTATGACAAATATGATCGATCAACAAGGACGCGATGCCATCAAGTGGACCGGCCGTGGCGACCTGCAAGCCGCCCAGCGCACTTGTCAGCAAGGCGTGGACCGCCTGGGGTGCCCGTGTTCTTGGGATCGTTTGATTGAAGTCGCCCAAAACGATCAGTCCTTGTCGTGGCGCGGCTGTCAGCACTCTTGCCAGGACCCTCAAGTACACCGCGTGATCTTCCCAACGCTGGCGGTCTCGTCGGCCCGTTTGCACGTGGGCGTCCTTCCAGGGAATGCACAGCCCAAGTACTGTGATCTCCCCTAGTGGCGTCGACGTCACCCCTCGGACAAATCGCCCGGCGGGCAGTTCGGAATCTCCGACCGTGTCGACATCGGTCCAGGGATTCTGGCTCCAGAGCAGCACCTTGCGACGACCATTCACAGGCCGATAGCCATAGTCTTCCGTCGAAGTGATGGTGTGGCCGTAGCTGAAAAGCGAGCCGCCAGTCTCCGTGATGCAGGCAAGATTGGGCTTCAGACGCTCAATACGTTGAACGATCTCGGATCCACGGCGACTACCACTTCGCGCCCATTCCACGTTCCAGTTGATAATTGAAAAGAACAACTGGATCGAACCCCCGCTTGCAACGGTGGAATGCCGGGTCGCGTCGCGGACCGCCAATATCTGAACGACTTGAGGCACGTCATGGTAACTCCCCCGGCACCACTGCGGCAAACAATGATTACGTCGCGCTAGCCAAGTCGGCAGCGCCGAACCGGCCATGCCACCAATCGTCAGCATTCCGTGCAGGCCGCTGCCCAAATGCTGCTGTTGGTCCGCGATGGGGTTTTTTGCGCGAGTCCCGTCGGCGTGATGGGTGCTCAGTGGAGCGGAATCGAGGCGGGCCGCTCGGTCGCACCGTGAGCAGCCCGCTAGCGGATTGGGACGAACTGCGCATCAATTACTTTAATGCCGGAAAGAACTTCGCGAACCATTTGCGGCCCCGCGGCGTCTAATACGGCAGCAGGGCGGGTTTGTCGCCCCAGCTACTGGCCACCCGTGAAACTTCGAGCAGCTTGCCAAAGTAGTATCAGCACCATGTCTTTCTTACGACCGAGTTCGATCCAAGAACGCAGAGGTGCGGGTTATTCCGTGCTGCGAGGCTACTCCGCGCATACAGATGCGCAGCGAGGAAGTTCGCTCGCGGGGAATATGCCCTCGCCCAAACTGCGCTTGTGACACTCGGCCGCGACCACGCGATGAAAAGGCAAAGGCCTGGTGTCACAACGACATCGGGCCTTTTTTGTTGGCCGGATTTCGGACGCGCGGCAACCAGAAGAACAACGACGGGTCGGTAGCTGAGACGGTTTAGCGCTTGGCTGAAGACCAGGAGACGAGGATTCGAGCGCCTCCCGACCCACTTGCGCTTCAGCGTGCGCGCTGACGGAAAAAACCGATGGCTCGTTCGTCTATCGGCTTGAGGATACTGCCCTTTCAAGGCGGAGAGATGGGTTCGACTCCCATACGAGCTACTGAGCAATGCAACGGGATGAAGGGGAACGGTGCCCCGCGTGCCTTGGGAGCACGAAACAGTCGGTTCGACTCCGACCTTCCCGACTGTCCGGTGTTGTAACGGAAGCATAGCGATCTGATATGTCGTCGGCGGCGGTTCGACTCCCACCTCGGACAACTTGAGCACAGGAGAGATCACATGACGCAAACGGCGCGACTCAAACGCATACGCCCGACTGGCAATTGGGGTCGAGGCGTAACGGTAGCGCTTCCGCCTTTTAAGCGGGAAGGTAAGGGTTCGACTCCCTTCGGCCCCACTGCGTTGGCTTTGGCCCGCGATCGCGGCGGCGCGTAGCTCAGTGGTGAGAGCAGGTCTCTTATAAGGACCACGTCGAGGGTTCGATTCCCTCCGCGCCGATTGTGCGCGCAATGAGAAGCAACGAGAAGCAAAACACGAACACGGGATCAAAGTGCTAGTGGCAGCATGCCTGGCTCTTAACCTCACTCTGTGAGGGTTCGAGCCCCTCTGATCCCACTGAATGAAAAGCACTGGTCGTCCAGCGGCCAGGATTCCGCACCCGTAATGCGGCGACGTGGGTTCGAGTCCCACCCGATGCTCTGCTCTTTGACAATTCGACCAGTGATTCGATGCGCCCATGATGTAGCGGTAGCCTGCTGCCTTGCCATGGCGGAAGTGCGGGTTCGACTCCCGCTGGGCGCTGTTCGTTTCGGTGTGTGGGGTAGCCTGGAAACCCACGTGCTTCGGGAGCACGAGATCGGCGGTTCAAATCCGCCCGCACCGACCTTGCCAGGGTGTAGCGAAGCGTGGAATCGCGCAAGCTTGGGGAGCTTGAGATCGCAGGTTCGAATCCTGCCACTCTGACTCTGATTGCGGTGGGGCCTGTGTTGGTACAGGCAGGCGCCTGTTAAGCGCCCCTTCGCCGGTTCGATTCCGGCCGCCGCAGCTTCAACGGAAGGGCAAGCCAATTCGGCGATGGCACCTGTCTCGAAAACAGGCGAGCGATAAGCCTTGAGGGTTCGACTCCCTCTCCTTCCGCCTTCGATGTGCTCTTGGCCGAGCGGCAGAGGCGCCAGCCTTCCAAGCTGGACAGGCGAGTTCGACTCTCGCAGGGCATTCTCTAGTCGGGGATCGGCTAACGGTAGGCCGCCTGGCTTTGAACCAGGTCGTGGAGGTTCAAGTCCTTCTCCCCGAGCTTAACGACGTTTGCACGCGTGGAATACGCAATCGATTCCGGAGTAGTTGCTGCTGGTAGTGACGCCTGGCTCTGAACCAGGAGGCCGTTGGTTCGATTCCAACCTCCGGAGCTTGAACAGATACGGAAGTCATCCGGCCGGATGAGGAGCCTGTCTTGAAAACAGGTGGCGGCCTCGCGCCGCTTGTGGGTTCGAGTCCCACGGCTTCCGCTTCTTGGTCCTGTGGCCTAGCGGCAAAGGCAGCACCCTTACTAGGTGACGATCGGTGGTTCGAGTCCACCCGGGACTACTGTTGGTTCTCTTCGCTCTGGCGCCACTCGTTGTGCAAAAAGATCAGACGATCGAGCGCGGAGAATCAGTCACCCGAAACGTCTCCACCCGGAGACATGGGAGCTTTGCCATGAGGAGCAAACCACACCTCAACGTAGGAACCATCGGTCACATCGACCACGGCAAGACGACCTTGACCGCGGCCATCTTGGCGGTGCAGGCCCAGAAGGGCCTGGCCACGCCAAAGGCCTATGCCGAGATCGCCAAGGGCGGCACGATTCGTGACGCCTCGAAGGTGGTCACGATTACGACCAGCCACGTCGAGTACGAAAGTGCTTGCAGGCACTACGCCCACATCGACTGCCCGGGTCATGCCGACTACGTCAAGAACATGATCACGGGCGCGGCACAGATGGACGGCGCGGTGCTGTTGATTTCGGCTGCCGATGGACCAATGCCACAAACCCGGGAGCACATCCTCTTGGCTCGCCAGGTGGGCGTGCCCGAGCTGGTGGTGTTCATCAATAAGGTCGATCTGGTCGACGATCCCGAGTTGATCGAGTTGATTGAACTCGAGACTCGCGAGCTATTGACCAGGTACGGCTTCGATGGCGACAGCACTCCGTTTGTGCGCGGCAACGCCCGAGGCGCTTTGGCGAACCCCGAAGATGCTGAGGCCAGTCGCTGCATTGGCGACTTGTTGGCCGCGTTGGACGGCTTCGCGGAGCCCAAGCGCGCAGTGGATCGTCCGTTCCTGATGGCGATTGAGGGTGTTTTCAAAATCGAAGGTCGTGGCACAGTCGCCACGGGCAAGGTCGAGCAAGGCGAGATCAAGCCCGGCGACAAGGTCGAGATCGTCGGTTTGGGCGGAACGCGTGAAAGCGTCGTGACGAGCGTCGAGGCGTTCAATCGGGTTTTGCCCAAGGGAGTGGCGGGCGAGAACGTCGGCGTTCTACTCCGTGGCATTAAGAGCACGGAGGTCGAGCGTGGGCAAGTCGTGGCCGCTCCTCGGTCGATTCAACCGCAACTACGGTTTCGAGGAGAGGTCTACGTCCTGAGCAAGGAGGAAGGTGGGCGACACACGCCATTCTTTGATGGCTATTCGCCGCAGTTCTTCTTCCGCACGACGGATGTGACAGGCTCCGCAAGCCTGGTGGGTGGAATCGACATGGCCATGCCTGGAGACAACGTGCGGCTCGAAGTCGAACTCGGAAAGCCTGTAGCGATCGAGGCGGGAAGCCGCTTCGCCATTCGCGAAGGCGGGAAGACTGTCGGCTCCGGGGTCGTCACGGAAATCTTGGATTAGCCAAATCGTCGGCGGTGGAAACGCCGCCGACGACTTATGTCCTCGTAGAGCAGCCTGGAGTGCTCGCCTGCCTGTCACGCAGGAGATCGTGGGTTCAAATCCCATCGGGGACGCTTGGCACGGTACGCAAACTGGCAAAGCGGCGAAGCTCAAACCTTCGTGACTTTGCGGGTTCGACTCCCGCCTGTGCCACTGACATTCATTTCCGTCGGCTGGGCATTGGTGAGCCCAAGTGGCCGTAACCCAACCTCTCGAACGAAAAGCGCATCGACATTCACCAGATTGCCGAGCGATTCAAGAGCGATCCCGAAGACCACGGCTGGGCATTGCGTGTCGCCAAGGCCATTTGCCTGCTGGAGTTCATTAGAGACCTTCCCCGTACCGAGGCGAACCTCGCCGCCGTGCTGGTCGATGAGGTCGGCAAAGCGACGCCAGTGAGCGAAGTTCAGGCTGCGGTCAAACGACTGCACACCGCCCAATTCATCCGCAACACCGAAGAGGGGTGGAAGCTCCAGACGGCGCAGGAGAAAAACTGGGAAACTGAGCGGCGTGGCCATCTCGAACCGAAGCCTCGCGAGCGCAACGAACTCTCGCGCACTGCTCTCCAGCAGATCTTCGACGAGCCGGAGTTCAAGACTTATCGCTACCAAAACCGGTCGTTCCGTATCGGCATCAGCGTCGATGGATCAATCATCGGCGACGAGGGCGAATTGCCGCTCACGCTTTGTGTTGCGGACGATACCGATGAGCTTACCAAGCGCATTGAAGAAGTTCGCATCGAGAGCCAGCAGAAAACCCACGAAAACGATCTCTATTGGCTCTTCAGTCTGACGCCCGAGATTGACGAACTCGTCGCGCAGCTCCACGCCTCGCGGAAGATGGTCGATAAATACAACCAGCTCAGCGCGCAGCAAAAAATCAGTCCCGATGAAGCCACCTGCCTTCAGGACGAGAAGAACTCGAAGAACGGCTACGAAACTCGCCTGCGCGACAAGCTCACCGAGGCCATGGAACGCGGCACCGGCATGTTTCGCGGCGTGCAGAAAGATGCGTCCGCCCTGGGCAAGAGCTTAGGGGAAATCCTCAAGAAACTCTTCGGGCAGATCGTCCCCGATCTCTATCCCAAGCTCCAAATGGGATCTCGTCCGCTGAAGGGGGACGAAGCCGAGCAGATTCTCAAGGCCGCCGACCTCAAAGCTTTGCCGAACGTCTTCTATGCCGGCGACAACGGGCTGGGGCTGGTCGTCAAGGATGGTCCCAAGAACATCATCAACTCGGGCGCCGACGTCGCCAAGGAGGTGCTCGACTATTTGAAGAG
>Ga0163152_10008027_pt1 | contig 11378 bp, 7 predicted proteins | sample OliLakLV19MP8IB2_FD_148635 | JGI IMG/M metagenome (GOLD analysis project Ga0163152, IMG submission 148635) | Freshwater microbial mat bacterial communities from Lake Vanda, McMurdo Dry Valleys, Antarctica - Oligotrophic Lake LV.19.MP8.IB-2 | ecosystem: Environmental > Aquatic > Freshwater > Lake...
GAGCAGAGGTGGGTCAATTTATCTGAGCGCCATCGCCGGAGGACATGCAGCGGTATTCGCCCTCCGACGTCTCGTATTTGACCCACCACCGATCGCTTTTTTAGCTCGTTGGCCATGGATCGCGAAGGTCGTTTGCTTGCCGTGAGTCCTTACACGGATTAGGCTATTTTCCTCTGCGAGGTTGCAACAACCCGAGTCCGGCGATTGTTCGGTCACCGGGACTGGTCGCGGCAGGTTGCGTTCTCGCCCGATGGCCGGACATTAGCCAGCGGAAGTGTCGATGGAACCATCAGGCTCTGGAACGTGGCGACGGCGCGCGAGATTGCGGTGTTCACAGGGCATCTTGAAGAGACTTCGGCGGTCGCATTTTCACCGGATGGCAAAACCCTGGCCTCCCTGAATCATGTGCTGGAAATGAAGTTATGGCATTTGCCCACGCGCCGTGAGCTGGCTGTATTTTCATTTCTCCGAATCGGCACGCGTCTCGCATTCTCGTCGGATGGGCGTCGCCTCGCCATGCACGATGTGGATGGACACGTAATCATATGGGCATCGGCGAGTGAATTAATTTGCCGGGATAACGCTTTTATCGGGATTGGCGGTTCGCCCGATCGCCCGATCTGTCGGGACTGGAGTTAAACAAGTTTGGTTCGGTGTATTGGTGGCACAAAGGCGCGGAAAGTCGCAATGAAGGCTCAATCGAAGCGACAGTGGGTTGGTTCTTTGGAGAAATTGAGGCCCAACCTGGGGGTTACATTCCTTATTACTGCTTGCGCGGCGACCCCGTCGGCGGAGCGGCCTTCGACGATCACCAGCCCTATCACAGGGATAGGATGAATTCAAGTTTTTCAACCCCAACGTGGGTTGCGTCTCAATCCCAAAATGCGACAGACGAGTCGTGTTCGCTACGAAGGTGCTGTCGTTGGATTGGCGTTCATTCGTGTTTGAGTCAGAGCCTTCTCACGTCGGCTCCTACGAGTTGAGTCTGTCCTGTCCACTTCTCCCTTTGCATTTCACGCCGGGGCTGAGAAACTAAATGCGATGAAATTTGCCTGGCTTGCGCTCTCTGTCTGGTCGGTCACGAACCTTGCCCTGGCCCAAATCCCGCAACCGACCGACGCGCCCAGGCCACGCACGCCAGAGCAGAGCGCGGCCGCCTTCAAACTGCCGGACGGCTTTCGCATGGAGGTCGCCGCCAGCGAACCGCTCATCGCATCGCCATCGTCGGTGTGCTGGGACGAGCGCGGGCGGATGTTCGTCTCGGAGTTGCACGGCTACAATCTCGCGGGGCAACTCGACATCGAGGAACTCAACAGATCCGGCCAACTTGATACGCAGGTGCGCCGTGTGCAGGCGGACGAGAAATTCAAGAAGGCAGCGGAGCGCGGAACCTACGGGGTGGTGAAGCTCCTGCTCGACTCGAATGGCGATGGCCGCATGGACAAGGCCGTGACGTGGGCCACGAATCTCCCGCCCGTTTATGGACTCGTGCCCGCACGCGGCGGCGTCATCGTGGCCTGTGCGCCGGACATCGTCTTCCTCGCCGATCGCGATGGCGATGGTGTCGCGGAGGCGCAGGAGAAACTATTCACTGGCTTTCCGACGGGCGAACTGGAGCGCGGCATCAACGCGCCGCAATGGGGCGCGGACGGCTGGATTTATTTCGGACGCGGCTGGGGCGGCGGAAAAATCACCGGGCCGCATCTCAAGCAGCCGGTGCAGTTGCCCGGATCGGACTTTCGCATTCGGGCGGACGGCACGGCGATTGAACCGATCACCGGCAGCACCCACACGTTCGGCTTCGCGATGACGGACGCGGGCGACCGCTTCACTGTGAACACGACCATCCCCGGCATTTTCATCGCGCCGATTCCGTGGCGTTATCTCGCGCGCAATCCCGATGCGGCCACGCCGTCACTCGAAGCCGCCACCGGCGACCGGCGCGCCTGGTCGATTTCCAAACCGCATCCGTGGCGGCAGAAGCGCGCCGATGACCCGGCGTATTTCAAATACTACAACTCGCGTTACGGCGCGGCGGAGAGTGAGGCCGACGGCTGGTTCACTGCCGCGTGCGGACCGATGATTTATCAAGACCGCGCGCTGCCGGGATTGCACGGGCAGTATTTCGTCTGCGAACCATCCGGCAATCTCATCCACCGCGCGCTCATCGAAGCCAATGGTTCCGTGCTGGAACTCCGCCGTGCGCCCGGCGAGGAGAAAACCGAATTCGCCGCGACGAGCGACCAATGGAGCCATCCGATGAACCTGACGCACGGGCCGGACGGTTCCATCTGGATCACTGATTACTACCGCGAAATCATCGAGGATTACTCAGCCATCCCGCGCCATCTCCAGCAGCAATACGGCGTTTATACCGGTCACGATCGCGGGCGCATTTATCGTCTCACGCATCGCGATGCGCCGAAGCCGCCCAGAGCGGACATGAGCAAGCTGGACACGCGATCTCTGGCCCGCGAATGCGCCAGCCCGCTTTTCTGGCGACGGCAAACGGCGCAGCGCCTGCTCACGGAGCGCGCCGAAAAGTCTGCTGCTCCGGCGCTGCGTGAATTGTTGACCGCGAAAAACCCAGAACCGTCCACGATCATCACCGCGCTGCGCACGCTGGATGGAATTGGCGCTCTCACTCCGGCTGATGTGCAACCGTTCTTCGTTCACGCTGATGTCGCCGTGCGGATTCATGCACTGCAACTCGCTGACATCTGGCTTTCAAAGGATGAAGGTCGCGCCTTGCTGGACGCCACGCTGACCGCCGCCGCGTCGGAACGAAACCCGCGCGTGCAAATTCAATTCGCTTTGACCCTCGGTGAATCCCTCGACCCGCGCGCGTTTGCCGTGCTGGAACAATTCGCTCTCAAAACGCCCGAGGTGCGCTGGATGGACGCGGCGGTGCTTTCCTCGCTGCACGGTCGCGGCGGAGAAATGCTCGCCGCGTTGCTGCGTCTGCCCAACGGCACCGCACCGACTGCGTTCCTCGCGCCGCTCGCGCAATCCATCGCGGCCCGGCGTGACGAAGCGGAACTCGCCAATGCGTTGAAACTCGCCGCCGCCGCTCCACCGGTCATGCAAGCCACCGTGCTTAACGCGCTGACGAAAGGCCGCAAGAACGCGCCGCGCAAGCCGCTCGCCGACAAATCCGCGCGCGCCGCTCTGGCGACGTTGGCCGCCAGTCCCAATGCCGACGTTCGCAAAGCGACTCATGGTCTTGAGGACACATTTATCGCGACCTTCGCCGACGACGAGGCGTTGGTGTCCGCTGGCAAGCTCCAGCCCGTTGAGCAGGTTAGTGATGAAACTTTTCGCAAATTCGTCGCCGCACTCGCCGGGCCGCGCGACCTCAATCGCGGTCACGAGCTTTTTGTCCAAGCGTGCGCGACCTGTCACCGAATCGGTGCCGAAGGCTTCGACGTTGGCCCCGATTTGCTCGGTCAACTCGGCATGGCGGAGGAATCATTGCTCAAGGACATCCTGATGCCGAACGAACGCATCCGGCCCGGCTACGAAACGACGCTTGTCCAGATGGCGGACGGCGCGGCGGTGACCGGCATGCTGAAGGACGATGGCGCGACCAGTCTCACGCTGATGTCGCCCGGCGGTGTCGAGCAAGCGCTGCTGCGCAAAGACGTGACGGGCGTGCGACGTCTGGCGACTTCGCTCATGCCATCCTTCGCGGAAGGACTCGCTCCTGCCGATGTGGCCAGTCTTCTCGCCTGGCTGCGGAGCAACCTTGGGAGCGGCGCAACAAACGCGGTGCCAAGTTACTTTGAGTTGCGCCTCTACAGCCTTGCCACAAACAAGTTGGAAGGGGTGTTGGAACGGTTCCGCAATACAGTTGAGCCGGTGCGACAGAAGCATGGTATCCAGACTGTGGGTTACTGGACTGCGCCAGGCACGACTAACGGCGGTACGTTCGCCTATCTCATGGCGGCGGCGAACCGGGAAGAATTGCGGCAGCGAGAGAAAGAGTTTGGAGCCGACCCGGACTTCAAGAATGGCTACGCGGCGTCAAACCAGAAACACGGCAAGACTGTGGACAAGATTATTGCGGTGCCACTCGCCGCGGATGCGACAACGGAGTTTGATTTTGTGGCAACCGTCAACCCACGCGTATTTGACCTCCGCATTTATTTAGTGCTTCCCGGCAAGCTCAACGCCTTCCGCGACCGCTGGCGTGACTACGCCGTCCCCATTTACGAACGGCACGGATTACACAGTCTCGGCTGGTGGGTTGCGGACGAAAAGGACGCTGGCGGCCACGACCAGTTCGTCTGCCTCCTGGCGGGTGATAGCGTGGACGGCATCCAGAAATCCATCACGGCATTTCACAAGGATGCGGAATGGCAGCGCGTGGAGAAGCAAACAGAGCAGAACGGCAAACTTCGCGTCGGCGTCAGCGCCTACAAATTGACGCCGGTGGATTTCTCGACACTGAAATAAAAGAACCGAAAGCGAATTTGCGGTTGGCGATTGGCAACTTACGGTGTGTCCATCCGCCTCTACAGGGCTTGGAAGATTTGTTGGAGGATTTACCCAGGGCGGGGCGATCCGCAGGAGCGGGACTCGCTTAGCCTGAACAATTCAATTGAAAATCCTCCTCTCCCCGTCCCTCTCCTCCATCGGATGGAGGAGAGGGAGGAAAACATCTGCGGTTTTGACTCAAGATTCGATGAAGCGCTTACGGGCGATTTTGTCCCCTCTCCGCCCCTGGGGGAGAGGGTAAGGGAGAGGTGGCCCCTCTTTTCAACTGCATCGTTACGGTTTAGCTCTCCCGCCCCCGGTGACAACTCTCGTCATCAGCAGTCTTGAGGCGAAGGCGGATTCGGGCTAGAAACAGAAATGCCTAGATTCCTTTTCAGCTTCAGCTTGTCCGGGCTGATGATTGGTTGGACGACGCTGCTCGTCGCGGTGCCACCGTTGGGAAATCTCTCTCCGCCGGACGCGCACAAGGCGTTCGAGACGGAGCCTGGCTTCACGGTCGAGCTGGTCGCCGCCGAGCCGCTCGTCATCGATCCGGTGGCGCTCGCCTTCGACGAAAATGGGCGGCTGTTTATCGCAGAAGATCGTGATTACCCGACCGGCTCACCCGATGGCCGACCGCTCGGCGTCATCGCAATGCTGGAGGATACCGACGGCGATGGCCGCATGGACAAGCGCACCGAGTTTGCCACCGGAATTAAGTTTCCGAACGGCGTGATGTGCTGGCGCGGTGGCGTCATCGTCACCGCGTCGCCGGATCTCTTCTGGCTCCGCGACACCAATGGCGATGGCAAAGCCGATGTGAAGGAGATCCTGCTGACCGGCTTCGACACGAATTCCACCTCGCAGCTTCGCGCGAACGATCCAACCCTCGGCCCGGATGGCTGGGTCTATCTCGCGGGCGGTTTGCGCGGGGGCAAGGTTTTCTCGCCCAAGCGGCCCGGCGTGATCGTGGATACTGACACGGGAGATGTGCGTTTCCGGCCGGACACGGGCGAGTTGGAATTGGTCGCGGGCAAGTCGCAGTTCGGCCTCGCGTTCGACGACGCGGGCAATCGCTTCGCCTGCATGAACCGCATTCAGTCGCAGCACGCGCTGTTGCCGCTTCGTTATCTCTCTCGCAATCCGCAGATGACCTCGCCCGGTGTGTTGCAAAACTGCCCGGAAATTTTGGAGAACAATCTCATGACGCGCTATACGGCCGGCGCGGTGCGCTATTATCCGATCAGCGAAAATCTGACGACGGCGGACAGCCACTTCGGCACCTACAGCGCGGCGTGTGCGATTCATATCTACCGGGGCGACAACCTGCCGATGGAGTATCGCGGCGCGGCGTTTTCCTGCGACCCTACGGGCAATCTGGTGCGCGGCGACCGTCTGGAGAAAGTCGGCGGAACCTTTGCCGCGAGACGCATCCATGAGGGCACCGAGGCGTTGCGCTCGCGCGACAACTGGTTCCGTCCCGTGTTTCTCGCCGACGGTCCAGACGGTGCGCTCTACGTCGCCGACATGTATCGCAAGACCATCGAGCACCCCGAGTATTTGCCGGGAGACGTGCGCAAGCACACAGACTTTGAAGGTGGCAAGGACAAGGGACGCATCTGGCGGTTGGGAGCTACGTCGGGTGATTCACGTCGCGCGTGGCCAGCCGTCGGCACCAACTCAGCCCGGCTCATCGCGGAACTTTCGTCGCCAATGCCGTGGTGGCGTGACACCGCGTTTCGCCTGCTCGTGGAAAGACACGACACCTCGCTCGGCGGTGAGTTGAGGAAATCTTTTCGCAAGAACGCCGCCGCAGGCCCGGCGGTGCTGCACCTTCGGCTGCTCGAAATCCTCGGTGGCCTGGACGATGAAACCCTCGCTCGCGCCCTGAAACACTCGCAGCCCGCCGTGCGACAAAACGCCGTGCTGCTGGCGGAGCTCAGGCTCACCCGCAGCCCGAAACTGCGCAAGCAGGTGCTGGCGCTCTCGGATGATCCCGATCCGCACGTGCGATTCCAGGCCGCGCTGTCGTTGGGCGAAGTCCGCGATGCGCGCGTGGTTCCGGCGCTGGCGCGAATCGTCTCGCAGCACCCCTCGGATCGCTGGACCCGAGCAGCAATTCTTTCCTCGCTGCCCGACCACACCGACGCACTGGCCATGCTCGCGGAGATTGCCCGTCGTCCGTCGGCTGATGATGGCATGGCCGCGTTTGCGCGCGATCTCGGACGCCAGCTTGGCTCGGGCCTCGCAGAGGAACAGCAGTCCACGGCGCTCGGCGAACTGGGCACGCGGTTGCAGTCGGCAGGTTTGACCGCGCAGATTGCAGCGACCCTGGGTTTCGCCAGCGCGGACACCGCGGCGTTTCTGCGTCTTCTTTCCAACGATGCCACGCGGCTCACTCCGCTGTTTGCTCACGCGCGGGCGCTGGTGGTTTCAGACCAGGCATCCATGGGAGTGAAGACGTACGCGGTGGAACTGCTGGCTTTTGATGCTTCGCCTGAAGCTGGCGCGCTGCTGGTCGGATTGCTAAATCCCACCCATCGCAAGGAAGAGCAGGGCGCCTCGGCGCGGGCGCTGGTTCAACCCTCGCGACTCGCCCTGTTGGCACCGTTGCTAGCTGCGGAGCGCTGGAATGCCTACACGCCGGTCGTGCGCCAGATGTTCCTCGAACGCCTCGTCGCGCGGCCAGAGTTTGCCGGGCTGATGCTCGACGCGGTGGAGTCGGGCGCCATTCCGATCAACGCGCTCACAGCGGGCCAGCGGGATCAACTTCGCAAATTGAAAAACCCCGAAGCGCAGGCGCGGGCGCAGAAACTTCTCGCCGCGCCGGGAGGGAATCGCGAAGCCGCGTTCACTCAGGCCAAGGCGGTGTTGCAACTCACGCCCGCCCCCGCCAACGGACGCGGCGTCTTCGAGAAAAGCTGCGCGGCCTGTCATCGGCTCAACCAGCAGGGCATCGCTGTTGGCCCCGACCTTTTCGACATCCGCAATCAGCCGAAGGAGTCCATCCTCTATCACATCATCATCCCGGAGGCGGAGATCGCGCCGAACTTCGTCAGCTACGAATGCGAAATGAAGGACGGCCGCACACTCTCCGGATTGCTCGCCTCCGAAAGCTCGGGGAATATCACGTTGCGCATGGCGCAGGGCGTGGAGGAAGTTGTGTCGCGCGCGCAAATCTCCCGGCTGGCCGCCAGCCGCCTCAGTCTCATGCCGCAAGAGATGGAGAAGGCCATGACATCCCAGGAACTCGCGGACCTGCTGGCTTACCTGAAAGGAGAACAATGAAAATTTCAGCCACGATTTGGTTGCTTGTTGCCACATTCACCGGGACGACCGGTTCGTTTGCCGCGGCCTTTCGCGCGGGCGCGGGCACGGCGAACATCACGCCGGCGCTCGGCATCGAGATCAACGGCGGCACCGCCCCCGCCATCGCCACCCACGTCCACGATGAACTGCACGCGCGGGCGCTGGTGCTCGACGACGGCGCGACGCGGCTGGCGTTCGTCGTCGTGGACAGCTGCCTGATCGAGCGCGCGCTCTTTGACGAAGCCAAGGCGCTCATCTTCCGACACACCGGCATCCCATCAAACCACATCGCCATGTCCAGCACGCACACGCACAGCGCGGGGAGCGCGTGCGGCGTGCATCTGAGCGAGCCGGATTTGCCTTACCGCGCATGGCTCCCGCGTCGCCTCGCCGATGCCGTCCGTGTCGCTGTGAACCATCTCGCGCCCGCCAAAGTTGCGTGGGGCAGCGGCAGCGTGCCGCAACATGTCTTCTGCCGTCGCATCACCGTCAAGCCCGGCGTCACCTACACCAATCAACTTGGCCAACCCGGCGACCGGGCGAAGATGAACTGGAGTTCACCCGAGCCGGCGGTGGACGGCGATTTCTCCGGCCCCGTCGATCCCGAGGTGTTCATTCTCAGCCTGCAACAGGCCGATGGCCGCCCGCTCGCGCTCTTCGCAAACTACTCGCTCCACTACGTCGGGGGCACCGGCCCCGGCCATTTGAGCGCGGACTACTACGGCGTGTTCTGCGAGCGCATGAAGGAGTTGCTCGGCGCGGAAAAACAGGAGCCGCCTTTTGTCGCGATGATGAGCAACGGCACCAGCGGCGACGTGAACAACAATGATTTTCGGAAAGCGCGCCCGGCGCAAAAGCCTTACGAACAGATCCAGATCGTCGCAGAAGATGTCGCCCGTGAAGTGCATCGCGTGATCAAGACGCTTTCCCACCGCGACGATGTAAAGCTCGCCGCCGTGAGCACGGAGTTGAGCGTGGCCTATCGCAAACCTTCCGCCGCCGAGGTCGAGCAGGCGCGCGGACTCATCCGCGGGCGCGACCGGCTGCAGCTTCGCACTTGGCCGGAGTTCTACGCCCGCGAGCAATTGATCCTCGCGGAGTATCCCGACACCACGACGCTGCCGTTGCAGGTATTTCGGATCGGCGACCTCGCCATCGCGCAGTGGCCGGGAGAAATCTTTGCCGTCAGCGGTCTGGAATTGAAGCGGCGCAGTCCCGTGAAAGCTCTCTTCAACATCGGCCTCGCCAACGGCTGGTATGGTTACATCCCGCCGCCGGAACAATTTGCACTCGGTGCCTACGAAACCTGGCGTGGCCGCACCAGCCCGCTGGAGACGAATGCCATCCCGCAGATGACGGAGAGCTTTCTGAAACTGTTGGAGGAACTGAAGCGATGACACGTCTCACCTTCACCCGCCTTTTTCTGGTCCTGTGCTTTGGCTTTTTGCAGTAAAGGGGTCAGTTCTTGATAATGATACATGAGGCGGCGGTGGGAGGCTCAACCATGCCTGCGCCGCGCCAAATAACCGGAGGAAGTCCCGCGAGGAGTAGCCATTATCAAGAACTGACCCCTTTATGAGTGATGAACTGGGTGTTCCTCGGCGACTACCGAGTGGCCCCGGACCTCTTGCAGTATATGCGGCGCACGATGGGTCGGAAGGTGCAGGAAAGCCCCGATGCCTGGGTGGCGTTGCGCCAATCTCGCGATCCCTATCTGGTGTCGGACCAGATCTTCCGGAAGCGGCCAAGGGAATGATTGCCAATCAGATAACCAGCTATGAGAAATTCCTTTCTCACGAAGAGCTGGCAGTTCTGAAGGAGTGGTTTGGGGAAGATTCTCACGTTTTCTCCACGGAAGAACAGGGCTGCACATATTACATATATTCCGATGGTAGCCTCTATTTCTCCTCCACTGGAGATTCTGAGATCTGGAACTTTGCAATAGACTTCGCTCAAAAGAAAATCATAGACGGCTACGACCAAGCAATTACGGGTATGGACTCAAAATTGTTAGAGCACCTTGGGATAGAAAATCCGCGACCGGAACTTGCGAGTTGACACACGAAACCCAAAAACAAATCACCATGAAAAACAAACCAAGGACGAGGTGATCAGCAGCCACCCGGAGAAAGCTACGAAGAACGACCATCAGAATAGAAAACTCTAAATTAATCCATCTGGGTCACTGCCGCTTTACGTAAGCCACCGAGTTTGCGTCTGAGCAAGGCCAACCCAAGGCATACTGCACCGCTGGCCAAACCGTAATGATGAGCCTCCGGTACCGGTGATATTGTTGTAGCCTCAATGTCATCCATTACCACCTTGGTGGTAAGGTTGTAAAACGCGACGGCGAAAAGATCCACATCTGAAAAGTCGAGGGAAGAATTTTGGGCCAGCAGACTTGAGAAAGGAATGCTGTAGGTATTCAGGTCATTAAGATTTCCCGCTGGAATTGGAATTAAGATGCTCGCGACTTGGAGAGAGGTCGACGTGGAACTGGTGTAAACGTCAAAGAGCAAAGACGTAGCTCTATCCGCAGCTGCCTTAAATTGAAACTGGTCATAGGCGCTCAGGTCCATATTTAAATTATAACCAGTCCCAGGCCCATTCCAAACGACGGTCCCAAAGGCCCCTCCGCTGGAGGTGTCAAGCCGCATGACGCTGCCGTCCGATTGCAAGGTCATCATGGTGCCCCCTGAAAAGTAATAAAGGTCGAAATCCCGGCCTGCAGCGTTCTCTGCATGATCCGTGAGTTGTAGGCTGTTAACCGTGGTCGAAATGTTGTCTGAAAAATCATCAATGATGAAAGCACCTTGAAGCGCGGTTACACCGAAAAATGAAGCCGCAGCAAATGGAAAGAAGATTTTTTTCATGGTTAAATAATTTAAAAAAATACCTACACCTTAGAAAACGCTGGGTGCAAGGCATTCCTTCAGTAAACGCTAAATATTTTTGCAGGCGTTTGAAGAAGTGCTGAATAATTTTACACTTATGGCTCGTTTATAAATCGGACACTGAAACTCTCCCAGGCTTAAAAATTCCTGCTGAGTCTATTCAAATCCCAGTATTTTTGCAAAATCATGTCGATTAGACGCCGGTCGATTACGGGCAGTATCGCGCAAAATCGACCAAGTGATTGTTTCAGATACCATCTCGAAAACCCGCGATTCAACGCAATGAAGATCTTTGAACAAAACAGCAGTTTCTTTAAACTCACACTCACCGGGACCATTTCAAAATACAACGGCCCGGCCGGCAAAGTTTCCATCCCAAGTCACATCGGAAACCATGCAATCACCCGCATAGGGCCGTTTGCTTTTGCCAACCGGAATGACCGTAAAGGGGTCAGTTCTTGATAATGATACATGAGGCGGCGGTGGGAGGCTCAACCATGCCTGCGCCGCGCCAAATAACCGGAGGAAGTCCCGCGATGAGTAGCCATTATCAAGAACTGACCCCTTTCCGCATTACGAACGCGCCTTCCACCGCGTATCCGTGCTGCTTCGTTATCCGGCGGCACCGGAGAATTCCGGGTTGGCGGCGAATGCGCACCGGGACTTCGGCTATCACGACGATTCCTTCGGCTGGGGCAC
>Ga0163152_10008028_pt1 | contig 11375 bp, 10 predicted proteins | sample OliLakLV19MP8IB2_FD_148635 | JGI IMG/M metagenome (GOLD analysis project Ga0163152, IMG submission 148635) | Freshwater microbial mat bacterial communities from Lake Vanda, McMurdo Dry Valleys, Antarctica - Oligotrophic Lake LV.19.MP8.IB-2 | ecosystem: Environmental > Aquatic > Freshwater >...
ATTCTAACTATTTCAATATTATTATATAAATTATTAACATTTAAACTTATAGCCCCCCCAGAGTTTTGAAAAACCCTAGCATCTATCGTATCCCCCGCAGCTAAAGAAAGCACACATGCTCCAGTATTTGAAGTTGGAAAAGAGGTTGTTGAAAGAATTCCGACAAATTGAGCGCCGATTGAGTTTGTGTATGTCGCATTAACTCGGATGTTTGTCTCCATCCCTGTTCCCGCTGGAAATGTGGCGCTTAATCTTGTTGCCCCGGTAACTAAGTATTTTCCAGACATGGGGGCTGTAAATAACCAACTTGCACCTGTAACAACAGCATTATGTGTATCAACTTCTAAAGTATCATAGTTTACGGTGGTATTTGTGCTATCGGGAATAGATTGAGCTGATGAAGTACTGTATCTAATAATTATAATTGGATTATAATTAAAAGGTTCTATTGACACTTCTGTTGGTGATGCCCAGGAACTTGCTGTGTTTACGGCTTTAAATCTACCGATAAATCTTATTGGTTTTGAAGATAAGGCCGATGGTTGATAGATAACTCGATTGCTAGTGGTAGTTGTAGATGATGATTGTAATGTACCTTCATCATAAATATTAAAACTTGCACCCAGAGTTATTGTGCCGACATTATCAAATGCATAAATATAAACAAAGTGTGTTGTGCCACTTTTAGCGCCTAGAGTTGTGGCTCCAGCGATACTAAGAGTATTTGAAGCTGTAACTGACCTCTGTGTATACGCCCCCGTTGTTGCAGTTGAATCCCTAAATCCTATTTTTACTGGACTTCCAGCACTTGGATTAGTTGTTCCATCCTTCGCTTTTAGAGCTACAGTAATTGTCCCCGCCGATGCAGTTACTGATAAACCTAAATTACTTAATTCATATGATTGATCTGGTGACGACGCTGATGTTGCCCACTTAAGACCTGGGGTAGATGCGGAATCTGCAGTAAGAACTTGTCCATCAGTACCAATTCCAACTCTAAGGTCAGTTGTTGAATAAGATAAAATATCACCCTTAGTTGTCAATTGTTTTGGTTGAATAGTAAAGTTTTCATCTGGAATAGTTAATGTTCTAGTTGTACCAGTTGAAATACTTGAAAGTTGTAGTTGTGCCTTTTTAGTTGCATCGACATCATCAATAAAAAAAGTTGTTGAATCCTGTAATGATTTATTGGTTAATGTTTGAGTAACATCAGTTCCAACTACTGTGGTGTTTGCGTCTGGAAGCGTGAATGTCCTAGTCGTTGCAGTTGTAATCCCTGACGCTTGAAATTTTGCTTGTTTTGATGTATCACCATCATCTTGTATTGTAAATAAAGTATCTTTTATTGTTAATGTTGATGTATTATCTAAAGTTTTATTACTAAGAGTGTCAGTGGTTGCTTTACCAACTAGGGTATCTGTTGTATTTGGAACTGTTATAGTTCCTGTAGTATTTATTGTAAATGTTCCACTTCCACTAATAAGATTAGTAGCGGTATTTCCGCTTAATGTTTTATTTGTTAGTATATCACTAGTCGCCTTACCAACTAATGTGTCTGTCGCATTGGGAGTTGTAATTGTCCCGCTACTGTTAAAACTAAATGTTCCAGCACCATTAATTAGATTTGTTGCTGTATTTCCTGATAGTGTCTTATTTGTCAATACATCTGTAGTATCTCGACCAACAAGGGTTGTTGTTACTGTTGGAAGAGTTATTGTTCCAGTATTAACAAAAGATGCAGCAGTTGCCCCAGTAAGGGTATTGGTTGATGATGCAAGATTTTTATTGGTTAGAGTTTGTGATTGAGACTCATTTATCACTTCTCTAACAGCACCATTGATATATACTTTTATTTTACTAGTTGAGGAATTTTGCCACACAGAACCTTCCAAGTTATCTGTTGGGTCTGATGTATTTCCTCTAAGTAATATACCTTTTAGAAATTTTATAAAAGATGTTATCATATTAAATCCTCATTATTGCGACAAAGTCTTTGCTCTGAATTTCATTATTCCAGAATAACTAGTTCCAGAGACGTTTGAAGATGTATATTGCATTTGTCCTGAATTTGTTATGGAGAATAAAACACCGGAATCATCTCCACCACTTCTTTGATCTAAATACCAAGTATTTGCAGTATTTTTATATATTATATTTATAGTCCCTTCTTCACCTAATTCTATTAAATTAGTTACTCTATAAATGCTATAAGTTATCTCAACTGCCCTAACTGTTGAATTATTAAATAATAAACTAGAAATATCAGTAAGTACTAAAATATTATTTGCTATAGAAAATGCAGTTTCTGAAATATCATTTATATTAGCAACAGTAGATAATTCATCAGTAACAGCCTGTGCCCAACCTGTTGCATCTTGTCCCCACCCTGGAGAATCTCCTGGATCTGGATAATTAAATGGTGTATTTCCAACTACTAGTTGTCTTGCCATTATATTTCTCTATGGTTTAAAAATTCTATTACGTGTTGATCTAACTTGCATGTGAACCCATGTTGGAGTATTGTTAAAATCCTCTATATATAGACCACATTCTTCTAATACTTTTATATTTTGTAGACAGAACAATTTTATTTTTCCATCTTTATCATGAAAATCTATAGCTTCACATGTTTTATGTGGTGAATTTTTAGCACCACCAACCTTAATATTATATTGTGCAGGACGGTAACCAGAACTAATTGACATTGGTATATTATAAATTTCTCTAAATTTATTTACAGCAACTAAAAGTTTTTGAAGATTAGATTCTAAAATCTCATCTAAAGGATATTCAGATTCGCGTTTCATTAAAACTTCATCACGAGTAATATGCACTTATCCTCCAGATAGTAAAAAAGGGAGCAGCAGAACGCCACTCCCAAGATAGATTAAAACTAAGAATTTACTATGTTGAAAAGAAGAGTGTTCTTTCCAGGAGAATGACAGAAAAGGGCTTGATCTGTATAAGCACGGAGCTCATAACCAGCACTGTTTTCCAAATCACGGAAGAACTCATCACCTTGACCAGGACGTTTAAAAGTAATATCAGTTGAACCAATTCTATAGAATTCATCCAAATGAAGAAGGTAGGAATATCCTTGTTTCACATAAATAGAAGGGACTACTTCGATTGAACCGTTTTGTCCGTGGAACATGATACTCTTAGCTCCATTTTCAGCTTTATCTGAACCATAAGAACTATCATATCGTCGAAGTGCAGCTTGTTCTGCAAGGAGGTCTGACCAAGCAGTTGGGTTTACAAGGCAAACAACGTCACCATCCAAACCTTTTTCAACAGCTTTAGCGATACCATCTAAAATCTTAGCGAAAGAAAGGGCAGCAGCTCCACAATCGAATGTGTTTCCTTTCCAAAGATTAAAATCAGAAGCAGAAATTCCAAACAATGAACCACTATTAGTTATGATTTTGTGGATACCAGCAAATTCATTACCAAAAGCACCTTTGTGATATATAATGTCTGTAGCAACAACTGAAGCAGGAAGTGAATCTACTGAAATTGTTAGAGCAGAAAGATCTACAGAAACAATGTTAGCTGAACCTCTGAAAACTCCAGCAGCACTATAGAAATCAACTGGCATAGATTCTGCACCAGCCCAAATTCCAGGAGCCCACTCTGCAGCAGGAACTGTTATAGTATTACCTGAAGTAGAAGCAACTGTTCCATATCCCATTTGTCCATAAAGAACTTCGATTTCTAGTTTTTTAGCCAAAGATCTCATCATGTTAGCAACAAGAAATTTAGTTGAATCTTCGAAAGCTCTTTGTCCACCACCCACTGAACGAGAGGCCGCTGAGTAAGAAAGAACAGAACGAAGAACCAATTGGTTACCACGTACTGTAGCATCTCTCATAACACCAGCAATAGGTCCTGCTAGGTTGAAGGCACCATCGCCAGATCCGCCGAAAGTAACACCGTGCTCTAAGCCAAGTACTACTGGTTGGTGATATAGGTTACCGGGCATTCTTTCTTTAGCAGCAAAGTCAATTCTATTTAAAAGTTTAACCCCATCAGGGATTAGAACTTGAATCCTATCAGCATATGTTTCTTTAAACATACCATTTAGGGTTGATAAATCGTTAGCTGAACTAGCCATATAAAAACTCCTTTAATTTTAATTATTTACCGGCTTGATAGTTAAGGTCAATTGTGTAAGTTACACTAGTTGTTGCAAAGTCATCAGTTCCATCAATTTCTAGAACAATGTTCCCTAAAGCTGTAATTTGGGCTGAAGTGGCAATTTGAACGCCAGCTCCATCCAAAACAGCAAATCTTTTAATAGAAGAAGCATTTAAGCTTTCTATTAAAATCAACATAGTTCCATTAGCATCTGACGGAGTTAGAACTGTTAGTCCAGTTAATGGATCTTGTGCAGTAATATCATCCTTACCTTGTGTTTTTAGTGTCATAGAGTCTGAAATATCGACACTATGCTTCTTGTTAGCCGGCGTAGCATTAAACGTAATTGAAAATTTAGCAACCAGTTCACGTGAGTGTGACTGATAGTCATTTAGACCAGAATTTTGTTCTAAAGCACTGCTCATAATATCCTCCGATTATGAATATTGATTAATATTTAATTTTATATACCCTGACATCAACGGTGTTTCCAAGTCCTGAGGATATCGGAAAGCCTCCGCCTAAATATATAATCTTCATCTAGACTTGTTAAATCATTAAAAAAAATCATCTAAGTATTTGTTTTTATTTCTTTTTTTGTAATTTTATTAAATATTAGATTGACTTTTAACTTTATTTCTTTTTAGCATCACCATATAAGAATTGACGCATTGTTATTTTTTCTTTAGGCTTATCCATATTCTTTTTTACATCAGCACCAGTAGATTCAATCTTTTTAGAAGATGGAACTGAGGCAGCCTTAGACTTTTTAATACGTTCTTTACGCAAACGTTCACTTATCTCACTTCCTAAATATTTTTCAATTATATCTTCTGGAATACTAGATAGGTGATTTCTTATCTCGCCATTTAGTTGGTCTTTAATTCTAGGAACTATGTCTGCAACTGTAACATCGGGATATCCATTTTCCATTGCCCACATCATACCGGCGGCAATTCTAGATACTGCGTATGGTGTCTTAGGAAAATCTGGATGCTTAGACATTTCAGAGGTAATTTCTTTATCTAGCTGTTGAGCTGCTTGCTCTTGATAGAAAATTGCTTGGTCTCTATCTTTTTCTTGTTTATCTCTATTTATTTGGTCTCTAAGTGATTGTAATTCTTTTTGTTCTAATTCTCTTTGTAATTGTTCTGGAGATTTTTGCATCCTTTCAATTTCTTGCTGAATTACTTGCTCTGCAAATTTATTAACATCAAGACCTAGATTGTGTAAAACTTTAGATGGGTTTTGTTTAAGTTCCGCAAGGAGTCCGTCTACTTCTTTTCTTAGACCTGCAGCCTCTTGCATTCTTTTATGTCCGGCACCACCCAACTGTGCTAATCTTTTTAATTCTGTTTTGTCTTGTTCATTTTTTAAATTAAATTTTTTCTCTTGTCCATCAATCAGTAAATTAAATAATTCTTCTTTAATTTGTTCATTCTGTTCTTTGCTTAGTGGTTCATTAGTTTGTGAGTTAATAACTTTACTCACAACGTCCTTAGCACTAGAGGGATCATGTGATTCTTGTTCACCACTTTCATTAATTTCTGATTCTACTTGTGGATCTAGATTAACAGCTTCGTTGGACATTGACTAAACTCCTGGAAAACTCGCCCCGACATTGGAGGTAGAGTATTATTATTATTTCTTTTTAAAGGGTTCTGGTTGACCTTTTAAAGGATTTTTAAACATATCTTTTTGATTTTTCTTTAACATATCAGTTATAGAACCAAATTTAGCTTCTTTATACTCTTTTTCGGTAGCCGGTTGCATCCAACCTTCAGGCGGATCATGTGGTGGTACTAGTCCATCATTTTTTAGTTTTTTCTGATATCCTTGACTACTTTGTGTATTTCCTTTTATTTTTCTATTTTCATCGTAAGTTTTCCAAGACATATTATACCCCCAATATATGTATTATTGACCTTGACTATTTTGTGACATCATTTGTTCTGGCGTCATTGGTAAATTCTTAAAAGGTTCTGGCGGTGTCGCTGGTTTTGGTATATTTACATTAGCACCTTGTGGACTTGATTGAACACTAGTTGCCTCACTTAGTCCTGTTGCTTCTGGTATCTTACCTAAAGCAGATGCCGGAGGTTTTTGCCCACCATCACTGAAGTTACTCCCAACTGAAGAACCTTGTTGTGGTCCAAGTGGCTTAACCCCTATTATTTGTAATAAATCTGGATCTGTACTTCTCATTAAATCAATATGTTGTTGAATATGATTCAATGTCCTTGTGACAAGCTCTGGATCTTTTCTTAAGTCTGCATCAGAAAGAACTGCTTTATGTTCCTTTATATGCATAACATGATCATCAGTCGCAATAGCGTGAATATCTTCATCACCTTCCATTAATTTTTCATTTTCATCTTTAATAAGAAATAATTCATTTTGAACATTATCAGTAAGTAAATCTAGTTCACCAGTATTCAATACACTAAAATATTGCTCTGGAGTTTTTATTAATCCCATTTGGAGTAAGGACTCTGCAATTTGCAGCTTACCTGCTGTGGTATTATGTGTTACAGTAAAATCACCTAAAAGAAAATGTGATTCTTCTTTTAATGTAAATCCATAGTATGTTCCAATACCTATATCTTTTATTCTAATACCATAATTTAAACTATCTTTAACTTTAGTATATTTTTTAACTTGTTTTCGTGGTAACCTGCATGGTATTTCCCAAGTATTTCCACCAATAATTAGACTATTCGTAGTCCCAATTATTTTTTCTCCTTTATACATACAAGAAGTTTTTATTTTTCTTCTAGATACCTTCAGTCCTAAAGAACGAATTAAATATTCGATATCATTAGCTAATTTATTATTAGTTTGACTAATTACATATGTCCCATCTTTTTGTGAACCATCTGTATCTATTAATCCTGCTAATAACTCAAATCTTATTTGTTTATTATTAAACTTATATATTTCAGGAATATGTTTATTTTTATATAAATTTAATTCTGTTAATAAATGTTTATGACATTTTCCATCGGTTTTAGCAAACCCAATTTGTCTTACTGTCTCGCTCTGTTCATAAATGTAGTTATTAAATCCTAAAGTTTTAGTGACATTTAACCAACTATCAAATATTTCTTGGTCTATAGTCGTTAAAGTTAAACGATCCTGATGTCCATCGCCCAACCATAATCCTAGTTCATATGCTGGGAAACTAATTTCTTTTTTAGGGAAATCTACACCTGTTCTAAATCCCATAAAAAGACGTTGTTGTCTTTCTGGTAATCCTAAAAATTCTTTAACAGAAATATCAATAATATCATATTGTTTTAATCCATAACGATTATCATCAGAACAATATTTAAGTGTTAAAATATGACTTTCGTTGCAACCATATAAAAATTTATCCTTTTTAGTTTTATGATGAATGTCATACATTTTTTCTTCACCAGAACTAATAGACTCTACTGTTCTAATTTTAGAATCAGGACCCATAATTAAATCGCCAATAATTATATCCTGTACTTTTTTTATAGATCCATCAAACATTAAAATTTCGGTATCTTTCTTTAGACACTTACTTAGTGCGTTGCCCACGTCAACAATAACTCTATTTACAGTTGATAAATCATCACCACTAAATTCCTTCATCACAGTTCTATTTGCTTTTCCAGCAATAGCAGCAACTCTTGGAACAGATGCGAAATCTTTCAACATATTAATAAGACCAGTTCCCACATCTTCAATTAATTGAATATATGATTGTTGAAGTCCTGAAACGAATTGTAAAGCTTGAGATTGAACAAGTGCTAAAGCGGTACCAGATTTTAAAGATGCTTCAGGATTTCCTCTAGCAACAGAGTTAACTCCAGAAATAGTTTCCGCTTCTCTTTCTAACATTTCTAAATACTTAAAGATTTCTGGTGGTGTACTAGTTAGGTTTAGTGGTTCTGGTTTACTATTACCTTCAATAACATTTAATCCACCGACTAATTGATTTACAGAAAGTTCTGATCCTCTAGGAACAAAAACATTTTGAACACCAAATGCATTTTGATTACTTAAAATAGTTGAATGTAGTGAGTTTATTGCATCTTGGATAGGCATTAGGTCAAATAGTGGAGTATACCCGTAAGGGGTTCCCAATATCTCAGCAGGTGCTATTCTATAAACAGGAATAGCTCTATATGGCATTGGAGTGTCTAAAAGTATGATTGTTGGTGATATAAAGAGCATATATCGACCATCTGGCATTGATTCTGTTCTATTATGGAAGAATTCATATATTGGAATGTCATCAGTATCTTCGTATTGTTGAAGGTCAAATCTATATCGTTGAACATCTGATTTTGTTGGAAGGTTCTCTATTTCGGCTTTAAACTCTGGATACTTAGCGGCAAAGTCGAACTTATTTTTAAAGCTTCGACACATTATCCAATCATTTTTTCCATATTCCTTAGTACTATCAAAAACAACATCAAATGGAGATAGGTTGATTATATCAATATCACCTTCATATATATTACTTTGTGTCTCTTCATTAAAATCGTAAATCTCCCCACTAGTAGAGTTCCACTCCATTTTAATATAACCAGCTGCCATAACTAGGGCATATTCAACGGCAGTTTTTAATTGCTTCTCTAATCTCTTCTCTCTCATATAATAGTCTAGAAGACCATTTGCTAATTTTGTTTGGATTAAAGACTTATAGTCAGTATTGGTTGATCTCGCCTGGAGCGCAGGTCTGGTGGCTGTAACCATTGTTAGAATATGCTGCGCTAGATTCCTAAAGTGATTTATCGCTATCATCGATAGCTCACCCTGCTCTCCGGCAAAGATTACCTGATGTCCCGATCCAGTATCTGTATAAAATGCTCCATGGTATTGAGCCCAACACTGTTTAATTTTTTCTAAATATTGATTTGATTCAAGTTGTTGAAACCAAGCAACAGATTTACCCAAAATAACTTCTGCAGTTTCTTTCGCATCTTTTGCTGCAAAATAAGAATTTTTGGATTGACCTAAAAAATGTTTACCTAAATCATATGCCATAAATTCCTCATCAATCTATTTTGAATATTTTTTTAAAAACATTACTTGATTTATTTTCAGCTCTAACATTATGATAATCAAAATAATCCCTTCCATATTTTCCATGTCCTTCTGGATATGGATTTTTTGTAAAAGAGATATTTCTAAGTAAATAAATTAAAGCATCGACACAGTCATAGTGACCGTTGTCTGGAGACCGCGCAAAAGTCTTTTTTCCATTAGTCCAAGTTGCGCCTTTAATATGTTTTATTAAATTAGAACATCTAGGATTTATTATCACTCTACCCTGAGCTATTAACATTCTGGTTTTATTTAAAGCTGAAGTTTTATCATCTTTAGCCGTAGGAATAAATGTTATACCGTGTAATCTTTGTAAATCATTAATTAAAAATAGATTATTATCACTAACCCTCATATATGGTTCTAGTGGTTCTAAAGTAATCCTATCAAAAAATAACTCAGATTCTTTATCCAAGATTAGTTCTGCTAATAAATCTGTAGTTAGTTTAGGACCATTTAAAACTATCTCATCTTCAATAATTACTTTATCATCTTCAAAATCATAGTATGCAAACAATACTGCTGTTAAATCCTTAAATCCGGGGTCCATCGATACATATGCATCATAGAATGATGGCATCTTCCATTCTTTAACAACTCGACTCTGTAACTCTTCCGTAAACTCTGGAATTACGGCGCTATCTTCATCTATAATAACTTTACAAAGAAATTCTCTTTGAAAGCTAGGATTCTCTACTCCACCAGGATATTCAGATATAGTTTCATCTATTTGTCTCTGAGTGAGCATTGGATTATCATAAATAGTTTTTACTATTAATGAGCCATCATATTCTGCTGGCTTCATAAACATAGTAATAAAAGGATGGTCAGGGCTGTCAGATGGTGTTGATATTAATATAACTTTACCATTGGTTGTCTGAACTGTTGGAAATAAAACAGACCTTACAACATACTCTAATTCAGAACAAAATCCAGCCTCATCGACAATACATAAATCAGCTTTCCCACCTCGGATATTCTCATGATTTTCATTATCCGACCCTTCCATTTGGATCTCACTCCCATTTGGAAATAAAAATATCCTATCCGCTATCTTAAACTCTGGACGCATATCGTTTGGACAATCGCTAGTAATCTCTTGCATTATAGGTTTTAATATAGTCTTAACCTGTTTCTGTCTTGGACATATATACTTTATAATTGATCCAGGTTTACTTGAACATATCTCAGTTGCCAATGTTAGTAGTAAAAAAGATTTCCCAATCCGTCTGGAAGAACAAACAGTTATGATCTTCCTTTCTGAATTTTTTATAGAATCGTATATCTCTTTCTGAGCTGCATGAAGTTTATAATTTAAACAACCTCGCTCCCACAAAGCTCGGATTGCCTCTTTTTTACTTATAGACACTATTCCTCAATAAGCTCTAATAACTTTTCAGTTGACCAAGTTTTTGTCTTATCCTCTTTCTCTTGAACTATAACACTCCCGCGAACTATTCTTAGATTCTTAACTAGTAAATCCAACTTCTTAACTTCCTCTAATGTCAGCTCTCTCACACTAGCCATCTCTCTTAATATTTTTATTTGAACAACACAGATACTCTCCTCATCGCTTAATGGTTGAGTTGTTCCAACCTTCTCTCTAAGAAGATTCTTTAAATGTTGATTTTCTTCTGTCAACTTAGATAGTTGTATATGTGAATTAGAAAAATCTCTTTGCTTGCTCATTACTTGTTGACCTAATTCCTTGTGAAAGTTTTATTGTATTAACTGACCCTTGAACATTATTGAGTTGACTATTTAGATATTCGATATCTGTCTTAAGGTCAGCTATCTTTTTAAACTCTTCTTCGAATCTTAATTCTATTGATTTCTTTTTAGAATTCTCTAAATACAACCCATATCCATAAAGAGAGGTAACTACTAGTAATCCTAGAGCCTCTTGAAAACTATTGATACCGAATATCAGTAACTTAGAGAAAAGAATCAAAAAGACCACCATAGGAACATTTAGCTTCTTCAGCTTTTCCATGTATAAAACTCCAAACATTAGTATAGAAAAATAGAGAGTATGTGAAGTGTTAAAGCCTTTATTTATTTTTACCACACTAGTGGTTGTGCCAATTACTTAATGCCCTCTACTAGTACTTGTTAATATGATAATAATAGTGTATTAAAAAACTAATATGTTTAATAAT
>Ga0163152_10008031_pt1 | contig 11373 bp, 10 predicted proteins | sample OliLakLV19MP8IB2_FD_148635 | JGI IMG/M metagenome (GOLD analysis project Ga0163152, IMG submission 148635) | Freshwater microbial mat bacterial communities from Lake Vanda, McMurdo Dry Valleys, Antarctica - Oligotrophic Lake LV.19.MP8.IB-2 | ecosystem: Environmental > Aquatic > Freshwater >...
GGAGTAGGGCACGCCGACGATCAGCATGCCCTGGTGGAGCAAAGTGGTGTGAAAGCTGGTGATGGTCGTTTCCTGGCCGCCATGCTGTGTTCCGGTCGATGTGAACACGCTGCCGACTTTTCCAATCAGAGCGCCCTTCATCCATAACCCGCCTGTTTGATCGAGGAAGTTGCGCATCTGAGCGCACATGTTCCCGAATCGCGTCGGAGTTCCGAAAATAATGGCATCCGCCTCGGCAAGACTCTTCGGGTCGGCAATCGGCACATGAGCGAATGCGGCCCGGGTCTTGTCCGCCCCGGCCTTTGCCAATCCTTCCGAAGGAACGAGTTCAGGCACTTGTAGGACCGCTACCTCAGCACCGGCGACTTGTCGGGCTCCATCGGCCACCGCCTCCGCCATCTTGTGGATATGGCCATACATGCTGTAGAAAACGACTTGGATTTTCATGGCTGCCCTTCAAATTTGTTTGGCATAACGACGCAGTTGATTTACGGTTTAGGCAAAGCGATGGGTTTATATTCGCGTTTGCGAAAAATATTCTCGCCCTCAGAAATCTCAATGGCCTGATTGGCTGGCATGGCCCCGAATTTCTGGGTTGTGCCGGATGGCCATTCGATTTCCATCATGGAGATCCCATCGGCCTTGCCCAGTTTACGAACACACCAGGGATTCCGTTCGCGACTGCTCACCGCCCAAGTGCATCCGTAAAGGCCTCGACGAGCAACTCGACCTGGACCATCCGACTAATCTGAATGTCGGCCTCCATGGCTCGATTCAGCCAGGCGATCAGTTTCTCCGGCCCCAGACGGCGGGCGATCGCGGAAAGCGAGTCGGATTCCGAGCCCTCCGCGACGAGGGGAGCAATACCGTGATGCAGGCGAAGGGCATCCTGCAAAAGACCGATTAGCAGGCGCAAAACCAGGGTCGCCCGTCGCCTGCGCAGGCCGGCTTCCTTGCCCGCCTCTTCGACATATTCATTCCACTGCCTGGCCAATTCGTAGCTTTTGACGACGTTAACCGAGATGGCATTGAGCAGAGTCGCTCGAAATTTCCAGAGCGTCTCGTCCTCCAAGGCAAGGGCCTGGCCGATGCTGCCCCCCGCGACGCGCACGAGTCGATCGAGTCGTGCCGCGTCGATGCCACGCTCCAGAAGGGTTTGACGAACGATCTCCGCAGAGAGTGGCGAGAATGGCACGACCTGGCAACGCGAAAGAATCGTCGCGTACTGGCGTTCCGGTGAAGGGCCGCCGACCAAGATCAAAAGCGAACCCGGTGGCGGTTCTTCCAATGTTTTGAGAAACGCATTGGCCGCTTCCTCACTGAAGTCGTCCGCATCGTCAACGACGGCAACCTTCCGCCGCCCACGCGCGGGTTTTAGAGAAAGATGTTCGATGAGTTCGCGGACAGCTTCTATCGGAAACTGAACCTTGTCTTCCGGCCGTGAAGCGAAGGACAGGTCGGGGTGGGTGTTCGCGTCCACCAGCGAACAACTGGCGCAATTCCCACATGCCTTCAATTCGTTGCCGAGATTCTCGCAAAGCAAAGCGCGGGCAAGTTCCTTGGCGAACGTGTGCTTGCCAACTCCAGGCGGACCAACGAACAGGTAGGCGTGCCCCAAGCGAGATTTACGAAAGGCAGCATCGAGCGAACGGACGATGCCTTCGTGTCCTCGAACGCGGTCCCACTTCATGGTTGGACCTCGATCCCGCGCGAGTGCAAGAACTCTCGGACGAGTACCACGATCCGCTGATGAAGAGTTTGCACCTCGGGTGAGGCATCGACGATCGGAAAACCATGCGCATGGGCCTCGACGAGAAAGCCATCGCGCACACGCTGCAAATAATTCTCGCCCCGAGATTCCATCCGGTCGGCCTCTCGGCCACGTCGTGCAATTGCTTGTTTAACGGGAAGATCGAGGATGATCGTGAGATCGGGCAGCAAGCCGCCCGTTGAAAATCGCCCGACGTTCCAGAGATCCTCGGGAGGCAGATCCTGGGCGTGGCCCTGATAGACCACATTCGCCGCGACAAACCGATCGCTGACGACCACCCTGCCCTGTTCCAGATTCGGGCGAATCAGAGTCGCGACCAGCTCGGCTCGGCTGGCCATGAATAGCAAGGCTTCCGCCCGGGGCGTGACCTCCGCTCGCGAGGCCAGTAAGATTTCACGCAGTTGCGAACCCAGGGGCGTACCACCCGGATCGGCACAGCCGATGGTGCGAACGCCGTGATCGTTGAGGTAATCAACCAAGAGCCGACACTGGGTCGATTTCCCCGTGCCGTCGATGCCATCGAGCGAGATGAACGGAGCACGGTTCATGACACCATTTCGTCCGCGTGGTAACTGGAACGCACAAACGGGCCTGCGACAACTTGCTTGAATCCAAAGGTTCGGGCTTTCAAGGCGATCTCGTCGAACTCGCTAGGAGCCAGAAAACGGGCGACGGGAATATGTTTGAGCGTGGGTGCGAGATATTGGCCGAGGGTCATTACGTCGCACCCGACATCTCGCAAGTCGGCAAAGACATCGAACAACTCGCCCACGGTCTCGCCGATGCCTAGCATCAAACCGCTTTTCGAGATCATCGCAGGTACACGATTCTTCACTTGCTTCAACAAATTCAAGCTGCGTCGATAATCCGCCTTGCCGCGAACCTTGCGATACAGGCGGGGCACGGTTTCCAGATTGTGGTTGTAGACTTCCGGGCGGCTCTCGATGACGCGATCAATCGCCTTGGTATCACCAAGAAAATCCGGTGTGAGAACCTCGACCGCTGCACCAGTCCGCTCGCGAACCGCCAATACACATCGATAGAAATGATCGGCCCCGCCATCAGGCAGGTCGTCGCGAGTCACGGAAGTAATTACCACGTGCTTCAGGCCAAGTCGTTCCGCGGCCTCGGCTACCCGAGAAGGTTCGTCATCCTCGACATCGAGCGTCTCGCCTCTTGGGACCGAACAGAACCCGCACGGTCGGGTACAGACGTTGCCCAGAATCATAAACGTGGCAGTCCGGCGAGAATAGCACTCGGGCCGGTTCGGGCAACGAGCGTTCTCGCAGACTGTCTCCAACTTCAGATCGCGAAGCAATGTGTGGGTGAAAAAATTCTCGTTGCCACGCGGCAGGCTTCGTTTCAGCCAGGCCGGCAGGCGATGACGTGGCGGCTCGGCTTCGGCAAGCGGTTCGTTCAATAACGTCAAGGTCTGCATGGTAAATGGTACTCTCGCGTGGAACCCACCAATAAGATAGTGAAAGTCGTCGCAACCCGCGCGACCGTTGTTCGGATGGCGCATGAGCGATGGCCACCAGTTGTTTTTACGCGGGTCATGCTTCGATACAGACGATGATTGGCGAACGCAAGTATTCTCCATGCCGGCGTGCCCGGCCCAGGAATCGCCATGAGCGCAATCACAGTTGCAAGCCGACGAATAGTTGCATTCAGCACAATCGCACTGTTCGCATTCGCTGGCCGATCGGAAGCTCAGGTCGGGGAACTGTCCGGTGAGAGTCCAGCAGACGCGGAATTGCGGAGACGCCTCGAACCGTTGGTGCCAACTTTCCGGGCCGCCCTGTTGGGGGAGAATATCGAGTCCCAGCGAGCCACACTGGCAGTGATCGCGGACATCCCCCCTGCCCTGGCCGCTCGTACGAATCTGGCCGGGAGCCTCTCGGCGTTTCTACAGAAGGATCACAAGGATCCCGAGATCTTGGCCCTGGCTATCCGATCCTTCGGCAGGAGTATTCCGGTTTTCGCCGATGCCGACATGAGCAAAGCGGCCGCCGCCGAGATCGGCAAGATTCTCTCGAAATACGTCCGTTCCGACCACGCCATCGTCCGCCAAGCCGTAGCAGAGGCGATTGGTTCTGCGATTTCGAATGCGACGCCGTCGGTATGGTCGGCTACCCGAGCCGAGCACTTTATCGCCGTCTGCCTTCAGGCCCTGCCGTTGGTCGGCACGGGAATAGAGGATCTGTCGGGTGCGACCTCGCGGCTGGCACTCCGAGTCGTTCAAGCGATTTCTCGCAATGTAAACGACCTGTTCACCTATTATTCGGACCCCATTGGTGTTGAGCCTGGTCTGAAAGACGGCGAGGCACAGTTTCCTCCGCTCGCTCCCGTGATTCAAGCCATGGCCAAGGAAGTTCCCAAGTTGGCGACCCCTCTGGCGGCTGCTGAGGCCGAAACGCGAACGGCGGCCGCACGGACGCTCGAGACCTTGGCCGTCCTACGAGCCAAAATTCTCGAGCGACAGGGCGCGGGTGCCGGCAAGGACAATTTCTCTGCCGCTTGGCCGGTTCTGCGGCCGGTTCTCGAAAAACGCGTGAAGGACGAGAATGCGTCGGTTCGCCTGGCGACAATGGAGGCGATGGAATCTCTCGGCGACGCCTTTGAAGCACGAGCGATCATGCGGGAAGCCACGGCTGACTCGTCTGCCTACGTTCGCTGGGCTGCGGCGCGAGCCCTCGGCAAGTCCGCCTCGTCAACGACTGATGCGAAAGCCGCTGCCCCCGACGTGACCGCTTTGACAAAACTTGTGGACGATAAAGATCTGGATGTCCGCACGGCAGCGCTCGTCTCACTCGCCAAGTTTGGTACGAAGGCCAAGACGGCATCGGCCAAGGTTCTGGATGCCGCCAATCGTGGCGACATCGAGCCGCGCGTAATTGCGGTAAAAGCCCTGGGGGCAATCGAGTCAGATGCGCCGCCCACTGTGCCCGTCTTGATCGAAGGATTGAAGAACAAGGACGATCGACTGAGGCGAGCGGCCGCGTCCGGTCTAGTCCGGTTTGGGCCGGAGGCCAAGGAAGCTCTACCGGAATTACGGAAGGCTTTGCAAAGCGAGGACGCCGAGTTGCGTCTCTCGGCCGCGGAAGCCATCCTGGCGATCGAGCGGAAGGCACGGTTGAAGGATTTGTAATCAGACTTCAACGGCAATGCCTCCTCTTGAACCGGTGTGTGGCGATTCGTCAAGTTTGTCGAGTCGATACAGAACTTGACTTGAGCCCTGGCCTCGCTGTAGGGTTCTGAAATGCAGGTGAGCGAAGTCCTGAGGCTGTTAAAGGACGATGGCTGGGTCTTGTTCGGACGAAGGGCAGCCATCGACAATTCAAGCATCCGACCAAATCGGGACGCGTTACCGTTGCCGGGAAGCCCACTCATACGGTTCCACCCGGTACACTGGCAAGTATCTTCAAACAGGCTGGCTGGGATTAATCGAGGACTAATGATGAATCGCTATGCGATAGTAGTCGAGTCCGCAGAAAGCAATTTTGCCGCCTACGTTCCGGACTTGCCAGGCTGTGTCGCAACTGGAGACACCATTGCCGAGGTTGAGGCCGCGATCAAAGATGCAATCGAAATGCACCTGGAAGGCATGGCCGAAGACGGCCTCTCGATACCGGAGCCTGCATGCCAAGTCGATTACGTGGAAGTCGCATGCTGAGGTCGCTCATTCTCCACCTTCGGAAATCCCTCTCTCAATCCCCAATTCGACCGCATGAGGCTTCAATGCGTCGATCACGAACTGAATGTGCAATGTGAGTTCTACGCCGAAGTCCGCGGCTCCGCGTGTCATATCATCGCGCGAGACGTTCCTGGCAAAACCCTTCGACTTCATTTTCTTCTTGACACTACTCGCGGTCATGTCCCCGATTCCGCCGGGTCTGACAAGGGCGGATGCGGTCACGAAGCCACAGAGTTCGTCGCAGGCATAGAGGGCCTTGTGAAGGGGAGCAACGCGTGGGCAATCGGGAAGGTAGTCCGCATGCGACTTGATCGCATAGGTGATTTCTTCCGAGTAGCCGTGCGTTTTCAGGATCGCCTCGCCCTGAAGGGGATGATTCGGCGGGTCGGGCCAACGCTCGTAGTCGAAATCGTGCAAGAGGCCGACGATCCCCCATAGCTCGACATCCTGGCCGAGCTTTTCGGCGTATGCTCGCATGGCAATCTCGACCGCCCGCATGTGATTGCGCAGTCCAACATTTTGGACGTATTCACAAACGAGAGCCCAGGCATGTTCGCGATTCATGGCGTTACTTCGATGTGAATTGGCGACAACGGCCGAGCAACATTCGAGCGTGGGCATCTCGTGCCGGCAGCATTCCATTCGTCTGCGAGGAAGCATCGAGAAATCGGACCCACCACTCCTCGGCATTTTTCCACTGCGAAACCGCCTGGGCTGTTGAGTCCCGTTGAGCCCGCTCGGCTCGCTCATGAACACATTCGGCCATCAGGTAAACGACAGCCGCTCCGAGTGAACGCGAGGCGCTGCCCCAGGTGAACGCACGCTCGATGTCGCGATTCTTGGGCTGCTGAGTGAACTCAGTCAATGTTTTGGTCGCCGCCGACACGCCTGCTGGATCGCTCGCACGTGCACCGAGCAAGGCCGCGAAGAGTCTGCGGATTGAATCCGACCATGCCTCGAAGTCCTTGCGGATCTCGGGATCTTTTTCGAAGCGAGCGCGAGCATTGTCAACCAGCTTCTTCGTATCGTCGAGCGTCGTGGTTGCTTCCTGGAACTGCCCTCGAATCAGAAGATTCCGTGGAGTGTTGGCTCCAAAGGCGAGCGAACCGAACGGCCGAGAGAACATCTCTTGCAAATAATACAGAGGTGCCCCGTCCAGATTGGTCTTGGGCATTTGATCGATGGGAATGAGTAACTGCGAATGACGATCCCGGTGAGCCCGAGTCGTGAACGTCGAATCCTCCTCCGTCGAGTACAGCGAAAGCACGCGGGTTGCCGTGTACAAATCCTTGGGGGGGTTCCACGCATCGACCGGAATGTTCTCTCCCGCTGCCTTGAATTGGGCGCGCGACTTTTGCACATCCGCGAACAATCTCACCCCCGAGTTTCCGGGGTTCAGTGCCTGTAGCCATTCGATACGCCGAGATACGGAGGAAATCGCGGGAGCCAGGAATATTTGCCAGGACTGAACCTCCTCCATGGTGTGGCCGGCAACCGCGTTCGGCGTGGCCTTCGCCTGGGCAAGCGTCAGGTTACGTTTGCCATCCGAATGATAGATTGGCTTGGCAGTTTGTGCATCGAAGAGAAAGACATCGCGATCGACTCGTACTCCGCAAACGCGAAGTGGAGCGTAAGAAGCCGACGTTCCAGGGCGAGTTGACGGCTGAATGCTGGTCGTCGATTTCAAGGAGGCCGGTGCAACAATGCAACCGTCCAGCCCCGCTTGTTGCCAGGCCGACAAGATTGCATAAGTTCGCGACGGCAAGACCCCAAAGCCCGACTGCATTGTGCTGCCAACCGGGGCGGGCCAGGGAACTCGATCGTCAATGTAAACGAGGCGACAGACCCAATCAAAAACGGCCTGGGCTTGCTCCAACGCTGGCCGGCCATCGTACCTGAGCGATCTCACTCCCGCTCGAAGGAGCAGACACTCTTCCAAATAAGCCGCATCGGTCTGGGAAAAATTTGCTTGCCCGACTTCAGTCGCTTCCGAAACGGTCAGTTGCAAGAACTGTCGGATCTCTTCAAGCTCAGTCGCCGACAATGTCGGCCGAGTTGCTACGGACGGCAGATTGTCGAGTTGCTGCAAAATGGTGCGGCACTGAGCCAGATCTTGCTGGGATTCGAGCGGAAACACGGCTTGGAGTTCGGCATCGGCCGCCGGGCCGACGGTCGAACCTCGGGCCGTCTGGGGTTTCTTGTCGTCACAGCCAACGGCAAAAAAGGCGAACGCTACAACCATTTTCAGCAAGCGTGGCTTCATCGAGGGCTCTCGTTGGCAGTGCCGATCAGGGCTTCTCGTATTCGCATGCACTGGCCGATCAGTGCAGGTAAGTTGTCCAAAGAAATCATGTTGGGGCCATCGCTCGGCGAAGAATCCGGGTCTGGATGGGTTTCGATAAACACCCCATCGCAACCGGCGGCAACGGCCGCCCGAGCCAGGTACGGCACCATTCGGCGATCGCCGCCCGTGCGATCCCCGTGACTTCCAGGTGTCTGCACGCTATGAGTGGCATCATAAATAACAGGCCGGCCCAGATCCTGCATCCAGGGAATCGCTCGCATATCGTTCACGAGATTGCCATAGCCAAAAGTGGTGCCTCGCTCGGTTAGCATCAGATTCGGATTCCCAACTTCGTCCATCTTGGCGACGACGTTCTTCATGTCCCAGGGGGCCATAAATTGACCCTTCTTCACGTTCACCGCACGCCCCGTTCGACCACATGCCATCAACAAATCGGTTTGTCGGGCCAGGAATGCAGGAACCTGAAGCAAGTCGATGACCTCAGCCACCGGGCCAACTTGACCAACCTCGTGAATGTCGGTGGTCAACGGCAGGCCGGTTTTCGATTTCACTTCCCCGAGGATTCGAAGCCCGGTTTCCAGACCCACACCTCGAAAGGACTTTCCGGAAGATCGATTCGCTTTGTCAAAGGACGCCTTGAAGACCAATTGAATTCCGAGCCGACCAGCAATCTCGGCAAGGCACTCAGCGATTTTCAGTGTCAAGTCCCGCGATTCGATCACGCATGGGCCGGCAATCCACAGGAGTGGGGCTCCACCACCGCATCGGTGATCGCCAACTTCGACCGCTCGCATCTTCAACTCCTGACCTTTCTACGCACGGTCGCAGGCCACTGTTCGCTCTGTCTTTCATAGCGATTTCGCGATTCATGTCTCAGCATCCGGTGGCGTGTCCGTGGAACTTCCGCTACAGGGAAGGCAGTCGATCAGGACGATTCGTGTGCGCAAGCTTGCGTCTGACTGGTGCCTGCCAGTTCCACGCAATTAGCCGAATGAGATGAATGGATTTTGGAAATGAGAATGATTTTGAAAAGAAACAACCCAAGAAAAAATGGCATCCGTGCCGAGTTGGGATTCCGTTCCGACGCATGGTTTACCAGGACGACTTCCGGACATCAAGGAAGAAAATTTGAAAAAGGCAAAGATAGTTTTTCGTGAAGAAACAGCACAACGCATCGAACCTTGTTTATGTGTTTGTAACCCTCAGTGCTTCACGGACTTCCGAGTGAGTCACGAGTAATTCGCGTACACGATCGACGGTGAGACGGCCATCGAAAGCTGAAAAGAATAATGGCGTGAACGGCTCCCTCTGTGCGCGCTGCGCGAATGCCTTGCGAACGGATCGCGGATCCTCGGCGGACAAATCGTGCCGCAAATTCTCTGCTCTTGCCTGGATCCACGACCGCAAACGCTCGCAGTCGGCCCGATAGGCGGCGAACGCATCGTAATGCTCTCGATAGAGCCCCAGCAATTCCTCCGGGACTTTCTCGGATCCCAGAGCCTTCAGCCGTTCTTCAAACGTCGGCCAATCCGGGAAGCTCGGCCAACTGTCGAGCATCTCCACGGTGGCCGGGTAAGTGCAGCGGACCATCAATTTCAGCAGCCGTAAATAATCTTGCGACTTCACCTTTACGCGATAAACGACTTCGTCGCCATGCTCGACGGCGAGCACGGTGCCCTCTTCGTCCGTACCGGCCAAAGACGCAAGTAGCGAATCGATCTGCTCCGCCAACGTTGCACCTGTTGGGCGAAAGGCGTCGGTCGCCACAAGCCCGTGCATATCGGCGAACTCTCGCAATCGATCGAACGGCCAATAGACGTGCCGCTCACGATCGAACGCGGCAAGCAATACGAGATCGCGACGCCCCTTGTAATCCGTGATAACCCGAGCATCCGGATGAAGCAGTTCCAGGATGAGCGTCACACCCTCAGCCGCCTCCCAGGGCTCGACGAGTCGAGGGTACATCGACATTGCGGTCTCCCGTGCGGCCTTGAGATAATCGAACATTCGCGCCTGCGGCGGAGCATCCTCATCCAGAGCTTCGTTCGTGGGCATCACCACACCTTCCAACATGCCGCGTGTGGAAAAGTAAACGCGACCATCGTGCTGAAACCGCTGGATCATCGTGCCATCGAACTTGCGCAAGAAGTGAGCCCGCGAGCCAGTTACCTGGAGAGAAACCAGATCGTGAACCGTCACATTGCGCTCGCCGAGATTGTAGATCTTCAGCAGGGGCAGCGAAACCAACCGATAGGGGTCGCGCTGATAGATAATCCCCTTCGCGAAGAGTTGATGCTCGAGTTGTGGCGTAAACAGGGCCTTGGTCGCGTTCGCGAGCACCAGGCCATTCACTTCACGCTTGATGAGCAACGGATCCAAATCGATGGCCGAGAGGACTTCATGCGGGCGATCGCGAAGGGAAGCGAGCAGATGGTCGATGCGGAGTTGCATGGCTTTCAGGAATCATTTGGTAGTAGCCAGTGTGCTCATCTCTTTCGAGAGATCACCAAATACACCATCGCCCCGACGAGGATGAAGCCGACGCCGGTTAGTGCCTCCGCTCGTTGCGAATTAAACATATTGAACAGTACCGCGGCGAGGGCCAGCACATAAATCGCCGGCAACACGGGATACAGCGGGCAACGGTAAGGAAGCTCGACGTTCGATACCGGATATCGCCGGCGAAACACGAAAATCGATGCTACTGCTAGCGTTTCGAAGCTGAGTGCCCCGAACATCGCGAAATCGGTAATCACATCAAAGGGGGCCTTGCCCTCGGGAAGGTTCAGGTCCAGAGTCAAATTTGCCAGCTCAATGGTGGGCAGCCGCGAGATCGTCAGGATCGCCACCACGACCACCATCAGGATCGACCACCCAGCCAGGACCAGTTCGGCAAGTGCGGGCGTTTGATAGCGCGGATGCAATTTGGACAGGGCACGCGGTGCCAGCCCATCCTGGCCCATGGCAAAGAGCAGGCGCGGGCCGACGAGCAGATTGCCATTCAAAGAGCCGAAGACCGAGATCATGATAGCGGTGGATGCAAACATCAGTCCGGTCGCGCCGAGGATGCGAAGGCTGAATTCCCCCGCTACGGTGGTTTTCTTCAGCCCCGCAATCTCGCTGCCGGGAATGAGCAGGTAGTACGCCAGGTTCACGCTCAAGTAGAGGACGATCAAAATCCCAACGCCGCTGAGAAGAGCCAGCGGAATATTGCGTTGCGGGTTCTTCACTTCCTCCGCCACCGGAGCGATATTCATCCAACCGTGGTAAGCCCAGAAGACGCCGACCAGCGCGCCGCCGAACGCGACCCAGTTCACAGCACCCCAATCGCTCGGCCAAATTGGATCGAGCCGCGCGGTCGAGGGACGAGCCTCGGGAGACGAAGCAAACGCATAGGCGATGAACGGCAAGAGCGCGATGCCGATCAACGAAAGAACTTTCACTGTCGTCACGATCAGTTGAACGCCAGCCCCGAGTCTGGTTCCGCGTGCGTTGACGAGAGCAAGAACGCCGATCACGATGCCCGTCACGGCGGTTCGGGCCCAGTGCGACAGAACTTCCACGTTCGGACCGTCTCGATGCAGCTGTTTCAGAATGTCGTGA
>Ga0163152_10008032_pt1 | contig 11372 bp, 12 predicted proteins | sample OliLakLV19MP8IB2_FD_148635 | JGI IMG/M metagenome (GOLD analysis project Ga0163152, IMG submission 148635) | Freshwater microbial mat bacterial communities from Lake Vanda, McMurdo Dry Valleys, Antarctica - Oligotrophic Lake LV.19.MP8.IB-2 | ecosystem: Environmental > Aquatic > Freshwater >...
GAGCAGGGCCCCTTGGTCTTGTAGCATCCGTTTCGACCTCGAACGGCAGACCATTCGGCGCAGCCACCGTTGGGCGCGCCTCCCGCAAAGCTCTGGACTCCGAAGGGAGACGCGTAGAATGTGCACGCGTTGAAAGGCGCCGTTGCAGCCGCACGGGCGGGCGCCACTTTCAAAACGAAGGCCTCCATCAGCAAAACGCTTATGGCAACACGGCGCATTCCATTCATATCGCGCACACCGCACGAGAAGTACGTGCTCCTTCACGCGGCGTGAGGGTTTCAGCGACATTTCCGCGCCGTTCTGCCAGCCAGCGCGCAAAATCTTCGTCCTGTCGCAGGGTTTGAGAGAGCGTGTCGATCACCATTCCATGGTGAAACCGCCCTGCGAACGCAGAGAATCGTTCCGTCGCGAATTCAACATAAAGATCCAAGAGAAGCAGAGAAGCCAATGGCAAATTGACGCAAATAGTCTGCTCAGGGAGCGATGGTGAGACAAACTTTGAAAGAGCTTGGCGTTCGGTGATCAAGTGTCCGTACTTTTCGAGCCGAGCACGTCGCTGCTCTATGGCCCTCTTCGAAAGAGCGAAAGATGCCCCCGGACGACCACGCGGACGAGGACCGTCGACGTCCAGACAATCAGCGACTTTATCGGCGCTTTTCTTGCTCTTTACAGTGGTTGAACTCATATCTTTCCTCTGAACTGACGCTCTATTGTCAATGCACCGTATCGTCACTTCCTTTTTTTGTTATGATCGTTCGTCATCATCCGTCAAGCTGATTGACAATTTTTCGTCATTTCTTAATTTAGTACTTTTTTATTTTTGATGCACCAGTATATCAAGACCTGCGAACAAGTTGACAGAATATCGTCAATATCGCACAGTAAGCGCGTCAAACGCTGGTTTCTCGTGGGAGGAGATATGAGTCGTGATAGGGAGCTTCAGCCAAAAGTGGGCAAGAAAGTTAGCAAACGACGAGATGCCCCGGGCACGGTACTGAAGCTCGTAGAGCGGCTCGGACAGCAAATGCTGCAGTATCGCGTGCGCGAAGGACTCCCACAGAAAGAGATGGCGGCGCGCTTGGGGATTGGCATCACGACCTACAACTCGATTGAGACGATGCGCAATCAGGACGGTGAGTATGGATGTTCTCTTGCGTTGATAGTCAGGTTTTGTGAGCTCGAAGGGCTGAGACCTTCAGAGCTTTTCGCCTCTCTCGAGGGGGAAAACACCCCGCCAACGGCGCGAGAGGAGTACGAAGAAGCGATTGTGCGGATCATGTCCTCACTCTCCACGGACCAGCGAAAGGAATTCACCACTGTGTTCGGTGGTGAATCAGAAGTTTCGGCGATCCCCGAACGCGCGCGATGGTGGGCGGATCTCGGAATCGATTTGTTCGCGATGGACGAGAATGAGCGGCTCGAATTCGAGATGAACGTTCAGAAGGCTCTTCTCAAGCGACTTCCAGCGAATCATCCAAAAACAAAAGTCCATCGGGAGAGAATTTTCTCGCTGATGGACTCCATCCTGAACAAGCCGTAGCTCACTTCAAATCAGCGAACTTCAAGGTCGAATACTTCCCTGTTTCACGGTTGAGGTACATCGTCGTCTTCGACTTTGTGTCGACCATGATGGGCCAGTCCTTGGCGCGGTCTCCATGCTTGGAGACGACGAACTGACGTGTCCGATCCATAAAGTCGATCTCATCTACGCGTAGGACCGTGTCACGGACAGACAGCGACTTGAGGCCGTCTGCAGTGGTCGATTCAACTTCGACGTCGATCACACGATTGACATGACCATTTCCAGCGAACCCAAGGCATGGCATCAGCATCACGACGGAACACACAACGATATTTTTCATGTTTCTTACGCCTTTTCCGCACGAGCCACGATCGCCAAACGGAATTGGCGGCCTTCTGAAGCTGTATCCGGTATAACAGACAGATACTGGGCTAGCATCTTGCGGATCCCGCCCAGCAATTCTTCTCTCGCATGATCCGGAAGAGCATGAAAATGGATGTTCGCCGATAGAACCTCCCCACGCGTGTCCGAATCATCGAAAGTGTTGCTGATAAGCTCAGCACGTTTCGCGGAAACCTTTGCCGATTGAGAGTCGGTAAGACCTTGGAAACTGAGTTCGTCGTATTCAGTCGAATACCCACACTTTGTGGTAGAGCTGGCGGCAATAACTCCAGCTTGCTTCAGCAACGGGATGATGAACTGTTGAATGTGACCATCGAGAGTTTCGCGGTCCCACTCGCTCAGAACGTTCTTCGAGAGCGATACGTCCTTCGCGATATTTTGAAAGATCTCAGTTATCTCGGGGAACCGCAGATAGCCAAGCACCAAGCCATTTTGGCTGTCTGGACGCGCGATGAACGCTTTTCCTGTCATCGGCAACTCCTCTAAGGTGTCGATTAATCGGCGCAATTTCAACTACAATGCCATGTAAAGTCAAGCATGCCGCTAGGGACATTCTAGAATATTCGAAAGCTCCCGTTATCATTAGCTTACGGGGGCGTCATCGTGTTCTCATTCTGCATTTTGCTGTGTCATTGAAGCGGCAGTGGCTCAGACTGGTGCTGGGGTACGGTCATCTGCGCTATGATGTCGCAGCGGTTCAATTCCATTCCTTGAAGGAAGACTCATGCCGAAATCTCGCGACGACTTTACTGAAGCCCAACTTCGCAGCTTTCACAGTCGCCTTGCCAAAGCCGACTCAAAGGACGAGCGCGCTGCAATCTACAAAGACATGAACGCTCTCCCGCAGGCCGTCGCTCAGTGGTTCCGACGCATGAGCCTTGCACCGCTAGGCGCGGCGACTGAGGCGAAGGCAAAGGTCAAAGGTCCCGGCAAAACGAAAGCCGCAGGTGGGAAGGCTGCAAGCGCTGGCAAAAAGCGCGGCCGTCCAAAGGGTTCAAAAAATGAAACGAAGGCGCCTGCACAGGGCGGCGGTACGGGGACATCGACACCTCGTTCACGTCGCGGATCGAGTCTTTCTACAGAGGCAAAGGAGATCCTCATCCGCCTGTTAGACAAATTTCTTGCCGACTGATCGTAAGAGGCTCGTTGTGAAACTGGTCTGGGGCCTCAGAATTGCCGCATTCTGAATGCCTCGAGCCGTCATCGTCTTTGCTGTGTACGGCTTCAATCGAAACCTTGAAGTCTCGTCGGTCGCCACGATAGGTGCGTTGGAAATTCAAAAGCTGGCCGAAAGATTCCACAGGCTTTCTTCACTCAAGGCGCACGAGCTTTTGGTGCTCATTTTCAACGGGAATCCGTTTCTCGCGGAATTCGAACCATCTCAGTAAAAGCGAGAGGCCGGAGCGAGATGGCCCGGTTCGTCAGTTCGGCTCGGCGGCGTCGGGGCACCGCTCCAGACCGCCCGCGCGCAACGTAACACGCGTCGCGTCCCCCGCACCCACGCGTAGGGCCTCCCCTTCGCCTTCGCGCGAGGCCGCGATACGCACATCGACGCCCACGGGCACGGGGTAGTCGGGGCGGTTGCAGAAGTTGCGCACGAGCGTCGCGGCGTTCGGCGAGTCGCCTTCGAGGGGCACGGTGGCGGTGATCGTGGCGCGAGCAGTGTTGAACGCACCGCGAGGGTAGCTGTTCCGGTACTCGGCGAAGTAGAAGCCCGCGAAGTTCACGCGCACCGAGACCTCAGCCCGCGTGCCCGCTGACTTCTCCAGAGCGTACTCAAGCGTTGCTTCGACGCTGCGCGGATACCAACCCTCGCTCACGGAGAAGGGAACGACAAGACGGCACGACGCGTTGACCTTGGAAGCCTGCGTCGAACCCCGCGTGAGCTCGGCGAGCAGACCGAGGCGAGAGATCTCGGCTTCGGAGTTCGAGAGCGAACGCGCGGCGAGACCGGAGTCGACGACGCACGCGGACGTGCGATCGTCTCCGATCACGGTGACGCCGTTTGCGCGGATGTCATTCAGGAGCCACAGAATTTCGGCGAGCATGAGCATCTCCTTCTCGTGGTGCAGTGGTATCGGCAGTGAGTCTCCTGCTCATACCGCGGAGGAGACCTTCGTTTCTCGTTAAGTCCAAACGCAATCCGAGGATGGCGCTTCGGACGATGCCCCGCGGGAGCGCGGCCATGTCGAGCTCACCCGGGAAGCGCTTGATTGTTTAGGGAGCCGGGGCTTTGAGATATTGGTAGAGGGTTTCTCGGCTGATCCCAAACTCTCGAGCGAGTATCGCCTTCTGCTCACCTGCCTGTACTCGCTGCCGAAGCACGACGACATCTTCAACGGAAAGCACCTTCTTACGACCACGGTACGCGCCCCGCGCCTTTGCGAGCACGATTCCTTCTCGCTGTCGTTCGCGAATGAGGGCCCGTTCGAACTCGGCAAATGCGCCCATCACCGAGAGCATGAGATTTGCCATCGGCGAATCCTCGCCCGTGAAGGTCAGTCCCTCCTTCACGAATTCGACTCGAACACCACGAAGCGTCAGTGACTGGACGATGCGTCGCAGGTCGTCCAAATTTCGAGCGAGACGATCCATGCTGTGCACGACCACGACGTCACCGTCACGGGCGAACGAGAGAAGGGCTTCGAACTGTGGGCGATGTACGTCTTTGCCCGAAGCTCTGTCCGTAAAGATTTTGCTGACCTGCGCGTGCTCAAGTTGGCGATCCGGGTTCTGATCGAAGGTACTGACTCGGACGTAGCCGATGCGCTGACCATGCACGTGAAGCTCCTGAGTGATCTGTCAGGATGACTTCTATGACCCTCGGTAGAGAGTGTCAATCAATTCAAAAACCACCTCAATCTGACGCGGAACAATGGGCGTTTCCGGACGTCAGTTTGGGGTATACCTCAAATTGACATGAGTTCGAGGCGCAAGCATCCGATTTTTTGGGACAGGATATTTTTAACACGCGATGTCCACCAATGGCGGGAACGCGAAATGAGTATCGTTGATTACTGTCTACGATACTCGGTCGGGTGTTCCCTTCGGGAACAGCTGGCCACGAGCGTCCCAACGCTTGCCAAGAGACCCGCGAGCAGCTCACAGATACCGTGTCCCTCTTCAAGTAGGGACGGACCGGGCCGTATCCATTTGCCGCATCTCAGGCGGTAAGTCCGCAAACCCCAGGAACTCAAACCAGATTGAGCCTCATTCTGAAGTTTGCAGCAGTCACCCCATGAACTGCGATTTCGCTCTTTACGATATTAAAGATATGTGAGATATTTCCGATAGGGCATGGGGGTGCATGTGCGGATTTTCAACGAAGGGACTCTCAACGTGTGGGTCGCCAGGCACGCTTCAGCCAGTGCAGGTCTCTTCGTGTGGAAACACGCTGTCGAGGGTGCCCACTGGAAGACACCAACTGACCTCCTCGGAAGTCTCGTTGCCGACGTGATTCCTACAACGAAGCACGCGATGATGAACGAAGGGGACGTGCGCGTCATATTCAACATCTCTGGCAACCGATTCCGCCTCGTCGCTCATGTGAATCTCGCTCGTGGCAACGTGTTCCTGAAATGGTTCGGCACGCATGCCGAGTATGACAAAGTCGATTTCGAGCGCGTCTCATTCGACTGAGGAGATCTAAAATGATGGCCGTGTTTCCCCTCCGGACGGAGGAAGACTACAAAAAAGCTCTGGCTCTCATTGAGCACACCCCTTCAAGCGATCCCGCGACCGAGGACGCCGTCGAGATCCTCTCCCAACTTGTGAAGCTGTGGGAGAAGGAACACCATGCCTTTGAATCCAAAGTCGCCCCGCAGGATCTGCTTCGGGAACTCATGCTCCTCAAAAACGTCGGTCTCGCGGAGATTGCGGCGCGTCTTTCGACCCCGACGACGAACGTGTCGGCCCTCCTTGGCGGCCGTCGAAAGCTCAACTCCGCTCAAGCGGAGAGCCTCGCTGAGTTCTTTCACGTTGATGTGTCCATCTTCGGAAAGGTCAAGCGCCCCCGCTTCTCGCTGCCTCGTGCGAAAGGCCAGCGGCAGCGGGCTTGAAACTCCCGGACGTTGCCACTCTTTCCCTGCTCACAAGAGGAGGAATCGGTCGGATCGTCGAGATGAGGGGCTTCCTCAAAGGGAGAACTTCCGGCAATGCGTGTGGACGAGATCGAATCCGAGATGCGCGGCCTGGGCAACCTGGCCCATGCCTGACCGGGCAAAATTTGCCGGTCCTCATTCGCAAACAGCGTGAGCACGGCGCCTTCCCTTCGCGAGCACGGCGATGCGCGAATGAGCCCATTCGCAGATAACGTGAGCAGAACAATTCTATTCGCGAGCACTGAGGGCTCCATTCGCGAGCCGCTACAGTAGCGTGCTTCATTTCCCATTCTCCCGCGTCATTTCGCCCATGCGCTCCTTGAGGCGATCGATGGTCGCTTCGAGCCGCTCGCGTTCAGCGGCCGAACGTGCTTTTAAGACCGCCCGTTCCTCTTCTTCCATCTGCTGCTGGCGCGCCCGCATGGCCTCGTTCTCGGTGAGCTGGCGGCGCAGCCGCTCGGCGTCCTCGACCTTGCGCGCAAGTTTCAGCTCGGCCTCTTCGCGAGTGCGTGCCTCATGCGCCGACGTCGTGCGTGCCTCATCGCGCTCACGCTCGGCACGCTGCAGCCGTTCCTTCTGTCCGGCGAACTCCTGCAGTTTTTCGCGCAGTTCGGCCACGGTCTCATTGAGCCCGCGCAGGGTCGTCTTGGTGTCTTCAAGTTCTGCAACGACTGTTGCGAGCTTTGCGCTGCCTTGCGCGCGTTCGGTCTCGCGGTCTGCCGCCGTGCGCGCCGCTTCGACAGCGCGTGCGGTGAGCTCGACGGCACTGCTGGCCTCGCGCTCGCGCGAGGCCAGCAGTGCCGAGGCGAGATCCGCCGCTTGGGCCTCGTGCGTCTCATCGTCGGCCGCGAGGTCGCGCAGGCTCGCGGTGAGTCCCACCATCAAAGACCGCAAATGACTTTCCACGTCGCGACGCACACGCGCGAACTTCTCCGGCATGCCGGGTTCTGACGCTTGGGCTTCCTCGTAGACATCAAGCAGGCTCTCGAACAGATCGGCCGCGCGTCCTCCGGAACGCACGACGGCCTCACTGACCCGGCGTTTGAGATCCACCGGCAGGCGAATCGAGTACGACTCCGTCGGAGCAGAGAGACGATCGACGGCGGGCTGCGCGGGCCTGGTGAGGACATCAAACGGGTTCGCAGCAGTGCCTTGATGCAACTGCACGTCGCGCACAGAACCCTCGGCCTTTTCCTTCGCGGGAGTCACTTCGTTTGCGATGTTGTCCACAATTTTACGCCTTATATTTATGCATATTCTGTCGTCGTTGATCTTGACTCGTCACACGCTGACAGCGTGTCATCATCATTCCTTGTGTCTACGCTATGACAGAGATTTATTGTCTGACATTCTGTCAGCAGACCGGGGAGAACCCCGGTTCTCTCCCATTGCTCCAGTCGGTTAAAGGAGCTGTGCGTCTACGTCTCTCCTTTCGCGTGGCGGGCAGCCTCGGCGAGAGCACTTTGAAGCCGAGAAGTTTGCTGCCTGAGCAGGCGATGCTGCCATGATTCTGTTGCTTCAAATCATGAGTGAGGCAGTGGAAAGTTCGGAGCCTGGGAGGGGTTGGTGAGCTTGGGCCTGCTCGACCGCGGACCGGTTTGGCCCTCGTTCCGACTCCCGTTGTCTCGTGCGCCAACTTTGGTGGGTTGGGCTCGGACGATCGGACTTTTCTAGAACGTTCTGGACGATTTCAAAACTATTTCTGCTCGAAATTTCAGCGCTGTAATTTTGGCGAATGTAAAGAAACTTTTAACAAACCGGGTCTAGATAATCGGCTAAACTTGTTCGATTTCCGGAAAAATAAATCTTTGACGGAGGCGCAATGCGCATAAATGGATTGAGATGTTTTGTGATGTTGCCGGTGCTGCTAGGGATTATGGTGGCGTCGTGTGGCGATGAAAGAAAAAAGCAAGAAAACGAAGCTGCCTCGCCTCCTTTACTACCAACAAAAACTATTCTTCCGACTAAAACGCCGATTGTGACACCAAGGCCAACCGAAACAACAAAGCCACCAGCGACAATCGAGCCAATAGCCACTACGAGCCCTGCAGCGGGGGGGCCAACTCCAACACCCTTGACCAATATGACTGCCATTGCTGTTGGGGGCATTTATACCTGCTCTCTTGCAACAAGCGGTGGGGTGAAATGCTGGGGAAACAACAGCTCCGGCCAACTTGGTGACGGTACGACCACACAAAGACCTACTGCAGTAGATGTTTCGGGGCTGACAAGTGGGGTCAGTGCAGTTGCGGCCGGTGGGTCACACACGTGTGTTCTCACCACGGTCGGCGGGGTTAAATGCTGGGGAGGCAACAGCTCCGGCCAACTTGGTGACGGTACGACCACACAAAGACTTACTGCAGTGGATGTTTCGGGGCTGACAAGTGGGGTGGCTGCGATTTCTGTGGGAGGAAAACATACGTGTGCACTGACCACTGCTGGTGCAGTCAAGTGCTGGGGAGGCAACAGCTCTGGCCAGCTTGGCGACGGTACGACCACACAAAGACTTACTGCAGTAGATGTTTCGGGGCTGACGAGTGGGGTCTCCGCAATCGCTGCCGGATTCAACCACACCTGTGCAATTATCACAGGCGGCGGGGTCAAATGCTGGGGGGGTAACGGTGAAGGGCAGGTTGGCGACGGTACGACCACACAAAGACTTACGGCAGTAGATGTTTCGGGGCTGGCGAGTGGAGTTGCTGCCATTGCTGCAGGAGCGGGCTATGAAAGCTCCCGCACCTGTGCCATCACCGCGGCAGGTGGAGGCAAATGCTGGGGAAGGAACAGATCCGGCCAGCTTGGCGACGGTACGACCACACAAAGACTTACTGCAGTAGATGTTTCGGGGTTGACGAGTGGGGTCACTGCAATTGCGATTGGTCGCTTCCACACCTGCGCTTCTACGACAGGCGGAGGAGTAAAATGCTGGGGGGATAACAGTGAAGGCAGGCTTGGCGACGGTTCGCGTACAGATCGGCTTACTGCAGTGGACGTGTCGGGACTAACAAGTGGGGTAGCTGCTATTGCTTCAAATGAGTCACACACTTGCGCAATCACCACAGGCGGCGGAGTAAAATGCTGGGGAAGGAACAGATACGGTCAGCTTGGCGACGGCACATCCGAAAGTACGCCAGGTGATGTTTCGGGGCTTACAAGTGGGATGGCTGCGATTGCTGCGGGGGGTGGACACACGTGTGCCCTCACCACAGGAGGCGGTGCCAAATGTTGGGGAAGCAACTTCAACGGGGAGCTTGGCGACGGCACTTCGGTCGATGAGAGGCCTACTGCCGTGGATGTTTCAGGGCTTTCGAGCGGGGTTGCCAGCATTGATGCTGGTAGCAGTTATACATGCGCTGTAACGTCTGGAGGCGGTGCCAAATGTTGGGGTAGAAACGTCAACGGGCAGCTTGGCGACGGCACGACCACACAAAGACTTACTGCAGTGGATGTCGCTGGGCTGACAAGTGGGGTTGCTACTATTGCGACTGGAACCTCCCACGCCTGCGCTGTAATGACTGTCGGCGAGGTTAAATGCTGGGGAAGTAACAGCTCCGGCCAGCTTGGCGACGGCACGACCACACAAAGACTTACTGCAGTGGGTGTCGCTGGGCTGACAAGTGGTGTGAAGACTATTTCTATAGGTGATAGACACAGTTGTGCGTTGCTAAACACCGGTGGGGTCAAATGCTGGGGGGATAACGGTCAAGGGGAGGTTGGCGATGGTACGACCACACAAAGACTTACGGTAGTGGATGTTTCGGGGCTGGCAAGTGGGGTTGCTGCAATTGCTGCTTCGGGGTCAAGCGGAGAAGGCAGTAGCACTCACGTTCTCACTACAGGCGGCGGAGTGAAAAGCTGGGGAAGCAACAGCACCGGCCATCTTGGCGACGGCACAACCACACAAAGACTTACTGCAGTGGATGTTTTTGGTCTCAAAAGTGGCGTTGTTGCTATTGCTACTGACACCCTCCACGCCTGCGCTGTAACGACTGGCGGCGGGGTTAAATGCTGGGGAAGTAACAGCTACGGCCAGCTTGGCCGAGTTGGAGGTGTCGCAACCGTCGTAGGATTTTAAGGAGCAGGGTTCGCTCGCTTGTGCCTTCGCGGCGACTGCTCGGGGTGTGTCCCAAAGTTAGTTGAAACGTGATATGACCGTTTTCCCGTAATTCAAATCCAAGTGTCATTTCGACAATGACGCGATTTGTGGGAGAACTGTCTTGGCAAAGTCGTTGGTGAGGAAGTGCAAGAACGTCGTCAAAGGTGAACCGGACATGCTCACGCGCGAGGAGTTCGAGAGAGAAGAGCGAGCCGTGCGGATAGCTCTGATTCAGCGCCTCATCCCCCTTGGGCTGATGGCTGCGGCCGAAGAGCTGCAGCGTGAAGTGGCCAGCCTCGCCGAAGCCTCTGAGGGCGTGTATCGCCACGGATCGAACCCGGGCACTGTGCTCCTCGGCAGCCAGAAGGTACCGATTCAGGTCCCGCGCGTGCGCGGCCCTCAAGGAGAAATACCGCTTGAGAGCTACAAGCTGCTTCATGAGGGCGTGGGCATCGACCAAAGCATCGTTTCCCAGCTCTTCGGCGGAATGTCTTGCCGCGGCGTTGAGAAGGCGCAGCTGCCGCACCCGGGATCCATCGGAAAGTCGAAGTCGACGGCCTCGCGGCGCTTCGTCAAGGCTTCCAAAAATCAGGCTGCCGAGTTCTTTGAGCGGGATCTGAGCGAACTCGACCTCGTGGCGATGTTCGTGGACGGAAAATACTTCGGCGACTGCCAGATGATCATCGCACTGGGCGTTGGCATCGACGGAACCAAGCATTGCCTTGGCTTTGTCGAAGCCGATTCCGAGAACAAGGCGGTCATCGCGGAGCTGTTCCGTTCGCTTATCGTACGCGGTTTGAGCGCGGAGGCCCCGATGCTGTTCATCATCGACGGATCTAAGGGGCTCAGGAGGGCCATGTCGCGGCTAATGCACTCAAGGCGCTCTACAATCGAAACGGTGTCATTGGAAAATTTCTCGCTCTTATCGAGACCGGCCGAGACCGCATGCGACGATCCGAGATCGCCTCGCTCAGACCGCCGAAACTTCGCACCAAGGGGCGATACCAGAGCATCTCCCGAGTCGCCCAATGGGCGGCCACCATGGCGTGGTTGATGGGCGGGCGCGGCGTCGCTCCTGATGCAAGCCTTCAAGCTGCATTGCGCAAGACCATTCCGGGCCTGTGCGCCTTCAAGCCTTTCCTGAAGCGCTTTGAACGGGACTGCGCCATCCTCAATGACTTTCTCGCACTGCTCAAAGAAAAGGGGCTCAACCCGGAAACCGGCGCGCGAGCCAGGGCGCATCTGGAACGGC
>Ga0163152_10008034_pt1 | contig 11368 bp, 7 predicted proteins | sample OliLakLV19MP8IB2_FD_148635 | JGI IMG/M metagenome (GOLD analysis project Ga0163152, IMG submission 148635) | Freshwater microbial mat bacterial communities from Lake Vanda, McMurdo Dry Valleys, Antarctica - Oligotrophic Lake LV.19.MP8.IB-2 | ecosystem: Environmental > Aquatic > Freshwater > Lake...
CGAATATGTGAGCATCAGTCTTGGCGCGCGTGCGCTTTCAGCCGGGCGCGCAGATCGTGATGAAGGCGCGGCAGCGCCGGCTCGAAAAGCACTGACCGCGCCGCGCCGGGCTCTCGTTCGATTCGCTCAGCGACCGAGTGCGCCGCCCCAGCCCGCGCCACTCGCGCCCGGCGTGTAGCCGCCGCCGTACGGGCCGTTGCCGCCCATGCCGCCCGTCGAGCCGTTGTAGCGACCACCCGAGTAGCCGTAGCCGCCGTTGTAGGTGCCGAGTGAGCCGCCGCCGTAGGGGCCGTTGCCACCGAGCGATCCGTAGCCGCCGGACGGAGGCAACATCGGGAGGGAGGGAAGCGACGAGACCGGCGTGCCCTTCGGCGCGTTCGGCGCGGGCGCCGGCACGATGTACGGGCGCATGAAGAGCGACTGGATGATGCGGCCCATCGTGGGCGCCTTGCGAGCCGCTTCTTCGTTCGCGCGCTCACGATCCGCGGCTTCCTGACGGCGGTTCGCTTCCCACTGCGGCTTCACGTTCGCGTCCCAGTCCTTCTGCGCTTTCTTGAAGTCGTCCTGCGCCTTCCAGCTCTGGCGCAGCTCTTCCTTGATCATCACTTCGTTGCCCATCCACGCGCCTGCGGTCCAGCCCGTCGAGATCGCTCGCGTGACCGGATTCAAGGACGCGCCGGGTCCGCCCGGAAATCCTTTCTCGACGATGACGCCGGCCGCGCTGCGCGGCACGTAGTGGGGTCGCGTCGGACGCGAGGGAAGTCCGATCGACGGTCCCGTGTATTTCGGCGCCGCCGCCGGCTTCGGGAAGTGCATGTCGAGGAACGCGGTCTGCATCTTGTCGAGCGTCGCGTTGCGATTCGTGAAATCGTCCGTCATCTTCTTGATGAGCTGCTGGCGCTCGTCCTCGCCGATCTTTCCTTTGATGTCGTCGGACTGGAGCGCCGTGAGGACGATCGCGGCGTTGTCGAGCTCGCGGCGCATCTGCTCGACGTGCCCGGCGAACGAGTCGATGTTGGCGACGATGTTGGGCGTGATCTTCTCCGGGACGGCGGGAAATCCCTTCGAGCTGCGCGCGTACTCGACGGCGGCACCGAGCTTGTCCTTCGGCAGCGACGCGGGCGGCGGGTAGACGGAGCCCGGAGCGGGCGCCTTGGGAGAGGGTTGCGCGGCCGCGGGGCCGGCGATCAACACGAGGAGGAGGAGCGTCGAAGTCTTCATGCTCCTGGGTAGAGCACGATCGGGGCCGCTCTCGATGTCCCTGAACCGTCAGCATTTTCCGGCCCATGCGGAAACTCCACCTGCCGCCCTGGCGAGCGCGATCGGAAACCGTTGTTGCCGACCCCGGACGTCCTACGGGAAGAACACCGGCGTGTTCGGCACGTCGATCGGGAAAACTTCGCGCGCGAAGGGGCCGGACGCTCCCGTGAGGCGCACCAGGATCCGTGCGTCGGGATCGCCGGCGAGCGTGCCCGCGCCCCAATAAAGGCCATCGCCGTATGCCGTCACGGAAGCGAGATCGTCGACGTCGGCGTGCGACGTGACGAAAGCCGGCGCGTCGTCCCACACGATCACGTTCGCGACGTTCGTTCCGGCAACGACGCCGCACGTGTCCGGTTCGTGGAAGCTGAACGGCGAGCGGAGGGCCAGCGCGCCGTTCGTACCCACGACGAACGACTGGGGGAGCGACACGGCTCCCAGCGGCGAGATGCGGCGATGGCGGACCGTCCCGGTCGCATCGACTTCGGAGAACACGCAGAGGTCGTCGGAGCGATGCGCGACCACCGCGACCGAATCGGACTCGCCGCCGGCCTCGGTGAAGTGCACGACGAGAGCGCCGAGCGTGTCGATCGTGGCGTAGCGCGCGGGCGGTCCTGCGGAGTACATCCACGCGAACGGCGCGGGTGCCGCCGGATTCGATGCGCCGATCGGAACGAATCCGGTGAGGCTCGGCGTGATCGAGAACGCCGCCGCGCGAAACGGAGCGTCCGGAACGCGCTCCGCCGCGAAGTCGACACGGAAAAGCGTGCTCGTCGCGTTCTCCTGCGTGAACCAGCCCATGCGGCCGTCGGGATCGACGACGCCGACAGGCTTGGTAAGCGAGACGAGGCCGCCGTCCGGGATGAGCTCCGTCACGTAGTCGAGTGTCGTCCCGTCCTCGGACAGATGAAAGATGGCGTCGGCGGCCGTAACGGCCCAGATGCCGCCATCCGCGGTCGCCCGCTCTGGACGAACCGGAGCCAGGTCGATCACCGACACGAGCGCGCTCGAATCGAGCGACCGCGAGATGCGGACGACGTCGGGCGTCGCCGAGTCACGGACGACCGCTCCCGAGGCGTCGACGAAATGCACGTCCGGAGAGCCCGAACCGATTGGCGAGCGTCGTACCCGACCTCTCACATCGACGGAGACCAGACTCGATGCCGTCGCGAGGTGGACCGTTCCGGTGCCAGGGTCGACGCGCAAATCGCCGTCGACCTCGAGGATGTCGGGGATGTTCACGACCCGCGTGAGCGAGTTCCGCTCGAAGTAGGTGAGCCCCGTGTTGGTGATGGCCGCCCAAAAGTGGCCGCTGTCGAAATACTCGAGCTGTCGAAGCGGGCCGATTTGAAGGGTCTGATTCCGACGCGGCATCACGGGCCCCGGAACTACTTCACCAAAGTCTTCGCTGGCCGCGCGGATCTCCCAGACCTCGATGCGATCGCCAACGACCTCGAGAGCGCTGGTGCCCCCCGTCGCCGTGAGCGAAAAGATCGACGTCCCGGGAATGGGGGCGCCGCCCTCGATCGTCGTTCCCGCGGAAAGCGCGACACCCCAGTGGCTCGACGTCGTCGCCGACACGAACTCCATGATGGGGCTGTCACCGCCGAGAACGACGTTTCCCTCGAAGTCGGCGGACAAGACCCGAACGTCCATGTCGCTGACGACGCGGCTGCCGACCAGCGTGAGCGCGAGGCCGGCCGCGTCGAGGTCGTACGCGCGGAGCTCGACGCCGGTCCCGACGGTTCGCGCCGCGACCCAGATCCGCGTGCCACCCATGAGGAGCGGAGTCGCGCTCACGAGCTCGGCCGTCTGGGTGATCCCGAGCGGAATCGTGTGCAGGGTCGAAACCCGAGTGGGCCAGTCGTAGATCTCGATCTCGTTCGCGAGCCCGTCGTACAGGAAGAGCCATTCCTCGCCGTCCATGCCGCGTCCGAGCCACGGGACGGTGCCGGCAGGTTTGGTCCAGAGCTCGAACGTCTCGTCGAACCGCACGAGACCGGCGCCGCCGGACCACAGCGGCGGTGGGCCAACCCGCACGACGAACGTGCGTTTCTCGGCGTAGAGGTCGGCGTCCGTCACCTGGAGATAGTAGAGATGGCGGCCAGCTTCGACCGGAACCGCCGGCGGCGTCCACGTCGGCTGGTCGGACTCGCAGATGAACGGCGGCGAATCCGGCGTGAACCAGCAGAAGTTCGGCACGTCCCGATCGGCATCGACTGTCGCCGAGGCGTCGAGCTCGAAGCTCATGGCCTGATTCGGAGCCCAGGGGAAGCCACCTTCCGGCAGGAGGATCGGGTACGGCAGCGGCGGGATCGGAACCGAATTCGTCAGGAGTACCGAAGCGAGCGCCGTGCCTCTCGCGCCGCTCGAGTCGGTCGCGGTGACGCGGAATCGCGTGAGCAGAGTGAGATTCTGCGTGGCCAGGACATCCGCGGGCACGATCACGAAGTCCTCTTCCACGTCATCCGCGACGATTTCCCGCACATCCCCATTCGTGCCCAGGAGAACGTAGGTGAAGCGCATCGTGCCCCCCTGCGGATCCTTCGTCTCCGTGGCATCGAGCGCGAGACACGCGCCGCGCGAGGCGGTCGCGACGATCGGGTAGTCGGCCGTCGGGTCGACGTTCGCGAGGTTCTCGCGATTGTCGCCACACGGTTCGAGGCTCACGATCGCGAGCCTCGCCGCCGGCGCGACCGCCGGATCACGCGGGTTGTCGCGCGACGGCACACAGCCGCTTCCGGCAAGGACGGACATCGCGGCGATGATTTCTCTGCGCAGGGCCATTCCCCGCGACTCTACATCGCGTACGCTTACCTCATCTTGTCGCGATACACGCCGTACTTCTGTGAGGAGAACGTCTGGAGGCTGGCCAGGGCGCGGGAGGCCAAGGGTCGACCCGGCGTCTTCGCCGTCTTCATCACCAATCGCGCGCATCGCGTCGCCCTCTGGCAGCAGCGCGCGGGCGATCCGGTGGCGTGGGACTACCACGTCGTGCTCATCGACGGGGCTACCGTCGTAGACCTCGACACCACCCTCGAGGGAGCACCGTCACTTCCCGTCGAGACGTGGCTCGGTGGAACGTTTCGTCCCGTCGCCGCCGCGCTCGCCCCGCGCTTTCGTGTCGTCGATTCGGCGGCGCTGCTGCGCACGTTCTCCTCGGACCGTTCGCACATGCGCGGGCCCGGCGGTGTGCCGCTGCAGCCGTTCCCGGAGTGGCCGGCGATCCGCTGTCCGCTCGGCGACCACACGCTGCCTCGCTACCTCGACCTCGACGACGACATCGCCGGCGAGTGGCTCGATCTCGATGCGCTCCGGAAGCGCTTCGCGTAAACCCGTCTTCACCGAATCCACGCGTCGATCTCGCGACGCACGACCGGCAGCGGCACGCCGCCGTGGCGCAACACGCGATCGTGAAACTCGCGAACGTCGAACGCCGCACCGCGGGATTTCTCGGCCGCCGCACGCATCTCCTGGAGCTCGAGCTGACCCATCATGTATGCGAGCGCCTGGCCGGGCCACGTGATGTAGCGATCGATCGCGCGCTCCGCCTGTTTGCGGGTAATCACGCCGTGTGCGACCGCGTACTCGACCGCCTGGTCGCGCGACCAGCCGAGACCGTGGAGGCCGGTGTCCGCGACGAGCCTCACAGCCCGGATCCGCTGCCCCTCGAGCATGCCGAAGCGCTCCGCGTCGCCCGAGTAGAGGCCGAGCTCGTCGGCGAGGCGCTCGGAGTAGAGGCCCCACCCCTCCACGTAGACCGTCGGCGGCAGGTCGCGCTGGAAACGCGGCAGTCCCTTCGTCTCCTGCGCGAGCGCGATCTGCATGTGATGACCGGGAAGCGCCTCGTGGGCGGCGAGCGCCGCGGTCGCATACCGGCGCAGCGTCTGCGGATCGAGCGTGTTCACGAAGTAGATCCCGGGACGCGATCCGTCCGGCGGCGCGTGTTGATACTGGCCGCGCGAGGCATCCTTCTCGCGGAACGCCTCGATCGGCCTCACCTCCACAGGCGTCGTGGGCTGCACGCGGAACACCTTGGGAAGCGCCGCTCGCGCCTTGTCGATGAACTCGCGGTTGTGCGCGACGATCTCTTCGCGCGTCGAGTAGTTCACGCCGGGCTTCGCATCGAGCGCGGCGACGTATGACGCGATGTCGGCGGCGCCGGCGGCCTTCGCGATGGCGAGCATCTCCGATTCGATCTTCGCGACCTGCGCCACGCCGATGTCGTGGATCTCGCGCGCGCTGCGCGTCGTGCCCGTTTCGAGGCGGATCATCGCGCGGTAGCAGGCGTCGCCTCCCGGCAGCTTGTCCGCACCCGGCGCGGTGCGCGCCGTCGGCAAGAGCTCGTTCCTCAGGAAGTCCCGATACGCCGCGAGACCCGGACGAACGCCGGTCTCGACGGCACTCACGAGCGCCTTTCGCGCGCGCGCGGCCTCCTCCGCGTTCCACTCCGCCGGCAACGTCACGTCCGCGTGCGGGCTCTCCGCGGCGGACTGTGCGAGCTGCGCGTCGAGCTGCGTGACGAGGCGCTCGACGACCGGCCGCGGCGCGCTCCATCCCCCCGCGAGTCCTTCGCGCAGCGTCGCGACGTGCGCGGCGAGAAACGCCGCGGCGCCACGATAGCGAGCGAGCAGATTCTCGAGATCCGCTTTCGTGCGGATCGAGTGGTGAATCGGCAGCTGCGCGAGCTTCACCTGCGGCCCACCGAGCGGATCGACCTGCCAGAGATGCGGCTGGCACGCGTTCTCCGCATCGATGCGGCTGGTGAGGTGCTCGCGAAGCGCCTCTGCCGTGACCTGCCCCGCGTTGCCGAGGCCTTTGACGTCGACGGCCTCGAGACGCCGTCGCAGCGAGAGCAGCGCCTCGACGTGCCTCCGCGCTTCCTTCGTGGTCGGATCGTCGAGCTCCGCGTCGCGCTCGCGATCGCCGGCGGCCGTCGCCCAGAGCGGCGAGCGTCGCACGAGCTCGCTCCAGAAGTCGGCGGCCAGCGCATCGAGCGCGGCCGATCCGCCGCTCGTCGGCGCCGTGACCGATTGGGATGCCGGCTTCACGCAGGCAGCGAGCGCGAGCGCGATAACCAACGTGGCGGATCGGGCGACGTTCATTCTGCTGATGTGCCGCCCTCGCCGCCGACTGTCAATGTGTCGGAACTTTCGTCCCGTTCGCCCATTTCGGCGGTGTTACGATGTGCAGGTGCTGTGCTCTTCTTGTCGGAAGCCCAATCCCGACACGGCCGCGGCTTGTGGGAGCTGCGGCGCAATCTTGACGCTCGCGCCGAAGCAGCCCGTGACGATCCGGCCTGCTTCTCCTCCGGCCCCGCCGCAGAGGCCCACGGCGTTGGCGCAACCGCCGTCGGCCCCGTCGAAGCCGTCGGGTGCCACGGCGAAGCCGCAGCCCTCGTCCTCGGCCAGTCGCGCGAGCCGCGCGGGCGGCAACAAGAGCGCCATCGACGTCGACCGAACCGGCGAAGTGATCGCGAACCGCTTCGAGCTGCTCGAGCTCCTCGGTCGCGGCGGCATGGGCGCCGTGTATCGCGCGAAGGATCGCGAGCTCGGCGAAGAGGTCGCGCTCAAATTGCTGCAGGCCGCGCTCACCAACGACTTGCGCGAGCGCGAGCGACTCAAGCGCGAGATCATCACCGCGCGGCGCGTTGCGCACCCCAACGTGATCCGCATCTTCGAGTTCGGCCTCTCGGCCGAGGGCGAAGGCTTCGTCGCACTCGAAGTGCTTCCCGGCGGATCGCTCGTCGACAAAATACGCGCCGGCGACATGCCCCTCACGCTCGCGGTGCAGTACGCCATCGGCATCTGCGACGGCCTCTCCGCCGCGCACGAGCAGGGAATCATTCACCGCGACATCAAGCCGCACAACGTCCTCTTCGACGCGAAGGGCCGTCCCAAGCTCGTGGACTTCGGTCTCGCGCGGCTCTCGGCGGCGGCGACGACCGTCGGCGGATTCTCCGGAACGCCGCACTACATGAGCCCCGAGCAGGCCGACGGGCGCGAGCTCGACGCGCGCAGCGACGTCTACTCGATGGGCGTCCTCCTCTTCGAGCTCTTCACCGGTCAGCTCCCGTTCTCGGCGGACAGTCTCGTGCGTCTCATCATGATGCACACCAAGGACGAGCCGCCGAGTCTCCGCAGCGTCCGTCCCGACATCCCGCTCGCGCTGAACGTCCTCGTGCTTCGCTGTCTCGCGAAGGATCCGGCGGCGCGGTTCGCGACCGCCGCGGAGGTCGCGCAGATGCTCCGCTTGCTCTATCAGCAGGGTCTGCCCGACATGGAAACGGGCGGAGGGCCCGTCCCTCCCTTGGCGTCGTTCAGCTCGATGCCCGGCCCACGTCCCTCCCTCTCGCAGGCCTTGCCGCCGGTCGCACCCGGGTCGTCGCGCACGAAGATGGCGCTCCTCGCCGTCGCGGTCCTCGTGCCTCTCGCCGGGGTCGGCGTATTTCTCGCGATGGGCGGATTCGGCGGGACCCCTGTCGCGACACCCACGCCAGTCGCCGTGCTGAGTGCGACGCCACCTCCCGCGACGCCGGCGCCGATGCAGACGTCCACGCCTGCCGCGAGCGAGACGCCCGCCGCCCCGACCTCGACGCCCGCGGTCGCGACCCCGCCACCGGTCACGCCGCGCCCAACGGCCGTCGCCGTGAAGACCAAGCCACCGACACCGAAGCCGACCGCGGTCGCCGTCGTCGATGACGGGCCGCTCGCCGATCCGGAGGCCCTCGCGCGCAACGAGGGTTTCCTGCAGATCACCGTGACCGGCGGCTGGGCCGAGGTCTACATCGACGGCAAGCTCATCGACACGACGCCGATCGCGCTCCCCATTCCGTTGAAGGCCGGCTCGCACCGGCTCAAGCTCGTGAATCCCGGGCTGAAGGAGCACGTGGAGACCATCAAGATCTCGGCGGGCAACACGCTCCCGCGTCGCATCGCTCTGCAGCCGAAGTAAGCGGCTACTCCGCTTCGGAGTCGCCGACGACGTCGTCGTCGCCGACGATCTTTTCGATGACCCACCACGAGGGGATGGGCTTTTCGCGGTTCTTCACCTTGCGGTCGCCGGCGAACTCGCACGTGAACCGGTCCCGCACGGCCTCGTAGGTGGAGCCGCCGATGAGGATCTTGTCGGCCTCGCCGTTGCTCTCGAGACGGCTCGCGACGTTCACCGCATCGCCGAGCACGGAGTACTCGAGGCGGCGCGGCGAACCGATCATGCCCGCGACCACGCTGCCGGTGTTCAGTCCGATACGCACGTGGAAGTTCTTGTAGGTCATCCGCTTCGCGCGAAGCTGCGCGACCGCGTCCCGCATCGCAACCGCGGCGCCCACCGCGCGCGCGGCATCCACTTTCAAGCCCTGCGAGAACGGCGCGCCGAAGAGCGCCATGATCGCGTCGCCGATGTACTTGTCGAGCGTGCCGCCGTACTGGTCGACGATGATCTCCATCATGCGATCGAAGTAGTCGTCGAGGAGCAGCTTCACGTCCTTCGGCTTCATCACTTCGCTCATCGAGGTGAAGCCGCGGATGTCCGCGAACATGATGGTGACGTCCTGCTCGCGCGCGTCCATCGACGGATCGAGCTCGCCCTTCGCGCTGCGCTCCTCGATGTGCTTGATCACGTCGGCGGACACGAAGCGCGAGAGGTTCCGCCGGCTTTCCGTGATGCGCAGCCGCACGATTTCCGCGGCGGCCTGGTGGCCGATCGCGGTGCACAGGTTCATGTCGTCTTCCGAGAAGCGGCGGCCCGCCTCCTCGGTGTCGATGTAGAGATAGCCGAGGATTTCGTCGCCGTCCCAGAGCGGCGCGCCGAGGAGGGAGCGGAGCTTCGCGGCGACGATGCTCTTCGCGGCGGAAAACTCCACGTCCTGTCCCGCGTCCGCTGCGAGCAGCGAAACCCGCTCGCGGACCATCCTGTCCACGAACGTCTTGCTCACGATGACGTCGCCACCGTCCCCGTTCGTGTGGATTTGGACCTTCGTGACGAACGACGCGTTTCCCTTGTCGTCCTTTTCGCGGAGCGCGAGGACGCCGCGTCCCGCGCCCGTCGCGTCGACGGCCATGCGCGCCGCGGTCTGACAGACCGCTTCGACGCCGTGGCAGCGGCGCAGCTCGTCGCTGATCTTCACGAGCTGGACGAGGTGACCCGCGGACGTCGTGTCGACCTTCGCCTTCGACAGATTGCGCACGTCGACATCGCGTACCTGCTGGATCGCGCGCAGGAGCTCGCTGGAGTCGATCGACATCGACTTGAGGATCGCCTCGCCCTCGGGGAGCTGCATCATGACGTCCGTCGCGTCACGCGAGCTCGGCGCCGGCAGCGAGCGCATCGGGGACGACGCCGCGGCGGGAATGCCGCTCTTTTCCTGAAAGGTGACGACCTCGCTCGAGACGGTCACGCGATCGCCGGCCTCGAGCGCGTGAGCGTCCTCGAGGCGCTCGTCGTTGACGAAGGTCCCGTACGCCGAGCCGAGGTCCTCGACCCACCAACGGCCGTCCTCGTTCCAGATCCGCGCGTGGCGTCGCGAGACCGCCATCTTGCGGATGACGACCGCGCAGTCGTCCTGACGGCCGATGATCACCTCGGCCGTCGTCAAGGGAACCTCGCGGTTCTGGCCATTTTCGTCGCGGAAGGTGATGCAGGGCATGCGTGCCCCCGGATCCTAGAACGGGAACGCCTTCTTGCGGAAGGCTCCCTACGAGGCGATGCGTTGACGCACGCGATGCATCGGCAGGATACTTTCGCCCGCGACTGCCTCCTCGGGTGGTCTGGAGGGGCGGATGCGGGTCCGAAGCGTCGCAGTAATCGTGCTCGTTCTGGCCGTGCTGATTCCCCAACTCGGCTTCGCGCAGAGCAAGGAACGGGCGGCTGCGCGGGCCGGCCTCGAGGCCTACAACGCGGGTGACTACGCCCTCGCGATGAAGAAGTTCAAAGAGGCCGAATCCGGCGCCGATGGTCTCCAGACGACGGAGCGCCTCCTCGTCTACAAGTACCTCGCGTACTGCGAGATCGCGTTCGGAAAGAAGGCCGAGGCCAAGGCGCACTTTCTCCAGGCGCTCGAGCTCGACCCCAATCTGAAGCTCGACGCGACGCTCGTCTCGCCGAAGGTTCTCGTGGTGTTCGAAGAGGCGAAGGCGGCGGTCGCTGCCGCCGCGGCGACGCCAGCGCCGACCCCGACGCCCGCCATCGCCGCGACGCCGAAGCCCACGCCCACGTCGGTCGCGATCGCACCGACGCCGACGCCCGGCGCGACGCCGATCGGCGCGGTCACCCCGCGGCCGACTCCCGAGGCACCGTCCGGCCCCGGCTTCGGAAGGGGCAAAGCCGCGATGTATTCCGCGATGGCGCCCGGCCTCGGCCAGTTCATGAGCGGCCGCAAAGTCACCGGCGGCGTCTTCGCCGGCGCGGCCGTGACGTCGCTGGTCGGCGCGGTCTACATGAACTCGCAGGCCGCGACGGCCGAGTCCTACATCGACAAGGCGGGCCCGGAAGAGCGGTCGAAGATGTACGGGCAGGCGAAGAGCTTCTCGTCGCAGCGGGACATGATGCTCGGGCTGTTTGCGCTGACCTGGGCCGGGTCCGTCGGAGAGGCGTATCTGCGGACGCCCACGTCGCGGCCGCGGCGCGTCGGCGTCGCACCGATGGTCGATCCATCGGGCGGCGGGAGCGTTCTCGTCTTTGCCGAATTCTAATTCGTTCGTTCTGGCAGTTCGTCGCGCCCGCAAGGTCGCGCCGTTCATGGGTGTGTGGAGGAGTCTGATGATGGCGTCGTCGTGGGTTTTCCGTTCCGTCTACGTGCTCACCGTGACCGCGTTCCTGGCCATTGCCGGCTGCGCGCCAGCGGCTCCAGACACGTCGGTGCCCGTCATCGCGATCACATCGCCGGCGACCGGAACGATCGTCGCGTCCTCGAGCGTCACGGTCAGTGGAACCGTCAGCGACAGCGGCGACAACCTCGACACCGTCGTCGTGCAGGTCGGCGCCCAGACGGTCGAAGCGACCGTCGACGGCGACACGTTCACCGCGACGGTGTCCGCCGTTCCCGACGGCGCGGCCGCGATCACGGCCGTCGCGACGGACGACGCGGGATTCACGGAGACGGCCGTGA
>Ga0163152_10008035_pt1 | contig 11367 bp, 6 predicted proteins | sample OliLakLV19MP8IB2_FD_148635 | JGI IMG/M metagenome (GOLD analysis project Ga0163152, IMG submission 148635) | Freshwater microbial mat bacterial communities from Lake Vanda, McMurdo Dry Valleys, Antarctica - Oligotrophic Lake LV.19.MP8.IB-2 | ecosystem: Environmental > Aquatic > Freshwater > Lake...
GTCGGGGGCCATTCAGCACTTGGCCGGCATGCGCAACAGCAAGACGATCGTGGCGATCAACAAGGACTCCGGCGCGCCGATCTTCGAAGTCGCCGACTACGGGCTGGTGGCCGATCTTTTCGAGGCCATCCCGCAATTGATCGCGGCGATCGAAAAAGGGCGCAAGTAGAGGCCCGCGATCAAGGCGCGAATCTACTTCGACGCCTGGGCGAGGATAAAGCTGCTCGGCAGTTTTGCGATAATCCGTTGCGCTAGCGTATCCAGCAGTTGCCAATCTTCTAGCGAATTGCAACCCGCCGCGACGACGATTCGCGTCGGCGTATCTTCGATCGATAGCCCTCGCGAAGCTAAGGCCTCCTCGCAGTCCCATCGCACTTCTATGGTGTGCTCTGCTGCGATTTCGAACGGCCTGCCATCAATCCGCGCGGACCAGGCTCTTCCTTTTCTAGTTCGCGCCAATTCGTGGCAGTTCGTTTCGAGCAAAGCATCGATCAAATCCAACAACGCACTATCGAGCGCGTTACTTAGGTAGATTGCTTGTGATGGACCCATGCGGAACTCTGCGCGTTAGGGCCGACTGGTCGACCCGTACGAGTGAGAATCAAGGTCGGAGCACCAATCGAGTCGTTGGCAATCGCCAATGTGCTGTGCGGCCTCAATTCCAGCAACACGAATGCCCTGATTCGCGTGCTGAAGGTCTGGCGAAAACACGCCTGTATTTGCCAGCGCGACTCGCTTATTCTGACGGTTCGTGTTCACGGGCCCGACGGCGGGCGGATGCAGGCATTCCACTGACGAGTCCCCATGCAGGAAATCACTCGCGAGATCTTCTGGAACATCGGCCCGGTTACCAAGGTATCGATGTACCTGCTGGCCGCCGTGGCGACCGGCTTGGCCGGCTACGGCTTCTACCGGCACTGGCGCGTTTGGCGGCGCGGCAAGGCGCCGGCCAAGTGGAAGCTGGCCCCGCTTGGCCAGATCGCCCGGCACGTATTGCTGCAAGTGCGGATCGCCCGGATTCCGCTGGCCTGGCTGAGCCACATGGCGATTTTCTATGGCTTCATCGTGCTGTTTATCGGTACCGTGATCGTCGCCCTGGAAGACTACGGCATCTTCGGCCTGGTCGGCATTAGCTGGACCGGGCGGTTCTATACCAGCTCGTCATTCTTGCTCGATTTGTTCGGGCTCGGTTTTGTCGTCGCTCTGCCCGTGGCGATGGCTCGCCGGGGTGGGTTGACGCGCGTGCGGCCGAGCGCGAAGCCGATCGACGCGGCCATCCTGTGGCTGTTGTTGGTGATCGGCATCAGTGGCTTTGTGACCGAGGCGCTGCGGATCGCGCACAGCTTTCCGCCGTTCGAGCAGAACGTGTCCTTCGTCGCCTGGATCTTGGCCCGCGGTTTTGAACGCGTGGGCATCGCAGGCGAGGCCGTGCGCCCCTGGCATCTGGCCAGTTGGTGGTTGCACATGGTCACGGCGCTCGGTTTCCTGGCGCTGATCCCATACACCAAGATGCTGCACGTGCTCGTGGCGCCAGCGCAAATCGCCGTGGCCGAACCGCGCAACTCGGGGCATCTGCGCACCGTCAGCATGGAAGAGGTCGAAGCGACCGGCCGCGTGGGCGCGTCGGAGATTCCCGACTTCACCCAGCAGCAACTCTTGAGCTTTGACGCCTGCACGCAGTGCCGCCGCTGCGAAACCGCCTGCCCCGCCTGGAACACCAATAAGCCGCTTTCGCCGATGAAGGTCGTGCTTGATATCGCGGTCAATGGACATCGCGAAGGTTCACTTCACGGCGATGTGATCTCGGCCGAAACCCTCTGGTCGTGTACCACCTGCGGAGCGTGCGTTCACAATTGCCCGGTGCTCATCGACCAGATGGGGGCGATCGTCGACATGCGGCGCTACCTGGTCGGCGAAGGGCAAGTGGTCGGCAGCAGCCAGCAGGCGCTGCGAACCATTGCGGCGCGCGGAAATCCGTGGGGACTACCCCCTGACGAGCGCGACGCCTGGGCGGCGGGGCTCGACGTGCCGCGGATCGAAGACAACCCCACGCCTGATGTGCTGCTCTGGGTGGGCTGCGCGGGGAGCTACGATCGTCGCAACCAGCAGGTGACCCGTTCGCTGGTGAAGATCTTGAAAGCGGCCGGCGTCAACTATTCGATCCTGGGCAAAAGCGAGACGTGTACGGGCGACCCGGCCCGCCGGCTGGGGGACGACTTCACCTTTCAGGCCCAGGCCGAAACGAACGTCGCCACGCTCAACGAGCTGGGCGTCAAGCGAATCGTCACGCAGTGCGCCCACTGCTTCAATACGCTGGCCAACGAGTACCCCGACTTCGGCGGTAAGTACGAGGTTACCCATCACACGGCGTTTATCCAGGAGTTGATCGACGGCGGAAAGGTGAAACTGACTGGTGATGTGCCCGCAGGCGAGAACGCCGGGCCGGTCGCGTTTCACGATCCGTGCTATTTGTCGCGGCACAACGATGGCTCGGCCCCGCCGCGAGCCGATCTGGCGGCCACCGGTTTGCAGATCGTCGAACCCGAGGCGACCGGTTGCAACACCTTCTGCTGCGGCGCCGGCGGCGGCCGCATGTGGATGGAAGAAGATATCGACAAGCGGGTGAATCTCGCCCGCTGGGAGCAGCTCAAGGCGACCGGCGCGCGGCAAGTGGCGGTCGGCTGCCCGTTCTGCATGACGATGCTCGACGACGCGTCGAAGCAAGACGCCGAGGCAGGCATTACGGTGCAAGACGTGGCCGAAATTGTCGCCGCTCGGTTGGTTGAGTAAACACAAGAGGGAGGCCACCATGCCCAAGTTCGCCGTCATCTTGCCGGCCGCCGGCCGTAGCAGTCGGTTCAAGGACAAGTACTACAAAAAGCCGTTCGCGCCACTGGCCAACCGGGCGGTGTGGATTCACGCGGCCGAACGGTTTCTGAATCGCGAAGACGTCGCCCAGGTGATCCTCGTGATTTCGCCCGAGGACCGCGAGGATTTTAACGACAAGTTCGCCGCCAACGTGCAGATCCTGGGTATTCAGGTCGTCGAAGGCGGGGCCGAGCGCGCCGACTCCGTCGGCAAGGCATTGGCGCGCGTTAAGCCGGAGATCGAGTACGTCTGTGTTCACGACGCGGCCCGGCCGCTGTTGGCCAGCGAATGGATCGACCGCGTCTTCGAGGCGGCCGTGCGCACTGGCGCGGCGATTCTCGCCATCCCCGTCGCCGGCACGCTGAAGCGCGTCGGCGCGAACAACTTGATCGAAGAAACGGTCTCGCGCGCCGGCTTGTGGGAAGCCCAAACGCCCCAGGTGTTTCGCCGGCAAATTCTCTTGGACGCGTACGCCAAGCGCGGCGATTTCGCGGCCACCGACGAAGCGTCGCTCGTCGAACGGATCGGCCAGGAGGTGACCGTGGTCCCCGGTTCGCCCGTCAATCTCAAGATCACCACGCAAGAAGATTTGCGGCTGGCCGAACAGGCGCTCAAGGCCATGCCGAAGCCCAGGCTATCGGGGTCGGGCCACCCGTTCGCCGGCGACGATATGTGGCGGTAAACAGGCTTGTGGGGTGAGGCTACAGGCTTGACCGCAGGACGCCGGCGACGGTGGCAAGTAGCGCGCGCAGCGGTGGCGCACCGGCGCTATTCGGGCGTGCCAATTGTCGGCGTGCGCTGGCCCATCGCCAACAGCTCGGTGTGCAGGATGTTCAATAGCGCCTGCAAGAAGGCCACGGCCATCGGCCCGACGAAGATGCCGATTAAACCCATCGCCCGCACGCCGCCTAGCACGCTCAGCAAAGCCAGCAGCGGGTGCAGTTTCGACTGCCCGTGCAGCACGATCGGTTTGATGACGTTGTCGGCCATCGAGATCACGCCGACACCGTAGATCGCCAGCATGACGGCCGCCCAGAGCCGCTCTTCGTAAAACAACAGCCACAGGCTGCAAGCTCCCCACACGGCGGCCGCGCCGACAAACGGCACCAGCGCCAGCACCATGGTGAGCACGGTCAACAGCACCACGGCGTTGATCCCGGCCACATAGAAACCGATGCCGGCCAGCAGGCCCTGCACCACCGCCGACAACAACGTGGCGAGCACCACTGCGCGGCTGATGCGGTCAAACTCGTCGAGCATTTGCCTTTGGTAGCGCACGTCGAGCGGCAGCAGCCGCATGATCGTGGCCACCATCGCAGGGCCGTCGGCCAAAAAGTAGTAGAGCGAAATGATCAGCACCGCCAGGCCGATGAGCAGTCGTGCGAGCACGCCGCCGACTAATTGCCCGGTGCTGAGCACATAGGCCCCCAACCATTGCTGGATACTGAGCCGCGTGTCCTTGATGTCGTCGCCCGTGGGGTTGGCCTGCAGCCGGATGCCCTCGAGCAACGGCCCGCCGACGACGCGCTGCCGAAACTCAAAGTAGAGTTCCTCGAGCTTGGAGACGTCGCCCGCCAAGGCCGATTCGGCGGCCGTGGGAGCTTCGGCGTCGGCCGGCGGCGGCGCGCTGGCATCGGCCTGCAGGTGTACTTTGATCTGCGCCAAGACCACCAGCATGTCGTCGAGCTGGCGTTGCGACTGCTCAAACTCGGGCGTCGAGGCGATCCCTCTTTCTTCTTCCGGATGATGTAACAAATCGCGGCGTAGCGTGCCGAGCGCTTGTTGCAGTTCGCTCACCTCGGCCAGTCCGTCGACATCGAGACCCTCGCGTGGGCCGACGATCGACCGCGCTTCGAGCCGAGACATTAGTTCCTCGACGGCCGGCAGCGTGATGCGCACGTCGTTGACCGGCAAGCCCAGGTCAAGGCCCAGCCGATGCCGCAGCTTGGTCACTTTCGACAGCAGCACTTCCGAGTTCATCTGCGCGACGAGTCCATAGGCGTCGGCCGCGGCCAGCGCCACGATCGACACCAACGACAGCACGATTAATACGATCGCGGCCGTGGTCAGGCCCGCCGAGATGCGCACATGCCCGCCCAGGCGGTCGATCAGCCATTGGTGCATCGGGCGGAACATCACGACGAGCGTGACCGCCACGAAGATCGGCAGCAGAAACTGCGCCATGACCTGGAAGAACAGCACGCCGAACAGTACGACGATCGCTGCCAGGACGATAAACGAAACCAATCGTGCCACTGGGCATAACTCCTTAGGCCTACTCCATGGGCCACAATGGCGGTCGGCGGCGGAGCCCGATTGTAGCAGAAGCCGTCGATTCGCCCAGCCGACCGGCGGCTTGTCCATCCGCCACGCGGTCAGCACAATGTGAAAGTCATACTCCTCGACCGGCGACGACGGCGCGTAAATCGCTCCGAGCAGAAACTCCGTCAAGCTTTCGACTAAAAGGATCAGGTTTGGCGGCAAGCATGAAAACTTCGATCCGCTGGCTCATTAAGTTGCTAAAGCTGGCCATCGTGTTGGCCATTTTATGGGGCCTGTGGGGCACGTTCGTTAATGCGTATGCCGATCTGAAAAAGCACGACTGGGCTATTCACTACCCTTGGCTCGGCGCGGCCGGTGCCTTGTACGTCGTGGGGCTGGTACCTTGCGGCTTCTACTGGTGGCTCGTGTTGCGCCGACTGGGCAACCCTGTCCACTTCTGGCCGGCGCTACGCGCCTATGCCATCGGGCATGTCGGCAAATATGCCCCCGGCAAGGGAATGGTGATTGTCATTCGCACGGCGCTACTGCAAGGCCACTACGACGACATTCCGGCTGCGGTTGTGGCGGTGTTCTTTGAAACGCTGACCTTGACGGGCGCCGCCTGCGCACTTGCGGCGCTAACGTTGAACTTAGCATTTGGGATGGCCGGTCCACCGGTCTGGGCGATCTGGGCCTTGGCCTTGGCGTTTGCCGCGTCGGCAGCTCCGCCGCTCGTAGCCTTCCTCTTGAAGCACGTGCCGATCAAGGCCACGCGTGAGACCGCTAGAGACCTCGCGGCGCGCATCGCCCGGATTCCGCTAACCCTGTCGATCGTCGGCTGGGCAAGCGCGTGCGCCGCGTGGCTGGCACTGGGGCTCAGCCTGTGGTGTGTCGTGCGCGGGCTAACTTCGGCATCCGAATGTCCACTGACGGAGTTTCCCTTCTATTTGTGCGCGACCACGACGGCGTTCGTAGCAGGCTTTCTGTCGCTATTGCCGGGCGGGGCTGTCGCCCGTGAGGCGGTCCTGATCGCGCTGTTGCGGACGCGCTATGACGATGGCACCGCGGTCGTGGCCGCCATCCTGTTGCGATTAGTCTGGCTGGTGGCGGAAGCCGGGCAATCGGCTATCCTGTATCTTCTGCGGGCTCCTGTGCCACGACCCACCGTTTGACCCAGCACACGGCATGCTATCGGCCGTCATACCTGTTTATAACGAGCGCGAGAGCCTGCCGGTGTTGCACGCCGAGTTGCGCGATGTCGCGCGGGGCGCCGGTTACGAGCTCGAGTGCATATTCGTAGACGATGGTTCCACCGACGACTCCTGGCAAACCATCCGGGCGCTCTGCCAGCAAGACCCGCGCAATCGGGGGATCCGCTTTCGACACAACCGCGGCAAGGCCGCCGCCCTGGCCGCGGGCTTCGCGATCTCCGGCGGCCAGATCGTGGCCACGCTTGACGCCGACTTGCAAGACAACCCGCACGAGTTGCCGCATTTGATGGCCGTGCTCGACTCAGGGGTCGATCTCGTCGTCGGCTGGAAGCAAGTGCGGCACGATCCGTGGCACAAGGTGTTTCCCTCGCGAGTTTTCAACGCGCTGGTGGGCTGGGTGACCGGTGTCCATCTGCACGACGTCAACTGTGGCCTGAAGCTGATGCGCCGCGAGGTGGTCGACGCGGTGCCGCTCTACGGTGAGCTGCATCGCTTTGTGCCGGTGCTCGCGGCCGCCAAGGGCTTCCGCGTGGGTGAGGTCGTCGTCGAGCATCGCGCTCGCCGCTTTGGCCACTCCAAGTACGGGATGCGGCGCTTTCTCAAAGGGTTGTTTGACCTGGCGACCGTCAAGTTCGTGACCACCTATGGCGAGCGGCCGCAGCATTTGTTCGGCACTGCCGGGCTGATCTCCGCGCTGCTGGGCTTCGTGCTGTTGGCCTGGAGTCGACTCGGCTTTGGCGATGGTTCGCGGCAGCTCAACGTGTCCGATCTGTTGGGGGTTGGCCTGCTGCTCTTTGGCGCCCAGTTATTCGTCACGGGCTTGATCGCGGAATTGGTCGTGGCCAGCTTGCGGGGGCGGCGCCGCACGCGCCGCGCGGCGCTCGATTTCGTCGTGGAAACAACCTTTGACGAGCCGGTGCCGACCGGCGCCGACGCCGCCCACGAGGGGGCCGCCGGACGCCCGTCGCGCGCGAGTCAGGCAGAGCGGATCAATGTGCCGTGAGCACTGCACCGCCCGACAACACCGCGCCACCCGACAACACCCGCTCCGGAAATCTCCGCGCTGCGTCCACCCCGGATGCTCCGCCGCGCGATGCGAACGCCTCCTTGCGGCGTAGCGTGTATGCGCTGTTCGCCGTCTTGGCGCTGGGAGCAGTCGCCGGGCGAATTTTAGCCGTCAATTCCGTCGATCGGATCGAAATCGACAAGCAGCGCGTCAAGCAGGGCAAACCGCCGGGCGCCACGCAGCGCCCCTTCTTGAGCGCGAACGATCGCAGTCGCTGGTGTACGATCCGCGCGCTAGTCGAACTGGGCACTTACCAGATCGACGAGATAGTCGCCCAGCCGAACTGGGACACGATCGACATGGTCAAGCACGTCGACCCCCGCGCGCCAGCCGAGGAGCACCTGTACTCGAGCAAACCGCCGCTGCTGCCGACGCTCGTCGCCGGCGAGTATTGGCTCATCCATAAGCTGACGGGCCACACCCTAGCAACGCATCCGTATGAAATCGGCCGCACGATGCTGCTAGTGACCAACGGGCTCAGCCTGCTGCTGTTTTTTGTGTTGCTGGCGCGGCTCGTCGAGTGCTATGGCACGACCGATTGGGGGCGCTTGTTCGTGTTCGCTGCGGCCGCCGGCGGCACGTTTCTCACCACATTCGCCAATGCGCTCAACAATCATCTCATCGCGGCAGTCGCGGTGCTCGTGGCGCTCGACTCGTCGCTGGCGATTGTCAGTGGCGGTGCGCGCAGCCCGGTGCGCTTTGTCGTGGCCGGGCTGGCCGCCGCTTTCGCTGCGTCGTGCGAACTGCCCGCCTTGGCCTTCGCGGTCATTGTCGGGGCCTGGCTCGCCTGGCACGATTGGCGCAAGACGCTATTGGCCTACGTGCCGGCGACGCTTGTCGTGGCGGCCGCGGCGCTGGGGACCAACTATGCAGCGCACGGCACGTTCGAGCTGGCCTATGCCAAGAAGGAGTGGTACGACTACACCTACGTCCGCAATGGTGAAGTCAAGGAGAGCTATTGGCGCAACCGCGCGGGCATTGATCGCGGTGAACCGAACCGCGGCGTCTATGCACTGCATACGCTGGTTGGGCATCACGGCATTTTTTCGCTCACGCCGATCTGGCTGCTGAGCCTGGCCGGGCTCGTGGCGGCCAGCGTGGCTCGCGGCAGCAAACTCCGCGAACTGGCCTGGCTAGTCAGCGTGACGACCGTCGTCTGTTGGTCGTACTACGTCTTCCGGCTACCGACCGTGGACCGCAACTATGGCGGTATGACCAGCGGGCTGCGCTGGATGTTCTGGTTCACGCCGCTCTGGCTGATCGCCATGCTGCCGGCGACCGATTGGCTGTCTCGGCGGCGCGTGGGCCGGGGGCTCGGGTTGCTGTTGCTAGCCTTCTCGGTGCTGTCGGCCAGCTACCCAACCTGGAACCCCTGGACCCATCCGTGGTTGACCAATCTGATGGTACACCTCGACTGGATTCGGTTTGACTAAGCGGGCGACGCCGCCACATGCGTACGCCGGCCGCTTACAGGACATATTTTCATTGCCGGGTGATACCTCGTCCGGCGGGCCGGCCGGTCGGTGAGTTTGATTTTTTAGATTTTCCGAAATCGCTCGCAATATCGTCCGCCCACCTGCGTATCTACGGCGGAACAGTCAAATAGCTGCCGATCCGGCGGCGCAGACCGCGCCCTGACCGCGGCCCTTCCAATTGGGGGCCGCGGCTAGGGACGGTTGGTGTCGTCCGGGGGGCTGATCGTGCGAATTTGCCCGCCCCTCTGCTACACTGGACGCTGATCTCGGGAGAAAGGCCTTTATGACGGCGAATGACAACCCGCGTTCCGCGGCCGAACCAACAGCTCCGCCCCCGCGCCCTGTGAGCGAACCCCCCGCGGCCAAGCAGCCAACCGGCCGCTCGAACACTGGCGGTTCCGACGCGCCCACGCTCGATCAACAGGCGGCCGCCGCCGCAGGGCACGAGACCTTGGGTTTCGAGGTCGCCCCCCCCTTTGTCGATCCGCCAAACAACGTGCAGCCCGGCGGAAGTTCCTCGGGCGATGCACCGACAATTGGATTGCCAGCCCAGGCAGTCGCGCCACAGCCCGGCCGACCGGTCGTGCCGCCGGTGAGCTCCTCGGGCAGTGCACCGGTGCTGCCATTGCGAAAAAGCGCCGCTGCGCCCGCCGCGTCGCTCAGGGCCGCTTCGCCGTCGAGCAAGTTGCCTGCCTCGCCACCCGTGAGTGCCGCGGGCGCAGCCAATCCATTGGTGAGCCGCCCCGTCGAACCGGTTGGTCCACCCGTCAGTTCTGGCGGAATGCCGCCCGCCGCGCCGCCGGCGACACCAGCGTTCGCGCCGACACTATCGCAGCCCGGCGACTCGGGCGATTCGCTTTCGATCGAACGTTTCCTGGAATGCTTGTCGCAAAGCGGGTTGTTGTCCGACGCTGAAGTTAGCGAGGTTCGCGACGAGGTCTCGTCGGGCGATGTCGCGCGCGACGCGTCGTCGTTGGCTGCCGAACTCGTGCGCCGCCAGCGCTTGACCGAATACCAGGCGCAGGTGCTCTGCGGCGGCAAGTCGGGCGGATTGTTGCTCGGCAATTACGTCGTGCTCGACGAAATCGGTGCCGGCGGCATGGGTGTCGTCTTTCGGGCCGAACATCGCCGCATGAAGCGCATGGTGGCCGTCAAGCTGTTGCCGCCAGCGCTCACGAATTCGCCGACCGCGATCAGCCGCTTTCATCGCGAAGTCGAAGCCGCGGCCAAACTCACCCACCCCAATATCGTCGCCGCGTACGACGCCGACGAAGCGGCCGGCGCGCACTTCCTGGTGATGGAATACGTCGCCGGCACCGACTTGTCGCGATTGGTGCGGACGCGCGGAGTTGTCTCAGTCGCCACCGCGGTCGATCTCATCGCTCAGGTGGCCCGCGGGCTCGATCACGCGCATCGCCGCGGCGTCGTGCATCGCGACATCAAGCCTGGCAACCTGCTGCTGGACGAGCACGGCGTCGTCAAGATTCTCGATATGGGTCTGGCCCGCGTGCTCGAATCGAACTTGCCGCAGGAGGAGCTCACCCAAAGCGGGCGGTTGATGGGCACCGTCGACTACATGGCGCCCGAGCAGGCGCTCGACGTCAAGCGGGCCGACCAGCGAGCCGACATCTACAGCCTGGGCTGCACGCTCTACTTTCTGCTGGCTGGCAGGGCGATTGCCCCCGATGGCACGATGACCACCAAGCTGCTCTGGCATCAGTCGCATGCCGTGCCAAGCCTGCTCGATATCGCCCCCGACGCTCCGCCGGCGCTCGACGAGCTGTTCCAGCGGATGTTGGCCAAAAAGCCTGACGATCGTCCGCAGTCGCTGGCCGAAGTGCTGCAGGCGCTCGAGCCGATTCGTCGCGAGCTTGGCTTCAGCCCAGACAGCGACGCTCCGTGGATGCGGCCGCACGGACCAGGCGAATTCGGACTCCCACGCGGTATGGCCGAAGCCGAGACGATGGCCTCGCCGATCCCCAGCACGCTGGGCGGTCATGCCGCGGCGGTGACCCGTCCCGAGACCATGCCCGCTCGCATGTCCCCCGCGCCGGTGGCGCGAGCCGCGGCCGGCCAGGCCGCACTTCCGCCGCGCCGCCGCACGCCGTGGGTGGGCATTGGGGTCGCCGGCGCCGGGTTTGCCGCGGCAGCCGGTGGACTTGGCTGGTGGCTCACCGGTGGCGGGGCGATGGCGCCTCCCGCGAAGCGCAGCAATCCGACCGTAATCGCCTCGTCGACGCCGAGCCCCAGCGGCGTTTCTCCTGCTGCACCAGGAACAACGGCCGCCGGCACTGCCGCAGCAGTAGCCACACCCGGCACTGGCGCGCCAAGCGCCATGCCCCCTGTGAGCCGTGCCGACGCCGCGCGTCAGACCGCGATGCGCTGGATTCTTGAACTTGGTGGCACGGCCACGATCATCACGGGCCCAGAAGCCACGGCTGTGCAGGTTCATCACGCGGACGCCGTGCCCGACGGCGCCTGGACC
>Ga0163152_10008038_pt1 | contig 11365 bp, 10 predicted proteins | sample OliLakLV19MP8IB2_FD_148635 | JGI IMG/M metagenome (GOLD analysis project Ga0163152, IMG submission 148635) | Freshwater microbial mat bacterial communities from Lake Vanda, McMurdo Dry Valleys, Antarctica - Oligotrophic Lake LV.19.MP8.IB-2 | ecosystem: Environmental > Aquatic > Freshwater >...
CGCGACCGTCTACGGCGACCTCTATGGATCACTTTTGGAAGTCATTCTACTGCTCCTATGGGTGTACTACTCCGCGGCCCTCTTGCTGATCGGCGCTGAGGTGGCTCACCGTCTCCAACAGCAGGCGGAGGTACTGTCAGCCGCAGCGACGAGAACCGGGCAGAAAAACCAAACGTTGCCGAATAGTCCACCAACGTAAGGAGACTGGTCTATCTCGTCTATTCTGTCTGTCTGGTCTATTCGGTCTGTCTCGTGGATTTGGTTAAACCAGCCGCACCAGATCAACCAGAGAGACCAGATGAACCAGACAGACCAATTCAGCCTGTTGGCTTCTGGACTTTTTCTGGTGGGGGGATCGCTTCGTGGCTACAATAGCACCCGATACATAGGAGCCTGTGCGACATTGACCATTCTACTGCGGCGAAAGATCTGCGACCATCTGCGTCGTACTCGGCCCGAAAAAATCCTCAACGTATTCCAGCGAATACGCCTCCAGTTTTTCCAGGCCTGCGGCCTCGCATCTGACCGCATCTCTTTCGCCTCGTCACGAAGGCAATGTCGGACAGGCTCCTAGAAGGGAACTGCTTCATGCTCGACGACTTCAGCAAAGACATGCTCATGCTCGGTGGCACCGTCATTGGCTTTATCGCAACGGTGTTGACCCTTCTGGAGAAGCTACTCGAAGTCAAAGCCCGTTTCACGTCACTGACAGCGAAGAAGGCACACACATCGCCGGCTTCAACCGAGCGCACCGTCTCTGACTCGCCTTCCACGGCCAGTTTCTTTTCATCGAAACCCATCCGTGGGGTCTCCTATCTCCTTTTATACGAAACCGGTGTGATCGTCGCCGCGGGCCTGCTGCTCAACTACATTGGGCTGACGTTGAGCCGACATTTGGAGAGTATCCTGTTCCTCGATATGACTGGAACGGCACTGGTTGCGTTCCTCTTGGGTCCCTGGTGGGGAGCCATTGTGGCCCTCCTCTCGAATTCTGTTGTGAACTGGTTATTGTACCCAGAAACCGGCGGGGATGTGGTCATTTTCCCCTGGTCGCTGGTCAACATCGCCGGCGCGTTCTATTGGGGCTTGATGGCTCGGCAATTGGGCTTTCAGACCTATCTCCGCACAGGGCGTAATTCCGCCCTGTCCCATGGTTGGTTCCTGTATATCTTTGGGGTCGGCGGCGCGGTCGTCATGAGCTTGCCGGGGACGTTCATCCAAGCGGCATTGCATGAGCAAACGATTTTTGCCTTGAACCCTGACGTGGCCGAATCAGTGAGCCAGCGTGTGATTAAATGGGAACAGACGGCGCATCTCTATCTCGACTCCCTCTTTGGTTTGACATGGGGTAATAGTCTAAGCTGGTGGATCGTGAACTGGTTTCAGAACTGGATCCGCTATGTTCCGGATAAAACCATGAGTGCCGCCATCGCGCTTGTGGTTCTCAAGTATGGGTATCCGCTCTTTGAGCGTGAGCTGATTCATGGAGGACCGGAGGGGGAGCGTCCGACCGATGAGCGCATTCTCCCGCTGGTGTTGGGGTTGCTCTACGCCCCTTCCTTCGCTGCCTTGCTCAGCAGTGACACGTACGGAGGTCCGACCTACTGGCCTTTGTGGGCTGCGCCTTGGGTGCTGATTCTGGGTGGCTATGGCTATTTACGCTATTGGGGGACCGGTGAGGCCGCACTGCAGAAAGCCAAACTTCAACGAGCCGATCGGTATGCCCGTGCGCTGAAACAGATCGGGCGGGAAGCCTCCCATGAATTCTGTAAACGGCTGACCTTCATGACGTTGATCGCCAGTCTCCTCTTTGCCCTATGTCTTCCCATCCTCTTGTCTGACTTTTACCGCGCGACCTTCAAGTTCTTCTGCGTCGTCTACGGATTTCTGCTGGTGGTCCATCTGGTGCGTATTTCTATCGCGCAGAATATATCCGTCTCCAGGGCGAATGAATGAGCGTGAAACGTAAAAGGTGAAAAGTGAAACGTAAGGTGCGAGGAGTGGCAGTGAAAACTCTTTCGATCTCTTGACGCGTTACCTCTAACCTTTCACGTCTCACGCCTTGTGCAACTGCACGTACTGTGCGATAGCCGATCGGGTGACCAGCCCGACAATCTCTCCCTTCTCCATCACCACGAGACAATCAAAGCCGTTCTGGGTCATTCGGTCCATTGCCTGCATGATGGACCAGTCTGGTGGGATACAGAGCGCCGGCGACGTCGGACGCATCATCTCGCGAACACGGCGCCATGGCCAGAGGGCTGTGGGAAGCGCCTGTACATCTCGCACGGTGACCACCCCGAGAACCTGTCCCTCTTCGCACACAGGGAATGCGCCATATCCCTGCGCGACAAAGTATTGATCGACCGCGTCCTGCACGCTCATATCCGGCAACAAGGTCGCGGAGCGGTGGACCATGACCTGGCGAACGGTTATTAACGCTAACAATATCCGTGGGGCCGCCTGTCGCTTGTGATTCAAGGCTGCTGCAAAGAGGAATGCGCCGATACACATGAGCCAGACCCCGTTCGTCGTGATCGACTGACTCAGGAACCCGGACCAGGCACCTACCATCAGGACCACACCGCCCAACCCGAGCGCGACACCGAATCCTATTCCGATGAATGCGGCCTGACTGGTGGCTCGATGAAAATCTTTGTTTCGAGCCCACAGACCAGCCCGTAAGATACGCCCTCCGTCTAGCGGAAACCCCGGGATCAGATTAAACAGTCCAAGCTGCATATTCACCATGCCCAGCAGGCTCCCAAGGGCGACAAGCCCTTTCATTCCTGGCTGGGAAAATAATGATTCCATGGCCATGGCTCCGCCGAGACAACCGGCTCCCAGGATTAAGCTGACAAGCGGTCCTGCCATCGCGATCAAAAACTCGGCCCGCGGACTGGGCGGCTCTTTTCCCATGTGCGCCATTCCCCCGAAAATGAACAAAGTAATCTGTCTGATAGGGATCTGATAGCGCAGCGCCACATACGAATGTCCCAGTTCATGCAGAAGGACGGAGAGGAACAACAGGAGGGCAGCAATACCACCCATTCCCCAATAGCGCGGAACCGATAGTCCAGGCAACGTATCGGGTAAATAGTCTGTCGCGAGTGACCAGGTCACAAAGAAAAATACGGCAAACCAGGAGGCATGCAGGTGAATCGGGATGCCAAGCGCACGGCCGATTTTCCAATTGGGCAATACCATGTGTTTACCGTAACAGTGCGGGAATTCGGGCGTCAACGGCAGGCTGCTGAAAAAGTCCGCCAGCCTATGAAGATCGGTACGCGTGAGACGTGAAAAGTGAAAGGTAAACCGTAGGATTGCCGAATGCCCTTCCTCTGAAACCTTTCACCTTATACGTTTCACCTTTCACGAACGACAAGGCCGGTCATTTTGAGCAGCCAGCGGGATCAGGTATACTTGCCACCATGCCGCGTTACTTCCCACACAAGCTGAGCCTTATCCTCGCAATGCTGCTTGTCCCAGCGATACCTTCCTTCACGCAAGCCCAAGTGATCAAGTCTGGCCCGCCTTCCTGTCCCGGTGTGGCGCTCACATTCGATCTTTGCCCGGTGAGGAATGGAGCAGGCTACGATCAGGCCCTGATCGACTATTTGATTGAGCGGAAAATCCCGGCCACCTTCTTCATGTCCGGGAAATGGATGACGAAGCATGATCGGCAAGTAAAAGCCCTCCTCCAGGTCCCATTCTTTGAAATCGGCACCCATGGGGACGTCCACCAGCATATGCCCTTCCATTCGGCAGAGGAGCAGGAGCGAGAAATGCTTGGACCGGTTCACTTGCTCAAAACCAAGTATGAACATGATGCGACCATGTTTCGTCCTCCCTATGGAGAGTTCAACGATGATACGGTCAATGTGGCCCGTGCACGCGGCCTCCAGTTCGTTCTGTGGAATGTCGTGTCCGGCGATCCCGACCCCACGCTCACGGCGATCCAAATCGAGGGTCGGCTGAAGCGATTTGTCCGGAAGGGAAGTATCATCGTCATGCATGCGAACGGGAAGGGCCAACATACGCATGAGGTGGTGCAAGATCTCCATCAACATCTCTTGCCGGAGCGCCACCTCACCCCCATGACCGTGAGTGAGCTTTTGGCTTGTGGCCAGGCAGCCCCATGAATCACCCGATCGTGCGGCTCATGACGACGAACGATCGAGCTGCCGTCGTGGAATTGCTGGTGGACGCCGATCCCTGGAAACGTCTGGGCTACCAAGCCAAAGATTGGGACAGCTATTTCACACCGCTTCCCCAGGGGCGTGACAGCTTTGTTGTGGAACAGGATGGCAGAGTGGCCGGCATTGCGGTCGTTCGTCAGAAATTCTTACTCGGCGATTATTTGGAACTGTTAGGAGTGGCGGGCTGGGCGAGAGGCAAGGGGCTAGGGGGACAGTTGCTCACATATGCCGAAGAAGCTGTGTTTGCGAGGGTCAAGAACTTGTTCGCTTGTGTATCGGACTTCAACGACCAGGGGCGGAAATTTTACAAGAAACAGGGCTATCAGGAGATCGGCCCCATGCCGGATTTTCTGATCCCGGGCAGTGCGGAAATTTTGCTGCGCAAGACGGCGGGACCAGTAAGGGAGAAGAGTCAATAGTCATTGGTCAACGGTCAAATGTATAGAGACTGAGGCGTAGGGGCCTTTTTTCGCTGAGTCCTCCCCTTGACCAATGACTGTTGACCTTCTTCACCATTGACCATTGACCGGGAGCGACACCATGAAGGTCAAAAAGCTTCTCCACACCCGCATGCGGGTCAGCGATATGGAACAGACGATCCGGTTCTACACGGATGTTCTTGGGCTTGAGGTGCTGGAACGAAAGGTCTCGCCGCGTGGTTCACACCTGGCCTTCTTAAAAGTACCGAACAGCGAGGAACTGATCGAGCTGACCAGTTTTCCTCCGAGCGGGCCAGTGAGAGTTCAGGAAGATCTCGTCCATCTCGCCTTTCAGGTAGAGAGCCTCGATGACGCCATTGCGTCGCTCAGTGCGAAGGGTGTCAAGGTGACCGATGGCCCGACTCAATCATCTTCCGGCAGCCGCTTCATTTTCATCGATGCCCCGGACGGGTACGAAGTCGAACTGATCGAGCGCCCGCCAGGTATCAAGATCGTCTAGCCAAAGTCATCGGTCAAACACAAGGTCAATAGTCAAAGGTCAACTGTCATTGGAAGGTTAGCTGCCAAGACATCTTGGCCTCGCGAACGACTATTGACTACTGACCATTGACCAATGACAATTGACGAATCTTGGAGGTTGCAAGGATGAAGAACGCATTCTTCCGCGGGCATGGGCTAGGCAATGATTATGTAGTGATGGACCCCAAGGAACTATCGTTCGATCTCACCCTGTCAAGAGTCAAAGCCATCTGCGATCGCAACTGGGGTCTGGGCAGCGACGGGATCCTCACGCTGGTTTCCTCAAACAAAGCAGACTTTGGCCTACGCATCTTCAATCCTGACGGCAGCGAAGCGGAAAAATCCGGCAACGGCCTGCGCATCTTTGCCCGCTATCTTCACGCGACCGGCAAGACGAAAAAAAAGCACTTCACAGTCGAGACCAAAGGCGGGTTAGTCACGATTGCGCTGCATGTAGACCGGCATGGAGATGCGAGCGCCGTGACCGTAGAAATGGGCCAGGCCACGTTCAAGCCCGCTGCACTCCCTTGTACCCTCACGGCCAGTGAACTGATCGAACAACCCATCGAGGCAGCGGGCCGATCGCTGACCTTTACGGGGGTCAGCGTCGGCAATCCCCACTGTGTCGTCTTCAAACCAGCCGGACAGTCCTGGTCTCGCGAGGATCTCCTGAAATTGGGGCCGGCATTAGAGAACCATGTCTTGTTCCCGAAGCGAACGAACGTGCAACTCGCTGTGCCGACCGCCCCGAAGGAACTCTTCATCCTCATTTGGGAGCGCGGCGCCGGTGAAACCCAGGCCTCCGGGTCCTCCTCCTGCGCTGCTGCGAGTGCGGCGGTCCGGCTCGGACTGGTAAAGAGCCCAGTGACGGTGAAGATGCCGGGAGGGCAGCTCAATATCCAGGTTGCTGCAGACTTTAACCTCACCATGAAGGGGCCGGTTGCGGAAGTTGCTCGGGGAAGCCTCAGCCCCTCCTTCGTGCGGTCGCTCCGATGAGGGAATCGATGGGTGATGGTAGATGGTTAATGGTTTATGGATGATTGCGGGTGATGTGAATTAGAGAACCGAGGAGAGATGGAAAAGAGGAAAATAGAATGAGTCGAGGACATGCCTGTATTTCAAGCATGCTTTGCGTTAGCTTTGAGCATTGAGAAAGACTCGCGTTCCTTTGCAATTGATTTCAAATGGCTTCGTGTCCAGGTGCAGCGTTCATCTGAGTCAGTCTGTGCGAACATGGCCGAAGGTTTCTATTCCCAATACAGCACGGAATACCTTCAAGCCTTGTATCGGTGCCGTCGGGAAGGACGGGAAACGATGACGCATGTGCGCTACGCTATGTCCATCAAGCAATTGTTGGGCGAGAAAGGGCTGGCGTTGACAGAAGGATACGACAATGCTCTCACGCAACTCGCGAATCTCATTGCGAGCATAGAACGCAAGATCCGTCAGCGCGGAAAAACCAAGGCCGAACGTCCATCGAACTCCTCTTAACATATCGGCCATAACCCATCCACCATTTGCCATTGACCATGAATCTCGCTGCCATTCTTCAATCCAAGCTTGACCATCTCCCAGACCAGCCGGGGGTCTATCTCTTCAGGGATGACCAAGGTGAATTGCTCTACATCGGGAAAGCAGCAGCCCTATCTAGCCGCGTCCGGTCCTACTTTCAAAAAGGGGCCGACCACTCTCAGAAAACGGCCGTCCTCGTCAGTCACATTTCAGACCTTGAAACGATTGTTACCCGCTCAGAGCTTGAAGCGCTCATCCTTGAAAGCAATCTGATTAAGCAGCATCGGCCTCGGTTCAACGTGGTCTTACGGGATGATAAGCAATACCCTTACCTCCGACTGCCGATCAAAGAAGACTTCCCTCGCCTCTCGATCGTTCGCCGTGTGCAACAAGACGGCGCACTGTATTATGGACCGTACACACCAGCTGGAGCCTTGCGGGAGACATTGAAGGTCATCAAAAAAGCGTTTCCGTTGGCCACTTGTACGATCCTCATAGACGGCAAGGCTGAACGGGCTTGTATCGAATTCGAGATCAAACGGTGCATGGCCCCCTGCACCGGCAATCAATCGAAGGAGGACTACCACCATATTGTTGCGCAGGTCCGCCAGTTTCTAGAAGGGCGCGACCATGAACTACTGGACGACTTACGCACTCAGATGGAAGGGGCAGCGGAGCGGGAGGATTTCGAGGAGGCGGCGCGTTTACGCGATCGGCTTTTCAACATCGAACGTACACTCGAAAAGCAGCGCATTACCCAAACGACGACGACAGACCAAGACGTGATCGGGCTGGCACGGCAAGGCTCAGCAGTCGATCTCCAGATTCTCTTCGTGCGCGGCGGCCTGCTCATCGGACGCAAAGATTTCTTCTGGCCCCATTCAGCCGACGCCGGAGACGAGGAACTGGTTCGATCCGCCATTGAACAGTTCTACAACAAGGATGGTCAGCCGCCTAAAGAACTGCTCATCCCCACCGATCTTGACGACGCGACGGTCATCGAAGAATGGCTCTCGGGGAAACGAGGAAACGCCGTCCGTGTCGTGGCCCCTGAGCGAGGCGTGAAGCATCAATTGCTTCTTCTGGCGGAAGAAAACGCTGCGGCTGCTGTGGCCAATCATTTGCGAGACGAAGAAATTGGACGGCAGGCCATTGAAGAACTCAAGCGGCTCGTACGGCTGGAGATCGCGCCTCGGCGCATCGAAGGATTCGACATTTCGAACACCATGGGCAATCAGTCTGTCGCCTCCATGGTCGTATGGGAAGACGGTCAGATGAAGAAAGCCGACTACCGTCGCTTCAAGATTCAAACCGTGACCGGCGCCAACGATTTCGCCAGCATGCAGGAAGTCGTTATGCGACGGTACAGAGACAGCGAGAATCTCGCGCGTCCGGATCTCATCCTCATCGATGGAGGGTTAGGTCAGCTCGCCGCGGCCATGGAAGGGCTGAGACAGGTTGGCCATCAGAGCCTGGCAATTATTGGTCTGGCCAAAGCACGCGGTGAGAAGGACGAGCGGATTTTCCTTCCCGGTCGAAAAAATCCCATTGTGCTGCGCGCGAACTCCCCGGCCACCCATCTCGTGCAACGCATTCGTGACGAGGCCCATCGATTTGCCATCACCTTTCATCGCAAGCTGCGCGGCCAAGCTCTGATGGCCTCTTCACTCGATCAGGTCGGCGGCATCGGCAAAATCACACGCACTCGACTGCTCAAGCAATATGGCAGCTTGGCGAATATCGCTTCAGCTACAGACGACGAATTGACAGCAGCCGGCCTCGATGCCAAGACGGTTGCACAGATGCGAAAAGCGCTCTCGAACCAGACGCCGCCTCGCAGTTGAACGCGATCACCTCTGGCAGACAACGTTCCACGAACGAATAGGGCCTCGCATCGATTCACAGTGAGAACGATGATGGCTTCCGCTTGTCTGCGTGGCAAGACGGTATCCTGTTAGTACTTATAGGCTTGAACTGCTTAGGTCTGTTGTCTCTCCTGGCCATCACTGCTTGAGTTCTAACTCCAAGTGCAACACCACAGCCCCTGTTAGGCTAAGGTGTTGGCATGTCAAAACCATGCGACAGGCACTTGCGTGACACAGACCGTGAGACCTTGAGTCTGGGCCTGACCCACAGCCTATCGTTGCGGATAATCGCCAATGTATGCGGGCGAGCCCCCAGCGCCGTGAGCCGCGAGTTGGGACGCAACAAGACGTGAGGCCATCCCTCAGTGGCTTGAAAGAGAGGATCCCCATCACGCTTGAAATCGTCGCGGGGGTGATTGGGAAGAAGATCGTCGAGCACGCCGGGCGGGGCTATGTACGGACCACTACAGTCAGCCACTGCTGCTCGCGACCGGCCCCGTCTTGGTTTTTCTATCGACAACACGACGGGCAGAAAGCAATTTTCATGAAACCGCGACGCTCAGCCACTTGATTGTTCTGTTTGTGAGCAATCTCGCAGGATCAAATTCGATGTTAGAACAAAAACTTTGCGCTGACGATTCCCAAATGGACATAGGCGTGATATGCTCCGTTGACGGTGGGGTTCAGGTTCCCCGCTACAGCGCGTGGCTCATAGAACCATTCCTGAAATGCCACATCGAGTCCAATCCCCTTCGGCCAAAGCGCCGTGACTCCTCCGCAAGGCACCATTCCAAAAAACCGTCCCTGCCCTTTACACAAGAATCCGGCCCCAATAGAGAGCGTGTTGGACGGTAAAGAAATCACCCCCGGGTTGAACGTCGTGTCAGGAACAGGATCCTCAGTTCGTGTGTACCCCGATCGGACTGCTATATCCCAGTGCGGCAGCCACTCGGGGTTCAGCCACTTGTATTCGGTGCCGACGGCTACGACCGTGACGGTCTTCCATTGTTGCGGTTGTGGGATAGTTCCACCGGACGAGAGATGGACATCGAGGTCGCGATTCGATTTCCATCCGACATATTCCACGTCGAGTTCAAGCTTCCACTCCCGCTCGTTCGTCCGAACCGGCCAGATTGCGATGGCGCCGGTGTAGATCTGTGGCAGCACAAGATTGGTGGAGGCGTCGGCAACCTTCGCCCCATTGACCAACAACGATCCACTCAGCGGCACCACAGCTTGGGTGCGATAGACCAGTCCGATAGAGGTGATCGGCTTGCCATCGCCGTTTCTCAGCGGGGTATAGAGCAGGCTCACGGTTGCGCCAGCCCCTGTTCCTGTGCCATTGAGTTCGACGGAAGCTCCACTCAAAGGTCCGACGCCCACCTGTTTCTGTTCGATATGTCCCTGTCCAAGAAAACTTGCGAAGGTATAGATGTCGGCGCTCACACCGATGGCCAACTGATCGTTAATCTTATAGGCCACAGTCGGCTTGATATCGATGAGCGGAAGCGCCGCAGAGGTGATGGCGGTATTGAAAGGGCCATCGACCGGATAACGAGTGTTCGAGCCAAATGACGAAATAAGACCGAGCCCTAACGTCACGGGCGAGACCGTCGATGCACCAAGGGCTCCAAGATTAGCACTCAGATAGAAATGGCTTGGAGGCGGAGAGAGGATACTGCCGCCAAAATCGCCTCTTGTATCAAGGCCGGCTGGGCTCTTGTATTTGATCGATCCCCCCATGAGGGTCGACCCAACAATGCTCTGGATGCCATCGACCTGAGTCAACCCTGCTGGATTGAAGTGGATGGCCGAGGCGTCGTCCGCTTGAGCGGCAAATGCGTTTCCTTGGCCGGCTGCGGCTGCTCCTTGCGGTTGAAATCGGATAGCTTGCGCTGAAGTAGTTGATGGGAAAGAAAAAATCATCATTAGGATTACTGAACACCAGATCCAGTTCATGGTTCTCCCATTCTCTTTGAAGGGCCGAAAACACGGAGTCATGGTACTGAGAAATAAGGGATTTTGATAGGGCCATTTGCCCTCGCCAGGACGCAAAAATAGATGTTCATTCTTGCGAAATATTTGTGTATACTGAGCCCTACTCACATATTCTTATTGAGTGCAAAATTCTCATGGCGCTAAGTTTCAAGTACCCCCTGCCAAGTCAATTATTCGATGATTTCTCAAAACAGGAGTGTCAGCACGCGCTCGAAGTCTTTCACTATGCCGCTCAAGCGGAAACCTCTGATGATGTGAGAGACGCGATGGTTCGGTTTCAGGGGTTGTTCCCGTTCAATCGCCTACTCGGTGGGCTGGCGCGCCTCGGTCTTGGTGGACAATTTGAGGGATTCGCGAATGTCGTGAATGTAAGCTATCCAGACGAATGGCTCTACCTCTACTGGAAGAATGGATATGCCGGCGTTGACCCTGTGTTTCAGGCAGCCTCCCGATCTTCCGGCACCCAGGTCTGGAAACAGACGTACAAACAAGCGACCTCCGACAATGAGTTGGAATTTATCGAAACCGCCAGGGGGTTTGGCCTGGCAGACGGAATTACAACCAGTTCAGTCGACCCAGCATGCCGCCTCGCCACGTTCTTCTCGTTTGCGGGAGAAAATGAGGTGGACACTGAGCGGTACGTTCATCTCGTGGAATATCTCGGCCACCATCTCCATCTTGCCCTTATGAGAACAGCCCGGAGAGACGCTCCCGCGACGGAACAGTGTATAAAAGAATTGTCCCCACGCGAAGTGACCATCTTGAATTGGATTAAGAACGGCAAAACGAACTGGGAGGTCGGCCAAATTCTTGGAGTCACAGAGCGAACGGT
>Ga0163152_10008042_pt1 | contig 11364 bp, 4 predicted proteins | sample OliLakLV19MP8IB2_FD_148635 | JGI IMG/M metagenome (GOLD analysis project Ga0163152, IMG submission 148635) | Freshwater microbial mat bacterial communities from Lake Vanda, McMurdo Dry Valleys, Antarctica - Oligotrophic Lake LV.19.MP8.IB-2 | ecosystem: Environmental > Aquatic > Freshwater > Lake...
GCCCTGGGGGCCAGTTGCGTGCGCGGAATCGGGGCGACCGACACCGTCTTTACTCGCGGCGAGGCGATCGCCTTCATGTCGCGGCACAAGCTGGCGATCGCGCCGATCTAGCCGTCAGGCGATCAGCCATTCAAGGTGATTAGACCGTCAAGCTCGGCGCGGCCGTGACAAAGCTGCGATAGAGTTCGCCGGCGATTTCCAGATCGCGCGTCGAGTCGACCAGGGCCGTCCGCTGCCAGACGCGACGGATGACCCCTTTTTCCAGATGCTCGTGAAGCTGGTGGCAAACAATCGCCAGTCGCTCGGGCTCGGCAGGATCGACGATACCGCGGCCGGAACGCAGATCGCCTGGCCGCACCATGACAATCAAGCTGACCGAGGCGCCGTCGTTTGGCGTGGCGCTCGAAGCAAATGCCGACGAGGATCGGTCGACTGTCGGTTGCAGTGGCGCGTCGGCCAATCTGAGCACCAGACAGGTCGGCGACGAGCTGTCGGTTAATTCAAAACTGGGGTTGCCCGCTCGCCAATTGCGATCCCAATCGCGCGCTTGCGCATCGCGCGGCAGCCATACTTCCCGCGTCAGGGCAACGTTGTATGTGTAAATGCTCGGCACGCTGTCGAGCAGCGCGGTCTGCACCGAGGTCTGCAAATCGATTATGGGGACGGCCGACAATCCGAAATCGCTCGCGCGCCAATAGGCTTGCACGGCAACATCGCGCCGCGGCGATTGAGCGTACGAAACCACGAGATCGCCCTGGCGACCGTAAGCGTCGAGCAGCAACTCGGGCTGCAAGGGCGTGCGTGTCTCGAACGAGAGCCCGAGCAGGGCGCGCACCGCGGCGATCGATCGTCCGCGCCACTGGATGTCATGAAGTCCGCGTGCCGGGTCGAGCAACTCCACCGCAGCACCGAGCGCTGGCGATGCCAGATCCGCATGCTCGGCGTCGATGGACCAGGCGGCTGGTTGAGACACGGCAACGGCCTGAGGTGGTCGGCAAGTTGCGGGAGCACCAATAAAAAAACCCCGCCGTCCGCAACAAGTTACGTACGGCGGGGCCGGAACAGAGAAGAGGCCGACCTCAGTTTTTTGGCAAGAACTACTCGCTGTCGGGCGGTTGTCCTTGCAGTTCTCTCAGGCGAACGAATCGTGCTCCGGAATGAATCTACGTCACCTTACAGCGACGACGCCATTGATAATAACAAGTCCAAGTGCCGTGTCCAGCTTTTCCTGAAAAAAATCAGCGGAGGCTAACCATTGGCTACCAAAAGACTCGGCGCCAGCGGACTTGGACCCCGCTAGTTCGCTGGCCCACGGGGCACTCGTTGTCGGTAGCACGGCGGCTCCCCTATAATCATCGCCGAAGCGGCCAAACGTTAAACTCTCGGGCCTGCATCGGTCATTTCCCGATTGGATGTAATGCAAGATTTCGCAGTGGTTTGTGAACAAGCGGCCCGGGCCGCCGGCAAGGAGCTGCTCGACTGGCGCGGCCGCTTCGAAGTGCGCGAAAAGGGCCCCGCCGACCTAGTGACCCAGGCCGACCTGGCGAGCCAGGAAGTGATCCGCGGGATCGTGCTGGGCGCCTTCCCGGACCATGCTTTTTTGAGCGAAGAGGAGCCGAATCGCCCCCCGGCCGGTGGCTATCGCTGGATCGTGGACCCTCTGGACGGCACGATGAACTACGTGCACGGTCTTCACGGCTACTGCGTTTCAATCGCTCTGGAACGGGACGGCGAAGTGGTCGCCGCCACGATTTACGAACCCCAGTACGACACCTGTTACTCGGCCCAACTGGGGGGTGGGGCGTTGTGTAACGGCAAAACGCTCTCCGTTAGCCGCACGCAGCGGCTCGACGAAGCGCTTGTGTCCGTTAGCTTTCCGCCGCGAGTTACGCGTTCGAGCGACGAGGTGCTGAACTTCCTCGAAGTGCTGGAAACCTGCCGCGGAGTGCGCCGCCTGGGTTCCGCGGCTCTGAATCTCTCCTATGTCGCGGCCGGCCAACTCGACGCGTTTTGGGCCACGGAAACGCACGCCTGGGACATCGCCGCCGGGCTGCTGATCGTTCGCGAAGCGGGCGGAATCATGACCGCGATGGACGGCGGCCCAATTGATTTCAACCGCCCGAAGTTCGTGGCGGCATCGACCCCTGAATTACACACCGCGCTACGTGCCAGATTGCGCCCCGGGACGCCCTGAGATCCGGAGAATCGTCCCCGCAACCGCTGGTCTGCTAAACGTAAAGTCGCCGAGGAAGCCCGCGCTATTGTCGCGATAGGGTTGTAGTTACACTGAAAAGTGCCGATCGGGCTCACTTTTTCTCGCACATCTTGCCGTCATGTCTGACGGCGGCAGGGACGCTTCACTTGGCTCGGCCGGCGGTCCGCTCAAGGGACGTGGTGTTGCGCAATCCAGGCTTTCGGAAAATTGCACTCGCGGTCGCCATCGTTTGGATGGCCCAAGGGGCAATTGCGCAAGAGCCTCCCCCCGTACCGGCCACAGCGACTGTGGCCAAAGCCCCAGTCGCGGGCGAAGTCGCTCCGAACGCGGTCGAGACGCCGGCCGCCAACACCAAAGCCGATTCCAAGGCTCATTCACCCGTGCAGCCAAGCCCCGCCTTGGCAGAACGCGGTCCATCGGTCTTCTTGGTTCCCGACGCGGCGGGTGTGCTGCAGCCGGTGCTCAATCTTTCGCTCGAGCGGCTCGAGCGACTGTTAGCTCAGGATCAAGCCAACGCCGAAGGAAAGCGGCCCGACTACGCGCTTTCACTGCTGGCCGAAGGGGAAGCGCGAACCAACGACGCCGAGCTCAGCATCACGGTCGACATCCGAGCGCTGAAGGCCGGCTGGATCGCCGTGCCACTGCGGCTCGACGAAGGACTGCTGCTGCCCGCGAGCGATCGCTACGTGGGCGCGGGTAGCGCCGTATTGCTGCCGGCGGTTGGTGCACGGGGTTACGTCTGTTGGCTGCGGGGCGAGGCGGACGCGCAGCATCAATTGAAACTGACGTTACGGGTGCCGGTTATCCAACGTTCGGGCGAAACACAATTGCGCCTGACGCTTCCGCGCGCCAGTGCCGCGCAGCTCAAGCTGCACGTCGCCGGCGACCGCGTGGAGGGGCGCGCGACCGAGCCCGCGGCGCTCGATGTCGAGCCTGTGGTCGAAGGGGGAGGCACCGATTTTCGCTTGTCGACGGCCGCCGAGCGCTTCGAATTGAGTTGGTCGCATGCCGACGACGGAAGTGTCGACGACCGTCAAGCGCTCGAAGCGACCGGCGCCATCTCCGTGCACATCGACGGCCGCACCATTCGCACTCAGGCGCGCTTGTCGATTCAATCGCTGGTGGGGGAGTTTTCGCGCTGCCACATTCGCCTTCCGGTAGGGGCTCAACTGGTCGCGGCCAGTGGTGGGCCTGGCTACACGGTGCAAGAGCTCCGCGCGAACGATCCGGATGCTCCAGCTTGGGAACAAAACAGCGCGCCGGGAAGCGTGGTCGCCGTGCGCTTGAGCCAGCCTGCGGAACAAGCAGAGATCTTCCTCGAGACCGAGCGTCAGCTTGACGAGCAAGCGGCGCTCGAGGACGTCGAGCTCGCCGGATTCATGGTACGGCAGGCGCGCCGACAGGCCGGACACTTTGCCTTGGCCGTCGAAGGAGACTGGCAGGAATCACACCGGCCGAGTTGCCCGAGGCGCTGGGAGCTGAAGCGTTGGTGGCCGCCTTCGAGTACTGGGCACAACCGTGCTCGCTGGTTTGCCGGATCGTGCCGCGGACTCCGCGCGTGACGGCCAGCTCCGCCTGTAAGTTTTTCGTCGAGCCCGATGGCATCCGCCTGCAAGCTCGGCTGAAGTACACGGTGCGTGGCGCCCGGTTGTTCGCGTTGGAATGCCGCGGGCTCGACCCCGCTTGGAAGATCGAGGAACTCGGTCCGGCGACCTTGGTCGATTTGGACAGCCTGGCCCCGGACGAGCGCGATCCGCTTGTGGTTCCGCTGCTCAAGCCCGCGCTGGGCGAGGTCGAGATTACGATCGTGGCGCGGCGCGCCTGGTCGGCGGACGGCAGCCCCTGGCGCGAAGTGCTCGTCGAACCGGTCGCCAACGTGCTGCGGCCGGGGAGTCTCGTCGTAACGTCGGCCAACAACGTGGAGATCAATCCGCTGCCTGACGAGATGGTGGGGCTCACGCCGCAACCACTGTCCTCAACCGACGGCTTGCTTGCGCTGTCGACCGAGGAGCCATTGAGCTATCGTGCGACGGGTCCACTGCCGCGATTTGTCGCCCAGTGCCGACAATTGCCTCGCGAAACATCGGCCCAAGTCGCGACGGTTGTCGAGTGCCGCCGATCCGAAGCGTCTGTCACGCAAACGACCGTAGTGCAGATCTCGCGCGAAGCTTCCGACCACATCGACTTCGACGTGCCCGCGGCGCTGGCCTCAATCGCCGGCAAGGAGGTGCTCGTCGACGGGAATCCCGCCAAAGTCGTGGTCTCCGATCTGGCCGCGGAGCTCGGCGACGCCAGCGAGCTCGCTCCCGACCCTCAGGGACTTGTGCGCGATCCGAGCCAGGTGGCGACGGGGGGCCGCGTTTGGACGCTGACCCTGCCGCAACCGCGGCTAGGTCGTGTCGAAGTCGTGATTCGTTATCCCTTGGCGGTGGCGGCGCCGCCACCGGGCAAGGAAGGAACGATCGATGTGCAACTGCCGATGCCCCGCGTCAATCGGGTGACTCAAAACGCGGTGCGCCTGCTCGCCGAAGCTGGTCTCGAATTGCGAGCCGTTTCTGCCGACTGGCATGTCGACAAATCGGATTCGGCCAGTCGCGCCGATCGCGGCGTCGGCCAACGGCTGCTGGCCGACGGCGCACAGTTCCAACTGCCGCTTCGCATCACGGCCACGGGCAATGGGGCCTCGGACGCGCTGATCGTCGAGCGGGCTTGGGTTCAGACGTGGCACCTGGGGATCGATCGACAAGACCGGGCCGTGTTCGAGCTTCTGACGGGACAATCCCGCGTCGAGTTCTTGCTGCCCGAGGGGGCAGATATGAACAGCCTGCAGGTTCTCGTGGATGGCGCACGAGTGGCGCCGACGAAAGGAACCGCGAACCGCGTCTTCGTGCCGCTGGCGGTTCCCCGCGATCGACGACAGGTAGTCGAACTGCAGTACCGTTGTCCGGGCACGCTCTCGAGTTGGGGTCGATTGGAGCTGACGCCGCCGAGCGTTGTGCCGAAGTGTTGGGTTCGGCAGGCCTATTGGCAGTTCGTGCTCGGCGACCAGGAGCACCTCGCTTATTTGCCATCGAACTGGGGACCGGAATTCCGGTGGCATTGGGCCGGACCAGGTTGGGAGCGTCGTTCGCGGCTCGACGACGACGCGCTCGAACGTTGGAGCGGCGCCCATCATGAGCGTGACGCGCCGCAAGGCTATCACCGCTATCTGGCCAGCCGAGTGGGCGACTTGCAGCCGGTGGCGATCGTGACGGCTCCGCGCTGGCTGATCGTTTTGTCGATGTCCGGCGTCACGTTGGTTGCCGGCTTGCTGTTGCTCTATGTTCCGCGATTGCGCCGACCCGAGTGGCTACTAGCGATTGGCGTTGTCGCGACAGCCGCGTGTTTGTGGGACGTTCAGCTAGCCGTGCTAGCCGCTCAGGCCGGAAGCTTGGGCGTGCTGCTGAGCTTGTTGGCCGCCTGGTGGCAGAGGCAGGTGCGCAGTCGGCGTCCCGTGCGCGTGATCGTGACGCGCTCCGGCAGTTCGCGCTTCGATCACGATTTGACGCCGACGGCCTTTGCCATTGCCGGCACGGGATCGAATTCGTCGACAACCGCGGCTTCGGTGCCCGTCGAATGAGCCGAGCAAGCAAGGCCAACCGTTTCATGAAAGCCTGGGCCGAACTCACGCGCTGCTGGGCGATGCAAATAACGTGGCTGGCCACGGCGGTCGTCGCGTGCGATTTGCTGGCAGCCGAGCCTGCGCCGCGCACTGAGCAGGCGCCGCGAATTGAGCAGGCGCCGCGAATTGAGCTAGCGCAACCGCGCGCCGCCGAAGTGTCGCCGAGAGTCGCGGACCCACCCGCCGGCGGCGCCAATCCGACGCGCCCGCGGCTCGAATTCCGTCGCTTGCTGGTTCCGCACGATCGCCCCGCGGCCTGGCCAGCCATGCGAGACACCTACCTACCCGTGCCGGCAGCGCGGTTCGAGAAATTGGCGGCAGAGCTCGAGGGTCGTCCGCTGGCGAGCGCGGAGCTGGCCGTGCATGTTCGTAGCGCGATTTTTACGACGCGCGTTTCCAGAAGTCCGGCACTGAACGGACAGGCTCGGCTGGTCGTCGAACATCGGGCACCAGGTCGGGCCGTTTTGCGACTCGGTCCGTGCAACTTTGCGATCCAGAATTTGCAGTGGGACCAGGAGGGACCGCCCCCGGTCATCGGACGTTCTTCGTCGGGTGAGCCGGTTGTACTGATCGACCGCAGTGGTGAATTGCGATTCGATTGGCTGCTTCGCGGCACGAGCGCAGCGCCGGGTCACTGCGATTTCGCGCTGATGCTGCCTCCGGCGTCCGCCAATCAGGTGTCGTGCCTGGTAGCGGATACCGAGCGGATCGTGGCCAGCGAAGGCTTGACTGCGGCCGGAGATCGCGACGGTGCGAGCGCCCGTTGGTGGCACGTGACGTTAGGATCGGGCCAAAGTCTGGCTCTGGCCGTGCGTGCCTCCCAAGACGAGTCGGCCGTGGCGACGACTCGCGTGCGACAGTCACTTAAATACGACGTAACCGGTCAGGGAATCGAGATTGCCGCGGACCTCGAGTACGAGCGCTATCAAGGACCGTTGGACAATTTTGAGTTCGTTGGCGACGCCGACTTCGAGTTAATCGATGTGCGAATCGGCGCCGAGCCCGCGATCGTCGCGGCCTCGCCACCTCGAGTCGATGGCACGATCGTGTACACAGCGCGCAGCCGCACGCCCAGCACGGTAGCTCGTCAACTCGTCAAGGTGACGGGCCTGGCGCAACTCAGCAGCGGCGCGCGGCCTTTGGCGGCGGTTCGCCCGACTGGCGCGGTTTGGCAATCGGGTCGATCGACAGTAACGACTAAGTCACCGTTGTGGCTCGAGTCGCTCGACCTGTCGAAGTGCCGCCAGGCCGGACTCGCGAGCCTCCCCCCGCCGGAGCAAGGCGAGGTGTACGAGTTTGAATGGTTTGATGCGAGCGCGGCAATTACCGCGAGCATCGTACCCCGACCTGCGCGGTGGCAGGCCACGATCGGGACGCGCCTCGACTTCAAAGAGGGGGAAGTCGCAGGGCGCAGCGAGATTGCCTTGCAGGCCGAGTCGGGCGAGACGTTCACGATTGCTGCCGTCGTCGAACCCTCCTGGTTAATCGACTCGGTCGAGGCGATGCCCAGCGAGGCCTTGGCCGATTGGTCGTATGAACCCCAGCCGAGCGGCGATCATGAATTGACGATTCGACTAGCACGCCCCCTGCGAGCCGAGCAGGGATTTTCGCTTATCGTGAACGGCCGGCGGCCGCGGTGGCCCGTCGATCAAGCGTTTCGGGCCGCGGAGCTGGGGATGCTCGCGTTGCCGCCCGATCACACCCGATCATCGTTGTTGAATCTGCGGACCGCCGCACCGCTGCGATTGGACCTGGGGCGCAATCCTTCGGTTCTGCGGGTCGATTCCACCAAACTGACACCGCAGCAGTTGGAGCTCGTCGATGGCGGTCCCGAGAGTTTGCTGGTCGCTCTGAGCGCCGACAACGCCGAGACGCCGCTCGCGCTTCGCGCGGATCGACCGGGCATGTCGTCCGACATTCGCGTGTCGGTCACTTTGGGGGGCGGACAAGTCAGCGAACGCTACGAAGTCGCCTGTGTGCCACAACAAACACGCGTGCGAAAAATCTGGGTGCGCTTCTCGCAACCGCGCGTCGAACCACTTGCCTGGCGGGCGGAGAACGCCGACGGCGCTCCGTTGGCGGCGCGACTACTCGAGCAGGATGAGCAGCGTCGACTCGAGTTGCCGCCGGGGGGCGAAGTCTGGGAGGTTTTGCTGCCGCGCGCGACCAGCGCGCCGTTCAAGTTGTTCGGCGCCCGCCGTAGTAGCTTAAGTGCCGTGAACCCGGTTAGCTTGCTGTCGCTGCCCGAAGCAGACCAGCAAATCGGTCGGATCGATGTGCAGCTACTTGATGGCGCGGCCCTGGAGATTTCAGCGCCACGGCTGCGCGGGCTGTCTCTCGAACGACCGGGCGATCGCCTGGCTTCGGAGGTCGTCGCCGCGTACGCCTACGATCCGCGAGGCGATGCCGACCCAACGGCAGCGCCCGCGATTACATTGATACGGAAGGCCCCGGCCGGTCTGCATGCGAGCGTCGTGATCTGGAATGCCCACGTGCATTCGACCGTCGCGGCTGATGGCGCGGCAAACCATACGGCTACCTATCAGTTGGAGCTCGCCACGCACAATCAACTGAAGCTGCGCCTGCCCGCCGACGTTGAAGCGATGGATGTGCGGATTGACGGGCAGCAGCAACCGGTGACGTTGGCAAGCTCGCATGAGCTGACGGTCGCGCTGCCGGCCGGTGCCCGGTATGCCACGCTCGTCGTGGAGTTGCGGTCGCACAAATCGCTCCCGCTGAGACTTTGGTCGCGCAGCGCGATTCCGCTGCCGCAACCCGTCGGCGACGACATCCAAATGCTGGCGCCACGATGGTCGATCTCATTGCCGGCCGGCGTAGCGATCTTGGGCGCCGATCCGCCTTGGGAACTGGGCGGGAAAGTCGCCGTCGACTGGCGCGAGCGACTCTTCGGCGATCTCGCCCGGGAGCCTAAATCTGTCGTTGCACGAGGCGATTCATCGAACCTCGGCGACAATGTGGTGGACCTCCAGTCGTCTGGCGCCGCGGTAGTCTCCGGATCACGGGTCGTGATCGCCAATTTGTCGACCTTGCGCGTGCTGGGCTGGGGAGTGTTTTGGATTTCAGTCGGCCTGGTGTGGTGGATCCAACCGAGCGGTCGCTGGTGCGTGGCGTACTGCGGTGCGGCAGCCGCTCTCGCGCTCGTTTTACCAACTCCCTATTGGGTGTTTGCAAATCGAATCTGGATCGGCCTGCTCGCGGGCAAGCTAAGTAGCCGGTTGTTGGCGAGCATTGCCGCTGACACAAATTCTAAAATCTACGAACGGCAGCACACGACCCTGTTGGCCGGCGCGAAGATCGTGTTATTGCTCGTGCTGGCCGCCGGCTGTGCGCTGGCCACGCAACTGACGGTCGGCGCCGCCGAGGTGGCTCTGGGCGAAGTTCCCCAGGTGTTGATCCCTGCGCGCAACGGCAAGGAGCCAACTGGAGTCCGATACCTCGTTCCCGAGGCATTGTGGCGGGAAATACAACGGGCTGAAGCCGAACTCGCGCGGCAACCCCAAGGCTGGCTGTTGGCCGAAGGGGACTATCGAGTTGCCCTGGAATGGGCGCGCAACGGGACGAGCCTCCGAGTGGCGCAGCTCGTTGCGTCGTACGATTTACATGTGTTCTCTGGTAACGCACGTGTGGTCATCCCCTTTGGCGAGAGGCCAGCAGACGGCACGATCCTGGCGAGGCTGGACGGGCAACGAATCGTCGCCGAGCAATCGACGGCTGCTCCTGGAGTGGAGTTCGTCGTCGCGGAAGCCGGTACCTATCGACTCGAACTGCAATTCGAGCCGCCAGCCGATCGAGAGGCCAATGCAGGGTTGAACTTCCGCGTGCCTGGCTTGCCGTTGGCGCGCGCGTGCGTGGAGTTGCCGCCCGATGCGCCACCCCTTGAGTTGATCACGGCCGCAGGTCCGGTGTCGTCAGGGCCCGGCCAACAATCGCTCACGGGACAGTTAGGCACGCTCGAGCGAATTGAACTGCGCTGGACCGAAACAACGTCGGTTCCCGGCGAGCGTGCCGTGACCGAACTGGAGCAACTCACCTCAGTGACCATGCAGCCGGGCGCAGTCGTTGTGCAAGTTCGCTGTCGTCTCGCCGAAGCGGCCGGTCTTCAGACGCTGCAACTCGAAACGTCGGACGACCTGCGTCCCCTGCCGGACAGCGATGAAGCACGGCCGGCGACCAGCGTGCAGCGCACCACACGATCACGCCAGGTACTGACTTTGCCCGTCGTTGCCGGCCAGGATGGCATTGCCGTGGCTGAGGTCACCTTGCTGGCCGAACGCGCGTCGGGCGTCGGCCAATTCGCCGCGCCTTGGATCAAGCCGCTCGGGGCACGCGTCTCGCGGCACTGGCTGGCGGTTTCTGTAACCAACGGATTGGAAGTCGCCGAACAAGCGATCGAGCCCTTCGAAGCGGCTCCAGCCGAGGAGTTTGCCGCGGTCTGGGGGTCCCTGACCCCTGCGCCGACGCGAGTTTACGTGCACAACGGCAGCAATGACTCGAATTGGCTGATATCGAGCCGACCTCGCGCGGCACAAGTTTCGGGGCGTGCCACGTTGAACTGCGAATATGCTCGAGGTCGCCTGCGGCTGAACTACCTCGCAAATCTACAGACATCTGGCGGATCGCTATTCCGACATCAAGTCGAGGTTCCGCCCGGCCTGAACATTGAGGCGCTATCGGTCATGGTGGGTCGCGCACCTCGCCGCGCGCGCTGGGCACTCGACGAACGCGGTCGCTTGACAATCTTTCTGTCTGCACCGATGTCAGGCGAACACGAGTTGTCGTTCGTGGGCACGCTCGCTGTACCAGACTCCGGCGACCAGGTCGTGCCGGTCGTGCGCTTGGCGAGCGCGGCGCTCACCAGCAGCGAACTGATCATTTGGCGACATTCATCCGTGCTGGTGTCGGTGACGCCGCGACTGGGGTTGCGGGCAATTGCCGCCGCATCCACAACGACAACGTCGGTCGACGCGCGAGAGGTCGCCCGGTTCGAGGTGCTCGATGCAAAGTACGAAGCACAAGTCGCTGTCGAGGACAATCGGCCCGAAGTCAGCGTGACCACAGCGACCGTCATGGACCGCGAGCAGAACAGTTGGAACGTGACCTGGCACGCCAACTATGACGTCGAAGGCGGCATGCTCGATCGCCTGCGCGTCTGGCTTCCCGCCGAGGTTGGCGAACCGATCGAAGTGAGCCCGCCGGGCGAGACGTCGATCACGCCAGTTGCCGGCGAGCGACGGCGCCTACTGACGGTCGTGCCGAGCGAACCGGTACAAGGCAAGTATAGCCTGGAGTTGCGGGCCGGCGTCTCGCCGCGGTCGGGGCGGCAGGTTGCCGCGCCCAGCATTGAGTCGGCCGACACCCCGCGCGAAGCGCGGTACCTCGTGCTCCCCAGCCGAGCGGGGGGGCAAGCTGTCGCCTGGCAAACGCGCGGGCTGGCACGGGCCGAACTCCCCGAAGGTCTCGCCAACGG
>Ga0163152_10008043_pt1 | contig 11364 bp, 8 predicted proteins | sample OliLakLV19MP8IB2_FD_148635 | JGI IMG/M metagenome (GOLD analysis project Ga0163152, IMG submission 148635) | Freshwater microbial mat bacterial communities from Lake Vanda, McMurdo Dry Valleys, Antarctica - Oligotrophic Lake LV.19.MP8.IB-2 | ecosystem: Environmental > Aquatic > Freshwater > Lake...
ATTATGCTTCAAAGCCGCTATTCTTTAAAATAAGGTAGCAGACCAAAACACGCCTCGAAGTAGGGCTGAATATGAAAGGGATCACCGCTTCCAGCAAACTCGAATCCAACCCGCCCGGCGGTATGTTTACCCACAAAATCCGCGTAGAAAAAGCAGCAGACATTGATACCGAGGTGTTTGCTTGGATCCGTGAGGCATATAGCCAGGCGGGTTAACGCAGCCCGATCACGCCCATTCCCCTACCCGTCACGCCCTGGTCTTTTCGATGAGAGAAAAAATCGGCGGCATGGCGCATGGTGCAGTAGGGCGAGATTTCAATGTGCGCTTTGGGAAGGCCGAATGCAAGCAGTTGCGCCGCGTTGGCTTTTTTCAAATCCACGAAATACTTACTGCACTCAGCATCAAAACGTTTGAACGGCTCGGCGAACGCTGCGGCTACCTCATCGCCCACCTCGAAAGAACACTCGTCAATGCAGGCTCCGATATAAGCAAAACAATCTTCGCCGCTCGTTCCAAAGGCTTTTTGCATAAAATTCAAGGTTTTAGCCACGATTTCCACTACCGTGCCGCGCCAACCCGCGTGAACGGCCCCCACTGCCTGATGCCGGGCATCGTACACCAAAATCGGCGTGCAATCTGCCACCGAAACTGCCAGCAAAATACCTGGAACGTTTGTCACCAGGGCATCAAACCCTTCAGCACCTCCAGGGGTAGTCGCGTAGCGGATTTGGTCGCCATGTACCTGTTTTGACCAGGCCATTTGTTCGGGTTGGAAACCCAGCGTTGAGCAAAAACGGCGACGGTTTTCGGCCACATTGAAAGGGACATCAGCCGTGTTTTTGCCGAGATTGAGCGATTGATACGGGGCCGGGCTAACACCACCGTGCCGGGTGCTTTGCGCAGCGGCGAGTACCGGGAATTGGGTGAATATTTTGGGTTCAATCGTCATTAAGTCATCCGTCATTGTAGTCATTATTACCCGCTGTAGCCTTGGCGAAGGCGGGGCATCATTTTTTAAACCCTCCAAAGTCCGCTTTTTATCGAATTTTAAAAACCTTGTCTCTATTAGCAAAAAATAGCGGCAAATGCTGCGCTACTTTTGGAACGCCAAACACTGGCCTCCCGCTAAGATCCTAATTTCCCAATATCATAATATCAAATCCAACGCAATGCCATTTTCAGAAATACTCAGCATGGCTTTCAAGAACATCCGTGCCAACATGGTGCGCTCGGTACTTACCTTGCTTATCATTGCTTTTGGCATTATGGCATTGGTGGGAATCTTGACGGCCATTGATGCGATTGCCTTTTCGCTCAGCGACAATCTTTCTAACCTGGGAGCCAACTCGTTCAGCATTGAGCGGAAGTGGAACGATGTGAAGAGCAACCGCCATGGCAAACAGCAAAAACCAGCCGAACCTGTGACCTACAAGCAGTCCATGGAGTTCAAAGAGCGCTTTGATTTCCCTGCAAAAGTCGCTGTCGGTTGCTATGGAACAGGCAATGCAACGGTAAAATTTGGGGAAGAAAAATCCAATCCGAATGTGATTTTCAATGGTGCGGACGAAAATTTTATGGACGTGAAGGGTGTGGATATTGCGCTTGGACGCAATTTTTCAAAAATAGAAGTAGAAAGTGGCGCACCTGTAGCCGTCATCGGGTCGGACATAGTAAAAATGCTTTTTAATGGGAAAAACGAAAAAGCCCTCGATCAAATCATCAGTGTGAACGCACACCGATACCGGGTAGTGGGGGTGATGGCGAAAAAAGGTTCTTCGATGAATGAATCGGGCGACCGCAAGATATACGCCCCCTTGGTAAACGTTAAATCACTTTTTGGCGACGATACACGAGATTATTTTCTGATGGTGGCCGTGCAAAACGCGACCGACATGGATGCTGCCCAATCTGAAGCCACCGGACTTTTCCGTCAAATTCGCGGACTGCGACCCGGTGAAGAAGATGATTTCAAACTCTTTGCAAGCGACGGCATCGTTGCCATCCTGAAAGAAAATACCGTGACACTGCGCCTTGCTGCTGTCGCTATCGGCTTGATGACCCTGCTCGGCGCAGCCATAGGCCTGATGAACATAATGCTCGTGAGTGTGACGGAGCGCACTCGCGAAATTGGTATTTCCAAAGCCCTGGGCGCTACCCGCCGCAGCATCATGCTTCAATTTCTGACCGAAGCCATCACGATTTGCCAAATCGGTGGACTGGTGGGTATTTTCCTCGGTATCCTAATTGGCAACATCATGACGCTCGTGCTGGGTGGTTCATTTCTGATTCCCTGGGCCTGGATGGCCCTCGGATTCACACTTTGTATGGTCGTAGGCGTAGTATCCGGTTTTTATCCCGCCATGAAAGCTGCGCGGCTGGACCCGATTGAGTCGCTGCGCTATGAATGATAACTATGCTACAAAAACTCCTCTCTGGTCGTGGCCGCCTGATTACCCATTTTTCGGGTTGGGCTTTGGTGACTCTGGTCACATTCTACCTGATTTCGGGTATGCGTCCGCCGGGGGAAGCGCTCGGGCGAACCGTGATGTTCGTCATTTTTCCGATGGTGCTTTTTTACACCAATGCACGTGTGCTGACCAATCAGTATTTTGAAGCGCAGAAATATGGTCAGTGGGCTGTTTTGTCCATTGTGCTTTGGTTGGGAATGGCTGCGCTGAGGGTTTGGACTGAATTGGCGATATTCGGGGGCAATATTTTGAGCACCCAGGAAAGGACTGTGGGAAACGGCACAAAAATGTTTCTCGTGACCGCATTGATCTATTTTGTTTTGATGATTTTTAGCGGGTTGTACCAATTGTTGGAAAACCGCCGCGCACTCGAAGAGCGCCACGCCGAAGCACAATTGAATTACCTGAAAGCCCAAATAAACCCCCATTTTCTTTTCAACACCCTGAACAACATCTACGCCGCAGCAACGCTTCAGCACCCTAATACTGCCCAAATGGTGCTTCGCCTCAGCGATCTGCTACGCTATGTCACCTATGATGGCCAACATGACCAAGTGTCGCTGTCAAAAGAAATCGCACAAATCCGTGCTTATATCGAACTATTTCAATTGAAAGCGGAAAACCCCTTGCCAATTACACTAGAGATAGAAGGCGAAATAGAGAATAGGCAGATTGAGCCTTTGCTGCTGCTGCCTCTTGTTGAAAATGCGTTGAAACATGGCGATTTGGAAACAAACCCCGACGGTTTCCTCCGCATTTTGCTGCGCAACGAGCCTAAACAATTCACTTTTTTGGTAGAAAACTCTTTTGATCCCGACAATCAACAAAAGGACAAGCAGGGTGGTGTTGGATTGGAGAATATTCAGCAAAGGCTTAAACTCCTTTACACCGGGCGATATTTACTCGAGGCAAAAACAGCTGCGGGGCGATATGCTGCAAAATTGCAATTGTTCGATTAAGGGAAGAATCCGCTTCACTCATGCTAGATTTGCCGCCCTTGCCGCAAGGGGTTTACGGTTGGGCTGTTGATGGGATATTGCAAGGCAAGCTGGTAAGAATGTGAGCATTTTGACAAGGACAATCTACAACAAAATCAACAATGAACTTCCGCTGCTTACTCGTTGACGACGAGCACCTTGCCCTGGCCCTACTTGAAAAATTCGTGGCGGACACTCCCGGCCTCGAAGTTGTTGCTGCCTGCAAAAGCCCCATTCGCGCCATCGAACTGCTGCAAAGCGAGCCAATTGACCTGCTTTTTCTCGATATTCAGATGCCGATTTTGAGTGGCCTCAGCCTGCTGAAATCAGTGTCGCGCAAACCAGTCACCATCTTTACTACCGCTTATCCGCAACATGCCATTGACGCATTCGACCTTGATGCGGTAGATTATCTGCTTAAACCCTATTCCTTCGAGCGATTCACCCATGCAGTAGAAAAAGCTTTTGTCCTGCTCCGACAGCGCGCAGAAAATGCCTCTTCCAAACCCGATGGTTACCTCACCGTAAAAGCCGATCGACAGTGGGTCAAAATCCCCATCGCCGACATTCGTTACATCGAAGGCTGGAAGGAATACGTCAAGATTTTTGTTGAAAACGAGAAAGTTGTGACGCTCGAAAGCCTCAACAACCTGGAAGCCACTTTACCTGCCGAACATTTTTTGCGCGTACACAAATCCTTCATTGTGGCAAAAAATCGGGTACAGAAAATGGATGGGGAGGCACTGATTTTGATTGGCAATGTGCGCATTCAGGTGGCACGGGCGCGGAAGAAGGAGGTGGTGGAAATTTTGTTCAAACAGGGCTAAAGATAACGGGCGACCTCGCTTCACGCGAGGCCGCCCGTTTTTATTTTAACGAACTGAAGTTCGTGCTACTTCAAGATAGCTTTCACCTCATTGATGACGTAAGATTCTATCACGTCGCCCACCTTGAAGTCGTTGAAATTTTTGATCGTGATACCGCACTCCATACCGTTTTTGACTTCTTTGGCGTCTTCTTTGAAACGCTTGAGCGAGCCTAGTTCGGCGTGTTGGTTTGGATTGGTTGGGTACACCACAATACCATCGCGAATGATACGAACGTGGTGGTTTCGGCTGATTTTGCCATCTTGCACAAAACAACCCGCCACGGTACCAATCTTCGAGACTTTGTACACTTCCCGGATTTCGACCTGACCCATGATCTCCTCTTCTTTCGTTGGTTCCAACATCCCTTCGATGGCAGATTTCACCTCTTCGATGGCTTCGTAAATAATGGAGTAGAGTTTGATTTCTACGCCTTCTTTTTCGGCCAGTTTGCGCGCCGTAATGGACGGGCGCACCTGGAAACCAATGATAATGGCATCGGAAGCGGAGGCGAGCATAACGTCGGAGTCCACAATCTGGCCAACCGCCTTGTGGATGACAGAGACCTGTACTTTCTCGATAGAAAGTTTGATCAACGAATCGCTGAGTGCCTCGATGGAACCGTCCACGTCGCCTTTGACGATGACTTTGAGCTCTTTGAAGTTGCCGAGTGCGAGACGACGACCAATTTCTTCGAGCGAGATACGCTTGTTGGCCCGGTTGGCTTGTTCGCGCATGATCTGGCCGCGCTTTGAAGCGATTTCTTTCGCTTCGCTTTCGCTGGCTGCCACTTTGATTTTTTCACCAGCCTGTGGCGCACCGGGCAAACCAAGCACGATGACTGGTTGAGCAGGGCCCGCGCTCTTGATTTTTTTGCCGCGCTCGTTGAACAGGGCTTTCACCTTGCCAGAAAATTCGCCTGCAATGATGGGGTCGCCATGGTTGATGGTTCCATTGATAATCAAGATTTTAGACACATAACCCTGGCCTTTTTCCAAAGAGGCTTCCAAAACGGTGCCGATAGCACGGCGATCCGGGTTTGCTTTGAGTTCAAGCAATTCGGCTTCGAGCAGGACCTTTTCGAGGAGCTTGTCCACGTTCAAGCCTTGCTTTGCCGAAATATCCTGGCTCTGATATTTGCCGCCCCATTCCTCCACGAGGAAATTCATCTGCGCGAGTTCGTTCTTGATGCGTTCGGGGTCGGCGCCTGCTTTGTCAATTTTATTGATGGCAAAAACCATGGGCACCCCGGCCGCTTGCGCGTGGCTGATTGCCTCCTTGGTTTGTGGCATAATGCTGTCGTCAGCAGCAATCACGATGATGGCAATGTCCGTCACCTTGGCGCCCCTGGCACGCATGGCCGTAAAGGCTTCGTGACCTGGTGTATCAAGGAAAGTGATTTTTTGATCTTCGTGACCGGGCACGGCCACCTCGTATGCCCCTACGTGCTGCGTGATACCGCCTGCCTCACCTTCGGCTACATTGGCAGAACGAATAAAGTCGAGCAGCGAAGTTTTACCGTGGTCAACGTGGCCCATGACGGTCACAATGGGTTGGCGCGGCTTAAGATCGCTGGGAGAGTCCATCTCTTCTTCTTCCACCTCGACCTGTTCTTCGGCGGAAATGAACAGAACTTCATGACCAAATTCGTTGGCTACGAGTTCAATAATTTCGGCGTCGAGGCGCTGGTTGATAGACACAAATATGCCCAATGACATACAAGCCTTGATGACATCAGAGGGCTTTAGGTTCATCAATGAGGCCAAATCAGATACGGAGATGAACTCCGTTACTTGCAATGTTTTTTCGCCTTCTATACGGGCAGTTGCGGCTATTTCAGCCCGTTCGCGACGAACATCACGCTTGTCACGCCTTACTTTTTGCCGTTTTCGGCTTGCCCCTGCGCCCATACGGGCCATGGTCTGACGGATTTGGTTCTCAATGTCTTTTTGAGAAACTTCTTTGACTCCGTCGGTGCGGCCGCGGCCTTTTTTATCGCCTTGGTTGGCGGCCATGTTCGTTTGCAGGTTCGCTGCCGTTACTGGCTGCTGCTGCACGGTTTTCCGCTTGCGGCGAAGGCGATCGGCATTGCTTCCGCCGCCCTGGCCTTGTTGCTGCTGCCCGGTGCCGCCACCACTACCCTGTGGATTGCCTCCTGCGCGATTGCCTTGTTGCGGGCCACCTTGAGTGTTGCCTCCTGCGCGGTTATCCCGATTGCGGTCAGGGTTTCCGCCCCCCGTATTGCCTCCTGGCCGGTTGCCTTGTTGTTGGCCACCTCGGTCTGTATTTCCACCACGGTTGCCGCCACGATTGTCGCCGCCACGGTTGCCGCCACCCCGATTATCGTTACTGCGGTTGCCGGTATTTGCGGGCTTCTCTTTTTCGAGGTTGATACGGCCCAATATTTTGAGGCCACGCAGGTTGGGTGTACTTGAGCGGACAAGATCACCTTCGTTGGCGTCACCAATTTGTTTGCCTTCTCCTTCAGATGGATCTGCGGCTGGCGAAGGAGGTGCTGCCTCTTTGGGAGTAGTATCTTTTGGGTGTTTGGCCTCTACATCGGGCACAGCTCGTTTGAGGATATCACGTTTGGGCGTCTCATGCTTAGCCTCGTCTTGACGGTGTTCCTCACGTTTTGGGATATCTGTTTTGAGTTCTTCGCGTTTTGGCTCCTCTTTTGGGGTTGTTTTTGCAACAGGAGGTGCAGGAGCATTTCTAGGCGCGTCAAGGTCAATTTTCCCTAATATACGGAGAGGAGCTGGTCGCTCCCGTTTGATAAATTCTTGTTCTTCCTTTTTTGGCTGGCCGGGAGGGTCAGTTTTGGGGGCTACAGGCTCGCGAGGGGGCAAATAGGAAGGACGTGGTGCAGTGGGTGGCGTAGCAGAGGGATGACCATGCGAAGACCCTTCGGAGCCACCGACAGCGTCTTTTTTGAGCGTTGGGCGGGCCAATTGATCCGCCTGCTGTTTGATATCAAGGTCTTTTTGAAACTCTTTTTTGAGCACCACTAGCATCTCGTCAGTGATGTCGGTAGTAGGCTTTTGTTCCAAATTGGGAAAGCCTTTGCCATGCAGGGTCTCTACGATGGTGTGGAGACCAACGTTGAATTCTTTTGCTACCTTAATTAATTTAATCGCCATGCAGTGATTTTACCTGCTAAGAGGGGCAGTTATGAGTTATGAGTTATGAGTTACGAGTGAAAAAATCACCCGTCTCTTAAATCAAACCATCCCTGCGGTTTGGAAAGTTGGATTCTGAACGTTTGCGCCGCGGGGTTTCGCCTTTTTCTCCGCTGTTTGTGAATTTTCTAGAAGACCAAAAATGTTTAATGCTGAAATGCGGGGGCAAAAGTACGTTTAAAAAGCAAGCCGAGCGGGGAAAAATTATCCGATTACTTTCCTTCTTCAAACTCTTCGGTCAAAATCCGAATCACTTCACGCACGGTTTCTTCTTCAAGGTCAGTGCGGCGGATAAGTTCTTCGGCACTGAGTTCGAGTACCTGGCGGGCGGTGTCGCAGCCAATGTTCTTGAAGGTCTCTATGACCCAAGGCTCGATAGCATCGCTGAATTCTTCCAGATCCACGTCGTCAATTTCGTACTCGGCCTGGTTGCGGTACACATCAATTTCATAGCCTGTAAGGCGACTGGCTAGTTTGATGTTGCTGCCTGCTTTGCCGATGGCGAGACTCACCTGGTCGGCATCGAGGTAGACGGCGGCGCGTTTTGCTTCGTGGTCGAATTCGATGGTCGTGATTTTGGCCGGAGTGAGGCTGCGCTGCATAAAGAGCGCGGTATTGGTCGTGTAGTTCACGATGTCAATGTTCTCATTGCGCAGTTCGCGCACTATGCCATGGATACGGCTGCCTTTCATGCCGACACAAGCGCCCACTGGGTCAATGCGCTCGTCGTGGCTTTCCACCGCGATTTTGGCGCGTTCACCGGGAAGGCGCACGATGTTTTTGATCTCGATCACACCATCCTCGATTTCGGGCACTTCGGCCTCGAGTAGTTTGGCAAGGAAATCAGGGTCGGTGCGGCTGAGCATGATGAATGGCACGTTGTTGCGCATTTCCACGCGCTTGATGATGCCTTTCACCACGTCGCCTTTGCGGTAATAGTCGCCGCGAATCATTTCGGTGCGAGGGAGTATGATTTCGTTGCCAGTATCGTCGTCGAGCACCAAGACCTCTTTTTTCATGATCTGGTTCACTTCGCCCGTGACAACCTGACCAACACGTTCTGAGTATTTGCGGTAAATCTCGTCTTTTTCAAGCTCCATTACCCTTGAAACGAGGGTTTGTCGGGCAGCCATGATGGCACGGCGGCCGAAGTCTTCGATGGAAAGTTGCTCGTAGCACTCATCCCCGATCGCGTTGGTTTCGTCAATGCCATTGGCCTCGGTTTCGCTGACCTGGGCAAGTTCGTTGGTCACCTCACCATCGGGCACTACCTCGCGCACACGCCAGATTTCCAAGTCGCCCGTGTTGGTGTTCACGATCACGTCAAAATTTTCGTCGGTGCCGTATTTCTTTTTGATAAGGGTTCGGAACACATCTTCCAAGACGCGCACCATTGTGGGCCGGTCTATGTTTTTGCCGGTTTTGAATTCCGAAAATACATCTACTAAATTGACCATTGTTGTTGATTTGAGTATATGTTGATCTGGTGATTTGGGGATTTGGGGAAGCTCAAAACGGCAATTTCACTACCGCTTTTTCGATTTGGTCGTAGGGTATGAGGGTTTCTACTTCTTTTTTTATCTTCTTTTTGCCATCTCGTTCTACGAGGGTTTGGGTAAGGACAATTTGGGTTTCATCAGCGGATTTCAGGGTGGCCAGGTGCTCTGTTTTGTCGGTACATTTTATAGCCAGCGTACGGCCCACGTTTTTGACGTATTGGCGAGGGAATTTTAACGGGCGTTCAATACCCGGGCTGCTCACTTCTATGCCATAGGTTTCGCCGAGCCAGCCGTTCTCGTCCAATTGATGCTCCACATACCGGCTGAGTTTTTGGCACTTTTGAAGGCTTAGGCCCGAATCGCTGTCCGCGTAGACGAAGAGTTTATTGCCCGGCATCAGTTCGATTTCGACCGTGAAGCAGTCGGCGAACATCTCGTCGCTGCTGTATTTTTCTTCTAGCAATTGGCCGATGCGTTCTGTGAGCTCCATTGAATGTGGTCAATGTGTTGAATGTGGTCAAATCCTCCTACGCCTCTTCCTTCGTCAAGACTACGGCAGATAAAAAGGCTTCGGCGGACAAAAAAGAGGGAACCAAAATGGTTCCCTCTCGTGAAAAACGTTCAGAATTCTGGGGCAAAGGTAAGGACGTTTTTTGTTTTTATCCTAACTCGCCTTGTTTTTCCTTCAAATCATACAAACACCCTACTTTTCGCGCTATTCCTTTACGCTCAGTATTCAAATATCTCAATTTCCAAATATCCCAAACTCCCAACCATCAAACGTCCAATGTCCAAAATCCTCTTTTTGCTGGCTTTCCTGCCCACGATCCTGTTTGCTCAAAACGACTCCACGCTTTTACTCGCCCCGGAGCGGCTCACGGAGCACGATATATTGCCACGCGACCTTTCCCAAAAGAAAACCCTTGTCAGCTCGGCCACACGCTCGCTCGAAGCGGTCGAAAATCTACCCTTTACCACAGTGGTTTTCACGGCAGAAGACATTTTGCGCAACGGCTTTGTCACCTTGGCTGATGTGCTCAAAGCCGCGCCCGGAATCCGCGTGTCACAGCCTGGCAATGCGGTAGAAGGCGAAACTTTTATCATCCGCGGACTTTCCGGCAACCAATACATGAAGGTGTTGATCAACGACATCCCCATAAAGCCCACTATGGCATTGGGAATGCCAATTGGGGCGCAACTGCCCATTCGACAAGCGGAGCGAATTGAGATCCTCTATGGGCCGGCTGGAGCGATCTACGGCGACGAAACTTGCGCAGGCGTGGTGAATATTTTCTTGAAGGAAAGCGAACGGCCCGTGTACACGCAAGCAGATTTGGGCTTCGGGCGATATGGGTACAACAGCCTCGACCTGATGTTCGGCGGGAAAATCGGGAAAGACAAAAAGATATTCCGATTCAGCCTTTACGGTAGCAGCACGGTACGCGAACGCACCGAAATTTTTTATGACCAAAACCTTTATAACACCAATCTATACCTCCCTTTTAGGCTTGATTCCTCGTTGTATCGCCGCATACCCAATTTCCGGGCAGCATCTGGCGCGCCGGGCGATAGTTTTCCACGCGTTGCCCAAATACCCCACGAGAGCCGCTTGTTTGGCATCAACCTCACTTGGCGGGGATTGCATTTTACTTACCACCGAATGTTAAGGTTCGACCACACCTCCTTGGGCATCAACCCTTTGGCGGTTTCTTATGCCAACCCTTCAAATCGAATTTCCGAGCGGATCGAAACGTTTTCACTGGGTTTTAAACGCCAACGAAAACGCCGCACCACCTATACCAACATTTCTTTCCAACGCTATTCGGTGGACAACAACAGCAGTACGACCTACGTCTTCGACCGCCTGAGTGCAGCCAATTATCTGGCGCGTGGAGGCCCTTCGCTTTCGGATACCGCACGGGCGAGCCTGCTCAAAAACATTTACAATGCGTATGCTTCCGAGGAGCGTTTTGCCACTGCCAATGGCGTGGATGCCCGTATCGAATCGCGCATGAGTGTTTTGCTAGGCAAACAAAAACGGATGCAATTTGACGCAGGCGCACAATTCAATGTAGGCGTTGGAGTGCCGCTCATCACATACAACACCTTGCCGGTTGAGGTGACAATTGATGGCAATATTTTCCCTGACATACCGCAACCCGTCAACACCTATCAACAAAGCCAAAGCATATTCAACGGGTTCGGGTTTTCTCAGCTGGCCTGGCGCGGAAAACGCCTCCACATTGTTGGCGGCGGCTCCATGAGTGCCCGCCTGGAAGAGGGCATTGCCCTGGCGCCTCGTTTGGGGGCCTTGTACCATTTGGACAGCAACTGGACCTTTCGGGCGAACGTTGCCACGGGCATCCGGCATGCTT
>Ga0163152_10008044_pt1 | contig 11364 bp, 4 predicted proteins | sample OliLakLV19MP8IB2_FD_148635 | JGI IMG/M metagenome (GOLD analysis project Ga0163152, IMG submission 148635) | Freshwater microbial mat bacterial communities from Lake Vanda, McMurdo Dry Valleys, Antarctica - Oligotrophic Lake LV.19.MP8.IB-2 | ecosystem: Environmental > Aquatic > Freshwater > Lake...
ATAATTTCATAATAATTTTAATTTTTAATTAATAGAGCAAATAGCAGAGCAAAAGTACTAGAAATAGAGATAAAATCAAAATTTATTATATCCTGATTATTTAAATTTAAAAAGAGCAGATGGCTACCGGAGAACCGTAATAAACCCTTTAAGCTGAATGCCATTTAGTTCAAAGGTATAGAAATAGGTTCCTTCAGGAACTATAATGCCGGCAGAAGTACGCCCATCCCAACAGGAGCCGGAATATGCTGAATAAAAAACCTGAACACCCCAACGATTGTATATGGTTAGGTTTGCGCAACCTTCAAATCTTCCGTTTGTATTTATTTTAAAGCAATCGTTTATGCCATCATTATTAGGAGTGAAAACATTAGAAGACTCAATATTCAAATAATTAGAAAGGTTATCAATAGCGATAGTTGTTTGTACAGTATGAGAGCAAGGCGGATTTAAAGCAGTTAATACAACATTGTAGTTTGTTCCATATACAAACGTATGTGAAGGATTTTGAATAGTAGATGAATTTCCATCCCCAAAATTCCATTGCCATCCGGTAGCATTTAAACTCGAATCCATAAATTGAGCTTCCATGCCTTCGCATGCCAAGGAAAGCGTGTATCCAAAATTTGCAGTGGGTAGCGTCCCAAGAGAAACAGTTACAAAATCAGAATTAGAACAGCCATTCACATCTGTGCCAACAACGGTATAAGTAGTAATTACAGATGGGGAAGCGCTAGGATTTGAAATGGTAGTATTATTTAGTCCAGCAGCAGGAGACCAGCTATACGAAAGTCCTCCTGTAGCATTCAAAGTAATTGCACTTCCAGGACAAACAATTGTATTTACTCCAGCATCTATTATTGGTAATGGATTTACATTAACTCGAATTGTATCTGTATTCGTACATCCATCAGAATTTGTTACAACTACCGAGTATGTAGTGTTAGAAGTCGGAATAGCAACTGGGTTTGAAATAAATGGATTATTCAAGGTGTTGGCTGGAGACCAATTATAAGAAACACCCCCCGTTGCAAATAGCGGCACTGTGTCGCCAATGCAAATAGCGGTATCTACAGAAGTTGTTATTACAGGCAGGGCCAAAATAAATACTTGTACAGTATCAACATTTGAACACCCAATTGCATCGGTACCAGTAACGGTGTACGAAGAATTAACCGAAGGAGAAACAACAATGGAAGTCGCAGTACTTCCTGTGTTCCAAAGATAACTGCTTGCCCCGCTACCAGTGAGTGTAGAACTATTGCCAATGCAGATAGAAACATCCGCTCCTGCACTCACCACAGGAAGGGCATTAACAAACACAGCAGCCGAATCAATGTTCGAGCAGCCGCTCGCATCGGTACCAGTAACGGTGTACGAAGAATTAACTGAAGGAGAAACAACAATGGAAGTCGCAGTACTTCCTGTGTTCCAAAGATAACTGCTTGCTCCGCTACCAGTGAGTGTAGAACTATTGCCAATGCAGATAGAAACATCCGCTCCTGCACTCACCACAGGAAGGGCGTTTATAATTACAATTATATTATCTGACCCGTTGCATGTATTACTTGTTGTAGTTAACGTATAGGTAATAGAAGTTGTAGGATTAGAAACAGGGTTTGCAATAGTTGTATTGTTTAACCCAGTTGCTGGCGACCATAAATAAGTTACATTGGGAGGGGAAGTAGGAGAGCCGCCTAATGTTGTGGTATTACCTATGCAAATGGAAACATCATTACCAGCATTTGTTGGAACGATTGGCGATTGCTGAATTGTAAGTGTATCCTTTTTGCTACATCCTTTTGCATCCGTAACAGTTACGGTATAAGTAATATTAGCGGTTGGAGTAGCAACAGGATTAGAAATGTTTGGATTGTTTAATGTGGTGGACGGAGACCAGGAATAACTTACACCATTAAATGCATTCATGGTAAAACTAAACCCAGAACAAACCCAACCAGGTCTTGGTCCTGCATTAGGTACAGGTAATGGATTTACAACAACTTGCACTACATCTGTATTCGTACAGGTGTTAGCATCGGTAATTGTTAAAGTATAATTTATTGTACTTGTAGGATTTGCTACCGGACTTATACAACTGGTGCAACTTAGTGCGGTTGCAGGACTCCAAACAAAAGTTCCAACACCTCCAGCGTTTAGCGTTGTTGATTGTCCTATACAAATTGAAACATCTGCACCCGCATTGACAGCAGGAAACGGTAGCGTGGTCATATTTACAAAATCAGTAGCGCTACATCCTCCAAGCGTAACTACCAGCGTATAGTTGGTGCTAGTTGTTGGCGATGCAACCGGATTTGAAATAGTTGGATTAGATAAACTTGCTGCAGGCGACCAGGAATAAGTTCCACCTCCCGTTCCGGAAAGCGTAGTGTTGAATCCCGGACAAACAGTAATATCATTTCCGGCATTAGCAATGGGGTAAGGATTTACTTGAACATTTACAGTTGCATTGTTGGTGCATGCGCTTGCATCCGTAACAACAAGTGAATAAGTTGTAGTGCTGGTTGGATTAGCGATAGGATTAGCAAGTGTAGAATTATTTAACCCTGTTGATGGACTCCAAACATAAGTAGAACCTATAGGGCCGGTTGGACTTCCACCTAGCGTTACAGAATTTCCTACACACAGAGTTTTATTTCCACCCGAATTAATAGTAGCACCCGGAAGAACATTAATAGATACTGAGCCAGTGTTCGTGCATCCAATGGATGAAGTAACAGTAACTACATAGCCAGTAGTAGCCGTTGGACTTGCAACAGGATTAGCAATGCTGGAATTGTTTAAGCCTGTTGATGGACTCCACGTATAAGTTCCGCCACCACTGCTTGTTAAAGTAACGGATGATCCTTTGCATACCGTAGCGTTTGGCCCGGCATTTACTACAGGAGGTGCTTGAATGGTTACATTCATAGAGATGGGCCCTGCAGCACAACCATTTTTATTATAAGAAGTAACATTTACAGTTCCATTGCCTGAGCTTCCCCAATTTACATTAATACTATTTGTTCCTTGTCCGGAAGTAATAGCGCCACCCGTGACTGTCCACGTATATGAATTAGCGCTGTTGATGGGTACGCTGTATGTTCCAGATGTATTTGCACATAGCGGAGTAGGTCCTGTAATAACACTAGGCCCTGTAAAGGGCAATACCTGAATAGTATAAACTACGTTTGTGATTTTGGGCGGACAGCCATTATCTGGAGATTGTACAATGAATATGTAATTTCCTGCTTGTCCGCAGGCAAGGTTCCAGCAAAACTGACTGGTGATACTGCCTTGTCCGGCATTGGGATTGGGAGTGAGTGTAGCAGCAGGATTAGTAGGAGGATTAAATATGGTGCCGCTTCCGCTTAGAAAAACACTATCTCCATTTGCATCCGTAAAAGTTATAGGAAAGCAAAGCGTATCGCCTACATTCACCACAAATCCGGTTTGCGAAGTGGTGCTCGATAACACTGGCGCGTTGTTAGGTGGACAATTAATCACAATGATTTGTATGTCCAGCCGCGTAATGCCAATGAGTTGGTTGTTGCGGTATTCCTGCAATTCCACCGCCACTACATAGTTGCCCGTTGCAGGAGAAAGATATTTAGACAACCCTGTAAAAGAATTTACGCTTGCATATCCACCGGCACCAAATGGCTGCGAAGAGCTATAGCCTCCAGCATAAGTAACTAATGGTATAGGGAAAGTGTATGGGTTAGGAGGCGCAGGTGCTGCGCTGCCAGTTCCGGAATAGCCCTTGTAAGGATGCACTAACGAATAAACAATTACATCCCCATCTGGATCAAAGGCAGTATTTAAAATACTTGCTGTGTCTTGTGCGCATATGTACGGAACAGGAGGCAACGCAAAAGTTGGAGAGCTATTATTGATATATGTAGGTGGCACAAACGCATAGTAGGTCATCCCTTCTGCGCCAGGATTAGAAAGATTAATAATATTTGCATTTCTGCAGCAGCGTTCAAAAATTAAATGATAGCCTCCATTACTTGGGGGTAATTCAACCTGCATGGAATAAATACCTTCTTCTACGCATACTACTGGAGCAGTAGCGCATTGTGCAGCACCTGGCAAGGGCACCCATGCTTGGGTAGTAAGGGGTATTGTGAAACTTGCTGCACGAACTTTGTTAAGAGCGTTTGGATTTAAAAAATCTTGTATGTAAGCGCCTAGTTGAATTGTAGGATCTAGCCCTGCGGTGTTACAAGCATTACTTCCGCATGGACCAACAATATCTTGACAATAGCGATATACTTTTACGGTAACTAAGTATTTATAATTTCCAGTACTGGCATTTAATCCCAGGTATTGATAACCAGCCCAGCCACCCATCAGGTGCGTTGCTTTTGCTGTTGTTAAAGTAGCAAATCCAAAAAATAAATAAAATACTATTTTATAAAAACGGTTCATTAATTATTCTATCACAATTTTACCCGAGGCAATATTATTATTGCAATTTTTAATCTTGTAAAAATATATACCTGCATTCAATGTTCCACGCTCTATGGTACTAAGGTTGTTCACAATCAATTGTTCTTTAACTACCCTGCCATGTAAGTCATACAACTCAAGCAAAGCATTTCCTTGAACAGCTTTCCAGGAGGAAGGATCTATATAAATGGTTGTTGATTCTTTAAAAGGATTTGGATAAACGGCAACATTAACTCTATCCTGAATCTCAGCAACTCCAACAAACTGTATAATAGTTACTCCATAATCTTCCACTTGACCTTTAATTAATGAAGTACAAGGCCCCTGACCCGCTCCTGAGTTTTCAGAAGACACGCGCATACGTAAGAGTTTATTGTAGGTGCCAGCTCCAGTAGGAATAGTAATATTTCCGGTAGGGTTTATAGAATTTAAGGAAGTGAAGACCAATTCATTCGCTTGGTTAAATGTTCCATCATCATTAAAATCAATCCACACTTTAGTATCTTGTGTAAGCGTAGGGCTCGTTTGAATGGTAACAGAATACGATTGTCCTTCTGTCAGCGTGGTTTGGTCGGTGCAGGAATAATCCTGATATCCGTCAATGCCATCGGCAGAAGTTTTATTTATCGTTCCAACTTGATATTTATAAATTCCATACCCGCAGCAATACGAAAAAGTAGCTGGCATGCAGGAAGGTGTTTTAGGGGTGTTTCCTAATGTAACAGAAATATAATTTGCCTTTACCAACGCATTATTTCCATACGCATTTGTTGTGGTAAGAGAAACAGAATAGGTGCCGCTAGCTGTGTAGGTATGGGAGGGGTTTTGAAATGTTGATGAACTGCCATCGCCAAAACTCCATTGCCAAGAAGTTGGAACATTTTGACTTTTATCTAAAAATGAAATAACACCAGAACACGTTAGCGTATTATTGGCAGCAAACTGTGCCACCGGTGGATTGGTATTTGGTTTTATGTGAATACCATAATCTTCTACTTGTCCATAATAAGGATTAGAACAGGGTGTAGGAATGGCTTGCAAACTATGATCCGCAGAAACCCGAAGGCGCAAATCTGTATTCAAGGTTGCTGTTCCTGAAATAGTAATTGTTCCAGTGGCTAATAAAGAATTATCAGCAGAAAAAACTAATTCAGATGTAGGATTAAAAACTCCATCGTTGTTATAATCTATCCATACGCGTACATTGTGAGACGAAGGAGTTAGCGTTGAAACAGAAACAGAATAGGATTGTCCGGCAATGACGGTGTCAATAGCAAGCGTACCGGAAAAATCTTTATAGCCTTCGCTGGCGTTCGCAGAATTATTATTTATGTTATGAAAAGTAAAATTTGTAATTCCAAAGCCACAACAATACGCTGTAGTAGTGGGCGTGCAAGCTGCCGGAATAGGTCCAAGTATTTTAAGTGCAGAGCCTTGCTTAGCAATAGGCTCTCTTGGAATTATGTTTTCATTTCCTGCAAAACATAAAACAAACCCCGATAATACCATCAGGGTAGTAAAAAAGAAAAATCGCATAAAAAAAGGTTTATTTAAAAATTGATTCATTTTGGCAAAAAGACAAAGGCGTTTTTATTTGGGGATGTCTTTTGTACGTCTTTCATTACTTATAAGTTACGTTTTAGACGCAAAAATATCATATTAAACAACCAAAATTTGCCTAAAAATCGCGTTTTGTCAAATTATTATGCTTTCAAAATGTGTAGAATTTGTTTAAGAGTCCATAGTTCTTACTTTTGTTTAAAGGTATGAAGTATATAATTACATTTCTTATTTCAATATTCTGCTCTTCCGCTTTTGCGCAATACCAGTTTCAAAAATATTTTTCAGAGCTTACCGAATATCCTCAATTTGCGTATTCTGCGTTTGACAGCACCTACGTAATGGCGGCAAGCCGAAAAGGCAGCGGAGTAGTTTATGATTTTTGTGTAGCTAAGGTAGATAGATATGGATCAATACGTTGGAGCAAATCGTACCCAACACTAAATGATGATTTTTTAAACTCAATGAATGTTACACCTTCTGGAGAAATAATACTTAGTGGAAACAGATCGGGAACATCGGGCGACAATGACTATTCTGTACTAAAGTTAGATTTATCTGGCGCGATGCAATGGTATAAAATGTTTGGTACAACAAGTTTTGAAGCTTCAGTTTTAATTAATTCAATTATGGCTGGAGCCATTTATACTGCTGGAAACAGAGATGGATCTCAGCTGCCTTTCATTTCAAAAATTAATAATAGCGGAAATATTCTTTGGAGCAAAACTTTTGGCAGCACCGTTAATGCTGAAGATGCCAGAATAGCTTCGGTAGCAGCAGATGGAAGCGTTATGCTTTTCGGAACATTGCCTGCTCTAAAAAACTTTTTATTAAAAACTAATCCCGATGGAAGTGTGGCCTGGCATAATACGTATTCAACCACACACGAACAATTTCCAGCATCTATGAAAATCACAAAAGATGGCGGTGCAATAGTAGCCAGTACGGATTATCGTTGCGACTCGGCAGGCTGCCAAGCTTATTTTTCTTTCATCAAGTTTGATTCCATAGGAAATGTTTCCTGGGCTAAAGCAGTAGATGGATTTTTGGGTTGGGGAAAAGATGCAGCGGAGACAGCTGATGGGGGATTTGTTTTTACCGGGCAACTACAAGATAGCAGCGGATATAAGCCTGTGCTTTTTAAAACAGATTATGCAGGGAAATTTTTATGGTGTCAAGCATACGGAACAGCAAGCGGATCCGGCATAGGATTATTTGTGCAAGAAACATTTGATGGCGGCTTTGTGCTTTTTGGAACAGAGAATACTTTATCTCAACTTATTAAAACAGACGCTAACGGCAACTCCGGTTGCAACGAAAAGCAGGTGCCTCTTGTTTTTTCAACTATGAATTTTGTAAATTCAACTATGCTTAATCTTCCTGCAGTTTCTTCATCGGAAAACATTTTTACTTTGCCCAATACTGAAACCTCCATTGTGGTTTCCGATTCTTTAATTTGTCAAACGTTGGGAATTAATAATCAGGAAGCCAAAATGTTAGTAACCATTTACCCAAACCCGTTTTCAGAATATATTATGCTGGAGCTTAGTCTACCCAATGATGCTAAAAATAATTCAACAAAATTTATTTTGTATGATGTTTTTGGCAGACAGATTTTAAATCAAAATATTGTTGAAGCACAAACCGCAATACATATAAAGACGCTTTCGGGCGGAATGTATCTTTATCGTATACTGAACAACGAAAAAACAATTGCATCCGGCAAATTAATTTCGAATTAATTTAACATTTGTCCAACAAAAAAATTGAAGCAAGCTAACACATGTTTTACGATTATGTGTTAATATTACACCCATGAAATTTCTTAACACGTTATTTTTTTGTTTTTTAACAACCATTTTATTTTCTCTCCCCAAGGAGTCTTTTGGGCAAAATCTTACACAATCTATTCGTGGAAAGATTGTTGACGCCACTTCTAAAACAGAATTGCCAGGCGTACAAGTGCTTTTATTTGAAGACTCAATAAAAATTGCAGGAGTACAAACCGATGCAGAAGGAAATTATCGTATACCCAATATCCCCATCGGCAGAGCGAATCTGCTAGCTACTTTCATAGGATATCAAGCAGTGGGAATGAAACTGGAAATCACATCTGCCAAAGAAATTATCTTGAATTTTGAAATGGAAGAATCTTCTGTAAAAATGAACGAAGTAGTTATTACGGCAAGCAAAAAAGGCGAAGTAGCAAACGAAATGGCAACCGTAAGCGCAAGAACTTTTTCTGTGGAAGAGTCAAATCGTTATGCAGGCAGCCGTAGCGACCCGGCACGCATGGCATCTAATTTTGCAGGTGTACAAGGCACGGATGATTCAAAAAATGATTTAGTGATAAGAGGAAACTCGCCCATGGGATTGCTGTGGAGATTAGAAGGAGTAGATATTCCTAACCCCAATCATTTTGCCGTTGCAGGAAATACAGGAGGTCCGGTAAATATTATTAATAACAAAGTGTTGGAGAACTCTGAGTTTTATACAGGAGCATTCCCTGCTAGTTATGGCAACAGCAATGCGGGCGTATTTGATTTGAAAATGCGAAATGGGAATAATGAAAAGCATGAGTTCACAGGTCAGTTTGGTTTTTTAGGAACCGAACTTAGTGGAGAAGGACCGCTGTCTTCAAAAACGGGCTCTTCGTATTTATTTTCTTACCGATACTCTACACTAAAAATATTTGAAGCATTAAATATTAAAATTGGCACCGATGCTGTTCCAAGTTATCAGGATGGAGCATTTAAATTAAACTTTCCCGGAAAAAACGGAAGCAACTTTTCTATGTTTGGAGTAGGCGGAAAAAGTAAGATTGACATTTTGGTAAGCTCTTACACTAAACCATCCGAAGATTTATACGGTGATAAAGACCGCGACCAATTGTTTGGGACTTCCATGGGAGTAACTGGCATGACGTATTCTAAATCATTGAATGAAAAAACATTTATTAAAGTAGTAGCTGCACATTCTACCAGCGAATCTCATTCGCACCACATTTTAGTTTTTAGAGATTCCAGCTATGCTATTGATTCGCTCATTGATCAACTGGGGTATAAATTTATAGAGCAGAAATCCTCATTTAATATATACGTAACTAGAAAGATAAACTCTAAAACAAGTTTGCGTTCAGGAATATTTTTGAATTATTACAATTTTAATTTCTTAGACAGCAATCGTAATTCCAGCACTTGGTATTTTGAAAAGCGAGCAGATTACCACAGCGGAAGCGGAATGCTGCAGGGATTTTTACAATATCGATTTAAACCTACGAATCGTAGCCTATATACAGCAGGAATTCATTCTCAGTATTTTGATATTAATGGAAGCTCTTCCATTGAGCCACGCTTGGGTGCAAAATGGGAATTGAATGATAAGCAGTCGTTAAGCTTGGGTGTTGGCATGCACAGCCAAATGCAGCCAACGTATATTTACTTTACACACAAAACAGATACAAACGGAAAATATGTATGGCAAAACAAAGGGCTAGGATTTACTAGAAGCATTCATAACGTTATTTCGTACGATGTATCACTTTCTAAAAATTTACGCATTAAAGCCGAAGCGTATTATCAGTATTTATACGAGGTGCCTATCGATATTTATTCCTCCTCTTTTTCTTTATTGAATCAGGGTTCCGGTTACGATCGCTTTTTCCCGAATGCACTAGCGAATAAAGGCACAGGAAAAAATATTGGTACAGAGTTAACGATTGAAAAATTTTTCAGCAAAGATTTCTTTTTCATGATAACGGCTTCTTTATTTGACTCTAAATACAAAGGAAGCGATGGAGTAACGCGCAACACCGATTTCAATAGCAACTTTGCGCTGAACGGACTGGTGGCAAAAGAATTTAAAGTAGGAAAACAAAAAAATTCTGTTCTCACACTAGGCACAAAGGTTACCTATGCTGGAGGAAGGCGCTATACGCCAGCCGATACGTTAGCCTCTGCAGCAGCAAGCGAAATTGTTGGCATTGACTCCCTTCGGAACACGCTTCAGTTTAAAAATTATTTCCGCTGGGATATTAAGGTAGGGTTTCGTGCAAACAGGAAAAAAGTTACACATGAATTAGGTTTAGACATTATAAATGTGTTGAGTACAAAAAATATTTTGTCGCTTACATACACTCCAAATCCTTCAAACCCTACTGATGTTGTTAGAGAAAACTATCAGCTGGGATTTTTACCCCTGTTTTATTATAAGCTAGATTTTTGATTTTTTTGGGATTATTACTTTTTCATTGATATTTTAATGTCATTCATCGAAAATAATAGGCCACTCGTCTAAAAACTGGGCTAAAATACTAGGCACGTGTTTTTTTAAGATATATAATCAGTACCTTTAGGGCTGCGGATAATATGATTTCTAAAATATACATAATGATTTCTAAAATATACATATCAGCTTTAGTCTTATTTGGATTGAGCATTAGCTTGGCATTTGCTCAGCCTGCTAACGATAATTTTGCAGCGGCTACAAATGTAACAGCTGCAATAAATACAGGATGCACAGCAGGTGGCGCATACACAACAATTGCCGGTACTGCAGATCAAGCTAAAGGTAGCTGTTGGACAAACGGCCCGAATAAAAATGTTTGGTTTAAGTTTACAGCTACTGCATCTACCTTTATTAAGGTGCAAATAAAAGTTGTTGGCGCAGGACGTACGATGCGTAATCCATTTGTTGCACTGTGGACAGGCACACCAACCGAGCTTGCATGTACCAATCATCAGGGTGGAGCAGTAGATATAGAACTAAATTATTATGGATTAACTCCAGGTGCAACGTATTATATTTCTGTCGATAACCATTCCGGAGGAACCTATGGAACTTTTGATTTATGTGTAAGCGATGTAGTAGATTATGATTACCCGCAAGGAGCCACTGATGTTACTTCGGCAATTAATGCAGGATGTACTACAGGCGGTACTTATAGCACGTTGTTTGCATCGGCCGATAATGCAAAAGGAAGTTGCTGGACAAACGGGCCAAACAGAAATCGTTGGTTTAAGTTTACTGCAACTGCCACTACCTTTATAAAAGCACAAGTAAAAGTTGCATCAGGACAAAGCATGCGCAATCCTTTTATAGCACTATGGAATTCATCGTTAACAGAAGTAGCATGTACCAATCATCAGGGTGGAGCAGTAGATATAGAACTAAATTATTATGGATTAACTCCAGGTGCAACGTATTATATTTCTGTCGATAATCATTCCGGAGGAACCTATGGAACTTTTGATTTATGTGTAAGCGATGTAGTAGATTATGATTACCCGCAAGGAGCCACTGATGTTACTTCGGCAATTAATGCAGGATGTACTACAGGCGGTACTTATA
>Ga0163152_10008053_pt1 | contig 11360 bp, 7 predicted proteins | sample OliLakLV19MP8IB2_FD_148635 | JGI IMG/M metagenome (GOLD analysis project Ga0163152, IMG submission 148635) | Freshwater microbial mat bacterial communities from Lake Vanda, McMurdo Dry Valleys, Antarctica - Oligotrophic Lake LV.19.MP8.IB-2 | ecosystem: Environmental > Aquatic > Freshwater > Lake...
GTCCTGTACCTTTGCCCTCAGGATGTGGCCCTCGAGAGTCGAGCTATTCCACTTGCGCTCCGAAGCCACCAAAGCCGGTTATAAACCGTGTTGTTGGTGCCTGCCGCCGGTTTGGACCAGAATTTTCGGAAAGATACTCACGCCAACTAAGCTTCCGGCTCCAACCTCATCGTCAGCCCTTCCGCCTTGAGCTGCTCTCAATACATCTCAGCAACTTCCTTCGGACCGCTCCAAACAATGGCACTGCCTTCGTTGTGCACTTTGACAGCTATCTTGTAGGCTGTATCATCTGTCATACCGGGGATGTGCTTGTTCAGGCACCTTGCGACCCATTCAAAAGTATTGTGATCGTCATTTATGAGAACCACCAGGTAGTTAGGGTGCGGAGTCGTTTCGCATAACTCGGGCTTCTTTTCGATAATTTCTTGCGGCGTAGTTGGAAAGACATCACAAACAACCACAACGCGTTGAGTATATAGCTATTAGCAATTATTCAGCGTGGTATAACACTTGAGAAAAAGCCTCCAAGGGTGACCGATGGCAACGGATATAGACCGAATAACTTCGCTTCAAGCAATCGCCGATTCTACGGGCCTGATATACGACAGGGCGGTTCAGCCAGAGCGCGTATTGGGTCAAGCCTGGTTGATCTCACGCGGACGAGTTGTGACACTTGCAAGCGTCGTGACCAACTACGCAGAAGCTCCCTGGGCGTTAATTATCAAATTTCCTCATCCGAATTTGACTTACGCCGTACGCACAGTTACCTTACACCCGGATTTCAATCGTCGGGACGCTCGAGACGCTTATCTGTCCAGTGGTCGCGGTCAACTGCCACCGGCTTTCTTTGAAAATGACATCGCGACCTTGGCTCTTGATTCAGATTTGGTAGCTGCCGAACCGGAGAAAGTCGCCGAGCTAAATCGGGCGTTGAGCGTACCATTTGAGATTTCGGCTCAAGATATGTCCGGCTCTATGCGCGGTGGAGAAGCACTGCAGATATTGCAAAGCGCCATGAGCACCGGTCGCTCCGGACTGATGACGCTCATCGATCAACGCAACGTGCCATTTGGACGTATCTCTGTTCGCCAAACTCGCATTGTGCGTGCTCATTTCGAAGAGTTGTATAACGAACTCGGGCTTTGCGAGCTAATCTGGCGCAAACCTTCCGGGAACTTCGCTTTCCAACCGGTAGATAACTTTCAATGGCCAGCTGACGTTACTGAGATTCAGACGCCGGCTGAGACGATCATGGCGGAAGCAACTCGGCGCGCACAAGAACTTCCGGGTGTAATTGACATGCTGGGCGGACCGGACGTTCGGTTCAAAAAAGCAACCAACATCGCTGACTTCTCATCGATCAATGCAAACGATCGCTGGGTGGCGGATGCTTTGTGGGAATGCCTTGATGGCTACCTACCTCTTAACAGAGTGGCAGAGCGGGCAGGCACGGACACCTACACGACGATCAAAATGTTGTGGGATTTTGCCACAATGGGTCTTATCTCTGTTAATCAGAATCAGACTTTCCATTGCAGCGGACAGCTTGGTCCGCTCTTGTTGCCGGCCCAAGAACTGGACATTTCCACCTGGGATCAGCTCAATGCCATGTATCTCGACCCAGTGTCAGGCGGGCCGGTGTCAATCAACGGGAATTTCTTCGGCGCTGCTCATGTAATCACAAACAAGTCGCTGATACACACTATTCCGGTACCATCTTCTGTGCAGACTGCTGCCATATTTAAGGAAGGCAAGCTGGTCGGCCTTCACTCAGGTCCGGCGCAAATTCGAGCAACGAACTTGCCAGCGATCAACATGCAACGGATGATCTGGATCGGCGCCCTCAATGAGCTTGGCACCAAGCGTCTAAGAACAACTGAAATTGCAGCGGACGCCCAAGAGCTTGCTGAAGTTCCTGTGGATCCCCAGGTTGCAAGCCAACGTCTGTCCACGCTAAGAAACCGTCCCATGGTGATGGAATCCGGCAAAGTCGTATCAGCGGCCCAAAGCATAAACGAAGTCGAATTAGAAACCGGACCTCTGGCAAACGTCAGCAAGCAACAGCTGGTCGGCATCGCTGGCGCTGTTTTTGCAATTGGCTTGGTGATGATGTTGGGCAGCATGTTTATGCCTCACTCCGCGCCAACAGCTCCAACTAAGGGCGCAGAAACGGTAAAGCCAGATCCTGTAATTGTTGAGGCAACGCCGGACGAAGCGACAGTAAAGGCTGCGGAGATAGCTCAAAAGATCGCTGGGTTCGGCACGCCACCACCTACGTTCAAGTATAAAGACACGATGAAACTCACGGAGCCTCGTGAATCCTTCGGGCTGGTTTCAGAAGCCAAAAACACAGACCTGCTGTGCATTTGGTGGCCCAACTATGGTCCGGTGTCGAAGTTGGGCGTAGTGACCGCCATCTTGCCTTACTACAATTTGAAGCGCGCATTTGCAGGCGAGGATTATCACGGGAGCACGGCTAAGACTGCCTGGAGTTCCGCTCGATACATCGCCACCGACGCAAACGAAACGTATGTTGTTGGCACATGCCCGTCCACAGATCCCGCCCGATGCATCGTATTTATCGCAAAAGGAACTTCCAACAAAACCGCAATGGCCGACCCGTCATTCCCATCGCGCTTGATAGAAGAAATGTTGGCTCAGAAAGCTAGCGAACCTGCCAAAGGAAATTCGGCAACGAAAGGTACTGAACCGGCACAGGCCACGGCAACGGCCGACCCACAAGCGCCTGTCGCTTTGGCCACGGAAAAACAGCTTGCGGATTATCGTAAGGCATTGGCAACAGTGATCAAATCGAACTACAAAATGCCTCAATCGGAAAATGCCGACACAACCGTTGGCATGTCATTCTCCGTCGATGCCGATGGTGAAGTGTCGAACTTGCAAATCAAACCAAACTTCGATGAGGCATTCAACAAAGCAATTCAGAAAGCAGTTGACTCCAGCCGCCCGTTCCCCGCACTGCCGCCAGTTAAGGGTGGCAAATACTCGATAAAAGTAAGCGCTGACGGTCCGGACATCACTGTTGAAGAAAATTAGGCTTGGCCGCTTAGGTGCAGGCGGGACACCTGCGCTCCCGGGCGCTACTCAATGGACTTTACTACTGCTGTGCGATAGTAGTGTTCGATTATCTGCTTGTAGTTCTTTCCGCGAGTAGCTAGTCCTTGAGCACCGATTTGCTGAAGCCCAACTCCATGTCCGGAGCCAAATCCACTAATTTGGATGCGGGACAGCAGTCCAAGAGAGTCGAAGCTTTGATCGAAAAATAGTCTGGCGCTACGCAGCCTCTTCAATTTTGCATCGGGATTCTGGAATGCGCTGCGAATTGTCAGCTCTTTGCTTATCTCCCAATTGCCTTCGCTTGTTTTGATACGCATATTGATCGCCGTGCCGGCAACTCCGCGTTTGCCCACTTCAAATGATTTGATGTGTCCAAACTTTCCGGACTGCGGTCCTTTTATAAAAGGAGCAAACTGTGGATCTTTTTGAAGTTGCTCGATCACGTGATGCATGTGCGCTTCCAATGCATCGGCGCTGAGAGAAACTCGCCATTTAAAATGCTGCATCGACCAAGAATCATCCGTGTCCGGTTTCGGCATAGCAAAAAGAGCGCGCATAGCTTTCTCGCTTGGATAGCCAGCCGGCAAAGTGCCCTCGGGCACTCCCTGCAGGTATGGTATCGCCGGTGGTGGGAATGCATTGGTTACAGGATCAGAAAAACAATACTGGTAGTCCTCCGTGTGACCGCCGGCGCACGCACTGAACATCGCCAGCGCCGGTCGCCCTTCGTATACCAGAATTTGGTTCTTCGTTGAGGTGATCGCTTCTTGCTGCATGCCCGTCAGCACCTTCACGCCGTAGAAAGCCTGGCAATGCAAGAACGAATCGCAGACATCGAAGCCGTCTAGCTGCTTGTGCGGCAGGCGTGGTCGCAATCCATATGTTCGAGCCAACACTGCCTGAGCCTTCATAGCCTCAAGCTTGAAGTAGCTCGGAACTTCTGACTGCAAGACGCCTTGAACGTAATTTTCCAGATCTGTGATCAACACAACCCGCAAGCTATTACCTTTAGCGGTAATCTCAAGAATGCCGCGATAGGCAGAAGTAGCTTTAGCAGCGGACTTGCCGGTGCTAGCACTTGCCAGTGAGATGATACCGCCTGGCTTGCCGGCCTCTAACAACACCTTATTGCCAACAGGCTGAGCGCCGCCGGTCTGCTTGATCACAACGACACCGTCATCAGCCCTAAGCCCAACAGGAGATCGCAAAGCATAGGGCTCGCCAAGCGTCGGCTTTGCGCGCAACGCATCTCTGGATGAAAGCGTCAGGTGTGAATGGTCAAGCTGAATCAGGTCACCTGTCTTGATCCCAACTCGTATCTGCATGTGTAACCTATGTACAAGGCGCAAGTATCGCAGTAAATTGTACGCTGCTTGGCGTGATATCTTTCTAGCACACAGAGGCGAAAGATGGCGAAGACATCCCGGCTGGATGTACTGATTCTAGAGCGTGGCTTGGTCCCATCCAGGCAAGTTGCACAAACTGCCATCATGGATGGTGGCGTGGTTGTCGACGGCCGAAAAATCACTAAGCCTGGCGCGCCGATCAAACTGGACGCAGTGATAGAACTTGTAGGAGATTGGCGCAACAAGCGCTTTGTAAGCCGCGGTGGACTAAAGCTGGAAAGAGCTCTTAATGTTCTTGGCGTCGATCCCACAGATAGAGTTTGTCTTGATCTTGGAGCGTCCACCGGTGGATTCACCGATTGCCTCTTAAAACACGGAGCAGCCCAGGTTTATGCCATCGATGTTGGGCATGGACAGCTCGATTGGTCTTTGAGACAAGACTTACGCGTCATAGTGAAAGAGCGAACCAATGCGCGCAATTTGAGCCCGGAAGATCTATATGCGCTCGATTCGCCGCGTGCAAACCTTGCAGTTGCGGACCTATCCTTCATTTCATTAACGAAGATTTTGCCGGCTGCCTCGACGCTATTAGTTGAAGACTCCGCTCAAATCATCGCTTTGATCAAACCTCAATTCGAAGCCGGCAGAGAAGCAGTTGGCAAAGGTGGCGTTGTTCGGCTGAAAGCAACTCATGAAGCCGTTCTCCGCAATGTCATAGAGTTTGCAGCAAAGATTGGCTGGCATCTGGCAGGAATCACCTACTCGCCAGTGAAAGGCCCTGCAGGAAACATAGAATTTCTAGCGCTCTGGCAGCGAAACACCACCGCTTTCGACGTGGATTTGAATGCGATTGTCGATGAAGCGCACACATCGCTAAATACAAACAGAGTGGATGCCTAAAAAAAAGAGCCCCTAAGGGCTCTTTAAAGCAAATTGGTCAAATGACAATTACTTGCCTGTAACCTTCTTGCCAACAGCTTTCATACCTTCGCCGACCTTTTTGAAGGGCCATACAATTGCTGTACCGACTTTCTTGGCGCCAGCTACGACCTTGTTGTCAGCAGCAACAGCGGAACCTGTGCTGGAAGCAAGAACGATAGTGGAAAGTAGGGTTAGAGCCACACTCTTATTCATCTCAAAAACTCCTTAACGCAAACCTAACGGCTGACTATACGTTTCCTTATACCATGCAGTGAGAATCATCAACTTAGTAAACTCAAAAGAATGCGATGTATTGTCGCTCTTAGAATGATCGAATGGTAACGACATCGCAAAAACGAGCAGCAATAAGCTCTCTTGACCACCTTATACTACAAAAAAAAACGTGGTCCTTATATATAGGTATAAAGTTGTAGTATTCAAAAGACCTGCCAATGACGAACAAAAACACCCAAGCCGCGTCCTGAATGCAACAATCCATCAGGTTCGACAATGTTTATGTCAGCCCTCGCGTTCGCGTGGCGCTTCATTCTGTTCTGGAAACACAGCACGCACGTAAATTTTGGGATCTAGTAAACAAACTGCGCAGCGGTCAGTTCGGCACACCCGGTTTACGTGTCGAGCGATTACGCACCACCAAAGGTAAAGTTTATTCCGCCCGCATCAACGTTGAGATGCGCGTGATCTTTTCCATGTATACCAACAAGGACAGCAACGAACGTTCTTTGGTGATTTGGGATGCCAATCATCATGATGATGCATACGATCGCGTGGAACGCACCGTCGTACCTGCAGTGTTCCAACCTCCGGGCAATTTCCTGGAGGCAGATCAAGTATTCAGTCAAGGTGAACACAATTTAGACAAACTGAAAGATGAGGTGCCTGATTCTCCCGAGATTACAAATGGTCTTTTATTGTTTCGAGTTCCTTACTATGTGCTCGCCCAACCCGATCGATACCGCTCCTTTGAAAAGAACATAGATCGCTATTTGCGCTTGAGCGAAGAGCAGGAAGAGCTACTTGCTCGTACTGACCAAGCGTATCTCGTGCGCGGTTCTGCAGGTACCGGCAAGACGTCGCTTGCGCTGTTTTACGCCCTCAATCTCTACGAGCACAGCTGTGAAGACGACATCTATTTCTTCACTTATCATGAGGAACTGGCTTGCGTTTGCCGCTGCTACAAAGAAAATTTGCTGGAGGAGCAGGATGCCCAAGAACACAAAGGCAAGTTCCACGTGTTCTCTTATCTGGAATTCTGCCGGCATTTTTTGAAACAGTCAGTTGCTCCGGTTCAATGGCAATGGATTGATAAGGCCCAGAGCATTCGTTGCCTGAACGAAATCATCAATGGTCGAGCGCGCTGGGCTCGGACTTTCAATGCTGAGAACTTGTACGGCTACATCTACTCTTTACTGAAAGGAAGATTTGTTCCAGGAACGGACAGATTGCCAACTAGTACCGAAGACTTCCATCGTATCTTCAAAGATTACGGTATGGTGCCAGCCAACCTGGATGAGGTGTTGGAAATATTCGGGCACTACGAAGAGCGTTTGCTTCGCCTGCGCCAGAAAGACGAAGCGGATCTGATTCGTTACTGCTATCAAAATCTCAAAAACAAGGCAACCCTCTCTTCTGACGGAAAAGCTACCTGGATAATCATCGATGAAATCCAAGATTTCACAGAACTCGAATGGAAGTCGATCCTGCTCTTTTGGGAAAATCAGTTGCTTGCAAACAACTCGCGAGCAAGTTATCCATTCCTCTGCGGCGATCGCAATCAAAACATCAGCCGGTCAGGATTTCGTTGGCAGGAATTGGACACGTACGTCGAAAACATTCTGAAGAAGTCTCATCGACCCAACGCAATCAACAAGGTACAGCTGCACAGAAATTTTCGAAACACTCGCCAAATTTTCAATCTGGCAAGTTTCATTCACGCATTCTCCCCACAGACCGGCACAGATCTAGGACTGCCTCCGGAACAAGATGGTGTCAAAACGCAGGTTGTAGTTGGCACTCAAGAGGAGTTCGCCGAATTTCTGGCGGCACTCAGTAATTCTTCTGATGCAGGCCTACCTGCACCAATGGTCATCGTTGCAGAAGACGCCTTAGCCTGGAAACAGGCCACGGCCAAAATGGTAACTGCTGACGAACTCTTCTTCATGCCATTAAACATGAGCAAGGGCTTAGAGTTTGAGGACCTGATTGTATATCGCATGTTCTCCTCTCTTCACCAACTCGATCCTGATGCACCAGATGAACTGCTGGCACGATTGATTGACCTTTGGTACATGGCAGCGACGCGCGCAAGACAAAACCTGCTGATATTTCTCACGGCCAAGGATCTTCAACGTGTCCGCTTGCTGTTCGGCGATCGCTTTAACGAATTTCTCGCGCTGGTGGATATGCATACCAGCAACGTGCAATCTGAGTTGCTGCGCTTTTACCATCAACGCGAGCGCTATCTGCCAAATTATGCGGTGGTATTCCTTGAACGGACCAAAGCCTCACAGCTCTGGCAGGAATATCAAACGCGTGAGGATAAGCAGAGCCACGAGACAATCAGCCTCAAAAATAAAGCTCTCCAGTTATGGAAGCGTTGCCGCGATGCCGCGAGTTTAGGACGCGCTTACATGCAGCTGGGTGAGTATGAGGAAGCAATCCAATATCTCAAGCAAGCTTCTTTGGACGTTGAGACGGCGCTCTGTTTTGAAAAACTGAACCAACACGAAACTGCCGCACACACATACCTTGATGCCGGTCGACCGCTCGATGGGGCACGCTGCTTCGAAATTGCAAAGAAATTTCGCCCGGCAGCAGAGATATTCGAACAACAAGGACGATGGTTGCAAGCGGCGACCAATTACTGCCTGGCTGAGGACGATCAGAAAGCAGCAGCTTGCTTTGAAAACGCCGGCATGTGGCAGTCAGCTGCCGACTTGTTTCGCGGGAAATCAAAATGGCTCAAAGCGGCCGAGCTTTATCAGAAGTGCCAACAATTTGGACTTGCCGGAGATATGTATCTGAAGGTCAAGGACCGTTTGAATGCGGCCCGGTGCTATGTCAAAGGGCAATTGCCAGCCAAAGCTGCACCGCTCCTTGAATCATTGATGCACTGGGCAGAAGCTGCCGAAGCCTACGAACAGATTGAAGATTTCACAAAAGCAGGACAGCTTTTTTCGAAGGCCGGACGTCCGAAAGACGTCGCCCGCTGCAAAGAACGCTCCGGCGATCTGGTCAATGCGGCAGCTGCTTACGAACGCATCAAGAATTGGCAGAAGGCCGCCAACGCCTATCAGGAACTCAAAGATGATTCCGCACTCGGCAGATGTCTCGATAACTTGGGGCGCTCAATCGAAGCAGCAGAAGCATACACGCGCGCAAACATGAACAAGGAAGCAGGGCACTGTTTTGAGAAAGCCGAGCAATGGCAGGAAGCTGCAGATCGCTATCTGAAAGCCGATAACAAAGGCGCTGCAGCTTCCATGCTCGCCAGGCTCGGGCGAAGACTCGACGCGGCCAAGTTATATTTGCTGGCTGGGCAGGCCGTGGTAGCTGCCGAAGTTGCAGGACCAGGCAAAAATCATGACGCCGATGATTTGCGCCCTGAACTGCTGCAGTGGACAAAGGGAAATAACAACGCGGACCTTGCAGCATCGCTGTATGAGGCAATGGGTGACTATTCCAAAGCAATCGAACTTTACCGGCAGTCGATGAAGCTAACCAAAGCTGCTGAATGTGCAGAAAAGTCCGGTGACTTAGTGGCAGCTGCAGAACTCTTCCTGCAGGAAGGCAAATATGATCTGGCAGCGAATTGTTTTTTCAAAGGAAATCAAATAAAAAAAGCGGCGGAATGCTACGAGCTGCTGAAAAAATGGGATGAGGCTCGCGCACTTTACGAGAAATTGAAAGACCGCGAAGGAATTCAAAGATGCGAAGCAGCAGCTAATTGGCTCTAAGGTCGATACATGAAGTTCGTGCCTTAGAGGTATATGATCGTAAGCGGAAATAAAAGGGCATCTCAATGGCGTTATATGCTGATCTACATCGACATCTGGGTGGTGCTCTGCATCCGCGGATTATCTACAAGTTCCTGCAGAAGAATGATCACGCCATTCTCAACCTACTTTCCGGACTACGATGGGTTCTACTCTTGGTTCACCAGACCTTGCCGCACTCTGGAAGAGTTTGTGAAAATCCACACGCTTGTCGAAGAACTCCAGAGCGTGGAGCATCTGCCTTACTTTTGCCTGAGATTGTGCCGCGGGGCCTACACGTTTGAGAATCTGCAATATCTCGAGTTGCGATATAACCCCTACTTCAGAACAGATCACAAACTTCCGGTAGCTAAACGGTTGGGGCAGATGAATTTGATAGTGGAAACGATCACTGCCAATCTTCGCCCCGCCGAATATCCGATCACGGTCAAGCAAATAATCTGCCTGGATAGGCGACTCCCTACGAACATCAACGAAGCGATTCTAAAAGTCGCTAAAGACAACCTGGGACCGGTTGTTGGAGTTGATCTTGCTGGGCCGGAAATTGAACCGGAAAAGTGGGAGGTCTGGGTCCGACTGCTGGCCAAAGCACGAGCATGTGGATTGAAAACTACCGCGCATCTAGGCGAAACCAATATCGATAACGTACATCCACAATATTTCACAGTGCTTGATCGGATCGGTCATGGGATCCACATTCCGTTGATCAAACCTGAGTATCTGAAAGACCTTTCTAAGCGGCAGATCACATTGGAGGTCTGTCCTACCAGTTACAAACAAACTGGCGTTCTCAAGGATTTAAGTCGCTTGAAGACAGTGTTCGATCGCTGCCGCGCCGAGGGTGTCGCAATTGCAATTTGCACCGACAACCCTGGTCGTAATCCTGCACCTTGCACATTGCCGGGTGAATATGAACGGCTGATCGACAACGACGTCATCGACTTCACCGAGTTGAAGCAGATCCAAAATGAGTCATTCCGATCGGCGTTCGGATATGCCGGTCCCCCCCGCCCCTAATTTTCCAGAACCTGCGTTCCAAAGCCCATTGCAGCATGACACTACGCTTGGTGACGGCTCATTGTCTCCAACGGCGAAGGACTCGTATGGGGTTTCCCGAACGCAATACCGGGTAGCCGATCATCAGAGTCGGTCGCACATGCAGAAACGGATGAAACGAAGAGCTGATGATTGATTGCGCTCCAACGCAAGAATCGATCAAGCAAAGCGATGATCAACGAACGAAACTTATGACTACAAAATTTTTCGGATATCGAAAAAATATTTTTTTCAGTAGAATTCGAACAGTGGTGCACTAAGCGCACCATTTCGGAATGGCTAACCATGCCCCTTTCCGAAGAACACTCATTGCTTGCAATCCTGCGCTTGTCGGACCTAGACAGTGGATCGATCCCGACGGCACTCTTGCATTTTTATAGATATAGAAGTAATCTATTTTTTGTGTGGTGTGATCAACGAGAGTTTTACTCTCACTGAAAAGTGGTGGCACGAGAAATCAACACTCACGCGGTCCTCGGACCTCAATCAAAAACTTGATTTCTTTCGTGCAACTGCCGTCCTACTAGGAGGAACGAAAATGGTAGCGAAAAAACCCAAGAAGCGGAAGGCCGCGAAGAAGAGATTACTCTCTCCAGCAGCCTCCCCTTCGGAAGGCGTGATGTCGTCGGGACCCAAGAAAGCCGCTAAGGCAACTACCCGCAAGGCCGCTGGTGCGAAGAAATCCGCAGCCAAAAAGCCAGCAGCTAAGAAGCCAGCAGCTAAGAAAGCAGCAGTAGCGAAGAAGCCAGCAGCTAAGAAAGCTACGGCGAAAAAAGCAACCGCGGCACGCAAGCCCGCTGCTAAAAAACCTGCAGCTAAGAAAGCTACAGCTAAGAAGACAACTGCTCGCAAGCCAGCAGCCAAGAAAGCCGTAGCTAAGAAGGCCACCGGCATGAAGAAGACCGTAGCGAAGAAGGCTCCTGCCAACAAAGCAGCAGCCAAG
>Ga0163152_10008055_pt1 | contig 11359 bp, 7 predicted proteins | sample OliLakLV19MP8IB2_FD_148635 | JGI IMG/M metagenome (GOLD analysis project Ga0163152, IMG submission 148635) | Freshwater microbial mat bacterial communities from Lake Vanda, McMurdo Dry Valleys, Antarctica - Oligotrophic Lake LV.19.MP8.IB-2 | ecosystem: Environmental > Aquatic > Freshwater > Lake...
TCGCCGCGTTGAGCGCTTCGACGGCTTCGGCCTTCGCGGCTTCGGAGCTGACGCGAGCGTGCTCCGCCTGCGCGCGAGCGGCGTCCGCATCCTGCTGCGCTTCGTTCGCCTGCTCCATCGCCGTGCGAACCACCTGCATCGCTGCGGCGACCTCGGCTTTGCGCTTCGCCGCGTCTTCCTGCTCCGTCGCTTCGAGCACGGCGCGCCGCTCTTCGGCCGTCTTCACGGCCGCCTCGGCGACGGCGCGAGCGGCTTCACTCTCCTTCGCCTGCGCTTGCAGCTTCTGGACACCGCGCTTCGCCGCGTCGGCTTCCTTGCGCGCGGCCTTCGCCTCGTCGCGCGCGCGCTCGGCGTCGGAGATCGCGTTCTGCGCGCGAGCGCTCGCCGCACTCTCGGAGTCGGAGCGCGCGGCGGCGTCCGCCACCGCGACTTCCGCCGTCAGCTTCGCTTCGGCCGCGGCTTGCGTCGCGGCTTCGACGGCCGCTGTCGCTTCGTCGGCCTGGCGCCGGGCTTCCGCGGCCGCTGCCGTTGCGGCATCGAGCTGCGCGCGGAGCTCGAGGGCGAGCGCGCGCTGTTCCTCGAGATCCTTCCGCAGCGTTTCGCTTTCGCGCTTCACGGAGTCGACCATCCGCAGCGCGCTCGCCTCGACCTGCGCGACCTCCGCCTTGAGGCGGCCGGAGAACTCCTCGTCTTGCGAGGCGTCCTTGTCGACGAGCTCTCGGCGCGCCGCTTCCATCAGCCCTTCGGCGGCATCCGCGCGCTGGCGATGTGTCAGCGCCTCTTGCCGCGCGGCATCGGCCTGCTTGCGAACGGTCTCGAGCGCCGACTTCGCGCCTTCGAGCTGCGCGGAGAGCTCGGCTTCGCGCGCGCGTGCTTCTTCGTCGCGGAGCGCGGCCTCGTTCTCGCTGGCGCTGCTGGTGTTCGCAGGCGCGACACGTGGCGCCTCCGGGGCTTTTCGCTCGAGCTCCGCGACCTTCGCCTGGAGCTGCGCACGTTCCTGCTCGAGTCCGAGGTTCTTCTCCGTTGCTTCCTGCGCGCGGCGCGCGGCTTCCGCCTCGCGTTGCACGGCGGTCTGCAGTTCCTGCTGCAGATCGCCGGCGGGCGCCGCACCCGGTCCGACTTTCGCCGCGGGCGGCTTCGGCGGAACGATTCCTGGCTCGGTGTCGTTGCCGAACATCTCCGGAATCGCTTTGGGCTCCGGTACGAACGGCAGCGGGATGCCCGACGCGACCTTCTCGGGAGAGGACGGCGGCGGCGCGAAGCCTTTGTCCGCGAACTTCGCCGGGACGTCGACCTCGATTTCGATCTCGACGCCCTTCGAAATCGGAACTTCGCCGAGGATCAGTGGCGGCTCCGTGTCCCTCGGCGGGGGGCCGCCGGTGACCATCGTGTCCGACGCGCCCGCGAGATCCATGGCCACGTCGATCTCGGAGGGAGTCTGGAACGACGCGATCGTGTCGCTGGGCGCTTCGCCCGCGCGCGCAGAGACCTCCGCCGCGGCCTTCTGCGCTTTCCGCGCGTCGATCTCGCGCTTCGCGGCAGCCTGCTTTTCCTGAGCGAGCTTGAGCGCTGCGCTCGCTTCCGCGCGAACGGTCGCGACGCCGCCGGCGACCGGCGCCGGCTTGCCGGCTTCGGGCGCCTTCTGTGCGCCGAGAAGCGGCTTGAGCCATGACGCCATCTGCTCCGTCGACACGATCAGCTCGTTGCGGACGAGGAAGACCTCGAGCGAGGCGGCGAGATCGCCGGCGTGCTCGAAGCGCGCGGACGGATCGCGAGCCAGCGCCCGCAGGACGAGCTCTTCGAGATCGAGTGGGTAGTCCGGAAGGATGGACGTCGGTGCGATGATCTCGCCGTCGACGATCGAGCGGAGGAGCTCTGGCGTCGACGACGACCCGAACAGCGGGCGGCCCGTCGTCAGCTCGAAGAGCACGGCCCCGAGCGAGTACACGTCGGAGCGCGGATCGAGCGGCGCGCCGCAGGCCTGCTCGGGTGAGAGATACCGAACGCGCCGCGGGTCGTCGTCGGCGCGCGGGGCCGGGCGTTCGAGACCAAAGTCGAGGAGGCGCGTGACGCCGTCCACACCCATGAGGATCGACACCGGCGAGATCCCGCGATGCAGGATGCCGGGCAAGCCTCGCGGATCGGGCACGCGATGCGCGTGGATCAGCGCGCGAGAGACTTCGAGGATGATGGCGAACGCCTGCGGAAGGGGGAACGGCTTGCCGTACGCGTCGATCACGCGGCGGAGCGCTTGCCCCTGCACCGCGGAGAGCACGAGGAACCAGCCGATGTCGTCCTGGCCGAAGTCGACGGCGGGAATGATGTTCGGATGGCTCAACGCCATCGCGACTCGCGCTTCGTTCGTGAAGCGCGCGACTTCCTCCTCACGCAGTGCGGCCGCAGGTGAAAGCCGTTTGATGACGACTTGATCGCCGGGACCTCCGGCACCTCTCCCAAGGAAGAGCTCAGAGCTGCCGTTCAGGCCGATACGGCGGACGACTTGATACTTGCTGCTCCCAACTCGAGCGCCGGTGGACGGAGTCGTCGACACCTCTGCCAATTACAACACCCTCCGGCGCCTGGGGAAATGGCGCTTTTTGAGTCAACCCCCGACGGATCCGGAAGCGTCCGCGCGGGGATCAGCGCGCGGAGTCGGCTTCGGCGTAGTCCACGCCTGTGACCACCTGGCGATGGACACGGTGGAGCGACAGGACGCCGCGTCCGTCTTTCACCCCCTGCCAGTGGCCTTCGAGATGGAGCGCGACGGACGACCGCTCGGGCGACGCCTGCCTCGCGTGGTCCATCAGCGAAACGCCGAGTCGGGTGTCGTCGAGCCGGAGGTCGAGCTCGCCTACCGTCCCACGATCGATGCCGAGCCCGTCCGGTCGAAAGTGGATCGTCACCGGCATCCGCACGAGACGGTCGGGACCTTGCGAATCGAGCCACGCCACGAGCGCGGCCTTCGGCACGAGCGACGGCCCTTTCGTCCACACGATCTCGGGATACGGCGTCTTCATTCGTCCGGCCATGATCGGGCTCTCGGGTGCAGGAGGTTTCGGATGCGGGGCGCACGCGAGCGGCGCGAGCACGAGTAGGAGGATGGGGGATCGTCGAAACATGAGCGGCGCGAAGCGTAACGCAGTTTTGGCGGCTTGCTCCGTTTGACCTGGAGGCGTCTCGACCGTACCGTGAGGTGTGCTTCCGGAGCGGTTCCCCCGCGAATATGGCGGGTATCTCCTCACATCACTGCTCGGCTCCGGCGGGTCTGCCGATGTCTATCGCGCGGACATTCCGATGCCTGCCGGTCAGCCGCGGAAGGAAGTCGCGATCCGCCGCGTGGCCCGCGGCATCGGCGGCGACCAGCATGTGCTCGCGGTGCTGTTCGAGGAGTCGCGCGTCTGGGTGACGATGCGGCACCCGAACATCGTGTCCGTCGTCGACATCGGCGAGCACGAAGGCGATTGCTTCCTCGTGCTCGAACTGGTCGATGGTCTCGCGGCGAGCCAGCTCGTGCTTGCAGCAGATCCGCTGCCGATGGACGAAGCGTTCCTCGTCGTCGCGGACATCGCCGACGCGCTCGAATACGGCCATACGCACACGATCGCGGGGCGCCCCGTCGTCGTCGTGCACCGCGACGTGAAGCCGCCGAACGTTCTCCTCTCCGTGACCGGCGAGGTGAAGCTCACGGACTTCGGCATCGCCCGCACCAACGACCGGCTCGGACGCACCGCCGCGGGCGTCGTGCGCGGCAGCCTCCACTACCTGTCGCCGGAGCAGGTCCGCAAGGAGCCGCTGACTCCGCGGACCGATCTCTTTGCGCTCGGCTGCACGCTCCACGCGTTGCTCACGGGGCGGCCGCTGCTCGATCTTCCGAAGGACGCGATCTTCCGCACGCTCCATCGAGGCGACGTGCCGCCGCCGGACGAGCGGCTCCCGCCTGAAGCGAAGGGGGTGATCAGCGCGCTCACCGCGGCGAACCCCGTGAAGCGTCCGGCGTCGGCGCAAGAGGTCTCGATGCACCTGCGTCACGTGATCGGCCCTGCCGGTCCGGTGCGCGAGTCCCTCGCCGCGCGCGTGAAGGCGGCGTGCGACGAGATGTCGAACGAGGAGAGCGCGGCGGGGACCTCGAGCACCACGCGCGAAACGCCGATCGGCACCGTGGCGTTGACGGACACGGCTCGGAACCGCCGCCGGTAGTACACTTTCCTTCGTGGGCCGGAAGCCGTTCGGCAGCTACACGCTCGAGGAGCGCCTCGCCGTCGGCGGGATGGGGGAGCTGTTTCTCGCGTCGACGTCGTCGGACCGCCCACTCTCGGTCGTGAAGATCCTCCATCGCGATTTTCTCGAGAGCGAGGAGTTCGTCTCGATGTTCGAGGACGAGGGCCGCATCGGCGCGCGGCTCGCGCACCCGAACATCGTCGGCGTCCACGACACGGGAAAAGTCGGCGATGTCCCCTATATCAGCTTCGAGTTCATCGACGGCGAGAACCTGCGCACGGTCTTGAAGGCGGCTTCCGCCGTCGGGATGCCGGTGCCGCCGGAGATCTCGCTGCGCATCGCGGTCGGCGTGTTGCTCGGGCTCGACCACGCGCACCGCGCGAAGGACGAGCGCGGCCGCGCGATGAACCTCGTTCACCGCGATCTCTCGCCGGACAACATCGTCATTTCGTGGGACGGCGAGCCGAAGATCCTCGATTTCGGGATCGCCAAAGCGGACAACCGTTCGACGCACACGCAGGTCGGCATCCTGAAAGGGAAGAGCCAATACATGGCGCCCGAGCAGGCGAAGCTAGGGCTCGTCGATCAGCGGAGCGATCTGTTCAGCGCGGGCATCGTGCTGCTCGAGCTGCTCACCGGAAAGAAGCGCTTCGAACTCGACGACCCGGTGCGGCAGATCATCGCGGCGCAGGAATGGACGGCGACGCGTCCATCCGATCAGGCGCCGTGGCTGCCGGCGGAGATGGACGCGATCGTGCTCAAGGCGCTCGCGCGCGCACCGGAGAACCGCTTCCAATCGGCGGAGGAGTTCGCGGTCGCGCTCACGCGTGTGTTGCAGCAGGGGATGCTGCCGCGCTCGGAGACGATCGCGTCGTTCTTGCGGCGCGTGTTTCCGGGCCGGACGAAGCGTGCCGGCCTCGGGTCCGTCGACGAGCAGACGCTGCATCCGCGCACGCCGGCGACATCGACGCCGCCACCGCGAACGCCGTCACCGACGGTGCGTAAGACGCCGGTCTTCGCTCCGCCGCCCGTCGAGGTGCAACGCGAGTCCGACGAGAGCACGCGTACGGCGACGGCCGAGCGCTTCGACGACGACGAGACGCGCGCGGTCGCGTCCGCCGCAGTGTTCGACGACGGTGCGACTCGCGCGACGGCGAGCGATCGCGGAGTGCGCTCGGCGTTCGGCGACGAGCGTGACACGCGAGCGTCTCCCGTCATCCCGTTGCCACCGGACGACGGACGCACGCGTGTCGCGCCGAATCCATCGCAGCCGCGCTTCGACGACGAGACGGACAACGCCGCACGCCCGACGGCGAAGATGCGCCCCGCGGAGCCGCCGATCGACTCGCCCTCGCGATCGACCGCGCCTCCCGCGACGCCGCGCGAGCCGCCGGTGCCGCCGCCCATCATCCGCCCGCCGGGCTCGACGCCGCGCACCGGCGGGCGTCTCGACATCCCGGTCGACGACGGCGTCTACGACGAGTTCGAAATGCCGGAGACCGCGCCGATCCGCTCCGAGATCCGGCGTGGCGTGCCCGTCGCTGCGCGCAAGCGGAACAGCGTCGGCGGCGGCCGCCGACGTATCGTGGCGAAGATGCTGCTGAGCGTCGGCGTGCTCGCGGGCGGCGCCGCGCTTCTGTCGCAGAATCGCGCGACCCTCGGATCAGTTCCGCAGATCGCCTCGGCACTGGCGTGGCTCGGCATTCCGGCGCCGGCCGGCCCGACGGCAACGCCCGCGCTCGTGGGAACGGATGGCGAGCTCGCGATGAGCTCGAGCAACCAGAGCGACCCTACGCCCGAACCCGAGGCGACGCCCAGCGAGGCGCCCGTGCTCGCCGCGCCGTCCGCGACGCCGATCGCGGTCGTCGCGGCAACGCCCACTCCGGTGCCGACGATTCGCGCGGCGGACCTCGCGAAGCCACTCTCCGCAAGCGTGCGCGTGACGTCCGATCCCCCAGGCTTCGAAGTGCTCGTGGACTACGTGCCGACCGGCAAAAGGACGCCGACGACCGTGCTCTTGTCGCCCGGCAAACACGTGATCGGCGTCGACGCGGAGGGCTTCCGCGCGTGGGAGTATGAAGACACCTTCCGCGCGGGCCCGACGATCACAGTTCCCGCGGCGCTGATTCCGGAAGACTGACCGTGCGCAGGACAACCAACCAGGGGTGGGGCTCATGCAGAAAACGGTGACGTTGGCGGCGGGCCTTTTCCTCGGCGGGTGCATGGTCCAGCCGACGCCGGTCCATTCGACGTCGGCGCCGGTCCGGAGTGCGCCGCAGAGTCCCTTGGCGGCGGTCGTACTTCTGGGCAACCTGCTGAGCGAGCGGGAACCAAACGAGGCCATCCGATCGGACACCCGGAACACGAAGAAGACGTCCGTCCAGGGTTGGCGGGATCGTGTTCAGCTCTCGATGCCCGACGGGTCGAACGTGTCGTGTCGCTTCCGCGATACGCCCGGTGTGCAGGCCGTCATGAAGGGCGGCGGCTTCTATCGCCGCGTGAGTCTCACGGTGAACTGCGACGGCGGCCGCCAGTTCGAGGCGGTGTGGGTGGCCGGGACCGGCCGTGAGATGAAGACCGGAATCGCCGCCGCAACCCGGATCGCGGATGTCTGGAATCAGCTCGCGGCTCCTCCGTCCGGAAGCCCGACGTTCCAGGAGGAAGCCGCGAAGTATCGCGACGCCGCCACGAAGCCGGAGCTTCCGGAGTCGGCGCGCGAGTTCAAGGTTCGCGCAGAGAATGCCGTCGCCGAGAAGCGTTTTCTCGACGCCATCGAGTCCTTCGATCGCGGATTGCAGATCGCGCCCTGGTGGCCGCAGGGCCACTACAACGTCGCGCTCGTTCTCGCCGAGCTGAACGAATACGGCCTCGCGACGGACGAGATGCAGTCCTACCTCGCGCTCGTTCCGGACGCGCCCAACGCCCGCACGGCGCAGGACAAGATCTACGCGTGGCGAGAGCACCTCGAAAGGAACGCGCGCTGATGCGATCCCTCTGGATCCTGCTCGTCGTCGTCGGATTTGCGATGGACGCCCGCGCGGCGGGCTGCGAATCGGAGGCGGACGCGCCGGAAATTCACGATGCGGAGTCGTGGAAGGCCTACAAGCGCTGGTGCGCCGCGTGCAACGGAGTGGTCGCGGACTCCCTCGACGTCGCGCAGAAGGAGGGGGGCTGCCTGCTCCCCGCCGCGCCCTCGTCGACGGCGGCCGGCGGGCCGATGGACGTGCACATCACGAACGCCATCGTCGCGGGAGTCAGCGGCGACATCTCCGCCGGCGATGCCATCGTGCTGGGCGGCGCTGGCCTGATCATCAACTCGCTTCTCGCGCCGAGCACGAAGAACCCGGCACAGGAAGCGGCTCTCGCCGCGCAGGAGGCCGAGCGCCAGCGAGCTCTGGAGACCGAGAAAGCCGAACGTGCGCAGCGGCTGCTGGACGGAATGATTCTCGACGACGAATCGCCCGAGGACGTGTCGGGAGATTCCGGTGAGGCCGGAGATTTGTCCTCACAGTTGATGACCGACGATCCGATTCCGAACGCGAGCGTGGATGCGGGCGGCGAACAGTCCATCATGGGCAATCGCCGAACGCGCCTCCGGCCTCGCTACCAGCCCGGCGCCGTTCGACGGTCTCCGGGCCCGTACACGCCGCCGCCCAAGCTGGGCTTGCTGACGGATCCCGAACCTCCTCCGAAGAAAGAGGCGCCCAAGGCAACGCTCGCCGGCACGCCCCCCGAACAGGCAGCGGCGCGCGGCAGCGCAGACGGCAGAGACTGCGTCACCAGGCAGGCCGCCCTGGCGTGCATGGGATCAAACGACGTGGACGCATGCAGGGTCGTGTACGAGAACGCCTACACGGCGGCTCACGCCCAGGCGAGGGCTGTCATCGAGACGGCGTACCGCACCGGTGTGAGAGACGGCCAAATCCGCCCGCGGATCCCGAGACGACCGCCCCAGACCGGGAATGCCTGTCACGACTGGACCGTTCGCGCGTACAACGCCGGCTTCGTCAACAATCCCCTTCCGTAGGGACTACTGGTAGCCCTTCGCTTGCAGGCCGAAGAGGTGCGCGTAGCGGAGGTTCTTGCGGAGGAGCTCTTCGTGCGAGCCCAGCTCGACGATGCGGCCTTCGTGCAGCACGGCGATCCGGTCCGCGATCCGCACCGTCGAGAAGCGGTGCGAGATCACGATCGCGATGCGCCCGACGGTCAGCGCCTTCAGGCGCAGGAAGAGCTCGTACTCGGCCTCGGCGTCGATGGACGCGGACGGCTCGTCGAGGACCAGCACCTCGGCGTCGCGCATGAACGCGCGCGACACGGCGATCTTTTGCCACTGCCCGCCGGATAGCTCCTGGCCCTTTTCGAACCAGCCGCCGAGCACCGTGTCCCACTTCTTCGGGAGGGAATCGATGAGCGTCGTCGCGCCGCCGCGCTCCGCCGCGTCGGCGATGCGGTCCTTGTTCTCGAGGTGCTCGACGTCGCCGAGCCCGATGTTTTCCTGCACGCTGAACTGGTAGCGCACCGCGTCCTGGAACACCGCGCCGATGCGGCTGCGCAGGTCGTCGACGTCCATGTCGCGGATGTCGATGCCGCCGTAGAGGATCTCTCCCTCGGTCGGTTCGTAGAGGCGGAGCAGAAGCTTCACGAGCGTGCTCTTGCCCGCGCCGTTCTCGCCGACGAGCCCGAGCTTTTCGCCGGGCTGGATCACGAGCGACACCTCGCGCAGCGCCCACGCCTCTTTTCCCGGATACCGGAAGGAGACGTTCCGCATCTCGATCACGTTCGCGGTGCCCTTGGGTGGCGAGAGCGGCGGCGACGTGCGCGACCTCTCACCGCCGGTCTGGATGTCGAGATACGCGAAGAGGTTGCTCATGAAGAGCGAGTCCTCGTACATCGAGCCGACCGACGAGAGGATCGACTGGAACGCTCCCTGGCCCTGGCGGAAGACGTAGACGTAAAGCGTCATGTCGCCGAGCGTGATCTCGCCGGTTGCCGCGCGCGACGCGATCCACGCGTAGCAGCCGTAGAACGCGGCGAGCGAGAGGATGCCGAGACCCAGGCCCCACGCCATTCGGCGCATCGCGAGGCGGCGGTCCTCGTCGAAGAACTTCTGGAAGAGCGTGCGGTAGCGGCCGAGCACGAGGGGCCCGAGACCGAAGAGCTTCACCTCCTTCACGTGTGCGTCGCGCGTGAGGATCCACTCGAGGTAGTTGAGCTTGCGGCCCTCGGGCGCGCGCCACGAGTTGAGGCGGAAGGACTCGCCCGCGAAGCGCGCTTCCGCGACGAACGCGGGGATCGACGCGGCGACGAGCACCAGCACGCTCCACGGCGAGAGCCGGATCACGAGCACCGCGAACGACGCGAGAGTGATCGTGCTCTGCGCGATCGAGAACGCCTCCAATACCAGCGAGAGCGGACGCGATCCCGCTTCGCGCCGGGCGTTCTGCATCTTGTCGTAGACGTCGGAGTCCTCGAAGTGCCGCAGCTCGAGCTGCAGTGCTTTCTGGAGGATCCGCTCGGCGAGCACGTTTCCGAGTCGCGCGCCCGTCGTCTCGCGCAGGTAGCCGAGCACGCGTCCGAGCACCGTCGTCAGCGCCATCAAGCCGAGCTCGATCGCGACGTAGACGAGCACGCGCTGCTTGTCGGCGGGATCCCCGGTGCGCGCCGCGAGCACGACGCCGTCCACGATGAGCTTGCCGACCCACGCGATGCCCGCGGGCAGCACGGCCGCGGTCGTGATCAGCGTGCCGATCGCGATCGTGCCGCCCTTGCTCGCGCCCCACAGGATCCGGAAGGTCGGCGGCACCTGCTTGAAGACGGCGACGGCGTTCTTCAGCCGCTCGCGAACCGGGAGCTTGGGCGCGGTCGGCTTCTCAGCGGCGGAGGAGTGAGGACGGGCCACCGCCGCATGGTAAGCAGCCTCGCGCGTTCTACAAGGTGTGAGGATTGGTCCTCACCCCTGAGCGAGTCGAAGGGCTTGGTGATCTTGGACAGCCCTTCGACTGAGCGATCGCTCGCTCAGGGTGAGGAGAGCCAACCGCGCATCGACTCGTCGGAGAGGACGGGGCCGAGCACGTGGCGCGACGACACCATGCTGCGTGCGCTCGCCGCGGGCTCGCAGCGCACCGTGCGTGGCGAGCGGTTCGACGAGTGGCAGAGCTGCGTCGACGAACCGCGCACGACGAGCAGGCCGACGTGGCTGTCGAAGCCGATGACGAAGAGGCCGCCGTGAGAGATATCGCTGCGTGCGGCGGCGATGATCGACGAGGGCGTCGAGCCTTCGGTATCGGTCACGAGCTCGTCGGGAACGAGCGTCTGCACGATCGCGGCACTGCCTTGTTGTGCGAGCGGAACGCGATCGATCGCGAAGCCCGCATCGCGCAGCACCGTCGCGACGAAGTAGCCGCACGCGATCGCGCCGGAGCCCGGCGTCTCGGAGGTGCCGTGGTAGCTCCATCGCGTGCCGATCCACGCCGGCACGATGTCGCGGGTGAGCGCGTCGAAGACGGCCTCACGGGCGTCGGCGAGGACGGCGGTGCGCGAGTCCTCCGTCTCGGCGGCGGCGAAGCGAGCGGCCAACGCGACGCGTCGTTCCAAAAGCCGCGCCAGCGAGGGATCGTAGCTGCGGATCATTGCCGGGCGGGGCGTGGCGACTGGGACGACAGGGCGAGGGGGCGCGCCATACGATCCGGGACCGGCTTCCAGCCACGCGCCGAGCAGGACAAGAGAAAACGCCATGAACCCGAGAGGCCGCTCGCTGCCGTCCGGTTCCACGAAAATAAACCAGGCCGCACAACGGGATACCTAGGGGCTCCACCGGTTTTGAAAAGGCGAGCAGCGTTCGGGCTTGGTGCTAGCGTACTGGAGCGGAGCGCCGCGAACTGCCAACGGAGTGACCATGGGATCGAAGCTGTACGTCGGGAATCTGTCTTTCGACACAACCGAGGAATCACTGCGGGCGGCCTTCGAGGCCGACGGCAGGAACGTCAGCGAAGTGGCGATCATCAGCGATCGCATGACCGGTCGCCCGCGCGGTTTCGCGTTTGTGACCATGGGCTCGTCCGAAGACGCAACCAAGGCGGTCGAGGCACTCGATGGCCGTGAGCTCGACGGCCGCACGCTCCGCGTCTCGGAAGCGCGCGAG
>Ga0163152_10008056_pt1 | contig 11359 bp, 10 predicted proteins | sample OliLakLV19MP8IB2_FD_148635 | JGI IMG/M metagenome (GOLD analysis project Ga0163152, IMG submission 148635) | Freshwater microbial mat bacterial communities from Lake Vanda, McMurdo Dry Valleys, Antarctica - Oligotrophic Lake LV.19.MP8.IB-2 | ecosystem: Environmental > Aquatic > Freshwater >...
GATCCGTGCCGGCTGCGGCGGCGATGACCGCGCCGGCGCCGGCGCCGTCGGCGCTGCGCAGGACGGCGCCCACATTGCCGGGCTTCTCCACGTCCTCGATCACGGCGATGAGCGGATCGGGGCCGAGCGTCAGGTCGTCCAAGGCGCGCGCGGCCAGGCGGATGACGGCCACGAGGCCCTCGTTTCGGTCGCCGAAGGCGAGGCGCGCCAGGGCCGCATCGCTGACCGGGACGACGTCCGCGCCCGATGTCGCGAGGCCGTCGAGGGCCGCCCGCGCGTCGGGGCCGGCCAGTCGGGACTCGACGATGAACGCTTCGACGACCTCGATGCTGGCGTCCAGCGCCCGACGCAGCTCGCGGGCGCCATCGACGAGGGTGAGGCCCGTGGCGATGCGGGCACCGCGGTCGCGCAGCGCGGCCGCGGCCTTGATGCGTGGATTGCCCGGGCTGGCGATCCGGGGCTGACCCAGCGCGTCGGTCATCGGCGACCATCCCAGGTCGCGGCCGCACCCAGGGCCAGCATCGCCCCGCTGGCGGCCTCGACCTCGACGTCGGAGCCGTCGACCACGCCGGGGCGACCCTGACCGAGGCGATCGTCGAGGACGTCCAGCAGCTCCGTGAGGCCGATGCCCTCGGTGTGCGTCGTGAGCAGCACGAAGCCGTCGTCGGCGAGCAGGGTCGAGCAGATGTCGAGCAGCGTCGGCAGGTCACGTTCCAGCGACCACGTCGCGGAGGCGCCGCGCGCGCCGTGGCCGTACGTCGGCGGGTCGAGCACGATGCCCGTGTAGCGCCGGCCTCGGCGCCGTTCGCGCTCGGCGAAGATCGTGGCGTCATCGACGATCCAGCGGATCGGGCTGTCGGCGAGGCCGTTGCGCTGGGCGTTGCGGCGCGCCCAGGTGACGGTCGGCTTCGCGGCGTCGACGTGCGTGACGGATGCGCCGGCCGCGGCCATGGCCAGCGTCGTCAGTCCGGTCGCCGCGAAGAGATGCAGGACCTCGACCGTGTCACCCGCGTCGATCCGCTCGCGGATCTGGGACGTGAGCCAGGCCAGGTGGCTGGCATGCTCCGGGTAGACGCCCAGCTGGCCGGCCGCCGTCGGCCGCAACTCGAGGTCGAGGTCGGCGATGCCGATCGTCCAGCCGGCTTCGGCCTCCGCGAGGGCCGGGCCCGTCCAACCACTCCGCCGGTCGAAGCGCAGGTCCGCGGCGGCCCACCGGTCAGGCGAGCGTCGCGCCGCCAGCGCGCCCGGCGCCGGCCGGTCCACGAGGTACGGCCCGAAGCGCTCGAGGCGCGCGCCGTCGCCGGCATCGATCAGGTCGTAGTCGTCGTCCATCCGCGCCATGATGGCCGGTCGGCCTCGTTGTCGCCTGGCGGCACCCTCTGATAGGATGCGCGGGCCGCTGGCGACTCGATCGCTTGAGGCTTGGTGACTGTCACGGGACGTGGAACACCCCGCGAGCCAACGGTCATCGGGTCACGATCGATCGAGGGACCGGCGACTCGGGCGGCTAGCTCAGCTGGTTAGAGCACTTGCTTGACATGCAAGAGGTCACTGGTTCGAGTCCAGTGTCGCCCACCAACCCCCTCATTCACGAGGGGGTTCAGGCGATACCGGTCTGACCTGACGAATGGGTCATGGACCCACGCCGCAGTTCAGTAGATACCTTGACCTGAATACACGCGTGTCAGGGTGAACTGCAATGGCGACCAACAGCCCCGATCCAGCCATCGAGACGCCGGGCGATCTCGGCGACGAACTCGTTTCGTTCGTCCGGTACCTGAAGGCCGAGAACGTCAGCCCAGCGACCGTGCAAGCCTACGGCGGTGCAGTGGTGACCTTCGGTCGCTGGTGCCTGGCCGAGCGTAGGCCGACGGACCTGCCACGGATCACGAAGGCGCAGGTCGAGGACTGGATCGGCTCGATCCTCGAGAGCGGCCGCAAGCCGACTACGGCGCATCAGCGCTTCCGGGGCCTCCAGCGCTTCTTCAACTGGTATGCCGAGGTCGACGCGGCCTTCGCGTCTCCGATGATGGGGATGCGCGCGCCGCGGCTTCCGCCACTCAGCCCACGCATCTTCGGGCTCGACGAGATCAGCGAGATCATCGCCGCGTGCGAAGGCAACGACTTCGAGAGCATCCGCGACGAAGCGATCGTCCGGATGCTGTTCAACACCGGCAGCCGGCGGGCCGAGATCGCCAACCTCCGCTACCACCCGACCGAGATGGAAGACCGTGACATCGATCTTCGGGCCGGGCGGGTCCGGACCCTGGAGAAGGGACGGAAGCAGAACCTGATCGGCTTGGACAACCGGACGCTGGTGGCCCTGGAGGCCTACCTTCGGGCACGGAAGAAGCATCCGAATCGTGACCTGCCGTGGATGTGGCTCGGCAAGCGCGGTCGGCTGACCGACTCAGGCGTGGCGCAGATGCTCGAGACGCGTGGCAAGCGTATCGGGATCGCGAGGCTGCACGCTCATGACTTCCGGCACACAGCGACTCACCACGAGATGTCCGCTGGGCTATCGGACAGCGACGTGATGGCGAAGCGCGGCTGGTCCTCGCCAGGGATGTTGCGCCGCTATGCCGCCCCGTTGGCCCAGCAGCGCTCCATCGCGGCATCGCAGCGCTTGGCGCTGGGCGACAAGGTCTAGGTCACCGCCACGGGGCCGGGTCGACGCGCTTCCGCCTCTTAGCCCAGCGGGCCATCGCGAGGCGGGTCATGCGGACCCGCATCGCGGATGCGGCCCGGCGCTCCCGCTCGGCAGGGGATAGGTCGCCCGTTGGATCGACCTCGGCGACGATGCCCGCCAGCCAGGCTGCCCGAGCCGGACCGATGTTAACCAACGCGTGTGGGTCGTCATGAAGACCGATGAAAAAGTCGACTGGCAATCCCTGGGCGGGATCGGTGCGACCGAAGACGCCGCCCTCCGGCTCGTGGCCGAACTCCACAAGGGCCAGCATGCGCCGGCCATGGAGCACTTCGAGGACGGGTCCTCGATCTGCAACGGTCGGCTTGCGAGCGGCGAGCGGCAAGCGGTGCGGCGTCGGAATCAGCCCGGCCGAGGTCGAGGCCTGAGACCCGCGCAGATGACCGCCAGGTAAGCGCCGTCTGCGAGGATGGCGCTGGCCCCGCTCCGCGGGCGGGTGCGGAGTCGGCGCTGCACGGCTGTGACCGGCCGGCGCTTACCGCGAGCCGCCGCGACGGGGCCAGCCGGCCCGGTCAGGGCGTTCAGTGGCCGCTCTTGTTGGCTTCCTCGTCTTCGAGGCGCTTTGCGATCAGCGTTTCGGTCATGGTTCTGATCCTCTGGCTAGGGATGCGTCGTAGCCAGCGTTCGACCTCTGAACGGCGAAAGGACGCCGGCCACTCGGCTTCTGGCAGGCGTGCGTCCGCCCGGCCGGCCACAACCGATAGATAGGCCCAATCGAACAAGGCCTTCTCAAGCGTTGCGAGCGGCACCCCCCGCTTGTCGGTGAAGCCGCCGAACAGGTCGGTCGGCATCCGGTGAAGTCGATACGCCCCGCGACTCGTCTCGATCCTCCGGGGCTCCGCCGAGGCGATGATGTGCACTTCCGCGGGAACCTGATCGATCACGCCGTGTGAGTACAGCGCGGAGACGTGGGACACGTATGCGGGGTACGGCGCGGTGATCTCCGGGGCCAGGCTCTCCGGTGTCGCGTTCAGATCGAACAGCCACACGCCCTGCCTCAGATGCTCGATCAGGCCAGCCGAAGCGAGACTCGCGAGCATCCGGCTAGCGCCCGATGGCGTCACTTGCCACGCCGCGGCTGCCTCTGCCGTTGTCACAGTTCGGGTGCCGAGGCGCTGCAACTCGGCGAACTGACGCGCGCTCACTTCGCGCGCTCCAGCATCGCGTCGAGGCATCCCGACACGTCCAGCGCCATCCGCTCCCACTCGTCCTCTCCTCGGTACATCGCGACGAATGCGGGATCGAGGTAGGCGACGACGAGTTCGCGGTACTCCGCGTAGGTGATCTCGAACACCCGTCTGCGGGCTAGGTCGAGTTCGTGGCGCGAGGGCTGTGCGTCTTCCGACTCTTGCGGGTAGCGCGTGAGTAGGAAGTCGAGATCGAAGATGTCGCGGGCCTGAGTTGCGCTTCGGTAGGCCAGAGCCGCAATCTTCTGCTCGATGGCCGCCGTAGGGAGGTAGTGGTTGGCGGATGCTCGCCGCATTCCTGCCTCGGCCGCCAGAGATGCCGCCACGGCATCGACTCGGAAGAGAGGCCGATCCTCACGACGCATTGAGAACTCGACCTTCGAGTTGAACCTGACGCCTGGCCCGGTAATCTCGAACTTCCAGCGGCCGGTCGTGCTCGTCGTCTTGGAAGGATTGATCGACACGATCTTGAGCCCGTGGACAGCCAACAGCGCTTTGAGAGCGGGCGCGCGGAGCACCGCGTCCATCCGTGTTTGCAGGCTCCAGGTCACACGCCCGACGAAGTTGAAGTCGATGTCCTCAGACCGGCGTTGGCTTCCCAGGAAGAGGCGCAGGTTGGCCCCACCCTTGACTGCGTAGTTGGTCGGAGGGATGTGCTGCGGCATCACTTGGAGGAGAGCCAGGTGGAACCGCTCGATCGCTTCGGGCTTGCTCAATGTTGCCATGAGCGAAGAGTCGGTCAGCTTGCGCTCTGTGTCAATACATCCGACTCTTAGGGGCCCGACCGTCCGGCTCCGTGATCAGAGAGAAACACCGGCAACGCGGTGCGCGCGACCCTAGGATCCTCGAGCAGGCCGCTTACCACGCACCTGCCATCGATCGCGTGCGGGAAGTCGCTGGACTAGACCCGTGGAGTGTCCGACTCTCCGGAGGGACGGTCCGCGGATGGTCACCGCCATGCGACCCGGGCGTTCCGGAGCCGCTCGAGTGAGACGGCAGACCGCGTTGAGCGAGTGGTTGGCGATGGGCCTTCGTCGTTCCGCGATGAGTCACTAGCGGACGCCGAGCCGATACCGATGCGCGCAGGATGCTCGCGGCCCACGCTGCGAGACGGCTGACGCTGCTCGCGGCCCACGCCGAGTGAGTAGTCTCTGCTAGTGATCCCAGTCGATGAGCCTGCCCTGCGCGAGGCGGCAGACAGCGGTCGGTTGCGCGAGACCGAGCGTCTCGACCTCAAGCGCGAGCTACCTGGCGGCGATCGCGGCAGCGAGGCGATCGCAGTGGATCTCGCGTCCCTCGCCCTCACCGGCGGCACCGTCCTGGTCGGCGTCACCGAGGGACCGCCCGTCGCACTGACGCCCATCGGATTGCGAGGGCAGCGCGAGCGGGTCGCGCAGATCGCGCGATCCTCGATCGACCCGCCCCTGCCAATCGTCGTCCGCGAAATCGTCTCGGACGCCGACCCAGCAACAGGCTATCTGGTCATCGAGGTGCCGCCCTCTCCCGAGGCACCTCATGCGGTCGCGGGCAGGTTCCGCGGACGGTCCGGGACGACCAACACCATCCTCACCGCGGCCGAGGTCCGCCGGCTCCACGAGAGAGCGCCGGAGAATGAGGCCCGGCCGATCCTCGATCTGCTCCGCGTGTTCGTCGGTCTGGACCCCACGCAGGAGGAACAGCGGGAGCAGGCGCACCTCTTCGTTCTCGCCCGACCTCTCCGGGCGAACGACGAGATGCTCCAAGTCGCTGTCGGAGCCCGATGGGAGGCATGGACGCGGGAGCACGTCATCAACGCCCCTCGCCTCAGCCATGGTTTCAGTCCGGATTTCCGGGAGGCACACAGGCTCCACCGGACGCCCACCGGCTGGATCGCGACCTACTACGAGGGCGTTCATCGTCCGCCTGAGCCGCTACGCGAGAACTACGGCATCGAGGTCGAGTTCATGGAGGACGGGACGATCAAGGTCTTTTGCTCACGGGCGTCGGACTTCTGGCAGGGCGCTCGAGTCGCCTTCGAGGTAATCATCGGCGGCCTGGTCCTGCGAGTGGCTCACCTCGCCGCCGTCGTAAGCGCCGACACGGGCTTCACCGGCGACTGGGAGATCGGCGTTGCCGTTACGAACCTGCGCGGCTGTGTCTCGCACTTTCGACTCACCAACTGGATGGTCGACGCCGCAGATCTAGCACCGTATCCAGACGACTTCTACGAACGTACGTGGCGAGGCTCCGCGGCCGACCTTGGCGATCCTACGCCGATCGTCGTGCGCCTGGTCGGACCCCTGAACCGCGTTCTCAATGACGACCGATGCCCGATGCCGACGCTCGTTTGAGGTCTCGTGACGCCGGCCGTGCCCCAACCGTTTGAGACGTGGCGGGGAAGCGCGAGGTTGTTGCGACGATGGTTCTCGTCCGTTGCCCGGGCTGTTACCAGTGGAGCCGCGCCGATTCTATTCGATGCCCGGCAAGCGGAATGGGAGATGGCGGGCCATTCGACCCAGTCTAAGCGTGCTCACCCCATAAGGCGGGTCCGCTAACCCGACGGCGCAGCCCATCGGGCGATCAGCGCTACCAAGGTCGGGCAGCGGATGGTCGTGAGCGGCGTCGACACGCTGCGACTTTGCCGAACTCAACCGCAGGTTGAGCGGCCCTTCAGTCGTCTCTCTGCTCGGAAAGCGCGGTTCAGGACTTGCCGTACAGGCGATACTTCGGCCCTCGTCGCAGACGATTGTGAGCACTGCTAAGCACGACCCACGCCGCATCTTGCGTTATGCTTGACATGCAAGAGGTCACTGGTTCGAGTCCAGTGTCGCCCACCACACCGACCCATCCTGACCGCCGCGAGGCGGTCGTTTCGATTCCCAGGCGCTCGCGGTCCCCGCAGGCCGCGATCAGTCGCAGTCCGGCGCCGACTCCCGGGCCGGCCGATAGACGACATCGAACCCGTTGGCGCTCGCCGTCACCGTCGGATCGGGTCCGGGCGCCATGACGATGTCCAGGAGGATCGACTCGTCGGGGGCCACGACCTGCCGCCACGTCGCGGGCAGCCAGTCCGGTGCCCCGGTCGACGCCACCGTCCGCCAGGTCACGTCGTTGAGCGTGCCCAGCCACTCCACGCCGCAGTGGACGGACATCAGGTACAGGTTGGAGATGTCGGTCTCGATCGTGTCGCCTGACGTGATGAACTGGGGTTCGGGCTGCATGAGGGTAGGATCCGCGTGGACCTGACCCGGTTCGGCGATGGAGCCAGGGACCCGAAGGTCGGCCTCCACGAGGGTGCGCTCCTCGGGCGCGCCAGCGGGCGGGTCCTCGGCACGGAGCTGGATCGCGAAGGTCGGGGCCGGAAGGCGCGACCGCTCGACGGCCACCAGATACGCCCGCGGGTTCGCGTCGGCCGTGCAGAACTGGGGAGGGTCGACATGGACGATCTCGGCGTGGACGATCCGGCGGCCGTCGTCGTGGACGACGTCGTCCAGGCGCAGGTCCGGGCAGCTGCTGCCGAATACCGCGCCGAACCAGATGACGACCTCGGTCTGGAAGTCGACGACCGGCGCATCCGCCGTCAACCCAGCCTCCGCCCACAGGTCGACGAGCGACGCGTCATCCCAGGCGATACCGGTCCGATACGGCTGCCCGGTCGGCTCCGTGGCCAGCAGGCGCCAGCCGTCGCCGGCCGGCTGCTGCGGGCCAGTCGGCGGGGCGTCAGCCGGATCCATGCCTTCGATGCACACCGGTTGCCCGGCGAATGCGGCTGCCACCGCCGACACGCGCTCCGGCGTGAGGACGCCCACGCCGATCGACACGACACCACGGTTGATGAGCGTCCCCGAGCCATCGACCATGCCCGCCGGTAGCACCTCGAAGACCCGGCGCTGGATGGCCTCCAGCTCGGCGGGAGTCCATTCGACATGCACGGCCACCACACCGACCCCCGGGAACTCGCGCTCCAGGTCCGCTTGTCGCGCGGCTGCGTCGCGGTCGAAGGCCACGGTGAGCCAGCCGTTGTGCTCGCGGTCGATCCAGATGTCCGCGTATCCCGGCTGCCGTGCAGCCCAATCCCGGACGGCCTCGACGGGCATCTCGTTGCCGACGTAGATCGGCGCATCACGATAGGCCTCGGGCGGCGCTGCGATCGGCGGCACGTCCTCGCAAAGGGGGACACCGGCCGCGTCGGGCGACGGCGCACCGAAGGGATCAGACGGCACGGCTGGCGATTCGGCACACGCTGCCAGCAGGGCCGTGCACGCGAGCAGCGCGATCGTGATGGGTCGTGGCATGGACATGGCTGACCTCCGCAGGAGGGAGACGCCGACGCTGAGCGGATCGTACCGCGGACCTGTCCGGGCTGGCGCCAGGTGGTGCTCCGTGGCGCCCTGGGCTACCATCCACCGGAACGCGAGGAACGGGACACGCCCGTCGCGCGGCGACCTCCAGAGAACCGGGTCAAGGCTGCAAACCCGGTGTCGTCCGTCGATGAGTACCACCCGTGAGCGGCCGGTGAACCGGCCCGGGATCCGCCCGTTAGCGCGGCCACGAGTGCGCTGGCGCGAGATACGTCGGCGAATGCGGGTGGGACCGCGGGAGGATCGACCTCTCGTCCTGCGATGGACGAGAGGTCTTGTGATTCGAGAGGACGACCGAGATGGCTGACGACGACGCGATCGAGCTCGACGAGGTCCTGCCCGAGGTTCCCGAGCGGGGGAGTGCGACCGAGCTCATGGACCATGGGGCCGCAGGCGACGCGCTGGGGCCGATGCGCCACAGCGCGGCGCACGTCCTGGCCGAGGCCGTCCTCGATCTGTTCCCGGGCACCAAGCTGGGCATCGGCCCGGTCATCGCCGACGGCTTCTACTACGACTTCCTGCTCCCGCGCCCGCTGAATCCCGACGACCTGCCGGCCATCGAGGCGCGCATGCGCGCGTCGATCGCGGCCGACCACCCGTTCGAGCTGTCGGAGGAGGCGCCCGACGCTGCCCGCGCCGCCCTTGTGGAGCGCGATCAGCCGTTCAAGGTCGAGATCGTCGACGACCTGGCCGCGGCGAGCGAGCGCGACGGCACGACCATGCCGCCCACGACCTTCTACCGCCAGGGCCCGTTCATCGACCTGTGCCGCGGTCCGCACGTGGCCAGTACCGGCCAGATCGGCCCGTTCAAGCTGCTGGGCACGGCCGGTGCGTACTGGCGCGGCGACGAGACCCGGCCGATGCTCCAGCGCGTCTACGGCACGGCCTGGGCCACCCAGGATGAGCTGGATGCCTACCTGTGGCGCCGTGCCGAGGCCAAGAAGCGCGACCACCGGCGGCTGGGCGTGGAGCTCGACCTGTTCTCGTTCCACGACGTCTCACCGGGATCCGCGTTCTGGCACCCCAAGGGCCAGCGCATCTGGCGCACCCTGGAGACGGCCATGCGCGAGCTCCAGGATCGTCGCGGCTACGAGGAGGTGAGCACGCCGATCCTCGTCAGCGAGCGCCTGTGGCGCCAGTCCGGCCACTGGGACCACTACGCCGAGAACATGTTCATCGTCGAGTCCGAGAAGCAGCTGTTCAGCCTCAAGCCGATGAACTGCCCGGAATCCACGTTCATCTACAAGAGCCACCTGCGCTCGTACCGGGACTTGCCCCTGCGCTTCAGCGAGTTCGGCCGGCTACACCGCAACGAACGGTCCGGATCCCTGAGTGGCCTGACGCGCGTCCGCCAGTTCATCCAGGACGATGCGCACGTCTACGTGCGCCCCGATCAGCTCAGTGACGAGCTGGAGGCGCTCCTCGGTGAAGTCCGTGAGGCCTACGGCTGGTTCGGACTGACGCCGCGATTCGCGTTCGCGACCCGGCCGGACAAGGCCATCGGCGACCCGGCCCTTTGGGACCGGGCGGAAGCGATCATCAAGGACACCCTGGACCGCACCGGCTCGCCGTACGTGACCAAGCCCAAGGACGGCACGTTCTACGCGCCCAAGATCGACATCTACATCGATGATGCCCTCGGCCGCGAGTGGCAGATGGCGACCATCCAGGTCGACCTCGTGATGCTGCCCGAGCGGTTCGACCTGACGTACATCGACGAGGAGGGCCAGGCGCAGCGGCCGATGGCCATCCACCGCGCCATCTATGGCTCGCTGGAGCGCTTCATCGGCATCCTCGTCGAGCACTTCGCGGGCGCATTCCCGCTCTGGATCGCGCCGGTCCAGGCCGTGATCATCCCGATCGCCGATCGGCATCTGGACGCTGCCGCGGAGCTCGCCGGCGTGCTGCGTGCGCGCGGCCTGCGCGTCGAGGTCGACGGGTCGTCCAACCGGATGCAGTACAAGATCCGTGCTGCCCAGGGTCAGAAGGTGCCGTACATGCTTGTCCTGGGCGACCGCGAGATCGAGGCGCGGACCGCGTCGCCGCGGACCCGCAGCGGTGAGCAGCAGGAGCCCCAGGCCTGGGAGGCATTCGCCGATCGCCTGGCCGAGGAGAGCCGCGCTCGCGGGGTGGGCTGAGCGGCGATTGTGCTATCCTGCCCGCTCGGCCGAGCGTGGCTGTATGTCCGCGCGCCGGTCGGTCCGAATGTCAGTAGTCCAAGGGGTGAATCATCAGCCGAGACCTGCGAGTGAACCAGATGATCCGGATCCCCCAGGTCCGGGTGGTCGATGAAGAGGGTGCACAGTTGGGCGTCATGCCCACCCCGCGTGCCCTCGAGATGGCGCAGGAGCGAGGCTACGACCTCGTGGAGGTCGCGCCGCTGGCTGCCCCCCCAGTCGTCAAGTTCCTCGACTTCGGGCAGTACAAGTACGAGCTGACGAAGCGAGAGAAGGAAGCCAAGCGCAAGCAGCGTTCGGTCACCTTCAAGGAAGTCCGTCTGACCCCGAAGATCGGGGTGGGCGACTTCGATACCAAGGTCAATCGCGCGGTCGAGTTCCTGGAGGACGGCGACCGCATCAAGGTCACCGTCCGGTTCCGGGGTCGTGAGCTCACGCACCCGGAGATCGGCCGAGGCCTGATCGCCAGGTTCATCGAACGAGTCAAGGATCACGGGGTCGCGGAACGGACGCCATTGCTGGAAGGCAAGTCGATGCACATCACGATGGCATCGCTGCACAAGCCCAAGAGCCACGACGCACCGGACCGCAAGCATGCGCTGGACGAAGTCCCGGCTGATGCCGTGGCCGATCCGCCAGATGCACCCGAAGAGAAGACCGTCATCGCCGTCGAGCCGGCTGCCGCTGTCGCGGTGGAAGCCGGACCGGCGCCGCAAGGAGAGTGAGGCCACCGTGCCCAAGATCAAGAGCCACAAGGCGGCCCAGAAGCGCATCGGCGTGACCGGGTCCGGCAAGTTCGTCCGGGTCAACGCCTGGAGCGGTCACCACCTCGAGATCAAGTCGTCCCGCCGGACCCGGCGCTACGCCGGCAAGTCCATCCTCGGGCCCGAGCACGCCCGGCAGATCCGGCGCCTGCTGCCGTACCTCTAGGAGCCCACCGACCATGGC
>Ga0163152_10008057_pt1 | contig 11358 bp, 20 predicted proteins | sample OliLakLV19MP8IB2_FD_148635 | JGI IMG/M metagenome (GOLD analysis project Ga0163152, IMG submission 148635) | Freshwater microbial mat bacterial communities from Lake Vanda, McMurdo Dry Valleys, Antarctica - Oligotrophic Lake LV.19.MP8.IB-2 | ecosystem: Environmental > Aquatic > Freshwater >...
TGCATGCGCAGCACGCGCCGTTTCGAGCGCGTCGCGCGCGTGCTGCGCATGCACGCCCAGCACGGCGAGGCCGTCGCGCGCGCCGAAGCGGGCGACATCGTGGCCCTGACGGGCCTGAAGGCGACGGCGACGGGCGACACGCTGTGCGCGAAAGACGCGGCAATCGTGCTGGAAAGGCTCGAATTGCCCGAGCCGGTGCTGTCGCTCGTGATCGAGCCGGCCTCGTCCGGCGACCGTGACAAGTTGCGCGCGGCTCTGCAGCGGCTCGAGCACGAGGACCCGACGTTCCACCTGCGCGAGGACCAGGAGACGGGCCAGTGGCTCGTGTCCGGCATGGGCGAGCTGCACCTGGAGGTCGCCGGTCACCGGCTGGCCAGCGAGTTCAAGGTCGCGACGCGCACGGGGGCGCCGCGCGTGGCCTACCGCGAGGCGCTCCTCGAGGGCGCGCGCGGCTCGGCGCGCATCGAGCGGCAGATCGGCGGCAAGGACGTGTTCGGCGCGGTCGAGCTCGCCGTCGAGGTCGAGGAAGGCGCCGAGAAGACGCGCATCGAGTGGGACGCGGGCTGCCCCATCCCGGAGACGTTCCGGCGCGCGATCGCCGAGTCGCTCGCGCTCGAGGCGCAGGCCGGTCCGCGCTTCGGCTACCCGCTCGTCCACCTGCGGATCCGCGTCGACGGCGGCGCGACCGACCCGCGGCGGGACGCCGAGATCGGCTTCGTCCAGGCCGCTTCCGTGGCGTTGCGCGAGGCGCTGTCGGCAGCGCGCATCGGCCTGTTCGAGCCCCTGATGGCGTTCGAGATCCAGTCACCGATGGAGTTCTCGAGCGGGATCATCGCCGACCTGAACGGGCGCAAGGCCGAGGTGGGGGAGGTGCGCTCGGACGGGCCCTTCCGCACGATCCTGGGGACCGTGCCGCTCTCGCGCATGTTCGGCTACTCGACCGCCGTGCGGTCCTTGTCCCAGGGGCGGGCCAGCTTCTCGATGACCCCGGCCGGGCTGCGGCACGTGCCCGAGGACGAGCTGGCTGCCCGGGGCCTCGTCTGGACCTGAAGGCCGGCAGTCGAGGGTGTCGGAGTTGTCCCTGGCACCGTATCGCGAGGACGAGTTGGCTGCCCGGGGCCTCGTCTGGACCTGATGGCCGGCAGTCGAGGGTGTCGGACTTGTCCCTGGCACCGTACCGACATGCTGGCGATCCGTGTGCCGATCGTTGACGGGGGGTAGGGCGACGGTTAGCATCCTCGGCCCTTTGCGCCACGGCCACGGTCCCCCGTGGTCCGGCGCGACGTTTTCGAAGGAGTTCCCCCCTGCGCCGCCCCCACGGGTCGGCTGCGGTTCGCACGACCATGAAGGACAAGATCCAGATCCGGATGGAGGCCTACGACCACGAAGCCCTCGACCAGTCGGGGCTCGAGATCGTCGAGACCGCCAAGCGGACCGGCGCCCGCGTCGCGGGGCCGATCCCGCTCCCGACCCGGATCGAGCGCTACACGGTCCTGCGCTCGCCCTTCATCGACAAGAAGTCGCGCGAGCAGTTCGAGATCCGGACCCACAAGCGACTCATCTACATCTCGGAGCCGACCAGCCAGACGGTGGACGCTCTGAGCAGCCTGAACATGCCCGCGGGCGTGGACATCCGCATCAAGGCCTGACGGCCTCGAGCGCGGTCCGGCCCCCCGGACCGTGTGGGATCCGGGTCGCGCGAGCGGCTCGGCCACGATCGCGAGTCACCTCTTTTCCATCTCTTCAGTGCGGGAGCGCGACGGCGCGGGGTTCACCCGCGCGCTGTGCTCCCGGCGTGGTTCCGATGCGCCCGCGGCGGTTTCCGTCGCGCGTCGCCCGGCTCCTCGCCCCGAGTGGCCAGGCGTCAAGGTCGTCCGCGTGGACGGCCCCTGGTCGAACCGGGATGCACGGATCCCCTGCACGAAACAGGGAGTTCAAGGGCTCATGACGCTGATCCTAGGACGCAAGCGCGGGATGACTCAGCTGTTCGCTGAGGACGGCTCGGTCACGGGTGTGACCGTGGTCGAAGTCGGTCCGTGCGTGATCACCCAGGTCAAGACGGTCGAGCGCGAGGGCTACGACGCCATCCAGATCGGATGGGAGGACGTGTCCGACAAGCGCGTCCGCAAGCCCCAGATCGGCCACTTCAAGAAGGCTGGCGTTGCGACCAAGCGCTTCCTGCGCGAGGACCGCTTGACGGCCCCCGCCGAGAAGAAGGTCGGGGACACGCTCGAGTGCACGACGTTCCGTGTCGGCGACATCGTCGACGTGGTCGGCACCACGAAAGGCCGCGGCTTCGCCGGCACGATCAAGCGCCACGGGTTCTCGCGCGGGCCCGAGACGCACGGTTGCATGAACGTGCGCCAGCCGGGCTCCTTGGCCAGCAAGCGCATCGGCAAGGTCATCAAGGGCAAGCGCCTCGGCGGCCACATGGGCGACGCGCGGCACACCTCGAAGAACCTGATCGTCGAGAAGGTCGACGCCGAGCGCAACCTGCTCTACCTGCGCGGATCGGTCGCCGGTCCGGCGAACGCGTTCGTCGAGGTCCAGACGGCCCGCAGCGGCTACCGCCAGAAGAAGCAGGCCTGATCATGAACGTCCAGAGCTACAAGGCCGGCAAGCTGGGCAACTCGGAGTTCGACGAGAGCCCGTTCGGCGACAAGGTCCTCTACCGGACGCTCAAGGACGCGGTGGTCATGTACCACGCGAACCTGCGCCAGGGGACCGCCAAGACCAAGGACCGCCACGAGGTCCACGGCTCGGGCGCGAAGCCCTGGAAGCAGAAGCACACCGGCCGCGCGCGCGCGGGCGACAAGAAGTCGCCGCTGTGGCGCAAGGGCGGCGTGGTCTTCGGGCCGCACCCGCGCGACTTCTCCTACCACATGCCGCGCACGGCCAAGCGCGTCGCGCTGCGCACGGCGCTCCTGGGCAAGCTGCGCGACGGCGAGCTCGTGCTGGCCACGCTGCCCGCGCTCGACGCGCCCTCTTCGAAGACCGCGCGCAAGATGCTGGCCGACCTGGGCGCGCCGACGCGCGCGCTGCTCATCCTGGGCGAGGCCAACACGAACGTGTGGAAGTCGTTCCGCAACTTCCCCGGCGTCAAGGTCTGCGTCGCGTCCGACCTGAACGCGCGCGACGTCGTCAACGGCGGCAAGGTCATCGCCGAGTCCTCGGCCATGGATGCGCTGGTGGAGCGCGTCGGCAAGAAGGCCGACACCAAGAAGGCCGACACCAAGAAGGCCGACACCAAGAAGGCCGACACCAAGAAGGCCGACACCAAGAAGACCGATACCGCGCGGGCCGGCAAGAAGACGAAGGCAGGTGCCGAGTGACGAACGTCGAGCTCTTCTACCAGATCATCAAGGCGCCGGTCGTGACCGAGAAGGCCACCGACGACCAGTTGAAGCGCAACTCCTACACGTTCCGCGTGCCCGTCTCGGCCAACAAGGTCGAGATCCGCGAGGCCGTGCAGAAGCTGTTCAAGGTCAAGGTCTCGAACGTGAACACGCTGCGCGTGACGCCGAAGATGCGCCGCCGCGGCTGGGTCGCGGGACAGACGCCGGATTGGAAGAAGGCCATGGTGACGCTCCACGAGGGCGACACGATCGAGATCCTCTGAGGAAACCATGGGCATCAAGATCTACCGACCGACATCCGCAGGGCGCCGCCACGGCACCGTCCTGGACTACGCCGAGATCACGCGCGTGGGTCCGGAGGAGAGCCTACTGCGCCCGCTGCGCAAGACCGGCGGCCGCAACAACCACGGTCACCAGACGCGCCGTCACCGCGGCGGCGGCAACAAGCGCATGTACCGCGTCATCGACTTCCGTCGTGACAAGGATGGCGTCCCGGCTAGAGTGTTCTCGATCGAGTACGACCCCAACCGCACGGCCAACCTGGCGCTCTTGCACTACGCCGACGGCGAGAAGCGCTACATCATCGCGCCGCTGGGCCTGCAGGTCGGCACCGTGCTGCGCTCGGGCCCGGGCTCGGACCCCACGCCGGGCAACTCGATGAAGCTCTCCGAGATCCCGGTCGGGATGGAGATCCACAACATCGAGCTGCACATGGGCAAGGGCGCGCAGATGTGCCGCTCGGCCGGCTCGGTCGCGCAGCTCACGGCGCGCGAGGGCTCGTACGCGATCGTCACGCTCAGCTCGGGCGAGCTGCGCAAGATCCACGTCGAGTGCCGCGCGACGATCGGCCGCATCGGCAACACGGACCACCAGAACGTCAAGCTGGGCAAGGCCGGTCGCAAGCGCCACATGGGCCACCGCCCGGTCGTGCGCGGCACGGCCATGAACCCGGTCGACCACCCCATGGGCGGCGGCGAAGGCCGCACGGCCGGCGGTCGTCACCCCTGCTCGCCCTCGGGCGTGCTGGCCAAGGGCGGCAAGACGCGCCGTCCGAGCCACCCGACGGACAAGTTCATCCTGCGACGCCGCAAGCCGGGTCCGCACCACGCTTGATCCGCACCGCGCCTGATTCGAACCGCGCATAACCCGGACCCACCAGCACCACACAGAACCATGGGACGCAGCCTCAAGAAGGGCCCCTTCATCGACGACCACCTGGCCAAGAAGGTGGAAGTGCAGAAGAAGAGCGGCAAGCGCGATCCGATCACGACGTGGTCGCGGCGCAGCACGATCCCGCCCGATTTCATCGGGCACATCTTCCTCGTGCACAACGGCCGGAACCACCTGCGCGTGCAGGTGACCGAGGACATGGTCGGCCACAAGCTGGGCGAGTTCTCGCCCACGCGCGTGTTCCGCGGCCACACGAACAAGAAGGAAGAGACGAAGTCGGGGGTCATGCCGACATGAGCACGACCCGCGAGTTCACCGCCAAGCACCGCTTCGCGCGCATCACGTCGCGCAAGGCCGGCTTGATCGCGAACCTGATCCGGGGCCGCAGCGTCAACGACGCGATCGAGACCCTGCAGTTCACGCCCAACCGCGGCGCCTCCTTCTACATGAAGGTGCTCAAGTCGGCGGTCGCGAACGCCAGCCAGGACGAGGACGTCAACGTCAACCGTCTCTACATCTCCGACGCGCGCGCCGACGTCGGCCCGCTGCTCAACGACCGGATGCGCTTCCGCCCGGGCCCGCAAGGCCGCGCGATGCCGTTCTCGAAGCGTCTGAGTCACCTGACGATCAAGGTGCGCGAGGTCGAGATGGACATGGGACCGGAGGACCCCGTCGCGGCCGAAGGCGCGACCACCAGTACCGGTCCGGTCAAGGGCACGAAGAAGAAGGCCACGAAGCACAAGAGGAAGCTCTCGAGCGCCTCGAAGGCCGCGACCAAGGCCGGCCCCAAGAAGGGCAAGAAGGCTTCCTCCAAGTCGGACAAGGCCACGAAGGCCGAGAAGGCCCCCGCTGCTCCCAAGGCCCAGAAGGCTCAGAAGGACAAGAAGGGCTGAGCCGCGAGGCTCCACGAACATGGGACAAAAGATCCACCCGCTCGGCTTCCGGCTCGGCGTCGTCGAGCCCTGGCGTTCCCGCTGGTATGCCAAGAAGAAGGACTTCGCCCGCCTCCTCCTGGAGGACCGCAAGATCCGTGACCACGTCGCCAAGGAGTTCGGCTCGTCGGGCATCCCCCGCATCGAGATCGAGCGCACTTCGGAAGCCGTGCACGTGATCATCTACACCGCGCGGCCCGGCGTGCTCGTCGGCCGCAAGGGCGTGCGCGTCGAGGAGCTCAAGAAGGAGCTCCAGAAGATCACCGGCACGACCGTCCACCTGACCCTGCACGAGGTCAAGCGCCCCGAGCTCGAGTCCAAGCTGGTCGCCGAAGGCGTGGCCGAGGCGCTCGAGAAGCGCATGGCCTTCCGCCGAGCCACGAAGCGCGCGATGCAGACGACGATGCAGGCCGGCGCGCGCGGCATGAAGATCGAGCTCAACGGTCGCCTCGGCGGCGGCGAGATGTCGCGCCAGTCCAAGGAGCGCGAAGGCCGCGTGCCGCTCTCGACGCTGCAGGCGCACCTCGACTACGGCACCGCGCTCGCGCGCACGACCTACGGCGTCATCGGCGTCAAGGTCTGGATCTACAAGGGCGAGATCGAGCGCGGGAAGATGATCGATTTCCGCTCCACCACGGGTTCCTCGTCGCGAGCCGAGCGCGCGAAGCGCGCGTCCGCACGCCCGCCGCAACAGAACAAGGAGGGCCGCAATGTCTCTGATGCCTAAGCGGACGAAGTTCCGCAAAGTCCACCGGGGCAAGATGAAGGGCGAAGCGACGCGCGGTCACCGCGTGGCGTTCGGCGACTTCGGCCTGCAGTCGATGGACTACGCCTGGCTGCCCGCCAAGACGCTGGAAGCCGGACGTGTCGCCGCCAGCCGCGCCTCCGGCGGCGCTGCGCGTGTCTGGATCCGCGTGTTCCCACACAAGCCCGTCACGTCGAAGCCGGCCGAGGTCCGCATGGGCTCCGGCAAGGGCGAAGTCGAGTTCTGGGCCGCCGAGCTGAAGCCCGGCACCGTCATCTACGAGATCGGCGGCGTGACCGAGGACAAGGCCCGTCTGGTCTTCAAGCGCGTGGCGCACAAGATGCCGGTCAAGGTCAAGATGATCCGCCGTCTCCCGACCACCTGAGTCGTAAAGACACCCAGCAACGACCATGAAGATCGACGAGATTCGCGGCAAGACGGACGGTGAGCTCGATTTCGAGATCGCCAACATGCGCAGGGCGCTGTTCGACCTGCGGTTCAAGTCCGCCACGCAGGCCATCCAGAGCCCTTCGCGCATGCGCGCCCTGAAGCGCGACATCGCGCGCATCCTCACCATCTCGAAAGAACGCCAGGCCGGCCTGCGCGGCCAGAAGTCGCGTTGAGCGCCCTCGAAACCATGGACACTCCCCGCAACCGCCGCCGGACCGTCGAAGGCGAGGTCACGAGCACCAAGATGGCCAAAACCATCACGGTTCTCGTCGGCCGCACCTACCGGCACGCCAAGTACGGCAAGTTCCTGCGCAAGCAGGTCAAGTACCACGCCCATGACGAGGACGGTGTCGCCCAGATGGGCGACCGCGTCGAGATCGTGGAGTGCCGTCCGACCAGCCGCCTGAAGCGCTGGCGCCTCGTGCGCGTGGTCGAGAAGGCCAAGGCCGCCGGACGGATCGAGTTCGCGGTCGATGGGGGTGTCGCATGATCCAGATGCAGACCTACCTGGATGTCGCCGACAACACCGGCGCCAAGCTGGTCCAGTGCATCAAGGTGCTGGGCGGCACGCACCGCCGTTACGCCGGCCTGGGCGACATCATCGTCGTCAGCGTGAAGAAGGCGTTGCCCGGCTCGGAGTTGAAGCCCGGCTCGGTCGCCAAGGGCGTGGTCGTGCGCTGCCGCAAGAACACGCGCCGCGCCGACGGCTCGTACGTGCGCTTCGACCAGAACGCGCTCGTCTTCGTCGACGCCGACAACAACCCCAAGGGCACGCGCATCTTCGGCGCCGTGGCGCGCGAGCTGCGCGACCGCGACTTCATGAAGATCATCTCCCTGGCGCAGGAGGTGGTGTGATGGCCCTGCGCACCGGCGACTCCGTGATCGTGATCGCGGGCAACGACAAGGGCCGCACCGGGACCGTCAAGCAGGTCGACCGCGAGGCCGGCCGCGTGGTGGTGGAAGGCATCAACATGCGCTGGAAGCACAAGAAGCCCAGCCAGAAGAATCCCAAGGGCGAGCGCGTGCAGATGGAGATCGCGATCCACGCCAGCAACGTGATGCACCTCGACGAGAAGAGCGGCAAGGGCACGCGCACTGCGCCCGAGCGCGTCGAGAAGAATCAGCAGAAGGCCAAGAAGGCCAAGAGCAAGGGGCGTAAGTAGCCATGGCGAAGAAAGACAACGCCGAAGGCGGCAACAAGCCCCAGCCGAAGGGCGACAAGGCGCAGCCGAAGGTCCCGCGTGCCGAGAAGGCTGCCAAGGTCGAAAAGGGCGAGAAGGCCGAGAAGGCGCCGAAGGGCGAGCCCGGCGCTCCGCTCGAGCGGATCGTGCCGCGCCTCAAGACGCGCTACGAAGACGAGATCAAGGGGCGGCTCAAGGAGCGCTTCGCGATCGTCAACCCGAACGCGGTCCCGCACCTCGTCAAGATCGTGATCGACATGGGCGTCAAGGGCGCCGTCGAGAACAAGTCGCGCGTCGACCAGGCCGCTCGCGACCTGGCCACGATCAGCGGCCAGAAGGCCGTCATCAAGAAGTCCAAGAAGGCCATCTCGGCCTTCAAGCTGCGCGAGAACATGCCGATCGCCTGCATGGTCACGCTGCGCCGGCAACGCATGTGGGAGTTCGCCGACCGCCTGATCAACGTCGTCCTTCCGCGTATCCGCGACTTCCGCGGCGTGAAGGACAAGCTGGACGGGCGCGGCAACTTCAGCTTGGGTCTCTCGGAGCAGACCGTGTTCCCCGAGATCGATTTCGACAAGGTCGAGTTCCAGCAGGGGATGCACATCACGTTCGTGACCTCCGCCGGCACCGACGAGCGCGGCTACGCGCTGCTCAAGGAACTCGGGATGCCCTTCCAGGTTCGCGAAACCAAGGGCAAGAAGAAGGAATAGCGCATGGCCAAGACCAGCTGGATCGTGAAGTGCGCCCGCAAGCCCAAGTTCAAGGTGCGCGCCTACACGCGCTGCACGATGTGTGGGCGCCGTCGCGCCGTTTATCAGAAGTTCGGCATCTGCCGCATCTGCCTGCGCGATCTGGCCCACAAGGGCGAGATCCCGGGCATGCGCAAGGCCTCGTGGTGAGGACGGAGTACAGCCCATGGCCATGACCGACCCGATCGCTGACATGCTCACGCGGATCCGCAATGCCACGCGGGTTCACAAGAAGACCGTCGTCATGCCCGCTTCGAAGATGAAGCAGGGCATCGCCGCGGTCCTGAAGGAGGAGGGCTTCATCGCCGACTACTCCGTCGAGCCCGCCAAACCCGCCGCGCAGCTCTCCCTCACGCTGAAGTACGGCGAGATGGGCGAGTTCGTCATCCGCACGATCGAGCGGGTGAGCAAGCCGGGGTGCCGCGTCTACTCACCGTTCTCGGATCTGCGCCCGATCATCCGCGGCCAGGGCATCCAGATCCTCTCCACGCCCATGGGCATCGTCTCCGACCGCGTCGCGCGCCGCGAACGCGTCGGCGGCGAAGTGCTCTGCAAGGTGTACTGATCCCATGTCGCGCATCGGCAGACAGCCCATCACCGTTCCCTCCGGAGTCACGGTCACCCGCTCCGAGCGCAAGGTCTCGGTCAAGGGTCCCAAGGGCGAGCTCTCGCTCGACCTGCGTCCCGAAGTCGACGTCACCGTCGACAAGGGCGCGGTCTCGGTGGCCGTCAACGACGAGACCGAGGTCGAGCGCACGGTGCGCGCCTACCACGGCATGACGCGCGCGATCCTGAGCAACATGGTCGTGGGCGTGACCAAGGGTTTCGAGAAGCGCCTCGAGATCCAAGGCGTCGGTTGGAACGCCGCAGTGCAGGGCAACAAGATCTCGCTGAACATCGGCTTCAACAAGCCGGTCGTTCTCGAGATCCCCAAGGGCATCACGGTCGTCACGCCCGACCCCGTGAACATCATCATCACCGGCGCGGACAAGCAGGCCGTTGGCCACCTCGCCGCCTCGATCCGAGCGCGCCGTCCGCCCGAGCCCTACAAGGGCAAGGGCGTGCGCTACAAGGACGAGGTCGTCCGCCGCAAGGCCGGCAAGAGCTTCGGGAGCTGACCTGGATGGACGCGATCTCACTCAAGAAGAACCGCCGCGCGCGCCGTGTGAACCACGTGCGCAACCGCATCCGGCGGACCACGACCCTGCCGCGGCTGACCGTCAGCCGTTCGCTCAAGCACATCTCGGCGCAGGTGATCGACGACGCGAGCGGCCGCACGCTCGCGCACGCCACCACCACGTCGAAGTCGATGATCGACGCCCTGAAGGGCAAGACCAAGACCGAACGCGCCAAGGCCGTCGGCGTCGAGCTCGCGCGCAAGGCGCGCGAGGCCGGCGTCGAGGCCGTCGTGTTCGACCGCGGGTTCGCGCGCTTCCACGGGCGCGTCAAGGCCCTGGCCGAAGCCGCGCGCGAAGGCGGCCTGAAGTTCTGAATCCGCAGCGAGACACAGCCACACGATGAAGCCCAAGATCCGATATCTCGACGGGATGGAAACGCAGGAGGTCCAAGGCCTCTCCGAATCCCTCGTGAAGGTGAACCGCTCTGCCTGCGTGGTGAAGGGCGGCCGCCGCTTCTCCTTCTCCGCGCTCCAAGTGATCGGCAACAAGGGGGGCGTGGTGGGCTACGGCTTCGGCAAGGCCCGCCAGGTCCCCGGTGCGATCGAGAAGTCGGCGCGCGACGGACGCAAGCACCTCATGCGCGTGCCGCTCTCGAAGACCGGCACGATCCCGCACGAGGTCGAAGGCTTCTTCTGCAGCGCGATGGTGCGCATCCTGCCGGCCTCGCCCGGCACGGGCATCATCGCGTGCCCCTCGGTGCGCGCCGTCTGCGAGATGGCCGGCATCAAGGACATCCTGACCAAGTCGTACGGGTCCACGAATCCGGTCAACCTGGTCAAGGCGACCCTCCACGCGCTTTCGCAACTGCGCACGTCCGAGCAGGTCGCGGCCCTGCGCGGCATCTCCTCGATCTAGGGCACCCAGACACATGGACCTCCACTCCGTCACAGCCAAGGGCGTCCGCTACGAGGACCGCCGGCGCGTTGGCCGCGGGCCCGGCAGCGGCCTGGGCAAGACCTCCGGCCGCGGTCACAAGGGCTGGGGCCAGCGCTCGGGCGCGAGCCGCCGTCCGGGTTACGAAGGCGGTCAGATGCCGATCTACCGCCGCGTGCCCAAGCGCGGCTTCACGAACGCGCGCTTCCACACGGCCTACACCGTGATCAACGTGGACGACCTGAGCTCGTTCGCGGACGGCTCGACCGTGGACCTCGAGGCGGTGCTGACCGCAGGCCTGACCAGCCGCGTGAGCGGCTTCTTCAAGGTGCTCGGCAACGGCAAGCTCGAGCGCAAGCTCACGGTCCGCGCGCAGAAGTTCACCGCTTCGGCCATCGAGAAGATCCAGGCCGCCGGCGGCACTGCGGTCGTCCTGGATGCACAAGGTCGCGAGAGCCCGCCGGCCGAGGGTGGCGACGCCTCGACGGAACCGTCCACGAAGACCGCCAAGGCTCGCAAGACCCCGCCGGACGGCAAGACCGCGCCGGGCGGCAAGACCGCGCCGGGCGGTAAGACCCCGCCGGACGGTAAGACCCCGCCGGGCGGTAAGACCCCGCCGGACGGTAAGACCCCGCCGGACGGTAAGACCCCGCCGGACGGTAAGACCCCGCCGGCGAAGGGCGAAACCCCGCCGCCGCCGAAGGCCTGATCCGGAACCGCCCGT
>Ga0163152_10008058_pt1 | contig 11357 bp, 8 predicted proteins | sample OliLakLV19MP8IB2_FD_148635 | JGI IMG/M metagenome (GOLD analysis project Ga0163152, IMG submission 148635) | Freshwater microbial mat bacterial communities from Lake Vanda, McMurdo Dry Valleys, Antarctica - Oligotrophic Lake LV.19.MP8.IB-2 | ecosystem: Environmental > Aquatic > Freshwater > Lake...
GCTTGGAGGTCCTGGCGGACCTTCGTCAGCTCCTGGGCGGCTTGGGTGGTCGCGGCGGTCGTAGCGCGATCGGCGTTTTCGCGCAGCGTACGCAGTTGGGTCTCGGTCGCGCCGAGTTTTTGCCGGAGCTCATCTGCGACGGCTTTATTCGTGTCCGTCGTGACTTGGGCGCGGTGCGCGGCGAGGGTTTCCAGCTGAGTCTTGGTGCGGTCGAGTTCGCTTCTCGTGTTGGCCAGCTCCTTAAGCGCGGCCTCGGCTTCGGCGCGGCGGGTGGCGGCTTCGGTGCTCTGGTTCGTGGCGACGGCTTGGGCGATCGCGAGGTCCTTTTGGAGCGCTGCGAGATCGGGATTGCCCGGGGCGCGTCGCTTGAGGTCGGCTTCGAGCCGTTCCGCTTCTTTCCATGCGGCGGTGAGCTCACGGCTGAGCTGCTGTTTGTCTTCGGCGGCCGTGGCGAGTTGTTCGCGCAAGCGGCGGAGTTCGGCGCTGGATGCCGACGTTGCGCTCGTTGCCGCTGGTGCCGGTTCAGCTGGCGCAATCTGCGGAACGGCTGAGCCGCCGGTGGAGCGAAGTTGCGGGTTGGCGGTGCGCAGCATCTGAACCCGCCGGCGGCCCTCCTCCACTTGGGCGGGCGACAGTTGGGGCAGAATCGATTCGAGTGCTTTCCCGGTACTGCCATTGTCCTTGGCGATCGTCAGCCAGACAAACGCCTCGATTAAATCCGAGGGAGATTGGCGTTGTTGTGCGTAGGCTAGGCCGAGGTTGTATTGGGCGACGGAATTGCCGCGGTCGGCTTTCGCGCGAAGCGAGGGGATATCGTTCGCCTCTACTCGCGGAGCGGGGAGCAGGATCGGGGCGGACGGGCTGGACTCGGCCGCGTGGACGCCGGACATCACCGGAAGCGCCACTAAAGAAAAGAACGCGAGGCGTGCGAACATGATGGTAAGCTCGATGGTTGATTGGCGATTAGAGGCAAGCGTGCGCGCAGGATCGTGCGGGCACTCATATAAAAAAACGCAGTTGAACCACTGATTTTCACTGATGATCACTGATCCAAACAGAGTTGCGCGATGGAGGCCGTTCACATGTTAAGTGAAGGGAAAGGTCTTCCCTATCGATCCAGATCTATTTGATCAGTGTTTATTAATGCTCATCAGTGGTTACTTCTTCTCCGGAAATTAGGTTCATAACGATTAAACATCGATAAAGCCCTGATTGCGAACGCGGCTTTGGGTGTCGGCGAGCGGAGGCTCTCTAAAGCGGACTGAAGCGCGGTGCTCGTATTTCGCAAATTCGCTCCACGAGGCAGGTTGTGTTCGTTGGAATTGGGGCGATAGTTGAAACCTTGCCGGAGCGGCGTTGTCGCACACTTTACTCTCACGTCATGAAAACCACCCTTTCGCTTGCGGTAGCGATGCTCGTTCTGGCCGGTTCGGCCCACGCCCAGATCCTAAGGTCTGAGGCTTTGACGGGCGCCGTGCTAGGCGGGGCCGCGGGTGCGGTCATTGGCCACAACAGCGGTGACCTGCGGCATAATGGGTGGAAGGGTGCGGCCATCGGAGCCGGCGCCGGATTGATTTTGGGAGAAATGGTGGGCAATGCCAACGCGCGCCGATCCGTGGAGTACGCGGACCCGTATGGGCAGTCGCGCGTTTACGCGCCCGCCTCCACGCTGCACCTCGGCGTGAGCTATGGGAACTCGTATGGCCGCCACGGATACCAGCCGGGCTTGCGTTACGGCGGCGGTCACGGGTACTACGGCGACTCGTTCCGGCATCATGGTCCCAGCCGCTTTTCTGGTTGGGGCGGCTATAGCTATGCGCCCGTGTACAATTACTATCCTGGATATGGCGGCGGGTATCCGCACGCCACCTCCGGATATTATGGCTACGGCAGCGGAGCCACCAACGGACTTCTTCTCGGCGCTTTGGCGGGTGGAATCATTGGCCACAACAGCGGAGAGTTTCGAAACAACGGGTGGCGTGGAGCCGCTTGGGGCGCCGGCGCCGGTTGGTTGCTGGGTACGATTGGGGATGCGCGGCGTCGCGCGGTCGTGACGGAGCCACCGTTGTTCGTTCAACCTGCTCCAGTCGCTCCTGCTCCAGCCGCTCAGGCGCAGCCGCAGCAGATCACGATCATCAACAACTATTACAACACGTCGCCGATGAGCTCCGCGAACGGGTTGTTTGGTCGTTGAGCGGATGAGTGAATTTTGCCGCGCGGCGAAACGTCTGATTGCCGAGACTTTTGGTTCTCGGATGACGTCGGCCGTATGGGCTTTTCCAATTCAACATGAATACCACCTCTCGTTTTCTCCTCGTCGGCGTTGCCGCGGGCTCGGCGTTTCTGGCCGGCTGTGCCACGACTTCGGGGGTGCAAAATCCCTCCGGCGTGCCGGTCACCGAGATGCGCCCGGATGAACGCGGCTTTGTCGCCGGAACCGGGATCGAATCCCAGGATATGGTCAGCGTGACCGACAAGATGGCGCGGAGCATTCTCTCGATTCCCCAGATCGCTCGCGCCCAGGTGCCACCGAGCATCGTCTTGGATCCGGTCGTGAACAACACGCGCTTCCCAATCAACAAGGACATTTTCCTCACGCGCCTCCGGACCCAGCTCAATTCCAAGGCGATGGGCCAGGTCAGCTTCCTGGATCGTGACATGATGAAGACACTCGAGCGCGAGCGTGAACTGAAACGCAGTGGTCAAGTCACGGCCAGCGCGGATCCAAAGATGGTGGAATTCGCCGGCGCTGATTTTTTCCTCACCGGCAAACTCGACGGCATGACGACAAGGACGTCGGCGGGCACGAGTGATTACGTTTTGTATAGCTTCCGGCTGACCGACGCGCGCACGAGCCGCATCGTCTGGGAAGATGTCGCCGAGGTGAAGAAACAAGGCCTCGAAGACGCGGCCTATCGCTGAGTTGAAACACCCGACGGCGCCAAGGGCGCACGTTCTCCCGATGTCCTGGAATTCTACCGTGGCGCGCAGTCTGCCTCAAGTAACACCGCGCGTTGGCGGTGGCGCACCCGCCAAGGTCTCAGCCCGCGGCGTCGCGGCGTTGCTCGGCGCTGCCGCTCTGGCTTTGCTGCTGGGCGGTTGCGCCACCGCCACAGGGCCCGACTCGCGCCGCGGCGCGGGATCCAGCGCGACTGATTCCGCGCGCGGCGGAACGGCGGCCGACCGTCGGGGGCAATCGATGGCCGACCGCGACCGCGTGTTGTTTGATTATAGAATGGCCGCGACGGCGATGCGTGCCGGCGACGACCAGCTCGCGAAGGAGAAACTGGACGACGCAATCCTTCGGATCGGCGGTATCATCACGAACGATACCGAAGCCGCCCGAGCGCGCGGCTTGTTCACCGCGGAGAGTTCGAAACCCTTTATTGGCGAGCCCTACGAGCGCGTCATGGCATATTATTACCGGGGCATTTTGTACTGGCGCGACGGCCAGCCGGATAATGCCCGCGCCTGTTTCCGCTCCGGCCAAGTCATCGACAGTGCTCCGGGGCAACAGGGCTTCGAGGCTGACTATGTCCTCCTCGATTACCTCGATGGCCTTGCTTCCGCCAAACTCAACGCCGATGGCGGGGATGCCTTTCGCCGCGCGCAGCAACGGTTCGGGGAGACGAAGACGCTGCCACCTTACAACGAAGCGGGAAACGTGCTCGTGTTCGCAGAATTTGGATACGGCCCGCGCAAATACGCCGCCGGAGAAAACGGCGAGCAGTTGCGTTTCTACGTGGATGATTCCCCGACCTTCTCCGCCCGGTTGCTGCTGGATGGCGGCAAAATGATCGTGCCACTCCCAGCGTACGATGATCTGGGTTTTCAGGCGTCGACGCGCGGCGGTCGGGTGATGGATCATATTCTGGGGAACAAGGCGTCTTTCAAAACCAGCACCAACGTCGCCGGCGACGTTGCGCTCGCGGGTGCAGTGATTGCGAGCGACCAGGCGCGGCGGCGCGACCGCCGCGGCCGGGATGGAGATGATGCCACGATTGCGGCGGTCGGCCTCGGTTTGCTCGGTGTGATCGGTAAGGTCGCCTCGGCGGCGACGCAGACCGCGGCCGACACCCGGCAATGGGATAATCTTCCCCAGCGGCTCAGTTTCGCCGCGATCAACCTCCCCCCGGGTGAACACCGCGGGCGGCTCGAGTTCCTCGATCGCGCGGGCAACGTTCTGCAGCGCCGTTCGCAACCGATCACCCTCTCGGTGGCTCCGGATGGAAGCGATACCGTGGTCTTTTTGAGCGAACTAAAACGCTGACCCCGAGTCTCACCGCTCATTGACCTGACTGAAACCTATGAACACCGAGCCTTCCCTGAACTCGCATCGGCCAAGCGGACTTAGTCTCCTTGCCTTATTGGCCGCGTTGGCGGTCACCGCCGGATGCGTTTCGCCGCCGGGGCCGTTCGCTCCGCTGGACACCACCAAGTTCACGCTCGAGAACAGCGAGCGATTCGTGCTGCTCGACAAGCAGACGCAAAATTCCGTCACCTGCACCGGACTTCAGGAGCGGCCGTTGGCGGATGGCCGCCTCGAAGTGGTCGCTAACGTGAAGAACCGCGAGAGCCGGCGCATTCAGGTTCAAATCAACTGCGTGTTCAAAGACGCGCAGGGCTTTTCCACCGGCGATGAGACCCCGTGGCAGACCTTGATCCTTTCTGAAAACTCCACCGAAGCGGTGCGCTTCACCGCGATGAACACGATGGCGCGCAGCTACACCGTCCGCGTCCGGCAGGCCCGCTAATCCAACCCGCGCGCGTGCGCCGTCTTTCTGATTTCGTCAACCCGCGACTCCTCCCCGCCATGATCCGCTCATTGTATCTCGTGTCCGCCTCGCTCTGCCTCGCTGCGCTGGTATCGGCTCAGGTTTCTGCGCAAACGGCTCCCGCCTCTCCTCCACCCCGGGTCGTGCAGGCGGCCCCCTCCCGGCCGACTCCGGCGGTTCCGGTTCCCTTGCCGGGTGAAACCCCGTCGCCAAATCAGCGCGTTTACGGACCGAGCGCTGATACCCTGATCGCACGGCAGGCCGCCGACGGCGTGCTCGAGGGATTCCGCAAAGTATATGCCACCGACGGCGCGCCGCGGGTGGTCATCTATGTGAACCGTACGCTTGTTGATACCGCGGATGGCATGAAACTCACGGAGCGCACCGAGTATTACGAGAAGTCGAACGACTCCTCCAAAACGAGCGGCACGAATACCTATAAGGCCAAAGAGTCGGCCGCGCCCGCCCTCGCCGATCAGCAGACGGTGCGCGAAATCGAGCGATTGTTCGGGCGCGCCTTCCGGCATGCGGGAGCGCAGCTCGCGGACCAGACGGTGGCGGCTTCACTGTTGCCCGAAGACGGGGCGCATCTCGTGGGGCAAAAGGCCGTGAAAGACCGTCAGGCTCTCGCTAATATTGCCGACATCGCCGTCGAGGTTTTGATTTCGAGTCGTAACATCACCGTGTCCGAAGTTTCCGGTGACGCCACCTATCCGGTGCCGGATATCCAAGCGACCGCGATCCGCTTGAAGGACGCCGCCATTGTCGGTCAGGCGGCCGCAAGTGATATCATCGGCAAAGGCGTGGCAGCGGGCCGGGTCGTGAAGCAATTCAGTGTACAGGACATCACCGAGGCGACCGCCATTGCGCTGATGGAAGACATGCTGACCGGCCGGCGCTGAGATTTGGCGTTGAGGCCGTTGGCTTGTTGGGACCGCGGCCGCCCTCGGCCGCACCAGTTCGGAAAAAATTCACGGATGCGGCCGGGGGCGGCCGCGGTCCCAGGGTGCTCCGGGCAGGTCCAACAAATCTGCAGTCCCGGGAACCGGATTACTTTTTCTCTTTCGGTTCAAAGGTTATGTCTTTCACCGCTTCGTTCATTTCCTTCAGTGCCTTGTCCATGGCGGCTTGATCCTCAGTTTGGGCGCGAACGACCGGAGCACCGAAGGAAAAATCAATCGTGGCTCGATCCTGAATCGGCACGACGGGTGAACCTGGAGTAAGTTCCCGCCGCTCGGAGACAATGAAGGCGGGAAGGCGCACGGGCGGCAGCGAGATCGTCGGAATCGTCACCTCGGGCGGTGAGACTTGCGGAATCAACAAATCTGGCGTTTGGAACTCGCGAATGATCCGGCGATTGAGGCGCGGTGTGGTCGGCTGCAGGAGCGGCTTGATCGTCGTATAATAAAATCCCGCCATGGCGGCGAAAACGACAACGAGCCAAATAATCCGGGACTTCATGGAGCAGAGGGAACCGAAAACCTGTGCTAACCTCCAACCAATCGCCAGCGCGATCAGCGGGTGGTGCGACGCGTTTTCTCAAGGGGCGGATCTGCCGTTTGGCGGTTCCGGCTCCGGCGCGGAGCGGAGTCCGCGCCCTACCCTTTCAAAGGTCACGATGGGTAGGGCGACAAGTCCCTTCGCAACCTTTTTCGAAGGTCACGATGGGTAGGGCGGCGAGTCCCTTCGCCGCCGCGGTGGCTTCCGCCGCCAACCGGCAGATGCGCCCTTTCTCAACGCGTTGCGGCGAAGGCGCTCGCTTCGAACCAGCGCGTTGGGGACAACCCGCTCCACCTCCTCAACGTTGGTCGGAGGGGGAGCCCTTCACGTGTGTGTCCAGCCACGTCTCAGTCTCCCACAAGGTGTGCAGCAAGCTTTCGCGCGCCCGATAACCGTGCGCTTCATGCGGGAGGACGACGTAACGCGTCGTGGCACCGTGACCTTTCAGCGCCGCATAGAACCGCTCGCTTTGAATGGGGAACGTGCCCGAATTATTGTCCGCTTCGCCGTGAATGAGGAGGATCGGATCCTTGATCTTGTCGGCGTAATTGAAGGGCGACATGGCGCCGTATACGGCGGGTGCCTGCCAGAAGTTACGGTCCTCGGATTGAAAACCGAACGGAGTCAGCGTGCGATTGTAAGCGCCGCTGCGGGCAATGCCGGCCCGGAACAGCCGGGAATGCGCGAGCAGATTGGCGGTCATGAAGGCGCCATAACTGTGGCCGCCGACGGCAACGCGCTTGCGGTCGGTGACGCCCCGCCGCACCAGTTCGTCGATTGCCGCCTGGGCGCTCGCGACGAGCTGCTCCACGTAGGTATCGTTCGGCTGCTTCCCGTCGCGGCCAATGATCGGCATCGCGGGATCGTCCAACACCGCGTATCCGGCGAGCACATACGGCAGGGCGGTGGTGGCGCTCACCCGCGCAAACCGCTCGGGCGTGGCCTTCACTTGGCTCGCCGTTTCTTCACTGAGGAATTCACGCGGATAGGCCCAGAGCAACGTCGGCAGCGGCCCCTGTTCCGGCGTGTACCCAGGAGGCAGATACAACGTGCCGGACAACGGCACGCCATCTGCCCGCTGGTAGCGGATCAGCTCGCTCTTCATCCCGGCAAACTGCGGATAGGGATTGGGAAAGGCCGTCAACGCGAGCGGATCCCCGCCCTTGACGTCCCGCACGAAGTAGTTCGCCGGCTCAGTCGCCGACTCCCGTCGGGTCAGCATGCGCGTGAACGTTCCATCGATGAAGGCGACGAACTCCTCGCAAAAGGGCGGGGCCGAGCGCCAGAGGCGTCGGGTGGTTTTGGCCTCGAGGTCGTATTCGTCGAGAAAGGGTCGCTCGCCCTGGGCGGTAGCGCCGAGGCCATCGAGAAAGATTTTCCTGCCGTCGGCACTGCGTTGAATCACCAGTCGGCCAAAGGCGTTGCGACCGAGCACGGGCTTGCCCGGATCGTTGTAGCGATCCTGGGAGGAGCGCTCGTTCATCAACTCGCCCGCCGTGCCGGGGCGTCCCGGCGCGATTCGCCAGGTTCTCTGCGTGCGCGTGCGCAGCCATGACTCCGTGACGAGTGCCAACGCGTCGTCACCCCAGGTGATCGATTGCACCCGATACTGAAAGCGCTGCACTTCCGCCGGCGAGGCGGTAAAGGGGGCCGCGTGCGTCAACCACATGTCGCGCTTGGGCTCCTGCGAGTTTGCTTCACCGCGGTCGAGTGCCTGCGCCCAACTGAGCGTCGCGGGCACATCGGCGCGCCACGCCACCAGCCGCGGGCCCGGGCGGACCGTGCCGGACGCCATCGCCTCGGCCAGCGGCAATTCGGCCAGGACATGGACCGAACGTCCGTTCCGGTCCAGCACGTCAAGCTTCGTGGGGAAACGCGAGTAGGGCACCACGTAGGAAAACGGCCGGGAAACGGACTCAACCAGCACGTAGTTGCCATCTGGAGACGCCGCAGTGCGCGTGTGAATCGCCGGTGCGCCGAAGGCGTTTTGCCCCCCTTGCAGCGAGACCAGCACCAGCTGCGACGTCGCGTAGTGCACGAAGAGCGCTTCGTCGTGGGGGTTCGCCAGCAGACCGTCGAAGGTGCGGGCGGCGGCGCGTTTGCCGAGGTTCTCCTGGGTGATCGGTCCAACGGGAAACCGCGGGGTGACAGGCGCTGGGCCTCGCCCCTCTGGAATTCGGCGAACCACGAGGGTTTCGGAGTTCAGCCAGGTGAACCCGTCGCCCAGCGCCGCGTTCAACACCGGGCCAACGAGGCGGCGGGCCTGGGCGGACGCGATCTCGGCCAACCACAGCTCGATGCCGGTTTCGCGGGTCACGGCCAAGGCCAGGTGACGGCTGTCGCGGGACCATTCATAGCTGCTGATGCGCGCGCCCGGCGGGAGCCCGGTGAGACGCCGCTCGGCCCCGCCGGCAATGGGTTTCAGGACGACGCCCGTGTAGGTGAGTCCGCGGCTTTGGCCGGTGGTGACCGGATCGATCCGCACGCCGGCCAGTCGCAATTCCGGTTGGGCGAGCTCCGCGATAGAGGGCGCGTCGGAGCGTTCCAGCAAAACGAGGTGTTTCCGGTCAGGCGATAGAAGCGCGGCCGGCGAAAGGGGGGCGTCCACAATTCCTGCGAGCTTGGGGGACGGGACGCGATACGCGGGCGCGTTCTGCGCGTCAGTGGCCGAGCCGAGCCCGAAGGTGAAAACCAGCAAGGGCAAACTCCAGCGGTGAGGCCACATGCCGCGGAGTGTGAGCGCCGCCGGGAAGATTCGGCAATGGTTTCCTGCGCGACCGCCGCGTTCGCCTTCTCAAGAGGACGAAGTACTCTCACGAGATGGCTACAGCGTTTCACCTCTCCGGCGCGGAGCGGAGTCCGCGCCCTACCTTTTCAAAGGTCACGACGGGTAGGGCGGCGAGCCCCTTCGCCACCTTTTTCGAAGGTCACGATGGGTAGGGCGGCGAGTCCCTTCGCCGCCGCGGTGGCTGCCACCGCCAACCGAAAGATGCGCCAACGAGGTTGTTGCCTTCAAAAAGGTATTTTCGTTTCGCAAAGTCGGACGTCCTCGCGAAGCAGGGCCTCGAGTTTTTTCACGGGCGCTGCCCTGCACGCGCCAACGCGGCGGTGGCGCTTTAGCGTGTATTCGTCGGGGTTTCGCCTGAAACTCATCCGACGATGGCGTGCCTTCATTCTTACCTCCGGGAGTTTCGCTCCACCCTGACCCTCGCGGTACCCATTATTGTGGGACACGTGAGTCAGATGCTGATGGGGGTGACGGATAATGTGATGATTGGAAGGACCGGGACCGTGCCGCTGGCGGCGGCATCTTTCGGCGGAAGCGTGTTCAACGTTTTTTTTGTCTTTGCCATCGGGCTGATGGTGCCGGTCGCCATCCTGGTCTCGCGCTCGCGGGGAGCCGGTCGTCCAGAGGAGTGCGCTGAATATCTCCGGCACGGCATTGCGTTGGCGCTGGGTTTTGGACTGCTCGAGAGCATCCTGATGGCGGTTTTGAGTACGCAGCTGATATACTTCGGGCAGCCGCCTGAAGTGCTCGCCATCGTTACGCCCTATTTTTTGATGATGGCGGGTTCGCTCCCGTCGGTGCTCGTTTACATTGTCCTGCGTCAGTATGCGGAGGCGATGGGTCATCCTTGGGCGCCGATGGTGATTATCCTCGCTGGGGTTGTCGTGAACGCCGTTCTCAATTGGATTTTCATTTACGGAAACCTGGGCATGCCGGCGCTGGGTCTCACTGGCGCGGGTCTGAGTACGCTGCTTGCGCGGACCTTGGGCGCGTATGCGATTTACGTCTGGTTGCGACGTGATCCGAAGGTGCGCGCGGCCTGGCCGAAGCGATGGTTCGGCGATTATTCGCGCGAGCGGTTTGGTACGATGATGCACATCGGATTGCCCGCCTCGGGTATGTTGCTGTTCGAGAGTTCAGCGTTTGCCGCGGCGGGGATTATGAACGGCTGGCTGGGCGCCGTGCCCCTCGCGGCGCATCAAATCGCCATCACCTGTGCATCGCTCGTTTTCATGATCCCGTTGGGACTCGCGATTGCGACTGGCATGCGCGTGAGCCGGGCGTTGGGGTCAGGCGCGAAGGACACGCTGCGCACCATCGCTTTCGGTTCCATGGGGGCGGCGGTCGTGATCATGGTTGGTTTCACCCTGACGTTTCGTTTTGGCGGCGGCGTGATTGCGGCCTGGTTCGTGCGCGATCCCGTGGTGATCGCGCTGGCGGCGCAATTGCTCATCGTCGCCTCCTTGTTCCAGCTCTTCGATGGTGTGCAGGTGATCGCAGCATCGTCCTTGCGGGGCATCACCGACGTCCGTATCCCCGCCCTCATTACGTTGGTTGCTTATTGGGGCGTGGCACTTCCGTTGGGCTATCTGTTCGGGGTTCGCGGTCCGTACGGTGCGGTGGGCGTTTGGACGGCCCTCGCGGGCGGCTTGGCGTTCGCGGCGATATTTCTCACCGCGCGATTCGTGCGGCGGACTCGGTTGGAGTGATCGGAAAAGCGGAAAAGTGGGAAAGTGGAAAATTGGAAAAGTGAAAATGGGGAATTCGGAAAAGTGGAAACGAAGGGCGACGCGGGACGTGGGGAAAGCCACGAGCAAGCTCGGGCCCTACGCAGTTCAGAAGTGTCCGGAAAGTAGATCCAATTGCTCGTGGCGTCCGCAGGAAAGGCGCCGACCCAAACGGTAGAGCGTGCACGACGGCGTTGCTGCGACCGCTGCGCGATGGCCAGGGTTGGCGGTCTGATTGCGGATAGCAGCGCGAGCGGAAGTGGGACGCGGCTGCATGCGCGAGCGTGCGAGGGTTCGCTCAGGCCAGCGCTTCGGCGAGCGCGTTGATGATCTCGTCCGCCGGTTCCGTGCCACAGCAGAGTCGGAGTAAATCCGGGTCGAGTTTGCTGGCGGCGAGTTCAGCGATGCCGGCTGGAGTGGTCACCAGATCGTAGTGCGCCAGGTACATGAAAGGACAAATCAACGTCGTCTTCATTCCGAAGCTCGGACCCTTCGGCAGCCGCAGCCGATCATAAACCGGCTCCATGCGGCCGCGAACTGTGAACGTGATCATGCCCCCAATGGCGG
>Ga0163152_10008061_pt1 | contig 11356 bp, 22 predicted proteins | sample OliLakLV19MP8IB2_FD_148635 | JGI IMG/M metagenome (GOLD analysis project Ga0163152, IMG submission 148635) | Freshwater microbial mat bacterial communities from Lake Vanda, McMurdo Dry Valleys, Antarctica - Oligotrophic Lake LV.19.MP8.IB-2 | ecosystem: Environmental > Aquatic > Freshwater >...
TCCCGGGATCGTGGCGAAGTGGTCAAGAAGCGTCTCGAGCTCGCCGACCTTGACCGCCTTCGGCACCCGCTCCGGCACCCGCAGGGGTGTCGGGTTTGGCCACACCGACATCCACCCGCACCGGCACGCGTACCGCCACAGGCAGAGGAGCTGAGTCCGGTCCCGTTTGGCGGTGGCTCGGCATGTGAGCCGCTCCCGCGCGGCGACGAACCGGGCCATCGCAAGGTCGCTGAGGTCATCGAGCCGAGCCGTCCCGGGCTCGCGGCCCTCGATCGGCTCCAGCCAGCGGTTGAAGTGTCGCAGCGACACCTCGTAGCAGGCGATGGCCTTCGGGGCCAAGTGCCTGATGGGCAGATAGTGCCCACGGAAAATCTCTGACAAAAACATGACCAGCCTCCTGTTGTTCCACCCCCCGCCATCGTGAGGGTAGGTCATTGGAAGCGTCCGTGCGGGCGAGGCCGGTGACGTGCCGGAAATCCATTCGAGCGGCGTCTCTTCGGCCAAAAGGCCTCTGGTGGACTCCGCTCCATTTTTCGAGACGGGCGTCCGGCGAGAGCCGAAACGTCCAATCGATTGCCCGCAGTCACGGTATCAGACGCAACACCGGAGAGCAAAGAAAATGGCTACAGTCAGCCAAGGAAAGCAGCCAGCGGGACAGAAGACCGTGCGACGCAAGCCTGGTCGCAACCGAGAGTACGAGGTCTCCGCCTGGGGGCAAATGGTCGAGAAGTTGGCCGCCAAACGAGGGATGGATCGGCAACGGCTGGCCGATGCTGCCGGCATCAAGTACCCGTCCCTGTGGGCGTTGCTGGTTGGGGTTTCAAAGCCGAAGTTTGAAACGGCATGTCGTCTGGCGGACGTTCTCCGCGTGCCTGTGGACGTAATTCGACAGTAGGAATTGGGGGAGTTCACCGCGTGATCATTTTTGCTTGCGAAGCCTGTGGGCTTCCGATGTCCATGCCGGAGTGCGACGCAGGCAATCGAGCAAGGTGTCCCTCGTGCAGTGAGGTGACGACGATTCCCGAGCGTTCGGATATGAGTGTGAAGGCTGTTCGCATTGAAGGCCGACAGATATCAGCATCGACATTCCAGATCGATTGCCCACGGTGTGGTGGAACCACAAACTTTCGAGAGTCCTCGCTTGGCTCTTCCAAGAAATGCCGAAACTGCGGATTCAAAATGCAGCTCCCGCGACAGATCATCGCAAGTGGGAAGGGATGCCTAGTTGTTGCGGTTTTCTTAGTGGCAATGGCCCTTGTCGTTTTAAGTAGGGTTGCGTGAAAAGATGAAATTCGGATTCCGCGTACCGTCGCTCAAAAAGAAACTTGCCGCCCGGACTTCGCTGAAACGAGTGCTGAGGCACAGCCTTGGCGTCAAGGCCGGCAGTGGCGGCGGCTGGCTGACGAACCCAAAGAAGGCCGCCTGCAATCGCGTCTACGGGAAAACGACTCAAGGGTGTGCGCTAGTCATCGCTGCGGCGATGGCACTTGCGGTCACCGCGTCAGCAGTCTTTGCCGCGTTTCTTGCACTCTGAGGCAAAAAGCTCGGGCCGGTCCCTATGGATGCGTGATCCCGCTCCTGGCGAAAACACGGCCAAGGCGCTGATTCGTCCGGCGGTCGTACCAGCCCGCCAGCCAGCCGACACGATGCGGATGGCCCGTCGGATACGGGCACTCAGAGTGATCGACGCCCGCGTCGAACGCGAAGCGGCCCCTGAAGCACTCGGTCGTGTCTCGCGGAATTTCCATCGACTCTGACGCGTCCATGACATCCTCGTTTGTGGTGTGAGCTCCGCTGAATGCGAGGAATCATAGCGTTTGTAGGCAAGGCTAGAAAATCCACTTGACATAATTTATAGGCAGGCCTAGATTCCTCCACCGTGATGGCCAACGAGGTCATCACCGCTGCGTTGCAGCGAGTGTGAGCCCGGCGAAGGAACGCCAAATGTCAAGCAAAGGAGTGCCCCATGCAGCCCACGAACAGGCTGGCTCTATTCGCGGCCAGACCATCCGCCGCTTTGCCCGCCGAGCCACGGCGGGATATCAGCCAGGTCACCGCGGAAATTCAAGTCGAGTGGTCGCAGCTAGACCGAGCAAACCGAAAGGCGCTGGCACTACTGCGGCAGCGGCGGCTCGCGAAGTTTGCGGCCGCAGCATTGGATCGCTGAGCAACTTCCCCCTTGGAGCCCAACGCATGATCTCGATCTCGCTCTCCTCCGATTCGCACCGCACCGTGCTCGCGAAGCGGCTTCAAAAACGATTCGTGATCTCGGTGGGCTACGCGCAGGACGCGCAACGATGTTTCGGCATATTACCGCTCCACCGGATGGCCACGATGACCATCCGCGGGCGACTGAGGGCCGGAGACAGTAGGGCTTTTCCCGACTATCTGACCGAGTTGCAGGACGAAATCTCGCGAGCTTTGGAGGACTACGCCGCGGTCGAGATGGAGGACTCCATCTCCGAGGAGAGATACCAGGCCGTGCGCGAGGAAAAGCGGGCAAAGGGCACGCTTCGGCCTCGCGATACAGAACCTTTGGCAGGACGCCGCGATGGGAAGAAGGGGGCCCGCCGGTCACGGAAGACCGGCGGGAGGGTGCCGTCATGAAGACGATCGCATTTATCGCGAACGCGATCTGCTGCACTCAGTGCGGCAGGGGCGACGCCTTCACTGCGGACCGCAAGTTGTGCCTCCGGTGTGCGATCCGGCACGCCGCCGGGATCAACGCGAGGCCGCAGCGCCTTGAACGTCGGTCCCGCATGAGGTTCCCGATCGACCCAGACCCATGGCACGAAAATGCCACTCGCGCTAGGGAGGGGGAGTAATGCTCATTCTCGGCCGGAAGGTCAACGAGTCGCTGACAATCGGCGAAGACGTAGTTGTAACTGTCATGGCAATCAAGGGCGACAGGGTGCGGCTCGGGATCGAGGCGCCGATGGTCGTGCCCGTGGTGCGGAACGAACTGAGGGAGCGAGCGGATCGCAAGGGCAACCCTCCCGAGGAGGCGACACCGTGAGAAGTCACACGATAATTGACGGCCAGTGCGACGCCCCGCTGTTCGCGGCCGCGAGGGCGAGGGTCAATGACCCGATCACCTCACACGAGGCGGCGGCCCACAAGCTGAGCAGCGTCGAAAGCGACGAGCAACTGATACTCGCCTCGCTGCGACAAGGACCAGCAGGGGCCAGTGAGATCGCCCGGCGGACCGGGGGGCTCGGTAACGTCGCGGTGAACCGCCGGCTCGCAAAGATGCGCGACAAAGGGCTGATCGAACGCACGGGGCGCACAGTGCAAAACCAGGGCGGACATTCGGAATTGGAACACAAGCTCGCGTCGCGTTGACGCGGGGTGAATCACCGGGGAGAGACAGGCCATGGATGGGCACGAAGTTATGACGCGGGAGCAATGGCTGACCGAGCGGCGGACTGGCATCGGCGGTAGCGACGTTGCTGCGATTCTAGGGATGTCGCGATTCGCCACGCCACTCGATGTCTATCTCGACAAAAAAGGTTTGTCTGAGTCGCGAGAGGTGAGCGAGCAGATGCTCTGGGGCACGCTCCTGGAGCCAATCGTGCGAGATCAGTTTTGCAGTCGGACCGGCTTCGCGTTGCGTGAGATGCCGCCGCTGATCCGGAGCGAGACGCACCCGTTCATGGTCGCGAGCCTGGACGGGATGACCGACCACGGCGAAATCGTAGAGGTCAAGACGGCAGGGCGGTCCGACGGTTGGGGCGAGGATGGGTCCGATGAAATCCCCCCGTATTACCACACCCAAGTATGCCACTACCTCGCAGTCACGGGGGCGCGCATCGCCTACGTGCCAGTGCTGATCGGGGGGCAAGACTTCCGCATCTACCAGGTAGGGAGAGACGAGACGTTCATCGAGAACGTCATCGAAGCCGAGCGGGCTTTCTGGCACGACCACGTGCTCGCCGGCGTGCCCCCAGAGGCGACGAATGCCGCGGACGCATCGCGGCTGTGGCGGCGCGACAACGGCGAGGCGATAGAGGTTGACGTAGGCACGGCCGACATCATCGCTCGGCTCAAGTCGCTCAAAGAAGACCGCCGCACGATCGATGAGCAGGTCGAGTTCTTCGAGGACGCGCTGAAGGTGACGTTCCGCGATGCCGCATCGGTCACCCACGGCGGCAATGTGCTTGCGACATACAAGGCCCAGAGCCGCCGGAGCCTGGACGCCAAGTCGCTCGAAAAGGACCACCCAGAGATCGCCGAATCGTACCGGCGTGAATCCACATTCCGCGTATTGAGACTGAAGTAAGCCCAACCCCCGAGGACAGAAGACATGGCGAATGAAATGATGACACCCGAGCCCACAACACTGAGCCCATTCGCGGGCACGAAGGCCGGCGGTATGGCGATGGCGGCCGGCGCTGCGATGGAGCCCGAATCACAGCGGGCAATCGCCGAAGTGCAGGCAGCGATCATGCTTGCGAAGCGGTTTCCGAGAGACCAGGTCGATGCGATGGACCGCATCCTCCAGGCGTGCTGCCGCTCATCTCTCGCGGAGTCGGCCGTCTACTCCTACACGCGCGGCGGGCAGGAGGTCACAGGGCCTAGTATCCGCCTGGCCGAGGCACTCGCCCAGTGCTGGGGGAATCTCCAGTTCGGCATCCGCGAACTGGCGCAGGGTGGCGGCAAAAGCACGGTTGAGGCTTTCGCTTGGGATGTGGAAGCGAACATCCGGCAGGTCAAGGTGTTCGAGGTGCCGCACGTGCGGGACACGAAGGCCGGCCGTAAGCTCCTGACAGACGCCCGCGATGTATACGAGATGGTCGCGAACCAGGGAGCACGGCGGCTCAGGTCATGTATCCTCGGTGTGATACCGGGAGACGTCGTTGATGCGGCTCTCGCGCAGTGTGACGCGACGCTCGCCACAAAAGTGGACGTCACGCCGGAAGGTGTCAAGAAACTCCTCGGGGCGTTCGCTGGTATCGGTGTTACTACCGACGCTATCTCGCAGAAGCTCGGCCACAAGGTCGAGTCAATCGTTCCGGCCGAGTTCGTGCGGCTCCGGAAGGTTTTCGCTTCGATCCGCGACGGATACACGACGGCGGATGCTGAGTTCCCGCCGACCGACGGCGACAAGTCGACGCCGAGATCGGCGTCGCCAACGGCTGCCGCGGCGGCGGCGGCGGCGGCTACTGCTGCTGCGAGGTCTGGAGCCAAGAAGAAGCCGCCAGGGGGCGAGCATGACCAGAAGGGGTTGTCGCTCGAATCCATGCGGCTCGCGGTCAGCCATGCCGGGACTGTCGAGGATCTCGACTACCTACGGAAGCAAGCCGACGGCCATCTCGTCGGCGATGACCTGGACGAGATTCGCGACCTGATCCACGGGAAGGTCGAACTACTGCTCTCCGAGGCCGGTGCGGCGAAAGGGGGTGCCGCATGACCCAGAAGCTCCACGTCAGCCACGTCAAAATCTCAAATATCCTCGGGATCGAGGAGCTTGAGTTCGCACCGGGAGGCTTTACCGAGGTTCGCGGCGCGAACGGTTCGGGAAAGTCCAGCACGATTGAGGCCTTGCGGGCTGCCCTTCGTGGCGGCCACGACGCGACGCTCCTACGCAATGGGTGCGACAAGGGTGAGATTGTCCTCGTCCTCGACGACGGGTCGCAGATCACGAAGACCATCACGGCCGAAGCCACGAAGGTCAACGTACTCCGGGGCGAGCGGAAGCTCTCACGTGCGGCCGAGAGCATCAAGGCCCTGCACGACGTGCTGTCAGTGAATCCGGTCGAGTTCCTTCGGGCGCCCGAAAAGGCCCGCGTTGACGCCCTGCTCCAGGTGATGCCAATTCGCGTCGACCAGTCCCGCATCGAGGGCATGGTGCCGAGCGGTATGGTCGCTGGCGGCGATGGGCTTGACATGATCGAGGCCACGAAAAAGGCCGTCTTCGCCGAGCGGACCGGACTGAGCCGAACAGCCCGAGACAAGGACGGCGCGATTCGGCAGCTTCGGGCGACGCTCCCGGAAAACGTGCCGGACGCCCCAGACACCGACGCCTCGCTCTTTGATGCGATCGCCGCGATCGACGCCAGCAGGGATGCGGCGTTCGCTGAGAGCGAGAAGCAGGCCGGCAGGTCTCTCTTCGCTCTCGACGCGGAGATCGACGACGTTCACGGGCAGATTCGCGTGATCGAAGAGGAGGCCCGGGTGAGGGTCGCTCGAGCAGTCGATCGCATCAACGAGGCAAGGCGCCGAAAGGCGGAGTCTGTCTCGCTGCTCGATGAAGGAAAGGCGGCAGTGCGAGCCGATCATTCCGTGGCCAGGGCCGTCATTCAGGAGAAGCTCGACGGAATCAAGGCCGTCCACGAGCAGCAGGCCAGGTATGCGATGACGACGGAGAGCATCAACCGGATGGCCATCGAGATTGAATCGCTCAACGCCGAGGCCCACACTCTCACTACTGCGCTCGAAGGACTCGATGCCTACAAGGCAGAGCTGCTCGCGAGCCTGCCGATTCCCGGGCTGGAGGTTATCGAGGGCCGTCTCCAGCGGTACGGCATCCAGTTTGACCGGCTCAATACGGCCCAGCAGGTTGAGGTCGCTGTCGAGATCGCGAAGCTCCGCGCCGGCGAACTGGGGCTCATCTGTGTCGACGGGCTCGAGCTCCTCGACCACGAGCACTACCTCGCCTTCCGCGAGCACGCGGCGGCGTCGGGGCTTCAGTTGATCGTTTCGCGAGTCAGCGACGGCGCCCTCGCGGTGACGACAGGGGAGGAGGCAGTCCGTGAGTAACCGACTCGAACATCGCAGCTCGCGAGATTGGACCGAGAGCTGGAAAGGCTTTTCGGGTGTGCCCGAGAGGTGCGAGCGAACGTGGTCCACCTATTCCGAAATGGCCGCTGAGCTTGCCGCCGAGGGCGTGATGGTCACGCGAGCGATTGCGTCCAAGGCTGTGTTGGGTGACCAGCCGCAGCTATTTCGTCAGTGGAAGCGGTATGAGGCGAAGCACATCGAGCTCGTTCGACGGCTCGCAAAACAACAAGAGGGGACGCGATGAAACTTGACAATGGCTGGATCGACGCGAATGCGTTGGACAAGCTGCCGCCGCTGCTTGAGACATGCCAGGTGCTCGTCGAGAGGCCGGCTGGTTCTTTCCACGTCTCAACAGACATGCGTGTCGAGGGCGGGTGGGAGAGCTTTGGCGACTGGCAAGACCTCAGGGTGATAGCTCACCAACCGCTAGCGGCGATGCCGACGAATCCGAAGCAAGCCCTCGTCACCCGGCTGGCCGTGGAGTGGAAGACAACCGCGGCGACGATTCGGTCGATCATCGAAACCATCGACAGCGAACGGGCGAAAGATACTCCGTTCGACACTGCGGACATGAGGAACCTCCGGAACTGCTATGCGTGGGCGCTGGCCTACAGGGCCGCCGATGAGGTCGCAGCGCTCGCGAGGGCCATTGACCGGCTGGAGGGAACGCGATGAACACAGACCAGCTACGGGACGACCGCGACGCGGAGATGACGCGGCGGCTCAGTCTGATCCGCGACCTGTGCGACGCGCCCGAGGCGTCAGGGCTGCCGCGGGGCGTCGCTCTCCGCGAGATCGAAGAAATCGCCAGCGGCGAGGCCGGCTGGATTTTACCGACCGACCTACAAACCTGAAGGAGGTGACGAATGATTGCGAGCGTACGGAAGTGGATGCGCACCCGACGAGCGCTGTCGCTTGAAAACGCGGGGCTACTCGCGGATGTCGAAACTCTTTCCGCGGCGAACTACTCGCTACGGCAACAGATTCGCGCCGTCCAACGGCTGCTCCGCGGATGCCTGGCTGCGGCAGAAGAGAAGGTGAAGGCATGAGCCAGGACGCGACGCTACCGGTTGCTTCGGTCCATGCGATTGTTATCCCGTCAGTACCCTTTAGGCCGTACTATCAGGCGGGCGGAATTACGATTTACCATGCAGATTGCCGTCAGGTGTTGCCATTTCTCCAAAAGTTCGACCTGCTGTTGACTGACCCGCCCTACGGTATCTTGAATCTTGGAAATGGTGAAACATCGGCAGTTCGTAAAAGCCCGATGGCAAGCGGTTCGGGCAAGTTGAAGAATCGTATGATTAACACTGCCGATTTCTCTTGGGACTCTTACGCGCCAAGCGTAGGCGTTTTGGAGTCGATGCGAGATATTGCGAAAACGTCAATCATTTGGGGCGGCAATTATTTTCAGTTGCCGCCATGCCGCGGAATGCTGGTTTGGGATAAGTGCCAACCGTGGGAGAATTTTTCTCAGGTCGAGTTGGCATGGACGAACATCGAGCGTCCCGCCGCGATTTTTAAGCACGACAAGAGTAACATCGACGGAAAGGTTCACCCAACGCAAAAGCCATCGGCGCTAATGAAGTGGTGCATTGGATTGGCTGGGGACGAAGTGAAAACGATACTCGACCCATTTATGGGAGCCGGAACGACGCTTGTAGCGGCGAAGATGGAAGGCCGTCAGGCCGTAGGCATTGAGATCGACGAAGCGTACTGTGAGTCAGCCGCACGACGGTTGTCCCAAGGCGTGCTGTTTTGATTGGGATAACACAACGAAGACGGAGGTGAAGCCATGAGCCAGGGCGAGACGCTACCGGTTGCTTCGGTTGACGCAATTGCTATCCAGCGAGTGGATACGATGATGCGGGCTAAGTACGGTATAGGGCTAGACACGATGGAAATCACAACAACTCCTGGGTACTGGCAGGACAAAGAGCCGATTGTGCATCGCGGTCACCCGCTGCATTCAATTTTAGGTTGCAGCGGCCCATTCCGGTCAACGTACACATATTTTGATCACTACAGAAAATCGGGTCAGTTTGTCTCGCCGACAATGTCGTGGCGAACAATCCGAGATTCTGCGTCATGATGAACGACCCTACCTTGAATGTATTGCGATACGGAGACCATCCGACCGTGCGGGAGCTTTACGCCGGCTGGGATATTACGGAGGCAAAGAGCACGACGCAATCCGGCGGCAAAGTGCAAGAGGTGTGGATCACGAACAGGACAACCAACGAGGTGAAGCCATGAGCCAGAATGAGAAGTTGCCGGTTGCTTCGGTGTGCGCAAGTGCTGGCATGCCGTTGACATTCGGAAGCCTTTTTGCGGGCATCGGCGGAATCGACTTGGGCTTCGAGCGTGCAGGAATGGTGTGTAAATGGCAGGTGGAAATAGACCCATACTCGCAAAAGGTTCTCGCCAAGCACTGGCCGAACGTAAGAAGGCACGATGACATCAGGACATGGCCGCAACCAGACACCGAACGAGTTGACGTCATCTGTGGGGGGTTTCCCTGTCAAGACATCAGCTACGCAGGAAAAGGGGCAGGACTTACCGGCGATCGGAGCGGATTGTTCTACGAGCTCATGCGGGTCGTTCGCGACATGGGACCAAGATTTGTTGTCTTGGAGAACGTCGCAGCGTTGCTTACTAGGGGGGTGGATTCCGTTCTCGGGTCGCTGGCCTCGCTCTGGTGTGATGCGGAGTGGCATTGTTTACCGGCTGCCGCCTTTGGTGCCCCGCACATCCGTGACAGGCTCTTCATTATCGGCTCCCGAGACCGTGCCGACCCCGACAGCCGCGGGGTTCGGGTGCAGGGACGTCGAGCGACTGAAAGAGAGGAGAGAGGAAACCAAGAAGCGAGTGGGCAACGGCAACGGGTTCGGGCTGACGCTGAATCAGTGGGTGATGATGTGGCCGACGCCACGAACGCCGACAGGCGGGAGGACGGTTGCGCTGCGACAGCGGGCGGGACGGAACACGGACGGCAATTTGGAGGGGCGTTTGGCCGAGCGATACCCAGAGACGATTGGTGGGCAAATGAACCCGCAGTGGGTCGAGTGGCTGATGGGGTTCCCCGTCGGGTGGACCGATTGCGAGGACTCGGCAACGCAGTAGTTCCGCAGGTCGCTCAATGGATTGGAGCCCGAATCGTAGCAGCGGCGAACGATGCGGACTACGGCGCGACAGCGCAAGGCAACCAAACCACGAAGGTGACGACATGAACGAAGCTCTCAAAACAAAGTCGGCCCTGTCATATTTCGGAAGCGACAGCGAAGTAGCTGCGAAGCTCGCGGCGATGCTCGACGGCTGCCAGCATGTAACGATCCCATTCTGCGGCGGGCTGGCGATTCTGCCGCACCTCACGGCCAGGTCGGTTGTGGCGAATGATTTGAATTCTAACGCGATAAATTTCTACCGCGCGGCGTCCGGCGTGTATGGGATCGTCGAGCGGCAGCGACTAATCGGGCGGTGCCAGCGGACGCTGAGCCATCCGGCAGAGATGGAGCTGGCGCGGTCAATCCTCGAAAACGATTACTCAATGAACTCGATGAACGTCGATCGTGCCTGGGCGTTCTGGGCGACGTGCTGGATCGGTCGCAAGGGCCAGGGCGGGACATTGCGCCAGGGCGGAATGCCAAGTGTGCGACGAACGGCCAACGGCGGGAGCAACGCCACCCGTATCCGCGCAGCCGCGGACGACCTGACGGCATGGGCGGAACAGTTCCAGCGGTGCGAGTGGGAGTCGGTGGACTTCCACGAGCTGCTACCAAAGATTTCCGATACCGTCGGATGCGGCGCGTACTGCGACCCTCCATGGTTCGATGCGGGCGACAGCTATATGTACTCGTTCGCGCCTCAAGACCATGTTGACCTGCGAGACATGCTGTCGCGGTTCAAGCACGCAACGGTCGTGGTGAGGTACGGAGACCATCCGACTGTGCGGGATCTGTACGCCGGCTGGGATATCACGGAGTCAAAGAGCACGACGCAATCCGGCGGCAAGGTGAAAGAGGTGTGGATCACGAACAGGACAACCAACGAGGGGCAGCCATGACAATCTACAAGTACGCGATATCGATCTACGACGTGCAGTCGGTGTTTATGCCGAAGGGTGCGGAAATTCTGAGCGTGGCGAAACAAAGCGGAGCGCTGTACCTGTGGGCGATGGTGCGTCCGAACGAACCGATGGAGGAGCGACGCATTGAAATTGTTGGAACGGGACAAGAGATGCCCGTCGGCATAAGCGTTGAGCGTAAATTTATCGGCACGGTGGTGGACGATCCGTTCGTGTGGCACGTGTTCGAGCGTCGGTAAGTAGGCCACACAACCAAACCACTGAAGGGGAAGACATGAGCGAAGAACACTCGCGGCAATTGTTCGAGGAGTGGATTGAGTCCGGCCGAGACGGCTGCCCGGTGGATCGAAGGCCCGACGGTGAGTACGAGTACGAGCCGGCAAGGACTGCGTGGCCCCTTTGGTGCAAGCTCGTGGCGATAGTAGGGGTGAAGATCGACAGGATAATCAACGGAGGCGCCGAATGATGTGCTTTATTTACGATGACGTGGCG
>Ga0163152_10008062_pt1 | contig 11352 bp, 29 predicted proteins | sample OliLakLV19MP8IB2_FD_148635 | JGI IMG/M metagenome (GOLD analysis project Ga0163152, IMG submission 148635) | Freshwater microbial mat bacterial communities from Lake Vanda, McMurdo Dry Valleys, Antarctica - Oligotrophic Lake LV.19.MP8.IB-2 | ecosystem: Environmental > Aquatic > Freshwater >...
GCGCTGGAGAATGTGGCGGTTAATGACGACACCGTCAGCGACTGGGGCGCAGTCAGGCGGCGCCGCTTTCCAGCTGTCGCCCTCACAGTCGGGGCATTCGTTAGACGACTTCGCGCCGTTGCACTCGTCGCACTCGTCATCGTGCCCACAGTGGCTGCACTCTTGGTAGCCAGTTCCTTCGCAGGAACCGCAAGGGAACTTCTTGATCGTCCCGCCTTTGCATGTTTCGCAATTGACCTTCCAGGGGCCGGAAGGCAGCCAAGCGCGGAGAGTCGTCATACTGACACGGAGCAACTGGTGCCCGGCGGGCATGTTGAGCAGTCGCCGCACCAGAGAGATCCGCGTTGAATCCTCGGCGATCGTGAACGCGCCATCGACGATCGTCAGCGCGTGACCGTTCGTCGCGAACGTGCGGACTCTGTCGCCAAAAACTCCTTTGAGCGCCCTCGAACCCCAGTTCTCGTCCATCAACGAGTCGAGCCATAGTCCCATTTCTTGCCCTTGATCTTTGCTCATCGCCCAACCTCCCGTGCCCGCTTGGCGGCGCTCATCAACTCAGCCGCCAGCCACTCCGCGCCCTCAGGCGTCGTGCAAATCTCGGTGCCGTCGGTCTCGGCGCCTAGGAGCAGGCTCACGGCGTCCGGTCCGACTTGCAGAACGTAGGCGAGCCGGAGTCGCCGGAGCTCGTCCTGGGCCTCTAGGCGGCGGCGAGCGGGGGCTAGGTGGAGGAGGCGGGCGGTCACACTGCCCTCCGCGCCGGCTTGGCTTGCGCGGCGATGCTGACGAGCAGCTCGGCGAAGGCGAGCGGCGAATGGTTCGCGGCCCTCTTGCCGAGCCGCGGGCGAACCTCTCCGTTCTTGACGCGATTGCCGCACCAAGAAACTAGCGCTGTAGGCTGCGCCTCATTGTCCGACAGGAACCCCCACTTCAGCGACGGTGGATTGACCCCGAAGCAATAGAGCCAGGTCGCCTTTTTGGCGGGGTGACCATAGCGGTGTTGCTCGACGTAGCAGGCGCAGCCACCACAGAAGCCCGCCTGCCAGCCTCCGCCAGTTGGAGGCATAGGCAAGTCGAAGGCCGACCACGCGTCGCTGTAGGCCGGGTGCTCAAGCACGCCGCCAAAGCGCCGGACGCTGGTCAAGGCTGACTTGAAGCATCCACCGTCCTCGCCGCGCTTGTGGCCCCAGCGAGCCTCTACGAGGCCAGCCAAGCGGCACCAGCGAGAGCAGGGAGGGTGAGCCACTACGGGGTTCGGTCCGGCGTACTTCCGCGCGTCCCGCTTCTCGTCCCACCAGTCGGCGACGAGACCGGGGTACAGGCCGCGCGGGTCGACGAACAGGGCCGAGACGTCGGTGCGCATCTAGGCTGCCCTCCGCCCGAACTCAGCTCGGAGCAGGTTCCGCCGGCCGGTCACAGCCGGCCCCGCATTCCCTTGCGCTGCCGTGGGCTGATGGAGGCGCGGCGCTCGTGCCGATTGGGCTCAGGCTCGCGCGGCGTTGGCCGCTCGCCACCGATGGGCTCAGGGATCAGCTGCCCGTAAGAGAGAGCGTGCGGCTCCCCCTCGCCTGTGCCGATGTGGCCGCCCCGGTAGGTTTGCCAGGTGCGGCCATCGTCTGTCCGGTAGCAGACATCGCCGGTGTTTGCGCCAGCCCAGGAATCGACGATCCTGAGGTAGTGGCCGCCGGTCACAGCCGCACCCGCTGATGCTCGGCCTGTAGCCAATCGAATGCACCGGCTACGTCGCCCGCCTTATCCGCGCTCCACGGTACCCGCGAAATGATGCCGCGCTTGATCGCATACTTCGGGAAGTCAGCCGGCCCGAATTCGTCGTTGAACGTTGAACGAAAGCTCAGATCTCGAACCGGGTTTTCGCCATGTGGCGCCGGTTCTGGGTAGCCCCTGTTTGTGTGTCGGCTGAGCCCGTCGATCCATGCCAAGTACTGCGCCTCGCAATCGTAGCAATGAGCGAACGCCACCAACATGCCCTCGTATTCTGAGAAATAGCGCCCGCAATCGTCAGAGGTGATCGGGCGAGGCTCTTCAGACAGAACGACTACGCCTCGACACCACTCACACGAGGCTGAACAAAGGTTTCGGCTCATAGCTCCCCCACCTCCCGCCACCGCCGCTCAAACTCCCACAGAAGCGCGAACCCGCAAGAGTAGCGCTCGATGTAGGCCATGGCCCAAAGCTCGCGCATGACGGCTAGGCGGTGCTCGCGGGTTAGGGTCACTTGCTCACCAGTCGATTGAACGTACCAACGCGAGCCGCTTCGTCTTTCAGCGGCCAGCTACACGAGCGGCCAGCGAAGGCACGAAATACGCTGGCCGGATATGGCACGCCTAGTCGCGCGCACGTGACGAGCGACCTGCGCAAGGCACGGTCCACCATGGTCACCTGTGCCGTAACGTTACCTGGTGAGGCGTCCCAGAATTCAGCCAGGTAAGAGAGCCTATGAATTTGGAAAACGCTTCTGGCCTTGCCCCGGTCGCACTGCCAAGGCTTGCACCGGTTCGCCAGTATGTCGGTGTCGAAGTTGCTCTCATGCGAACCGATCGTCGCAATCAACGCGGCCCATTCACGCGGCGGACGCGGCGCCGACTTGCTGACGCGGGCAATCTCAGCGGCGAACTGGTCAAGGTGAGACTCGCGCAAAGCAGATCGATCGGGCGTGCGGTCGGCCTTGGCAACCGGCAGAGAGCCCAGCGCCGTCCGCACCCAAGCCTGCCGCTTGCCCGAGTCGGCAACGGCCGCGGAGGTTACGAGCAGGGAGAGCGCTACGAGTAGTTTCCGAGTCACCGAAACCTCCACCAAATTAAGAGCAACCAGAGCAACAAACCAAGCAGCGGCAGCCAGACCGCAGGAGTCAAAGGATCGACCCCACGAACGACCCAGCCGCGACCGCGACAAGCGCGACGATCAACCAGAGCGCGATCGCCTGAGACTCGAACGTCTCGCGGTTCACGAATGAATCCTCCGAGAGCTATCAACGGCGCACCGGAGCTGTTCCTCGCGCAACGCTCGAAGGAGTCGCTCACGTTGACGGCCGCCGCCGACATGCATGCCCAGGAGGAAACCCAGGATGTAGATGACGGCCGCAAAGAGGATGTCGAAGGCCAGCATTCCTCAGGCCCTCCCGAGCGAGCAAAGCTTGCTCTCAACTTCGACGACCACGAGCTGCGTGTAGTGAACCCCCATGGCAACCGACGCCGCGAACCTCGCCGCGTTCAAGTTGATCGCGCGGATGCGTTGCTGACGGCGAGGGGCGAGCGTCGAGGCAAGGAAGGTTCGGAGCGGCAGACTCGCCAAAGGGTCGGCGTGGGTCGTGATGTCGGGCGCGGGGAAGGCCACGGGGCGCATCAGGCGGCTCCGAGAGAGTTAGAGGCGTGGGTTGCGTCGCTCCTTGCGCCCAGATGACGAAGCTTCATTCGAAGCGAGTCGCCCTCTTGAAATTCACCAAACTGAGCGGCCGCCATGGCTCGGCCAGCAGTGAGCAGATCTCGGGTTTTCTTACCCTCGAACACTTCGAGGCCCCGGCAGTCTTCACGAAGTGCCCTGTGAATTGCGGATTCATGATGAATCTGACACCCCGAGATCAGCAGCAAAGGTTCGGCAAGAAGCACGCGCACTCGATCCACCGGGTAGGCGGTGAAACCGATCTTCAGGCACTCGGTCCAATCATTGTTGGCTGGCAGCCAGCGCATCACGGTTGCGATGTAAACGTATCCAAGGCGATGGCGGCGCTCGGGGCCTTCAGTTACCTGTGGCCAAGGCTCTGGCAGCAATCGCGGGACGCAATCCGCTGGGATCACCGGAGCGGCTACCAGCGCCTTCATTCTATCAATGAGGCCAAGAAGCGTTGTGCAGTGGACCTGACGACGCGCGCTCACGCCGCTCTCCCGCGCTTCGGCTTCCGCGCCGGCTCGGTCCACCACCCAAGTGGGATCGGCACCTCTGGATCGGCGGCCAGTTTCATGGCCGTCTCTAGCTTTGGGGCAGACGCGCCTTCGTCGGCCAATCTAGACAGGCGAGACTGCGGAATCTTTGTGCGTTCCGCGAGCTTGGCTTGTGCGCCGCGCACGAGGAACGCATCGGCAAGGGTCTTTGATGCTCGTGAATGCATGCTGTCCAGCACGGGGATTAATGCACGAGAGCATGAATGCGTCAACGCAAAAACGCGCGCGGTTGTCGAAGCCGCGGCAATCATGCCGAATTCGTAAACCGTGCCCGCAAAACCAGGACCGACCTGGGGGCTCCGTTCTGGTTTGACCGCATTCGAGACAGCGTAAAGGCGACCGAAGAGAGCGGCACTCACCAGTCAGTCGGAAAAATCGCCATTCCAAAGCGCGCCCGCGGTTGATTCGGAAACCGGCGTAACCGCTTAAGAAAGGCCGCTTGTCCAGTTTCGGACCGGCGGCCTTTTTTCTGTCCACTTCATTTATGCGCTTGCGCATTCATGCATACGGGCATAGAACAGTGGAGTCAGCAATGAGAACCACCGACCGCCCCACCCAGCCCTGTCTCGCCGACCAACAGGCTCCCCTCACCCCCGGCCGCTCGACGTTAGCCGATGTCGCCCTGAGCCAGGGTGTCTCCGCCGAGCATGTGAGCGCCTACCTCGCTCACCGGAGCGCCTACCTGTCGCAGCCGTACGCCTTCGTTCAGACGGTCATCGGGCTGCAGGCGGTGCCGTCATGAGCGCCACGACCTACGCGGTGAAGTTTTTTGACGCTCGCGCCTCTCGCTCAGCCATGGGCGGCATGGGCGGCATCAGGACTGCCTACTTCAGCGACCGCGTCGAGGCCGAGCAATTCGCATCCACCCAGCGCCTCTACTCCCAGCCGGCCACGGTGCGCGAGCTGGCGCCCCTGACGACCGAGCAACTGAAAGCGGTATCCCGATGATCACGTCCCACATTATCCCGGTAAATATCGAGCTCGAGCGCGAGACCCTGTACGGCGAGACTGTTGACCTCGAGCGGACATACTCGGCCCGAGTCTCGCTGGTCCGAGGCACGCGCGACGAGCTGGAGGTCGAATGGCTGAGCGATGTCGGCGACCTCGACGACATGGAGGAAAAAGGCGCCACCGAAAAGGCCGAGGAGCTTTGGTGGGACCTGATGCGCGATCTGGACCAGGACTCAGAGGCGGACCAGGCGGCGGACGCGCACTTGGCGCGGGGCAAGGCGGAGCGGGAGCAGGGGGCGGCCCAATGCAAATGAGCGCCACGACCTACGCCGTCAGCTTCTTTTGCACCAAGTCCTCCCGCGCCTCCAGGGGCGGCACCAGGACTGCCTACTTCTCTGACCGCGTCGAGGCCGAGGCATTCGCGGCATTCGCCGAAGGAGAGGCTGAAAGCGGTATCCCAATGATCACGTCCCACATTATCCCGGTAAACATCGAACTCGAACGCGAGACCCCGGGCGGCGCAATCTTCGACGTCGAGCGCACCTACTCGGCAAAGGTCTCGCTGGTCAAAGGCACGCGCGATGAACTCGAGGTCGAGTGGCTCAGCGATGTCGGCGACCTAGACGACTTGGAGCTGGTCGGCGCGGTCGAGAAAGCCGTGGGGCTTTGGTGGGATCTGATGCGGGCGCTGGATCAGGACTCAGAGGCGGACCAGGCGGCGGACGCGCACATGGCGCGGGGCAAGGCGGAGCGGGAGGAGGCGTCATGAACGCGCGCGAAGCATTCGCTTTCAGCTTGGTTCTTGCCGAGATCAACGGGACGGAACCCGAGCCGGGCGCATGGGACTTGCTCGACGAATGGTTAGGGGCCAACCCCGAGCGCTACGTGCGCAACATGCACCGGCTTAATCGTGAATATACCGTCAGTCTGAGCGGCGAGCGGGTCTACACGTCGTACACGCAAGAAACGCTTGACAGCGCGATCCGCTCGGCCCTGATGGTTGCCTACGCCAACGGGGAACGATGAACCGCATCACCCGCGCCCGCCTAGTTGAGATCGAATGCGGAGAGTTCGCAACGGCAGAGGACATCAAGCTGATGAGCGCCACGGTGCGCGCCTACTGGGCACTTAAGCACGCCCTCGGAGAACTCGACGGCCTCGCGACCCTATGCGACAGCGGCGGCGACGAAATCGAGCTGAGCGAGTCCGGGATTCGTAACTACTTGAGCGACCGGGCCGAGCGCGCGCAAGAGGCGCGCGATCAGGATTACTACGGTGGGGACTGACATGACGACCAAACCCAAACCCGTAAAACTGCCACGCAAGGACCGCCCGCGCGGCCAGTTCGCCAGCGCCTGGGACGTCCACGTTGGCGGCGAGCGGGTAGCCCGGTGCCGCTCGCTTGCCGAGGCCGAGCTGCGTGCCGCCAAGCGGATCCGAAAGCTCGGGCCGGAGTTGGGCAAGGGTGTCGTAATTTGGTGGCTGCCTAACGGGAGCGAATCGTGACCCTGCGCGACATCGACAAGACCTTGATTGCAATCGGCGCGGCAGCGTTGCGGCGTGACTTCGAATCCGCTCACTCGCTGGAGGACAAGCTTTTCCGGGACGTGCTGGCGGAGATTGCCAAGGGGAAGGGGCCGCAGGGCGAGCTCGCTGGGGCGGCTCTCAAAAGCAGGGAATTAGCGTTTGCTCGGTGGGTATCATGAGAGAAATCATCCTAATCGACTTCGGGTCTGTTTTTTGGGCAGCCTGGCACTCTTCAGCTAACGACGCCGTGTCAGCTGCGCACGATCGCGCCGTCAGCAAGGTTCGGAGCATCGCGAACGGTAACCCGTTCGTAGCGGTCTGCTGCGACTCGCCGGAGTCGTGGCGCAAAAAGCTGGCGCCTGCATACAAGGCCAACCGCGAGCAGAAGGAGCCCGCGGCGATTGAGCAGATGTCTCGAGCGAAGGAAACCCTGCGGCGCGATGGCCTCCTGCTCTGGGAGGCGGAAGGGTTCGAGGCTGATGACGTGCTCGCCACGGCTTCGATCAAAGCCGCGGCCAAAGGCGACACGTCTATTATCCATAGCGCGGACAAGGACCTCTTGCAGATGGTCGGCCCTAAGTGCCTGGTCATCACGACGACCACGGGCGTTCGCATGGATTCGGACGCTGTCCGCGCCAAGTGGGGCGTTAAGCCCGAGCAAATAGCGGACGCTCTCGCCATTGTCGGCGACAAATCTGATAACATCGCGGGCGTTCCCGGCGTCGGACCGGTAGGAGCGGCGAAGCTCCTTGGACGCTTTGGGACGATTGAGGCTTTGATTGCCGCGCTCGAGAAACCGGAGCCGATCGCGACGCCCGCAGTGGATAAGGCGTTACGCGAAAGCATCGAGATCATGCAGCTCGCCAAGAGCCTAACCACGCTCTCGTGGGACGCGCCGATCAAGTACGAGGAACTTTTCGAAGAGCGCCACGCGCAACCGTTGACCGATGACCCAGAGGACTACATGCCAAACCTTGACCAGAACGACGACGAGCTAGACGATATGATGGGGCCCGATGTGGGCTCGGCGCCCGTCCAGCAGCCAGCGCAGACGCAGATCATTCCGCGTGAGACGGAGCAAGCTCCGGTAACGAATGGCAACGGCAACGGCACCAAGGCTCTAGCCATGGCGCGAGACACAGGGCTACAGCCGCAGTCTCTCGGGGCGGCGCTCGACTTCGCGAAGGCGATCTACAACTCGCGGCTCTATCAGAAGTTCCCAAACCCTGAGGCCATCTTTGCCGTCATCGTGCGCGGTCGCGAGATGGGCATGGGCGCATTGACCGCGCTCGATTGCTTCCACGTCATCGAGGGCAAACCCGCGCCGCTCGCTCACCTAATCGTTGCTCGAGCCAAGGCGCACCCCGATTGTGAGTTTTTCCGCTTCGTCGGCGGGGATGACACGTACGCGGAGTACCAAACGAAGAACCGCAATAACCCCGGCCCAACCACGCTCAAGTTCACACTGGAGCAAGCGCGACTCTCCGGCCTGGCGCCGCGAATACCGCGCACCGAGAGACCGCTACAAGGCAAAGACGATCGGGGAAATTGGGAGAAGCGACCTGCGGAAATGTTGCGTAAAACTTGCGCGGTCCAACTCTCACGCATCGAATTCCCAGACGCGGCCCTAGGTTTGTACAGTGCCGAAGAACTCGGCGCGGAGGTAGCATGACCCGAGAGGAATTTTGCGCCCTCCCGCCTGGCATCGCGCTTGGTTTGATCTACGACGTCTCGCAACGGATTGCCGCGCTGCCGGTCCCGCCGACTGTCCGCCCGCCAAAGTTCGACGGTCGCTTGTCACGCAAGGGTGGTTACTGCTGGATGAGCGAAATGGACCTCGGGTCGTTGCGCTATTGGTTCGCGCGTAAGTCTGAACCTGGCAAGCCTGAGTTTGCCGAGAAGGACGCCAAGACGGCGAAGGAAATCGGCTACTGGATTGCCTGGCGGACCGCTGACCCTGCCGCAGCGTGGAGCGGCGAGCGCAATCGCGAGCCGGCTCGTGGCGCTCCGCCGTCACGTGACCCTCAGCTTCACCAGTGGGAGCCGAAAGCGGCGGCGCCCGCGCCATCATCCGTTGACGACGACCTCGCTAGCTACGGTTTCGAATGAAAGACCCCATGCCGATCAAACCACCCAGACCCCCACGAACTCCCGACACTTTCCAGCGGGCCCGCTCGATCTATCTAGCTCGATCGCGTCACTTCGACAAAGCCGTCAGCCTACTCGAGCACGCAACGCCGGAAGTGCGCGCCCTTGTCGAGGCCCACGAGGAAGCCGACGCCCAGAAGTCGATCGACTTGGTGCCAAGCTCGCCAATGAGCGAGTAAGAAACTCCTGTCCGGCGTCACACCCGGGCCCGCGCCTTTCTCAGCAGGTGGAGATTGCTGAGGCTTCCGACCAAGGTCGATACTAGTTAGACTTTGGATCCGGAAGTGGCGGACGCGCGACGAGCCGAAGACGTCGCCCCGCCACTTCTGGAGTGAAGAGCAACTACGGAGAAAGCATGACACACGAAGATATAGCCGCCGAATACGACAAACTAGCGGACGCACTCGCTGCTACCGCCGACCCGTCCAACAACTGGGACACGGAGGCCGCGCTCAAGTTTCGCGTGGAGGCTCAGCGCCATCGGGACACGGCAATCGACATCGAATCGATGTTAGTTTTCCGGCGCGACACTGCCGTGTACGGAATTCGCAGCGCGCTCGCCTGGGAGCGAATTGCGGTCGCGCTTGAGAAGCCAGCGAGCGGAAAATCATGACACATGAGGACATAGCCGCCGAATACGACAAGCTTGCGGAGCTGCGCTCGCCAGCCGACGATAGCGACGGCTACCGCAGCGAGAACGCACTGGCCCTGCGCGCGGAGGCCCAGCGGCACCGCTGGCTAGAGCGCGAAAACTCGCTACGCGTTTTCGATGTCGAGTCAGTGGTGCGGCACCGGGCACACGTCGACGAGTTTCACGAGCGCAACGTCGTCGCTTGGGAGCGAATTGCGGGCGCGCTTGAGAAGCTGGCGGGGAAGCCGTGAGCCGCCATGGTTACAACGAGGGCGACGGCGGCAGTGATGGCCACGAGCTGAGTTTCGGTCGCTGGCGCGCTCAGGTTGCCAGCGCGACACGTGGCAAGCGAGGCCAGGCGTTCTTCGTGGCCTTGGTGCAAGCGCTCGACGCTCTACCGGAGAAGTCGCTCGTCAAGGGTGAGCTGCAAACGTCTGAAGGCGCCGTCTGCGCGCTCGGAGCACTGGCCAGGCACAAGGGAATCGACGTGTCCAGCCTCGACACCGAAGACCACGCTAGCCTGGGCGTGACTTTTAACATCGCGAGTCAGCTTGCGCAGGAGACCATGTTCGAAAACGACGAGGCGCGGGGACCCGGTGGCGCCACCGGGGAGATTCGCTGGCAACGGGTGCGAGACTGGGCCGTTCGCCAATTGACAGCCGCGACGCTGCTAGACTTGCGTGCGGGCCAGGGCGAAACGCTGGAAGCCCTAAATGCGATCTTGGCGAATCGGGCAAAACAGGAGGCGCAGCCGTGAGCACAAATCACCCGGCCAACCGAGGCAAAGCTATGCTGGTCGCGTGGATCGACGCGCCTCTCCGTGACTACGCGAAACAGGCAGCTAGGGCCAACGGAGTGGAGTTTTCGCGCTGGATAGAGCGCGTCGTGCAGCAGGCTTGCGCCGAGGAATCGGCGGCCCGAGCCATTCGCGACGCCGAGGAATCGGCGGCCCGAGCCGTTCGCAACGCCTCAACTAGGGCTAAGATTGCGGGGAAGCCGTGAGGTCCGCTCCGATTCAGTGTCCAGTCTGCCAAGTAGTGGGCCCAATTATCGATGAGAACGGTTGCTGTGCAACTTGCGGGTCTGAGCTCCCGGCAGCGAAAAAAGCACTGGCCTCGCTGGTTGACGCGTTCGTTCGGCGCGAGAAAAATGACATTACCGTGGAGGAGTTCGACGGCATGTTCCGCGAGTTGCTGACGCCTGGGCAAGCGATGGGCATCGATGCATTCCGCCAGAAAGCCCTAGCTTACGCCCGTCAGCTCCCGGCAGCGAGCGAGGTGACGGCACGGTCGAGCGAGGCGGACGGCTGGACCCCGCTACACGACCCCTCGGGTGACCTGACCGTGGCCGTGGGCACCACCTGCCTGTTTGCTGTGCGTACGCGAGCAGGCTGGAAGCATTTCATCGATGCGGTTACTCGTGACACTGAGAACGAGCCGCAATGGCGCTGCGCTGAGCACGGCTGGGAGCTCTGCAATATAATCTACTGGCGGCCGCTCCCGGAGCCGCCGAAAGGCAAACCGTGATCGAAAGCTTGGAACGTGTGCGCGCTTACTTCTCGCGCATGTCGCTGGAGGATTGGCAAACGCGGCAAGCCGATGCACGTGCGCTGTGGGCCGTCCGGGTGCTCGACGCGCTCGCTGGCCGCTCCGATGGACGTAGCTGGCGCACCACGCACAACGGACAGTCATGTGAGTGCATGTTTCCGGGCCATGTGGCTAGGTCTGGCCCGACTCCTGACGCCGCCCGCATTGCCGCCGCGGAAGCGCTGGTCGAGGAAGATCCGAGCCTAGGGGAAGGGCTATGAGCAGCGACCCCACCTACGATATCTTTCGCCGCAAGCTGGCAGACGTCGTGCTCGTGGCGATCAACAGTGGCGTGAAGGTGGGCCGAGAGCCTGAATCCACGAGCTGTCCGCTGGGGTGCGGAACAAAAACACAGCGTCACCCGATAGCTGTAATCGCAGCCCAGTGCTGGGGCATTTCACTAGCCGACGCGGCGTCGTTCATAGTCGGCTTTGATGGGATCGGCGCGATCCATTGCCGCCAAGGTCCCTACTACGAGCTAGGTCGCGCCTACGGAAAGCGATTCCCATGACCGGCCCCATCACCTTCGACGACCCAAACGACCCAAACGATC
>Ga0163152_10008068_pt1 | contig 11340 bp, 7 predicted proteins | sample OliLakLV19MP8IB2_FD_148635 | JGI IMG/M metagenome (GOLD analysis project Ga0163152, IMG submission 148635) | Freshwater microbial mat bacterial communities from Lake Vanda, McMurdo Dry Valleys, Antarctica - Oligotrophic Lake LV.19.MP8.IB-2 | ecosystem: Environmental > Aquatic > Freshwater > Lake...
GGCATCGACAATGTGAAGTTCACGCCGGAACGAATCGGCGGCGCGATCGGCAAGGCGAAGAACCAGTTGCTTACGCCGGAGAAATACGCGGCCAGCAGCAGCGACTTCTTCACACGCACCGTGGCTCAGGTCTATGCGGTTTACCAGAAAAAGCTTCGCGATTCCAATGCAATGGACTTCGACGATTTGCTGTACATTCCCGCTTTGGCTCTTCGCCTCAATGAGGAATTGCGGGCCGAACTCGACGCCCGATTCAAATTCGTGCTTGTCGATGAGTACCAGGATACGAACAGTGCCCAGTACGAAATCGCCAGAAAACTGACAATTGATTCGCGTAATTTATGTGTTGTTGGCGACCCTGACCAATCGATTTACCGATGGCGGGGCAGCGACATCAAGAACATCCTCGACTTCGAACGAGACTTCCCGGATGCCCGTGTCATCACGCTCGATAAGAACTATCGCTCCACGCCAGCCATTCTCAAGGCCGCGAGTGCGGTCATCGATCACAACAAACAGCGGAAAAAGAAAACGCTTCTCACGGACAATGCTCAAGGCGAACCCGTTCGCGTCCTGACATTCGACTCAGGGCTTCACGAGGCAAATGGGATCGCCCTGAAGATTAAGCAAGCCGTAACCGAGAATCGGTTTGCCTATCGCGATCATGCCGTGTTCGTGCGGATGAATGCATTGACGCGCAATCTCGAAACCGCCTTTGTCCAAAACGGCGTCCCCTTTCAGATCGTCAAAGGCCAGGCGTTCTTCGACCGCAAGGAAAACCGCGATGTGCTGGCCTACCTGCGCTTGATCGTGAATCCTGTCGATAGCCTGTCGTTCCTTCGAGCGGTGAACGAGCCATCCCGGGGTATCGGCAAGGTTTCGCTGGACCATTTGCAAGTGTATGCCGAGTCCAACCAAATCAGCCTGCTCGAAGCGAGTGGCCGGCTCGAAAAGATCCCATCCATCAAGGGCAAGGCTCGCGATGGCCTGCGGCTGTTTCACAAGCTCATCACCGAGCTGCGCGAGACTTTGGAGTCGCCGCCGGAAGACATCATTCGAAACGTGCTCGACAAGAGCGGCTATCGAGCGATGCTCAAGTCGAGTGAGGACGAAACGGACATCGACCGGCTAGCCAACGTCGAAGAGTTGATCACGTCCGCCATGCAGTTCGCGGCCGAGGATGGCTCGCGAACCCTACGCGACTTCCTCGAACAAATCACGCTCGCCAGCGACGTCGATTCGTGGGACGAGCAACAGAATTGCGTTTCCGTGATGACGCTCCATGCCGCCAAGGGCCTGGAATTCCCGGTGGTCTATGTCGTCGCCATGGAACAGGGCATTCTGCCCGGCGAACGCAGCCTGGCGAGTCCGGAAGATGTCGAGGAGGAACGCCGGGTCGCATTCGTCGGCATGACGCGGGCCATGAAGGAACTCAACCTGTGCAATTCCCGCATGCGTGATTTTCGCGGCCAAACACTCTTTGCCATTCCGAGCATGTTCCTGGATGAACTGCCCGATGACGTGGAACGACTCGACCAGGGGGCTCATGGCGGACGCTCGCCTGCGATGGATCAATGGCGAAGCGGGCCGCGCGAAGCGAGATCTGCCTGGGGCGACCTTGGCCACAAGCCGTTACCCGCCGCCATTCCGTTCAGCGGGACGAATAATCCCGATGCCGATACATACGAGAAAGGCCAACTCGTGCAACACGAGGAGTACGGCATCGGTACCATCAGCGACGTGAATGGCTATGGTGCGCTGCGCAAGATCAAGATTCGCTTTGCCACGAGCGGCGAAAAAACCTTCATCGCGAGTAAGGTGAAGCTGAAAGTAGTAACCAAGAAATAGTCACGCAACATAGTAGTCCGCACACTCCGTGTGCGGACCATTGTGGCACGATGCTCCGCGTCGTGAATCCAAATCGGCGCAGAGAGTCAAGCATCTCACTTTCCACGCCTTCACGACGCGGAGCGTCGTGCCACAATGGTGCTCCGCGTCGACACCAGGAGGCTCGCTATGCAAGATCATGGCGAATTTTCGTGCTCTCGCAAAAGTTCACAGCCTCGGAGTGTGCCGACTACCATGATTCGCTAAACCAATACCATCCTCCGCCTTCCTTCTTCACGAGGCACCATGTTCATTCTCAGCGCGTTCGCCGACGAAATATCCCCCGATCCGCAAGTGCAAATTGAGATTCTCAAGACTTGCGGCGTCCGAAACATCGAGTTCCGTTCGATTCACAAGACGAACGTTCTGAATCTTTCGGACGAGCAGATTGCCGAGTTCAAGTCCCTCCTCGATCGCGAAGGCTTCAAGCTCAGCGCGATCGGTTCGCCGATCGGCAAGATTCGCGTCGACGAGCCTTTCGAGCCGCACCTGGAAAAATTCAAACGGGCCATTCACCTGTGCCGGGTGTTTGGCACGCCGAACATTCGCGTGTTCAGCTACTATCCCCCGGAAGGATTTGACGGCAACTGGGCCCCTTATCGTAATCAAGTGATGGACCGGATGCGCACGCACGTGGAGATCGCCGAGCGGGAGGAGATTCAACTTTTCCACGAGAACGAGCACCGCATCTATGGCGACAATCCGGAACGGCTCGCGGACCTTTTCACGACTATCCAGAGCAAGTCGTTCAAGGCAGCCTTCGATCCCGCGAACTTTGTCTTCTGTGGCTACAACGTCATGAAGGGCTGGGCCGCCTGCAAGGCGCACACGGCTCACTTCCACATCAAGGACTGGAAGACCGGCGAAGAGCACGGCAGCATCGCGGGCGAAGGATTCGGTCAAATCCCGGCCATCATCGCGGACGCGGTCAAGATGGGATATCACGGTTTTGCTACAATGGAGCCGCATCTTCTCGGTGGCGGGCCGACGGGCGGCGTAACCGGCCCGGAACTCTTCCCGAAGGCCGTGGCCGCGTTCAAGGCCATCGTGGAGAAGGCCGGCGGGCAGTATCAGTGAGCCAAACGCTCAACGTCCACGTTCGTGTGAATGATGCCGCCACCGGACGACCGACGGCCGTGAGAATTCGTATCTCCGGGCCCGATGGTCGATACTATCCGCCTCTTGGCCATGCCGTCGATTTTCCCGTTGGCCGAAACGAGGATGTTGGCGGGCATGTCTATCTGAAGCGGGAAGAATGTGGCACGACGCTCCGCGTCGCGATTCACGACGCGGAGCGTCGTGCCACACTGACATCTGGGCAGCATCAAGCGTACATCGACGGAAGTTGCGAGATCCCCCTTCCCACCGGTGTTCCGTTAGAAGTCGAGATTAGCAAGGGACCGGCCTACACGCCGATTCGTGAGCAAGTCACGCTGGGTGCAGGTCAACTCACTCTGCGATTTGTAATCGCCAGATGGACCGGCGCAACTTGGAATGGCATGGTTGCCGTCGATTCTCGTTGCCATTTTCTATCGCCGCATGCCGCGAAACTCGAGGCGGAAGCGGAGGGGCTCGATTTCGTCAATCTGCTCGCCACGGTGCAAGATTATCCATCGCCAGATGGACATATGTACCGGACCACGCCGAATCTGTTCGCATTCAGCGGGCAGGCCCCTTCGATCGAGCGGGTCTACGTCAACACCTTTCACGAGCACCCAGCCCTGGGCAGGCTGGCTTTACTCAACTGCCATCGGCCCGTGTTTCCACTAACGTTTGGAAACATGGATGAGACGGACGATTGGTCGCTGGCGGACTGGTGCGATCAGTGCCATCGCAAGAAGGGCCTGGTTGTCTGGTGCGATGCTTATCGTCAGGAGGCGGGCCTTCCCGGCGGCGAGGCCCTGATCGATGCGATACTCGGCAAGATCGACGCGATTGAACTCGACGCACATGTACGTCCCACGTCGTTTCTGCCGCTCTGGTATCGCCTGCTGAATGCGGGGATTCGCTTGCCAGTCGTCGGGGGAAGCGGAAAGGACAGCAATCGAATTGCTTTAGGTGGAGTTCGCACGCTCACCCCTGCCGGTGAAACGCGAAGTTATGCCGAGTGGATCGAGACCGTTCGAGCGGGACGGACGATCGCCACGAACGAACCACTGTTGCGCTGGGCAATCAACGGGCAACCATATGCCACAAGCGTGACATCAACGAACGACCAACCGGTTCGCTTTTCAGCTGAGATCGCATCGAGCGAGCCGATCGAACGATTCGAGATCATCGCGAATGGTTTGGTGATCGCGACGAGTTCATCCGATCTCATCGAAGTCGAGCACCAACTTCCCGAGGGCGGCTGGCTCGCGGCCCGATGTTGGAGCACTGCAAAATCTCGACTCTATCCGCACGTGCCGATCTTTGCTCACACCTCGCCGATTTGGGTGAATTCACCGCGTCGCCAAACATCTGCTGTGACCTCGCTCCTTCGTGAGATCGAGGGCGTTCGACAATGGATCGACACCACGGGTCGTTTCACAATCGAGAAGCGGAAAGAGCAACTACTCGCGCTGTGCGAAGCGGCTGATCGTAAGTTGAACACGTCGCCGTGAATTACTCTTTCTCTTTTTTCAGAATTTCGACCTTCTCGACTCGATAGTGCTCTTCGAAAATCCATTCGATACGAACGCGGGCTTTCAGAGGAACGTCTTTGAGCTTGGCCACCATCTCTTTATCCGGTCCGCCGCCATCCTTTGGAGCACCTCCACGCCAGTGTGGAATATAACGTCGACCTTTTTCTTCACCGTCGGCCTTTACCTCAATCCAGTTCGCGGCCTTGGCGGTCACGACCCCCGTGATGGTGCCTTTCTTCACGGCCTCTTTCTTGGGTTCTTCAGACTGAGCCGATCCAAGAAATGCGCAGCCGATTGCCAAGGTGACGAGAGCAAACCTGCGAAGCATGGTGAAACTCCTAGAAGTTGCGGGCGACTATGATGAAGGTGAGGTATGAGAAAAATCGGTAGTGTAAAGCAGGAGCCCTAACTGCACGCCAACCAACGAGTAATAATCCAAATCCATGCTGAACAGCTGGCGAAGCGACAACCGGTACGGCCCGAGACTTGCTCTAGGTGAGACACCTGGAAGCTGAGGCTTCCCCAGTAGATTCATGCGAGATCGTGCAATAGACCGATAATGCAGAAGAATTTATGTCTTGACTGCAATTAGAAGGTCGTTACACTCTTGACAATTATCACTGGTGGGGTAAGGATTTAAGTTAGGGTGGTTCGGATAATCCGGGAAAGGTAGCTCACCGTGGACCAACGGCTGCTGAGCGTCCATCTCGAAGGTAACCCACGACGCGATGCATTTCGTGCCGCTCGAGGCCGCGTCGAGTTCGCGGCTGGTGGTCACACTTTAGCTGGCGAGATCCGCCTCCCCCTTGGTTCTGAAAATCGCGAGATGAAAACCTTGGCCCCGTCCGAGGTGCCTGTCAAAGAGGGTGGGACGCATTGCTGGCTTCTTGATCGCGGGCGGCAAGTTGCACTGAAGGTGGGACTCAACAGTATCGGACGACTTCCTGACAACGACGTGGTTATTGACGATGCGACCGTTTCCCGTCGGCACTGTGCTATTGTGGTTCACAGCGATCTGACGATTGAAGTTCATGATGTCGCTTCCAAAAACGGCACGACCGTCAACGGCAAGAAGATACAGGGTTCATTCCGGCTTCGGGATGGCGATGAAATCGGCCTTTCCGAGCGACATCTCACGTTCCTTATGTTCGCCGGCCAGCCGACCGGAGCCGTGGCTCCGCCTCGCTCTCAATTCTCATCGAGTGACGATCGAACCTTTGCAGGTTGATTCTCGAGGTTCCGCGACCTTTCAAGATATTTTCTCTTTGACGAATTGCCTACCTTGCAGCTACTCTAATCCCAAACATCCAGTCTCTAGATGGGGCTTGCGAATGAAACGCTCAATCACTTCGATTAACCCCCTAACCTCTCCCCTTAATAGGGAAGGGGGAGCCAGGTACATCTCCGTTTGACGGTCGTTCCGATTGTGCCGTCTGTATCGGGTGAAAGCTCCATGCTTAGAGGGCGGAAGGGTTTGGCAGCAGAGCCGAGAGCGAATTATCGTTCAATTGGATTGATTCGCACTCGTCCCCTTGCACTCGGTACGACCATGAAAGACCATTACGATCCCTGGTACGTCCGCTTGCCGGATGGTCGGACGATCAAGGCGAAAAGCACGACTTCGGTCCGCCATCACATTGAGGCCGGGCACGTGCCGCTCAACAGCATGGTGCGGCGAGATTCCACGGAAGAGTGGGTCTCGCTGATTTGGGTCGCAGAGTTCGCGGATTTTGGCGCGTCTCCCGGCGCGACTCCGCCGACTCCATCCGGATCGGGCTCGAACCACACGGGTCGATCCGGGGTCTCGGCCCGTTTGGACCCCATGCGGTTGCAAACAGTTGGCGTACGTGGCCTGATCGACGAACTCATCGCCGCACTCGATAGCACGCTGAGCCGTTCCAAGATGGTGCCCGCGTTCCTGGCGTCCATCCTGATCTATCTCGGTTTGTTCGCAGCTCGGACCGTACACCAGCTCGTGCTCGATCCAGAGGATGTTCCGTGGTTGCCGGTCGTAGCAGGTGCGGCATTCGCCGTCATCGTTCTTTCGATTCTGAATGCGGTGCTCGCGAAGCTGACACACATTGAGCTTTCAACGATGCGGCCGGCCAAGTTGAGACAGGGCTTGAAGGGTTGCGTTAAGTACACGATTCCGGCACTGATCGCGAATTCCGTCGTGGCGGGTGGTTGCCTCGGGCTGCTGTTCCTCATGCGCAAACTGCCGCAGTGGGCCACCCAAGCCCTGACAAGTGCGGAGATGAATACGAACACGCAAAACATCTTAACCACACCCATCCTCGTGATCATCTACATCGTCTCCGCGTTGCTCTGGATCGTCGTCGGGCTGTGCTGGCTGTTGACGCCGGCGGTTGTCGTCGAGGAATCTTCCTGGCTTGCCGGCATCCGCGAATGGCGTCAGCTCATCAAGGAACATTTCGGCCGAGTGGTTGTGTACGAAGGGCTCACGGTCATGCTCGGCATCGCGGTGGCATTGCCTCTGACGCTGGCCGTAGGTCTGGCGTTAGAAGGAAACCTCTCTGTCCTTCCAATCTCGCCAGTTGGACTCGGAGATGGAACGAATTGGGTAACGGGCACTGTTCAGTCCGCACTACACGGACTCACGGCGGCACCGCTGCTCGCACTATTGGCCGTGGCGAATGTGTTTATCTATCTGAACCTGCGTTACGAGCAGACGCCGAATCGGTAACCTGGATTTTCTCCCCCTCTCCGTTTCGGAGAGGGGGCCGGGGGGAGAGGTTTGCGACGAGCGAATCTTCGTTTCTTTTCCCAGAATTAACCAGGCCTCACGCCGGAAGCGGTGCTTCTTCATCCAGCTCCAGGCACTTCACTACGCCGTTTTCAAGCCGATACTTCCACCCCATTTCCGGGTCACGAAAAATTCCCTCACTGTCCGCAGGCGATAGTCGATAACCGTGCCGGCTCATCCAGCCGGCAATTCGCCCGGGCACGCCGACGATGAGGGCATAGTCGGGAACATCCTTCGTCACCACGGCACCTGCCGCAATGAACGCGTAACGGCCAATCGTGGTTCCGCAAACGATCGTGGCATTCGCCCCGACCGATGCACCGCGACGGACGAGCGTCTTTTCGTACATGCTACGCCGGACAATTTGGCTGCGTGGATTGGTCACGTTCGTCAGCACGCATGACGGACCAAGAAACACATCGTCTTCGATTATCGTGCCGTCGTAGAGCGAGACATTGTTCTGAATCTTCACGTTGCTGCCAATGATCACGCCCGAGGCGACGTGGACGTTCTGCCCGAGAATGCATTTCTTGCCGATCTTGACCTTGGGCATGATGTGCGCGAAGTGCCAAATCTTTGTGCCGTCGCCGATCTCGCAGGGATCGTCCACGTAGGCGGATTCATGAGCGTAGTACGGCTTGTCCACAGTTTGCACTCCAAAAGGATTCTTAATCGCCAATCGATCAATGCGGCGTACTCCCCTTCCCTCTTAGGGAAGGGGCCGGGGGTTAGGTAAAAGCCGTTGAACTCGCGAACGCTTCACCTAACCCCCCAGCCCCCTTCCCTAAGAGGGAAGGGGGAGATTAATCAAACGTCACACCCATGTTCTCGGTCCAGCGGACCAAGTTCACCCAGCGCCACACACGCCAATCGAACGGGCGTGTCCCATCAAGTACACCTTGCCACTCACCGGTCACGGCTGGTTCATTCAACGCGCTCACTTGGCGAACACGGTCCGGGCTCAGCACCTCGGCAAGCCAGGGGCGTAGTTCCTGCAGCCAGCGCTTCTCTGGAGTGGCGAAGCCGATCTTGTCGCGGCGATCCAAGATTTCGTTGGGCACAATCCCCCGCATCGCCTCGCGGAAGACGTGCTTGGTCTCCCCGTGTCGCGAGATGAGATACTCTTCCGGAAGGCTCAACCAGAATTCGGATAGGGCCGGAATGAGAAACGGCACCCGACTTTCAATCGACCACGCCATCGAGTTACGATCTTCGTAACGCAACAACATTGGTAAGCTACTAGCCGTCAGTGTGTCGTGCAGTCGTTCGCGAAGTTGATTGGTTCGCCGGGTCGTACGTCGAGGCTTGTCGGGCACCAGTCCGTTCCGATCGAACCAGTCGGCGTTTAGCCAATCCGGCACGGTCGCCTTGCCGTACATTGCTTTGCCGCGTTCTTGCAGGCCCGACGGAAGCAGGCGGCGAATTCCACGAGCCAATAAAAGCCCGCTACCGCCGACACCGGGCCTTCGCGAAGCCCTGACGGCAAGTTGATACGCCTGAAGCCAACGTCCGCGGCCAATCAGCGAGCCGATTCGCGCATCGTAGTAGCCGTGATAACCGGCCAGCATTTCGTCGGCCCCTTGGCCATCGAGCATGACCTTGATCTTGTGCTCGGCCGCCAGCCGAAAGACGCGGTACTGAGCGTAAATGCTCGTGCTGCCGAACGGCTCATCCTGCACGGCAACGAGTCGATCCAGATCGGCCGCGAGGTCACCCGGGCTCAATCGCACCTTGTGAACGATCGCCTTGGCATGATTCCCCGCAATATCGGCGTATTTCTCTTCGCCGATGACCGGGTCATCCGTAACGAAGCTGAACGTATGAATCTCAGCCTTTGGCTCAAGCATCCGCATGACCGCGACAATGGCCGACGAGTCTGTTCCACCCGAAAGGGCGGCACCTACTGGCACATCACTACGCAAATGCAGTCGCACGCTGTCGAGGAACAACTCGCGCGTCTTTTCGACCGCTTCAGCAAATGAAAAGTCCGATCGTCGATCCAGGTCCACGTCCCAGTAACGCGTCGGTTCGCCCGGCGTGCCGCTGTGGAGATCAACTTCCATCCAGTGGGCGGCCGGGAGTTGATGCACGTCGGCGAGCAGCGTCTCGGCACCCTGATCGATCAGACCATCTCGGAGAAAACTGAACAGGCGAGTAGCATTCACCCGGCCGCTAACCAGTGGCCGCAACGCCTTGATTTCGGATGCGAATGCAAAACCGCCAGCCTGCCGTGTGTAGTAGAGGGGCTTGATGCCAAAGAAATCCCGGGCCAGGAACATGCGTCCTTGCCGGGCATCCACGATCGCAAAGGCAAACATGCCGACGAGCCGAGTTAGACAATTCTTCCCCCAGCGCGTGTAGGCCCAGAGGAGAACTTCCGTGTCCGAATGCGAGCGAAAGGTGCAACCTTCGCGTTCCAGTTCCTGTCTTAATTCGAGGTAGTTGTAGATTTCGCCGTTGAAGACGATCGAGTAGCGACCATCCGGAGTGGACATCGGTTGATGGCCAAGTGGCGACAGATCAAGAATTGAGAGCCGTCGGTGAAACAAGCCCCAGCGACCCGCTTCTTCAGGCGGATCGCCGGTTCCCAATCGGCCCTCGATCATCCAGCCAGCATCGTCCGGGCCGCGATGGGAGAGCGTACCGAGAACGCTCGCTTGCAGCTTCGCGAACGGCCGTCGATTCGACCCACTAACGTATCCCGCGATCCCGCACATTCCGGTTGGGTTTCCTGATGGGTAGGGTGGGTGAAGGCTTTGCGGAACCCACCATGTCCCTCGCAGCCTTTGGTGGGTTCCGCAAAGCCTACACCCACCCTACTCCAAACGGTTAGGCCGACAGCCGTTCTGCTCGCGGCTGGATACCAAAATTCTTCGCGGCCATCGCCGCAATCGTGCGGCCAATGCTAAGGGAAGCCGTGGCTGCGGGCGAGGGAGCATTTAACACGTGGACCATTCGCTCCGCCTCAATAATCCGGAAGTCGTCTACAGTCTTCCCGTCCGGATCGACGGCTTGGGCTCGAACCCCCGCACCTGCCGGTCGAATGTCCTGCCACTTTAATTCCGGTATAAGTCGTTGTAGTGCTTTCAGAAACGCACGCTTGCTGAACGAACGGTACATTTCCGAAATGCCCATCTCGTAGTATTTGCCCGCCATCTTCCAGAAGCCACGATAACCCAACATCTGCATCACATCGCGGGCTCGGAAGCTGGAACGAGTGTAGCCTTCCCGCTTGAACGCCAGCACGGCATTCGGCCCGGCTTCTACACCACCGTGAATCATGCGGGTGAAATGAACACCCAGGAATGGGAACCGCGGATCGGGCACGGGGTAAATCAGGTTCTTGACGAGCGGCCACGCTTTGGGCTCGAGATCGTAGTATTCGCCGCGAAAAGGAACGATTTGCAGCTTGGGATCAACGCCACACAGGCGGGCCACGCGATCCGATTGCAGGCCGGCACAATTGATGATGGATCGGGCCGTCACGTCTCCCTGAGTTGTCGTCAGGTGGAATTCAGAGCCCGATGGCTTGCAGCCAACAAACTTGGCGTGCAACCTCACGTCGCCGCCCCAATTACGAATATGTTGGCCGTAAGTTTCAGCGACCTGTCGATAATCGACAATTCCCGTTTCCGCCACGAAAAGCCCAGCGATGCCCGCAACGTGTGGTTCATGTTCATGCAGTTCTTCGGAATCCAGTCGGCGAATTCCCTTCAGGCCGTTCGCAATGCCCCGTTGCTCCAATACGGCGAGAGCGGGCAGTTCCTTCTCCGACGTAGCGACGACAACCTTTCCGCAACGATCGTGGGCAATGCCATTCTCGGCGCAGAAGCGGTACATGAGTTCCCGGCCATCCGCACAGTTTCGAGCCTTGAGCGACCCAGGCTTGTAATAGAGCCCCGAGTGAATCACGCCGCTATTGTGGCCGGTCTGATGCTGGGCAAGTTCATTCTCGGCCTCGAGCACGACTAGGCGGGCCGACGTGCGTTCAGAGAGTGCCAGGGCCGTCCCGAGCCCAACAATCCCGCCGCCGATGATGGCAATGTCAAAGGTCAAGTACACACT
>Ga0163152_10008070_pt1 | contig 11338 bp, 8 predicted proteins | sample OliLakLV19MP8IB2_FD_148635 | JGI IMG/M metagenome (GOLD analysis project Ga0163152, IMG submission 148635) | Freshwater microbial mat bacterial communities from Lake Vanda, McMurdo Dry Valleys, Antarctica - Oligotrophic Lake LV.19.MP8.IB-2 | ecosystem: Environmental > Aquatic > Freshwater > Lake...
CGCGGGCAGCGCGACGCGATACGCCGTTCGAGGCACCGGCGCGAAGTTACAGAGAATTACGACTTCCTTGCCGGTCGACGGAGCGATACGCCGGAAGGCGAGCACGTTCTCGTCCGCATCGTCGGCGTCGATCCAGTCGAAGCCGGCGCTCTCGTGGTCCGATTCCCAGAGGGGCGAGTGCTCGCGATACACCGCGTTCAAGTCGCGGACGAGCGTCTTCACGCCCGCGTGGTCCGCCTCGTCGAGCAGGTGCCAGTCGAGGCTCGACTCGGCGTTCCACTCGTTGCCTTGCGCGATCTCGCCCCCCATGAAGAGAAGCTTCTTCCCGGGATGCGCCCACATGTAGCCGTAGAGCGCGCGGAGGTTCGCGAACTTTTGCCAGCGGTCGCCCGGCATCTTGCCGAGCAGCGACTTTTTCCCGTAGACGACCTCGTCGTGCGAGAGCGGCAGCACGAAGTTCTCCGACCACGCGTAAAGCAATCCGAACGTCAGGTTGCGGTGGTGGTACTTCCGATGGATCGGATCCATCTCGAAGTAGTGGAGGGTGTCGTGCATCCACCCCATATTCCACTTGTAGCCGAAGCCGAGGCCGCCCGCGTACGTCGGCCGGCTCACGCCGCCCCACGCGGTCGACTCCTCCGCGATCATCAGCACGCCGGGCTGATCGCGGTGCGCCTTCTCGTTCGTCTCGCGGAGGAGGGCGATCGCCTCCATGTTTTCTCGTCCACCGAATTTATTCGGTATCCACTCGCCTTCCTTGCGGCTGTAGTCGAGGTAGAGGAGCGAGGCGACCGCGTCGACGCGCAGTCCGTCGAGGTGGTACTCGTCGAGCCAGAAGAGTGCGTTCCCCACGAGGAAGTTCCGCACCTCGTGTCGACCGAAGTTGAAAATGTAGGTGCCCCAGTCGGGGTGTTCGCCCTTGCGCGGGTCGAGGTGCTCGTAGACCGCTTCGCCGGTGAAACGCCCGAGCGCCCACGCGTCTTTCGGGAAGTGGGCGGGCACCCAGTCGGCGAGCACGCCGATTCCCTTGCTGTGCAGGTGATCGACGAACCAGCGGAAATCATCTGGCGATCCGAAACGCGACGTCGGTGCGAAGTAGCCGGTGACCTGGTAGCCCCACGAGCCGCTGAAGGGGTGCTCCATGACCGGCATCAGCTGCACGTGCGTGAAGCCGAGCTCGTTCACGTAGTCCGCGAGCTGCACTGCCATCTCGCGCCATGTGAGCGACCGGTTACCCTCGGCGGCCACGCGCCGCCACGAGCCGGGGTGCACCTCGTAGATGGAGAGCGGCTGCGACAAAAGCGACCGCGCGTTTCGTTGCTGCACCCACGTGTCGTCGTGGAATGCGTATTTTCTCTCGAAGACGATCGAGCCGTTCGCGGGCGGCACTTCCGTGCGCTGCGCGTAGGGATCCGCCTTCAGCGGGATCGGGCCCATCGCGGTGCGAATCTCGTATTTGTAGACCGAGCCCTCCGCGACGTCGGGAAGGAAGATCTCCCAGATCCCGCTGCCGCCGAGCGAGCGCATCGCGTGGAGGCGTCCGTCCCAGCGATTGAAGTCGCCGACGACCGACACGCCGCGAGCGCCCGGTGCCCACACCGCGAACGAGACGCCTCGAATGCCGTCGATCGTGCGCGGATGGCTGCCGAGCTTCTCCCAGAGACGTTCGTGCTGCCCCTCGCCGAAGAGGTGCAGGTCGAGCTCGCCGATCGTTGGCAGGAAAGAGTAGGGGTCGACGATCGTGAAGCGCTTGTCGCCGGGGTACTCGACCTCGAGCCGGTAGGCGAACACCGTCTTCACGCGATCGACCTTCACCTCGAAGAGACCGGCGGGATCGATCTGCTTCATCTCGAGCGGCGGCTTGTCCTCGCGCAACAGGCGGATCGCCGTCGCTTCCGGACGGAACGCGCGGACGACGACGCCGCCCTTCGTGAGGTGCGCGCCAAGGATGGTGTGCGGGTCGGCGTGGACGAAGCCGAGCAGTCGCTTCAGGTGCTCGGGCGGAATCGCACCGACCGCCTTCACCCGACTCGCGGGTTTGCTTCGCGCGCCAGGACCCTTCGACTTCACACCCACCAGTTGAGCCTTTCGAAGTCTTCGTCCGGCACGGTCACGCCCACGCTGCCGGTGCGTGGATAGCGGTCGATCTCCACGTCTTCGGAAAACACGCGCACCGCGATGTCGAGCTTCGCGCCGGCGGGCAGTCCGAGCAGGCTGAGCGGGACGGAGAGCTCGACGATCTTCTGATACGCGATCGTCGAGCCTTCGGCGACCGCGGCGAGCGGCTGGTCACCTTTCGGTCCGAGGAGCGCCCACGTCGCGACGCTTCGTTTGAACGGGAACACGATACGGCGCTCGACGGCGCCGTTGGCGCCCGACGAGAGCAGCGAAACCCCGATCGACAGGTCTTCGCGCGAGAGCGACTTCTCGTCGCGCGTGCTCGAGACGGGATCGAGCCGCAGGTAGAAATTCTGCGCGTCGAAGCCGTAGTGAATTCCGACGAGGAACGCGGTGCCCTTGTGCATCGTGCCTTCGGCTTTGCCGATGGCGTAGTAGCCCGCGCCCTTCCACTCGAAGTAGGTCTCGGCGAGACCGTCGATACGTGGCGAGATCAGCATCACCGGCTCGCGCGTCGCGACGGATTTCGCGGCGCTGGAGATCGGGATGAGGAGCTGCGCCGGTGGCTCGAGTCCGGCCGCGCGATACGCGTTCGTGAGATGCGTGCGGAAAAGGTGATCGAACTCCGCGTCGTTGTCCGAGTGGAAGTCGTCGCCGTACCACCAGAACCAGTCGCTGCCCTCGGCACGCTGGAGGTTGTCGAGCGCGGCGGCCGCGGCTTCCGGCGGCAGGGGCGCGTTGCCGCCGCCCGCGCCCGGCCCGGCAAGTCGTGCCCGCACGTCTTCTCTCGCGCGCTTCAACAGATTCCAGCCTGCGTTGTCCTCGTGGTGGCCGATCCAGATGCGGTAGTTCGCGTTGATCCACGAGCCCGAGTGCAGACCGCCCAGCGCCTCGATCGGCTCGCGGCGGTCCGCGAGGTGCTGCGAGAACGACGTGGTGCGGAGCCCGTTCACCGCGGCGAGCCCCTCGTAGAGGCGCGCGAGGAAGCCTTCTCCGCCGTCCGGGTAGTACTCCCACGGATTTTCGCCATCGAGAATCACGGGGATGACGGAGCGCGGGCCGGCAGCGTGCGCGATCCCGCGAACGCGGTTGATCATGTCGTTCGCGGCGTCGTGTGCGCGCATCTTCGAGTAGGTGAAGCCGACGAGATCGGAGAGCACGCGATCGCGGAAGAACATCGTGATCTCTTCGCCGCCAAAGCTCGCGCGCCAGGGGCGATAGAGATCGCGGTCGCGATCGCGCCGTCCGAGCGAGAGAAAGAGCACGTCTTCGTCGCTCGCAATCCACTGCACGCCGGCGCGGCGGAAGAGGGGGATCACTTCGGGACAGACGCTGCCCTCGGCCGGCCACATGCCGTTCGGGCGAGCGCCGAACGTGCGTTCGTGAAACGACGCGGCGCGGTTCACCTGGTCCTGTGCGTCGTCGGGAGCGAGAAAGTCGTCGGGCAGCGGCAGGTCGGGAATCGCGCGCAGCGCGTAACGCGTGTTGAGAACGAGCGGAAGGATCGGGTGATAGAACGGAGTCGACGTGAGCTCGACCTTCCCCTCGGCGGCGAGCGTCTTCCATGCGGGAACGATCGCGCGCATGCACTCGAGCTGCGCGTCGAGAACCGCGTTCTTGTCCTGCTCGCTGAAGTCCTGGCCCTTCTCGAGCATCGAGCGCACGAGCGGGTAGCGGGCCTTCGCCGCCCAGCCGAACCACGCGAGGTTGAACCACACTTGCAGGTCGCGGACTTCCTGCGGCGAGAAGCGGCGTGCGGCGCCGTCGATGTCCGGCTGCGCGTTCATGCCGCGCTTGGCGAGGAGCGCGTAGTAGCGCGGGTGCGGCCGCACCATCGTCTCCCAGTTCGCCATGAAGAAGTACCGCAAGATGAATCGCGTCTCGTCGAAGGAGAGCGTGTCGGCGGGCTTGCGCGACAGCTCGAGAAACGCGTCTTTCACCGAGCCGTTCGCGTAGCGCTCGAGCTGGTCGAGGAGCACGGGCACGAAGTTCACCGTGACCTTGATGCCGGCGGGCGCACGCGCGAGCGCCTCTGCCATGTCGAGATACGCCTTCGTCGCGTGCAAGCGCACCCAGGGGAGCGTCATCTCGCCGGTCCCCGCGTCGTGATAACAGGGCTGGTGCATGTGCCACAGGAAGCAGAGATCGCTCACGACGTGATCTGCATTCCTTTGGGGACGACGGTGATGCCGGTCTCACTGACCGTGAACCCGCGGGCGCGATCGGCCTCCGCGTCGAAGCCGATCGAGCAGCCTTCGGGGATCTGCACGCCCTTGTCGACGATAACGCGCTTGAGCTTCGCGTGCCGGCCGACGACGACGCCTTCGAGGAGGATCGAGTCGATCACCGTCGCGAACGAGCGCACGCGCACGTAGGGCGAGAGGATCGAGCGCATGACGTGCCCACCGGAGACGATGCAGCCGCCGGAAATCAGCGAGTCGTGTGCTTCGCCGACGCGCTCGCTTCGCTCGTCGTTGAACACGAACTTCGCGGGCGGGGCGGTGTAGCTCGCGGAGAAGATGGGCCAGCGCTGGTTGTAGAGGTTGAACACGGGATCGACCGCGAGCAGGTCCATGTTGCAGTCGTAGAGGCTCTCGATCGATCCGACGTCGCGCCAGTAGCCGCGCTCCTTCTCCTCCATGCCGGGGACGACGTTCGTCGCGAAGTCGTACGCGAACACGTTCTGTCCGGAGCCGACCATGTGCGTGAGGATCGACTTGCCGAAGTCGTGCGCGCTCTCCGAATCGCGCGCGTCGCGCTTGATCTCGCGGATCAGCGCCTCCGTCTCGAAGAGGTAGTTCCCCATCGACGCGAGCGCCATCGTCTGCGAGCCGGGCATCGGCGCGGTGACGCGCGGCTTCTCCGAGAACGACGTCATGCGGTGGTCGGCGTCTACGTTGCAAATTCCGAACTGATTTCCCTGCTCGATGGGTACCGGGATGGTCGCGATCGTCGCGTCGGCTCCCTTCGCGAGGTGCCAGTCCACCATCTGGCGGATGTCCATCTTGTAGACGTTGTCGCCGCCGAAAACCGCGACGACGTCGGGCTTCTCGTCCGCGATGAGGTTCAGGTTCTGGTAGATCGCGTCGGCGCTGCCCTGATACCACGTCGTGCCCGTGCGCTGCTGTGCGGGAACGCTGGCGACGTAGTGACCGATGCTCGTCGAGAGCGACCAGGCACGTGCGAGATGCCGGTTCAGCGACTCGCTCTTGTATTGCGTGAGGACGTTGATCCGGAAGATGCGCGAGTTGACGAGGTTCGAGAGAACGAAGTCGATGATGCGATAGCGGCCGCCGAACGGGACGGCCGGCTTCGCGCGATCGCGCGTGAGCGGGGCGAGACGCCGCCCTTCGCCGCCGGCCAGAACCATCGCGAGGATCCGCATGGAGAGGCTTATCGCCCACCGTCCGGGACACCGTCAACTGGGCAGACGAAAACGAGTTTCCGGCTCATTGCCCGAAAATGATGCGCGGCGCGCCCCGTGAGGGAACGCGCCGCAGCTGTGCCCGCGATGTAAGGAGTCCCGGCTGTTTGGCACCCGTGAGGCGAACGGTGATTAGGGCCTAGACCCGATCCGTTGCCGATCCCGTTGTAGGGGTAGTGGGTATGCCGCGTTGGCCGATTGTCCGATGTTCTTTCTTGCTGCAGCTTTCCTGCCACGAGCGCGAGCCATCACTCGCTCGACAAGTCCGCGACTCGCCGTTGGGTGTCGCCTGAAGGTGCGACTCACGCGCCGCGATGTTGGGGAATACCGACCCCTGTACCGCGAGCGTGCGGCTCGCGTGCGCCGTGGAAGCGGATCGCTGGCATGCGAAATCATCTCGCGACAAGACTCTTGACGGCGCGATCGTCAGTTCAAGAAGAGTCCGACGGTGGCCGAGAGCGCGTTGGCCAGCAGCGCGGCGGCGAGTCCGCGTGGCAACGGATGCCGCTCGCGCAGCCGCCACAGGATCGCGGCGACGAGGAGCCCTTCGACGAGGACCACGAGCGTTTCGCCGACGAAAAACGCCGGCCAGTATCCCCAGTCCCACGGGAAGAACCGCCAGAGGAACGGGTGCGTGGCGAGCTGCAGGAAGATCGAGACGACGATCGGCGCCCACCAGCCGCGAAACGCACGGCGAAGCATGAGCACGTAGACGGGCGTCTCGAGCGCGCACGTCCAGACGAAGGCTTCGCCCCAGGTCATCGGCGACGCGAGAGGAAAGCGAGACCGAGGTGTGCCGCGATCGCGAGCTCGAGCCACGCGTGCGCGCCCGCGAGCTCGAGGTAGATCCGGCGCGTCTCGACGGGGACCGCGAGGCCGAACGCGGGCACGGCCATCACCATGACGATCGCGATCGCGAACGCGGGTGCGCCGAGCGCCGAGCGCAGCCCGGCGACGCCGCGGCGGAACGAGACGGGCACCTCGCTTGCGGATCGCTCCCCGGGAACGAGGCGCAGCCACACGGCGTAGTGCACGGCCTGGCCGTAGGCGAAGAGCATGAGCGAGCGATGGGCGCCGAGGCCGGGAAGGGCGAAGGTTTCGCCGACGCTCTCCGCGTCGAAGCCGGTGACGGGCGTGGCCCAGCCGCCGGTGAGGAACGGGATCGCGTCGAGGGCGCCGGCGCCGATCGCGACGCCGCCTGCGAGGAACGCCGCGGCGGCGGCGAAACGCAGCGCGGGGCGCGCACGGCCTTGCGAAAGCGCGAGCCAGAGCCCGATCGCGATCGCGTTGTGCGCGTGCGCGAGCACGAGGAGCGTGAGGTGCGCGTGGAGCGCGAGCGGCAGGGCGATCGCCGCGAGCAACACGAGGGCGGCGACGCGAAGGACCGGCCGCGCGCTCGCGAGCGCGATCGCGCCGCCACAAGCGAGGAAGCCGGGGACGAGAAGCATCCCGAACGTCTGGATCGGCGCGAGCATCGCGAAGGCCGTGGCGACGCCAAGCGGCACGAGGATCGCGGCAATCTGGGAGGTGCGGAGTCCGCGTGGCCGCTCGAGCAAAAGGTAGCGCACGTCCGCAATCACGTGAGGCACGCCGAGGACGATCGGCGCGACGAGCAGCGTCCACATCGGGATGACCGTTGCGAGCACGAGAGCCGTGCCCGCGTGCGCGAGCGCGAGCAGCGGCAATCGCAGCGAGCGATCCTGGATCGCGCGGCGGCCGATCGCCGTGATGGCGGCGAGCCGCACGACGTGACGGCGTGCGCGATCAACGGGCGCCAGCAGGAAACCGCCGGCGCTCATGCGATGGCTCGCGCCTCCGGTGTCACCGACCGCGCCTTCGAGAGCCGCCACGCACCAAGCACCCCGATCGCGAAGAGCGCAGCGCCCGCACCCATGCCGCACGCCTTGCCCGACGGCTGCGTCGGTTTCTCTGGCGACGGTGCGGGTCGCTGCACCTCGGGCCGCTGCGGCGGCGGATCGCGAGGAACGTCGGCTGCAGCGAACGCGCTGCCGAGGAACACCACCGCCGCCACGAAGACCCGCATGGTCCAAGTGTACGACCCAAGCCGGGTACCGGTTTTGACTTATTGACGATCGGCCGCCCGCGCCGCGTTCCCGGTTGAAACACGAAGGGCCCGCCGGATAGGCGAGCCCTCGTGCGTTCGAGCTTTGTAGATCAGCTCTGGATGGTGAGCTGCTTGAGGCGGTCGATCTCGTCGAGGACCTTGCCCGAGCCCAGAACGACGCAGAGCAGGGGGTCCTTCGCGATGATGACGGGAAGGCCCGTCTCCTCGCGCAGGAGGATGTCGAGGTTCTGGAGGAGCGAGCCGCCACCCGCCATCACGATGCCCTTGTCCATGATGTCGGACGCGAGCTCCGGCGGGGTGCGTTCGAGGGTGATGCGGACCGCTTCGACGATCGCGTTGATCGGCTCGGCGAGCGCCTCACGAATCTCTTCGGAGTTGATGGTGATCGTCTTGGGGACGCCGGCGACGAGGTCGCGTCCCTTGATCTCCATCGACTTCTCTTTTTCGAGCGGGTACGCCGTGCCGATGTTCATCTTGATGAGCTCGGCCGTGCGCTCACCGATCAGCAGGTTGTACTTCCGCTTCACGTAGTTGATGATCGCCTCGTCCATCTTGTCGCCCGCAATGCGGATTGACTTCGAGAAGACGATGCCACCGAGCGAGATGACCGCGACTTCGGTCGTGCCGCCGCCGATGTCGACGATCATGTTGCCGGACGGCTCGGTGATCGGAAGACCCGCGCCGATCGCGGCCGCCATGGGCTCCTCGATCAGGTAGACCTCGCGTGCACCGGCCGCGAGCGCGCTCTCACGAACGGCGCGCTTCTCGACTTCGGTGACGCCGAACGGAATGCAGATGACGATGCGCGGCCGCACGAGCGTCTTGCGGTTGTGCGCCTTGGTGATGAAGTAGCGAAGCATCGCTTCCGTGACCTGGAAGTTCGCGATGACGCCTTCCTTCATCGGGCGGATGGCGACGATGGAGCCCGGCGTGCGGCCGAGCATCTCTTTCGCTTCGGCGCCGACCGCGAGAACACGATCGACTCCCTGCGCGTCCTTCTGCACGGCGACGACGGACGGCTCATTGAGAACGATGCCGCGTCCGCGCTGATAAACGACGGTGTTGGCGGTTCCCAAGTCGATCGCGAGATCGTTGGAGAACATGCCGAAGATGGAGTCGAAGAACATAGGGTAAAGGACCTGCCTCGCTCGTTTTGCACGTCAGCGCCTCCGGCAAAGGAGGCGCGGGTGCAACCTGTGGATGGATTGTGGAAGAAGTTAGGTCAGCGACGTCCGGGCTCATGATAGCCCGATGGTCTGGCGTCGCAATCGGAAATTCGCGGACTTACGCAACTTTCATGAAGGTATTGGTAGCACTTCGCAGGCCCGAGCGACCGGCCGTTGCTCTGGAGGTCACCGGTTTGAGGACGAACGACGCGGACGCAACTCGATCGCCGCTTCGTTTCCTTCGCGCCGCACCTTCAAGAGCAACGAACGGGTTCCCGAATCCTGCACTACCTTCCTGAACTCCGCGGCGTCCGAAATCTTCCGCCACTTTCCATCCATCATCACAGCAACGATCGTGTCCCCGTCCTGAAGCTCCGCATCCGCCGCCGGGAGACCCGGGACCACCTTCGTGACCACCACGCCGTCCGGCGATTCCAGTCCGTACTGCTGCATCACGTCGGGCGTGATCGACTTCACCGAAAGCCCGAGCTTCTCGGTCGTTTCCTTCGCGGCGCCTTTGCCGTCGTCTTCGTCCGGCTTGAGGGCGATGCCAGCCTCGCGGAACTCGACGAGCTTCGCGACCGCGTTCTGCTTCTTCCCGTCGCGCAGGTAGGTCAGCTTCACGTCGGCGCCCGGACGCGCCTTCGCGACGCGCAGCTGCAGGTCGCGGAGGTCCTTCACCGCGACGCCCTCGAACTCCAGGATCACGTCGCCCGCCTTGAGGCCGGCCTTCTCCGCGGGCGTCGCCGCGAACACCTTCTGCAGGTAGACGCCGTCCTCCATCTTGAGGCCCATCGTCGCCTTGAGCTCGTCGGTGATCGGCGCGAGCTGCACGCCGAGCTGTCCGCGGATCGCCCGGCCGAACTGCTTCAAATCGGGCAGGACCTCCTTGGCCATGTTGATGGGCACGACGAAGCCGATCGAGTTGGCGCCCGCGATGATCGCGGTGTTGATGCCGACGACTTCGCCCTTCAGGTTGAAGAGGGGGCCGCCCGAGTTGCCCGGGTTGATCGCGGCGTCGGTCTGGAGGAGCGAGTCGTACCGCCCGATCCCGATGCGGCGCCCGAGGCCGGAGATGATGCCGACGCTCGCCGAGTACTCGAGGCCCAGCGGGTTGCCCATCGCCAGCGCCCAGTCACCCGCTTCGAGGCGATCGGAATCGCCGAGCGTCGCGACCGGCAGGCCCTTCGCGTCGATCTTGATGAGCCCGACGTCCACCTGGGGGTCGCGGCCGACGACCTTCGCCTTGTACTCGTGGCCGTCCTTGAAGTAGACCGTGATCTCGTCCGCGTCGGCGATCACGTGGTTGTTCGTGACGATGTAGCCGTCCTCGCTCACCACGAACCCGCTGCCCCCACCTTCGCGGTGCTGGTCGTCGTCCGGCGGCCGCATGCCCGGAGGCATCCCGGGGAAGGGCATCATCCGGGGGCCGGCCTCGGCGACGCGGCTCCGGCTTACCCGGATGAACACCACCGACGGGGCGACGGTTCTGACCAGCCCGGACAGGGAGGGGAGCCCCGTCGCCGGAGCGGCCGGAGCGGAGGGGGCTTCCTTGCCGGTGACGGGCGGCGTGCCTTCCCGCCAGAACCGGACGTCCTTCCCCTGTTGCGCGTTGAGCATCGAGGGGGTGGCGAGGACGCCAACCACCGACGCGACGCCTGCCAGGTAACCCACTGCGCCAAAGGCCATCGACCGCATCGTCACAGGACTCTCCGTGCGCCCGGACTCCTAGGCGCGTTCTATTTCTTCTTCTTCGACGGGGGCTTCGCGGCGTTCTTCGAAAGCGTCACCTGAAGCACACCATCCTGCCAGGACGTCTCGACGTCGAACGTAGCCACACCCTTCGGCAGCGTAAAGGCTCGGGTGAAAGTCCCGTGCTCCCGCTCCATTCGGTGAAAGGAGCGAACCCCGGACTCGGCCGGCTTCTTCCGCTCCCCCCGAACCTGCAGAGAGCGGTCTTCGATCGCCACGGTCACGTCGTCTGGAGATACGCCCGGCAGCTCGACCTGGACGACGAAACCGTCGCCGGTTTCCCAGGCATCGACCGGGGGCTGCCACGCGCCGGCGCGAGCCGACGGGGGGAGGGTCCCGGCAGGAAATGCAGGCCCGCCGCCCTGTTGCAGCCGATCCTCAAAGAGCTTGTTGATCTGCTGCTGGATCGCCAGCAGGTCCTTCAAAGCGTCGGGCTTGGGCTTGAGCATGGGGTCAGCGACGGGCGACGGCTTTGCCGGCGTAGGGGCGAACGACGGGCCGGGCGAACTCGGCCGTGAAGTCGATCACGAGCCGCGCGACGTCCCGGTTGGTCGCTTTCTCGAGCCCCTCGAAGCCGGGGGACGAGTTGATCTCCATCACCTTGGGGCCGTCCTTGGAAACGAGCATGTCGACGCCGGCGATCTGCAGGCCGACGACGCGGGTCGCCTCGACGGCGGCGCGGGTGTACCGCGCGTCGAGCTTCACGATCTCGCCTTCGCCGCCGCGGTGGATGTTCGAGCGGAACTCGCCGGTGCGGGCGCGACGTTCCATCGCCGCGACGACGCGGTCGCC
>Ga0163152_10008072_pt1 | contig 11337 bp, 9 predicted proteins | sample OliLakLV19MP8IB2_FD_148635 | JGI IMG/M metagenome (GOLD analysis project Ga0163152, IMG submission 148635) | Freshwater microbial mat bacterial communities from Lake Vanda, McMurdo Dry Valleys, Antarctica - Oligotrophic Lake LV.19.MP8.IB-2 | ecosystem: Environmental > Aquatic > Freshwater > Lake...
ATCTGGAACGAGAACACTATCACCCGCCACGTCATGCAACCGCGCGGCGTTTCGCTGACAGCGACCAACTCCATTCTCATTTCCGGCGGACAGGATTTTCGTCCCGTGGCGCTCGACGCGGATCGCCAAGGCAACATTTACATCACGGACTGGGTGCTGGTGAATTATCCAAACCACGGGCGCGGCCGAATCTGGAAATTATCTGCGAAAACGAATTCGGCCTTGAGTCAGCCGCGGCTTCGCTTCGGCCCACCCCAGGCGAACGAGGCATTCAAGCCTTTCCATGAAGTGTTCGAATCCAGATCCGCGGCGCGCTTCCCGAAACTGGCGAACGCCTTGCAAAGCGAAGACCCGTTCCTTCGACATGCCGCGGTGGAAGCGCTGGCCCGGCCGGCCTTGCGCGAGCAAGCGCTGGCCGCCGCCACCCATGCGATCTCCAAAGTTCGGCTCGGCGCGCTCCTGGCCTTGCGCCGCGGCCAGATCGAGAATCCAGACGCCTTGCTCAAACAATTTCTTCGCGATCCGAACGTTGACGCAAGGCGCATGGCATTGGTCTGGATTGGAGAATCTGGTCTTACGAACTTACGCCCGAACCTGGAAGTTGCACTTCAGGGGGGCGAGGTTTCGGGAGCGTTATTTGAGACTTACCTGGCGGCGGTTGAAGGTCTGGACCCGAATTTTATCACGGCCTACCGCTCCCGTTCCCGCGACCGGGCGAATCAATTAACACGACGGCAGGAACCGGGCCTGATCGAATCGATCCTGCGGGACGAAACGCGATCACCCCAAGTGCGAGCCCTCGCGGTGGTCCGCCTCGAAGGGTCCGCCCTGAGCGAACACCACCAACTTCTCGCGCAACTGGCGCGGCATGACAACTCCACCCTGAAATTAGAGGCTATTCGATCTCTGGGACGATCCGAGCGCTCCCAGGCGATCGAGGAACTCAACGCCCTTGTTTTTCAGACCGCGGCCCCCAGCTTCGTTCGCGCGGAGGCTTTGTCCGCGCTCTCCTGGCAGCCCATCCGCGATTTTACCCCCTGGCTGCCATTGCTCGAAAATGAGGATGCCACCATTGCGGAGGAAGCCGTCCGCCTGCTGCGCCGCGGCACAGGACAGGAAACGGTGCTCAAGGCGCTGGAAGCGAAGCGCACTCATCTGAAACGCCACGGAGGAGGTCCGGCGCTTGCGGAACAGTTGGAATTCGCCTTGTTCCCTCACGGCAGCGAACCAACAGACGGTGTCCCGCGCCGCCCGAGCACGCTGGAAGAGTGGCAGGCCGCGCTCGCAACGGGTGGCGATCCTCGAGCCGGAGAGCGCTGGTTCTTCTCCGCGCGCTCCTCCTGCCTCCAGTGCCACACGATTCGCAATCGCGGCGGCAAGCTTGGACCAGACCTGAGCCATCTCAGCCAATCGGTCAGCCGCTCGCAAATCGTTCACTCCATTCTGCGGCCTTCGGACGCTTTCCCTCCGCAGTATCAAGTCTGGTTCATCAAAACCAAGGATGGCGAGGAGTATGAAGGCCTGCAACTGGACCACACCGCCGGGGGTCTGGAGTTGTGGCTGACCAGTGGGAAATTCGAACAATTCCGATCGGACCAAGTTGAGTCCTACGGCGCCAGAGCGCGGTCCCTCATGCCCGATGGCCTTGAAAACACCCTGACGACGGGAGAAATGCGCGACCTGGTATCCTTTCTGGAATCCCTTCGGTGACCTTCAATCTTGAACCGGCGACTTGGATTTAAGACTCTGGTTGTCAATGGCTCCCACTCGGACATGATTCAATCCGCCATCACCATGAACCCTAAATCGCTGCTCCGCCTGTTGTCAGTGCTCTGGCTGAGTTCGAGTTTGATCGCCGCCGAACCGTCGGTGATAGGGATTCGCCGGCTGCCGGGCAATCCGATCATCCGGCCGGAAATGCTGCCCGGTTCGGACGGCAACAACATCAACGGCCCGTCGTTGATTCGCGTGCCGTCGTGGGTGACCGCGCCGTTGGGGCGGTACTATCTCTACTTCGCGCATCACAACGGCAAATACATCCGGCTCGCCTACGCGGACCACTTGGGAGGCCCTTGGACAATTCACGCGCCCGGAGTGCTCCATCTGACCAACACGCCGGCCTGCCGGAGCCACATTGCCTCGCCGGACGTCCTCGTGGACGAGGCGCGGCGCGAGATTCGAATGTATTTTCACGGCCCGGCCCGCGCGGTGTCCGGGCAGAAAAGTTTTGTGGCGGTCGGCAGGGACGGGCTCCAGTTCAAGCCACGCGACGAGGTGCTCGGGATGTTTTACTTTCGCGTTTTCCCGCATGACAAGGCGTGGTACGCGATGGCCAAGGGCGGCGTGTTGTATCGCTCGGCGGATGGGTTGACCGGGTTTGAACCAGGGCACAATCCCTTTCCCGGTGGCGACCAGCGCACGGGCGACCTGAACGAACCCGGCCCGCGGCACGTCGCGTTGCGGCGACAAGGCGACACGCTCTTGGTATATTACAGCAGCATCGGGGATGCGCCCGAACGCATTCTGCGCGCCCGGATCCAACTCCGTGCGGACTGGCGCGCATGGCGCGCGGTGGATCCGGTGGAAGTGCTCCGTCCAGAACTTCCGTGGGAGGGCGCGGACCTGCCACTCAAATCCTCCACCGCCGGCACCGCCCGGGGCCGTGAAAACGCGCTGCGCGACCCGGCGATTTTCGAGGATGACGATGGCCGGACTTACCTGCTTTATTCCGTTGCTGGCGAATCCGGCATCGCCATTGCGGAACTGATCCTTCCGAAACCTTGGCGGTCATTGCCGACAATCTGATAATGACCAACCAAGTTTGACGACGCTCAAATGAGATTCGAACTCAACACCATCCTCCTCAAACTCTCCTCGCCCAACCCCTTCGACCGCTACCCCACCGCTACCCCACCGCTGCCGCACCAACCTTAGGATATAGGAGAAATCGCTTGTTAATTGTGGAAGAACCATAGCATTGCTCATTGCTACCGTCGCACTGTCACCGCATGGATAACACGTTTCAAACTCTTTGCCCCTGTGTGAGCCTTTGCCGAGCGATGACTATCGTGTCATTTGGGTTCAAACGCTGAATCACAAAATAGTATGAATACTCCAACTTCCCACAATTGGCCCAGGAAGATCGTGCGCCTCTTCGGGGCCAGGCTCGACGGCAAAACTGCCCGCGTCGCCAGTGGGCCGAGGCGGCATGCTTTCACTCTCATCGAACTGCTGGTAGTCATTGCGATCATTGCAATTCTGGCGGGCATGCTCTTACCGGCGCTCTCCAAAGCCAAACTGAAGGCCCAAGGGATGTCGTGCATGAGCAATACCAAACAATTAGCCCTGGCCTACCTCATGTATGCCGCGGACCACAACGACATCGCATTGCCTGGTTCAGCATACGACCGCGTTCCGGAATGGTGCACCGGCTGGCTCGGCGCCGCCACTGACTCGACAGGCGCGACTGGCGAAAGACTGCTAAAATCGAGCCCCAGTTACTCTTACTTGAACTCGCCAAAGGTTTTTCGCTGCCCGAGCGACAATTCCGGCTTTAGAATTGGCGGGAAGATATTGTTGCGAAACCGCAGCTACGCTGTTAATGGTGCGATGGGTAAAAGCGACTGGCATACCCCGAATATTCCTCCTTTCAAGAACGTGCTTAAACTTACAGATATCTCTGCTCCGGGTCCGTCAGCAGTCTACATTCTGATTGATGAACACGAGAACAGTATCAACGATGCCCACTTTTATCCCTTTAGAAATCTGAAGACCTACGACCCACGCTGGCTCGATGCACCATCAGGAAGGCACGGGAACGGGACAGGCTTTGCCTTTGCAGACGGGCACGCTGAAGTCCATAAGTGGGTCGATAGCAGGGTCACCCAAGTGAAGATCAACGCAGGCGTTGTTACCGCGAATGACATCAGCTTTCTGCCAAACGCGGGCCGGAAAGACCATGCATGGTTCATGAACCATATTGCGCCTTGGCAGTAACTGGCGTCTGCACGGGCCGATAGCCGATCTCCAGTCTCCGATCTTTCAATCGTCGAGCCGGTGATCTTTTCGATATTGACTGGGCGAGCAGCCGCAAGCTCGTTGAAAAGCGTCGTAGAAGCGGCTCGACGTTCGAAATCCGGACTCCAACGCGACGTCGATGATTTTCTGGTCCGTGGTCGCAAGCAACCGTTGAGCCTGTGCAATTCGGTAGTGGGTCAAATAGTGGTTCAGCGTAGTATGAAAGGTCCGCTTGAACAAGGTCATGGCGTAATTCGGGTGAAGGCGTACTTCACGAGCAACATTCTCGATCGACAACGGCTCCTCGTAGTGGCGTGCAACATAACTCGCCATCTGTTCTGCTTTTGTGGCGCCAGCTTCACCTACGAGCCTCCGGATAGGAGGGCGTTTTACGGGAGTCTCTGGCAACCGCGCCGCCATCCGGAGTAAACGGGCGTGGAGCTCGAGTGTTGCGACGGTTGAGGGCTGGCCATTTGTGTATTGGAAATCCTTTTCCCATTGTTGGCAAAGTGCCAGGTCCAGTTCGAATCCGTTTGTGCTTGGATCAATGAGAAACTGCCCGCTCAAAAGACGATCCACCAGCTTCGCCGGTAGGTGACATTGAAGAAACCACGCTAAAGGCAGGGTAATAACGAAATACTGCGGCTGCTTCTCGGAACCGATGATCTGATGAGGCAGGGCAGCCCAAAATATGCCCAATCGGCCCTCCTGAAGCGTCACGCGTAATCCACCCAACAAGTACGTCAGCGAACCTTGCATGAGGAAATTCAATTCGATCTCATCATGACGGTCGGGGCGTTGCATGACGGCGGCCTTCCACAGCTCGCACGTAAAGCCGTACGGCGCCAGGTCCGGACGCTTGGGATCGAACGTGTGCAATCGCATCGCACCTTAGGATACAGGAATAACCAGTCGCCGAACAAGGTGGAAGATGCAAGGGTCGTAATTGTAGCCTCGCCTCGTGACTCAGTTACCTCCCGCCATGGAAAAAAGAACCGTCGCCGGTAAAACACCGACGCCGACGTTGGGCGTTATCTTCGGCAATCGCGACTTCTTCCCCGACATTCTCATCAGCGAGGCGCGGGCGGACATCGCTAAGCTGTTTGGTGAATATGGCATCAATGCCATCCAACTTGGAGAGACTGATTCTAAACTCGGCGGGGTCGAGACGCACGCCGACGCTCGCAAATGCGCCGACCTGTTCAAGAAGCACGCGGATGAAATTGACGGCGTGCTCATCTGTCTTCCGAATTTCGGCGACGAAAAGGGCGTGGCCGACACGCTCAAGCTTGCAGGCCTCAACGTCCCGGTGCTCATCCAAGGTTACCCCGACGATCTCAAGCATCTGGACGTCGCCCGCCGTCGTGATTCGTTCTGCGGCAAGATTTCCGTCTCGAACAACCTCGTGCAGGCAGGCATCAAGTTTTCGCTCACGACCAAGCATGTCTGCCACCCGACTTCGGAAGGTTTTCTCCGCGACCTGCAAAACTTTCTCGGCGTGTGCCGTGTGGTGAATGGAGTTCGCGGCGTCCGGCTCGGCGCGGTCGGCGCGCGGCCCGGCGCGTTCAACACGGTTCGGTATTCGGAAAAGATTCTTGAACGTCAGGGCATCAGCGTCACTACGGTGGATTTATCCGAAATCATCGGCGCCGCAAACAGGCTTGACGCACAGGCGTCGGCGGTTAAGGCCAAGCTGGCGGAGATCACCGGCTACGCCCCCGCTCCCGGCGTGCCGAACGAGAAGCTCGTGCAGATGGCCAAGATGGGTGTCGTCCTCACCGACTGGATGGACGCCAATTATCTCGACGCCACCGCCATCCAGTGCTGGACCTCCGTACAGCAGAACTTCGGCTGCAACATCTGCACGCTGATGAGCATGATGAGCGAGAAGTTCATGCCCAGCGCCTGCGAGGTGGACGTGACAGGTGTGCTCACGATGTATGCCATGCAACTCGCCGGCAACTCGCCCGCCGCGCTCGTGGACTGGAACAACAATTACGCGGACGACGACGAGAAGTGCGTTCTCTTCCACTGTGGCAACTGGGCAAAATCCTTTTTGCCGGACATCAAGATTTCCAATGCGCCCATCATCGGCACGGCCGTCGGCGTGGAGAACACTTACGGCGCGCTTGATGGCCGCACACCCGCCGGCCCGCTCACTTATGGACGCATCACCACGGCGGACGCGGACGGCTGCATCCGCACCTACGTCGGCCAAGGTGAGTTGACCGATGACGTGTTGAAGACGTTCGGCAATCGCGCCGTCGCGCGGGTGCCGAAATTGCAAAAGCTCATGCAGCATGTCTGCCGCAACGGCTTTGAACATCATGTCGTCATGACGCAATCCAAGTCAGCGCAGATTCTCGAAGAGGCGTTCGGGAATTATTTCGGATGGGAAGTTTATCGGCATGAGGCCTGACAACTTCGACAAGGATGACGACGGCTATACCAATTTTGGAGGAATACCTGAAAGAGACGGAACCGGCTGTGTTTGTGGATTACCGAGTGCAGGAAAAACGCTGATACGATTATGAACAAGCAATTCTACTATAAACTCGTGCGTGTCCTGGCGTTCGTCGCCTTGACGGCCAACTTCAACGCAAACGCGGCGGGACAACCCGAGCGCCCGCGCGTTATTATTACCACCGACCTCTCCAACGAACCCGACGACGAGGAATCGCTGGTCCGCTTTCTCGTTTACGCCAATGAGTTCGATGTCGAGGGCCTGATCGCTTCGACTTCGACGCATCTGAAGCAAGGCACACGGGAGGATTTGTTGCATCGCGGCATTGATGCGTATGCGAAAGTGGCCGGGAATCTTTCCAAACACGCGCCGGGTTATCCCACGCCCGAACACCTGCATTCCGTGTGTCGAACCGGCCAGCCCGGCTACGGCATGGCGGCGGTCGGTGATGGCAAGAGCTCGCCCGGTTCGAAGCGGATCATCGAGGTCGTGGATCGCGCGGACACTCGACCGGTCTGGGTCAGCGTCTGGGGCGGCGCGAACACACTCGCGCAGGCGCTCTGGGACGTGAAAACCACACGGTCGGTGGACGAAGTGGACCAGTTCATTCGCAAGCTGCGCGTTTACACCATTTCCGACCAGGATGATGGCGGACATTGGATTCGGCCCACGTTCACCAACTTGTTTTACATCTGCTCTCCGGGAAATGTGGGGGGTAATTATTACGCCTCAACCTGGGCTGGCATCAGCGGGGATCTCCACAACAAGATCGGCGTCTGGCATCGGTTCGAGATGGTGGATAATCCGTGGCTGAAGCAGAACATCATGGAGAATCATGGCCCGCTCGGTGCACTCTATCCGCCGGTGGAATATCTTATGGAAGGCGACACGCCGTCCTTCCTTGGCCTCATCAACAATGGACTTGGCTGGCACCTCAGCCCCGGCTACGGCGGTTGGGGCGGCCGTTATCAGGAGTATCAACCGTGGGGCGAGAAGCGGAAGCTTTGGACCGATTGGCGCGACTCCCGTGACACTGTCACCTCCGATGACAACGGCCGCACGGAAACGAGCAATCACGCGACGATCTGGCGCTGGCGCGAACATTATCAAAACGATTTCGCTGCGCGGATGGACTGGTGCGTTGCCGACGATTTCAAGAAAGCGAACCACAATCCCATCGCCGTGCTCAATGGCGACAAAACCCGGAACATCATCGAAATTGCCGCCAGATCGGGTGACGTGGTGAAGCTGTCCGCCGACGGTTCAAGCGATCCTGATGGCAACACGATTGAGACGCGCTGGTGGATTTATCAGGAAGCCGGGACTTTGCGGGATGCGCGAGGCAGAAACTTTCCGCCGGGCATCACCTTGAGCGCAACGAACGGATTCACGACCACGGTCGCCGCGCCAAAAGTGACGAAGCCCCAGACTCTTCACCTCATCCTCGAAGTGCGCGACAGCGGCACGCCCAAGTTGTGGGCCTATCGCCGGGCCATCATCAACCTTCAACCCTGACCAAGGCATGAGACACAATGGTCTGAGATGGATACTCGCGCTCGTGCTGGCCTGCGCAGCGCCTGCCGTATCCTCGGCGGCTCCACTGAAACCGCCGGATGACGGAACACCCAACCTCACCGGGCATCGCAGAATTATTGTGGAGCCGACTGGTCCAACTCCGAAAAAATCCGTCGGCAGCAAACCGCGCGTGATCGTCCTGTCGGACTTTCCGCCGCTGGACGTCATTCCCGGTGGTGCGGGACATGGACCGTCCGAGAAGCGCAGCGACCCGGATGATGTGCAGTCCATGGTCCGCTTTCTTGTTTACGTGAATGAGTTCGATGTCGAGGGGATCGTGGCTTCGGCGGCCACTTTTGCCAACATCGCGAGGAAGCAGAACATTCTCGATATCCTGGACCTCTACGACCAGGTGGATGAGAACCTGAGGAAACATGACTCCCGGTATCCGACGGCGGACAAATTGCGATCAGTCACCTGGCAGGGCCGTGACGGAACCTGGGGCCAGCCCGCCGACAAGATTCTGGGCGAAGGGAAGGATAGCGAGGCATCGGAAGCCATTATTAAGGTCTCGGACAGTCCCGATCCCCGACCCATATGGTTTTGTGTTTGGGGCGGTCCGGCCGACCTGGCGCAGGCGATCTGGAAGGTGCGGAAGACGCGGAGCCCTGCCGAGTTGGATAGCTTCCTCAGTAAGTTACGTATTTTCATGATCGGACTGGGGGACAAGACGGGGCAGGATGGCTCAGGGCAGTGGATGCTCGACCATTTCCCGAACTTGTTCGTAATCGTTTCGCAAAAGACTTATGGTGGGATGTTCGCCCAGAAGTCACCGATCGGGAACTTGGAGTGGCTCAACGCCAACATCCGTGAAGGGCACGGGCCGCTGGGTGCCGCGTATCCGAAGAGCGGGTTCAATCCAGAAAGCCCGGGGCAGCAGGAGGGGGACACGCCTTCTTTCCTGTATCTGTATAGCGCGGTGCGCGGTATCAACGACCCCGAAAAGCCGGATCAAGAAAGTTGGGGCGGCCAATACGTGCGCCCAGACCCTTCCAAGATGCATTGGTATGACGGTCCGGGCGCGAACAGCGTCTCAAAGTGGTTGCCCGATATGCAAAAGGATTTCGCCACCCGCATGAACTGGTGCGTAACCAAAGAGCCATGACTGACCTGGAACTTCAACTCAAAGCCGTCCGCCTGCGCAAGCTGACGCTCGAAGCCATCTACGAAGCCGGCGCGGGCCACACCGGTGGCGGACTCTCCTGCCTCGACGTGTTGAACGTGCTCTACAATCGAATCCTCAAGGTGTCGCCGGAAACATTCTCCAGCCCGAACCGCGACCGATACGTCCAGAGCAAAGGTCATTCGGTCGAGGCGCTCTACGCGGTGCTGGCGGATCGTGGGTTTTTCCCCGGGGCGGATTTAAAAACGATCTGCCGTTACAGATCGCACTACGTCGGTCATCCGACGCGGCACATTCCCGGCATCGAGATGAACACCGGCGCGCTCGGTCACGGCCTGCCTATTTGCATCGGCATGGCGCTCGCGGCCAAGATGGATTTGGCGAGCTATCGCGTGTTCACTCTGCTCGGCGACGGTGAACTGACTGAAGGCTCAAACTGGGAAGCGGGCATCGCCGCCGCGCACTACAAACTCGATAACCTCACGGCCATCATTGATCACAACACGCTCCAAATCACGGGCCACACCCGCGACGTGATGAGCAACGAACCGCTTGACGAAAAGTGGCGCGCGTTCGGTTGGGTCGTGAAAGTGGTGGATGGTCATGATTACGCCGCGCTCACCGAAGCGTTGAGCAAACCCGCCGAAATCGGCAAGCCCACCTGCATCATCGCCAACACCACAAAAGGCAAAGGGGTGAGCTTTATGGAGAATGTCGCCAAGTGGCATCACGGCGTGCCGAGCGAGGCGGAATTTCAACAGGCGTTGAGCGAACTCGATGCAGCGGGGAAACTTTTACAGGAGCAAACGGAGGGAACTGAGAAATGAACAAGACACTCCCAACGCGAACGGAGCGCGGCTGTGTGCGGAGCGCCAGCCGCAGCAATTACATTCTCGCGGCTGCTGCGGCTGGGTCTTTGACCACAGCCGCGCTCCGTTTGATATCCTCCGTTGTCTTCTGTCCAATATTATGAGCGCGCCTGCTCCTTCCATGTTTACGTCCGCCGCGAAGGCAATGGCGGAAAAGCTCGGCCTCAAGATGGGCCACTCCAACCTTGAAGAATTCGCCGCGACACTCGAAGAACTGGCCAAGGCCAATCCGAACATCGTCGCGGTTACCAGCGATTCGCGGGGCTCGGGGAAGCTCGCGCGCTTTGGCAAGGCGTTGCCCAAGCAGATCGTCGAAGTCGGCATTGCGGAGCAGAACCTCGTCGGCATAACCGCCGGCCTTGCGGCGTGTGGCAAGAAGTCGTTCGGCGTCTCGCCGGGCTGCTTTCTCACCGCGCGCGCGCTGGAGCAAATCAAGAACGACATTTGTTACTCGGACGTTCCGGCGGTGCTCATCGGCATCAGTTCCGGTGTGAGTTACGGCGCGCTCGGAACGACGCATCATTCGCTGCACGACCTCGCCGTGCTGCGCGCGATCAACAACATCACCGTCATCGTGCCCGCCGATAATTTTGAGTCGCGCGAAGCCATCCGCTATGCGGCAAAAGCAACCAAGCCCGTGTTTGTCCGCTTCGGCAAGGCGGCGATGTATGATCTGCGTAGCGCGACATTCCAATGTCGAGACGAGCGCTCCCAGCCACACACTCTCGACATTGGAATGTCGAGCCTGGAGTTCGGACATATTTCGACTCTCGACATTGGAATGTCGAGCTACACCGTTGGCAAAGCCATCACGCTGCGCGAAGGCAACGATGTCGCCTTCATCGCCACCGGCGAAACGGTCATTCACACGCTGCTTGCCGCCGGACAATTGGCCGAACGTGGTTTGAACTGCCGCGTCCTTTCGATGCACAGCATCAAGCCGCTCGACACCGAAGCCATTTTGAAAGCGGGTCAGGATTGCCGCGCCGTCGTGACGGTGGAAGAACACATGGTTCATGGCGGCCTTGGCGAAGCGTGCGCTTCGGTGCTGATGCAGGCAGGTGTCTGCAAGCCATTCCGCATCGTCGGCATTCCCGACGAGGAGACCGTGCCCGGCGCACAGGCGGACATCTTCCGGCACTATGGAATTTCGATGGAAGGCTTGAGCGAAATTGCGACGAAACTTTTGAAGTAACATGAGCCTCATCCTCGCCATTGACCAAAGCACGTCCGCCACGAAGGCGGTGCTCTTCGATGCGTGCGGCAAGGTTTTGGACAAGACTTCGCGC
>Ga0163152_10008077_pt1 | contig 11334 bp, 14 predicted proteins | sample OliLakLV19MP8IB2_FD_148635 | JGI IMG/M metagenome (GOLD analysis project Ga0163152, IMG submission 148635) | Freshwater microbial mat bacterial communities from Lake Vanda, McMurdo Dry Valleys, Antarctica - Oligotrophic Lake LV.19.MP8.IB-2 | ecosystem: Environmental > Aquatic > Freshwater >...
GCCGCCGCGTACTCCGCCGCCTACTTTGTTAATCGAGCCACCGTCTCCGGGTCCGCCTATACCCCCGCCCCAAACACGGAAGTGCCAGAATTCCTGCAACACCGGCGAATCGAAGAAAGGCTTTCATATTCATCGATCGTTTCTGACTATACTCCGCCGCCAACTTGCAAACAACAAACTGCTAGAGCGGTCCCCAGCAGCGCATGCTGCTCCTCGTCAAGGTGCACCCCATCGACCACACTCGTCCTCGCCACAGAGTTCGCATCGAAGAACGTACACCCGAGATCCGCAGCCACCTGCTTCAAGGCTGCCGCCAATCCCACAGCCCTCAACTCCGCCCCTTCAAACTTCGGCATCGCCTGCCCTTCAGCCTTGCGCAAAGTAGGTGGAGCAACCACCAGAATCGGCGGTGGGCTCATTCCTGGCTCAATCGGCGCTCGCCGCATTTCATTGACGATCGCTGCCACTCCCTGGCTCGATGTCCATGGCGTATTGAAGGGTGTCGAAAACTGGAAGTCATTCGATCCCAACATTACAATCGCCAGCGACAACGGCGAATAGATTTCCATCCGTGCTCCCAACCCAACCAGCCCGTTCCGCCCCGCTTTGAACGGATCCTCCCATACGGTCCGCCGCCCGTTGAGGCAATCCTCAATCACGCGAATCCGCCCCTGCAACGCATTTTCCATCACTCCCGGCCAGCGCTTTTCAAAGGGCAGCCTCGCGCGTGTACCCGGGACAATTCCCCAACTCAGCGAGTCACCATAAACAAGCACACTCTTCATGTAGGTCAGCATAACGCCCGTCGCCTGGTATTCAATCAAGCATCGTTTGAGAGACAAACTGAATGAAGCGTCTACAACCAAATCTCGTCCTCAGCCTGAACCTTGCGATTCGCATTCAACGGCGCGCGAAGACCTGCATCAGGCAATTCTCCAAACTGCTCTGCGCGGCCCAGTGCTCCCCTCCTCGCCATTTCGTGCACAACCAACGGGATTGCCGCAGACTTCGTGCGCATTGAGCGAGCCTTCATCTAACGCTGCAAGTCTTCCTCAAAGTTTGGCGTCGCGATTACGTTCAACCGACTCATGAATGAAAGCATACAGTGCATCCATTCTTGTCCGCATCCCGGTCACAATTCACCCGGTCACAATTCGCGATGCCTCTCGCCTTCATGGAAGCCAGCACGGCGCCAAGTTCGATGGCGCGGCGGTACCCTTCCAATGTGTGCTCCGGCAAGCAGCCGCTGGCGCTACGGTGGCCGAGGACTAGCGGCTGGCCGGCCGTCAAGGGTGCGCCAACGTGCGGTGCGCTGGGCGGAGAGTGTGGGGGATGCCGCCAGCGCCGCGCCACCGGCAGTTAATAAGTCTCGTCTGGTCATGGCCTCAACAGTTAACAAGTGCAGGTGACAGCGTAATTTCGATGAGTTGTCAGTGTTGTAAATGTTGGCGCCGACCCGGAGTGAATGAATAGGAAGTCTACAATTCAGCCGTAGCGGCCGGCGATGTACTCGGCGGTGCGCGGGTCCGATGGCCTGTTGAACACATCCGGCGTGGACCCGAATTCCACCAACTGACCATTCAACATAAAAGCGGAATGGCCGCTCACACGACTGGCTTGTCCCATGTTGTGAGTGACGATTAGCGTCGTGTAGACATCCTTCCATTCGCGGATCAACTGTTCAATGCTCTCGGTACCGGCAACGTCCAGCGCCGCGCACGGCTCATCCATCAAAATGATCTCCGGTTGTAGCGGCAGCAATCTCGCGATGCAGAGCTTCTGTTGCTGCTCCAGTTGCAGGGACGGGGCGGGTCGATCCAGCTTGTCCTTTACGTCGTCCCAGAGTCCGGTTTCAGTCAGAGCCTTCTCGACTGCCGCATCGAGATCCGCTCGACCGCGGTGCCCGGGCGGGGCATGCAGGCGCAAGCCGAAAACGATGTTCTCATAGATGGATATCGGCAATGGATTGGGGCGCTGGAAAACCATTCCGACCGTTTTGCGCAACTCCAGCAGGGACACGTCCGCATCGTAAATATTCTTTCCGAGGATATGGACTTCACCCTGCGTCCGCACCGCGGGAATTCGCTCATGGATGCGGTTACAACAACGCAGGAGCGTTGTCTTGCCACAGCCCGAGGGGCCAATGAGCGCGACTATGGCCCCGGCTTTAATGGTGAGGGTGACATCGCGTAGCGCCTGAAAATCCCCATACCAGAGATTCAAATTGCGAGTCTCGATCGCGTTCATCCGAATTTGCCTTGAACGTAATCAAAGGTGCGCCGGTCGGAAGGCGTGGCCGAGAACACGACCTCATTGCCGGCCACTTCAACGACTTCGCCGTTCAGCAAGAACATCGTCCGGTCGGCCAGCCGTCGCGCCTGCTGTGTGATGTTGGTTGCCAGAATGATGGAAAGTTCGTTGCGCAACTCCCGCAGTACGTCCTCGATTCGCATCGTTGTCACCGGATCGATCGCGATTGAAAACTCATCCAGGCACAGAACCTCAGGGCGATGAGAAAGCGCGCGAGCCAGCGTCAGGCGTTGCTGCTGCCCGCCAGATAATTTCGTTCCCTCCAACGACAGACGATCTTTGACTTCGTCCCACAACATAGCCCGCCGCAAGCATTGTTCCACGAGGCCATCGAGTTCGGCACGGGCCGAAATTCCCGCACAACGCGGCGCGAAAGCCACGTTTTCGTAGACGCTAAGGGGAAGGCCCACCGGCAGTGGCGTGACCATTCCGATCTTTCGCCGCAAGGCCTCCAAATCCGCCCCTGGACCGATCAACTCCCCATTCAGGGAAACTGTGCCGGACATTTGTTGGCCAGTGACAAAGTCGACGGTGCGGTTCAGGCATCGCAGAATGGAGGTTTTTCCCGACTGTGCCGGACCGATGATAGCTAGAATTTCCTTAGGCGCCAGATCGAAATTGATTCCATTTAAGGCAACCTTCCCCTGGTACGACAAGCACAGATTCCGGACTTCGAGACGGTTCACCATTTTCTTCGCGACCGCAGAAAAGTTCGCAGCCCGATAGCGGCCGAATTTACCAGAAAGACCAGGGCCAGCAGAACGACCGCCGTGGCGTTGGGTACGGAGGGATCCACGCCCGGTGTCTGCGTGGAGAGCGTATAAAGATGCATGGAAAGGGCCATACACTGTTCATCCAGGGCATACGGAAATAGAGTGTCCGGCCGAATCGCTTTGTAAAAGACCGCGCCGGTGAACATGATGGGCGCAGTTTCGCCGGCGGCCCGGCTCACTTGCAGGATGATACCGGTAAGGATGCCGCTGATAGCATTTGGCAAAACTATGGCACGAATCGTTTGCCAGCGGCTGGCCCCGAGATTCCAGCATGCTTCACGAAAACTGTGCGGGACGCTGAGTAGAGCCTGTCTGGTGCTGGCGATGATCACTGGCATCGTCATGATCGCCAAAGTCAACGAAGCCGAAAGCACAGAAAACCCCAGCTGCGCGGCATAGACGAAAGCGCCCAGTCCGAAGAGCGCGTGGACAATACTCGGCACGCCGGCCAGATTCAAAACGGCCATGTTCACAGCGCGATTGAACCAGTTATCTTTCGCGTATTCGGTGAGGTAGACCGCGGCCAGAACTCCAATGGGCATCGCCACCGCCAGCGAGAGAATGACCAGGTAGAATGTGCCTATCAGTGCCGACCAGATCCCGCCTTCCCGCATTCCGTGCGTGGGCGCCGTGGTCAGGAATTGCCAGTGTAAGGAGGGAGCCGCCTGCCACACTAGATTTCCAACAATTGCTGCCAACGGCAACAGGATGCAGATCAGCATTCCCAGGAAGATGGATCGAGCCATCGCCTCCTGACGGAGTTTCCCCTTGACGGCCGGCGTGACCGCGAAACGGCTCAATTGCGCCGCTCCCGGCGAATGATGAGGCCGGCGCTAAGGTTGACGGCAAAGGTGATCAGGAACAGCAGAACGCCTGTCAGAAACAAGACCTGATAGTGGGTGGAATGGACCGGCGACTCGCCTAATTCAGCGGCGATGTTGGCGGTCAATGTACGCACCGGATCCAGGACGGAGGTTGGGATCGTCAACGCATGGCCCGTCGCCATGAGAACGGCCATCGTCTCTCCGATGGCCCTCCCAAAACCCAGGAGCATCGCGGCGGCAAGGCCATTCCTGGCCGCTGGAAGCAGCACGCGCCACGTCGTCTGCCAGCGCGTGGCGCCCATCGCCAGGGCCGCTTCGCGGTAGGAGTCGGGTACCGCTTTCAGGGCGTCTTCGGAAAGGGAAACGATAATCGGAACGCTCATCAGCGTCAGCAGTAAGGCTCCATTCAACATGTTCACACCCACGTCGGCATTCGTGTAACGGACAATCAGGCGGCTGGTCATGGTTAGTCCGGCGAAGCCCCAGACCACGCTGGGTATCGCGGCCAGAAGTTCTACGGTAACTTTCAGGATCTCGCGCCAGCGCGGTGTACAGAATTCGGAGATGTAGATCGCCGCGCCCACCCCCAATGGCGCCGCCAGGAGCATCGCCAGCAGCGTAACACTGAACGTACCGGCGATCATCGCCAGCACGCCGTAGCGCTTCGTAACCTCCGACGTCGGATACCACTGGTCACTGAAAAAAAATTCGGTGAGGTGAAAGGACTCCGTGTTCCAGAGCGGCAGCGCTTCCCGGCAAACGAACAAGAATATTCCGAGCACGAAAATGGTGGCGCTTATTCCGCAGAGCCGGATAAGGCCTTCAATGAGGACTTCTTTCCCTTTACGCAAGCGCTGTCTTGTCAATTGGGTACTCCGTTTCCGCCGGCTGCAATGGGAACATATCCAACATCGGCGACAATTCGCTGGCCGGCGGGGGACCGAACCCAATCGATATACTTTCGAACTTTAGGGCGTGGCTCACCGAGGGTGTAAATCAGGAGACTGCGGGAGATCGGGTAGTGCCGGGAAAGCACGTTGGAAACGGTGGGCGCGTAGGCCTCAGGCCCTGCGGATCCCTTTACGCGCAACACTTTAACGTCGCCGGTCGCAAAAGCCATTCCGCTGTATCCAACCGCGCCCGGCGTGGAGGCGATCAACTCCACTACCTCCTTCGACCCATTCATGTCGAGCGATCCCAGTTGAAAGTCCTCTTTGTTCAACACATGATCCCGAAAGAACTCATAGGTGCCGGAACTGGATTGCCGGTTCACCCGCACAATCCGGTCACGCCCGGACGGAATCCGGGCACCCAGTTGGGACCATTTGCTAAGATTGCCGCCCACCTTGTAGATTTCGGCCAGTTGGGAGATTGTGATTTCCTCCAGCGGATTTTCGCGATGGACAAAAACCGCTAAGGCGTCGTAGCCAACGACAAACTCCTGGGGATCCTTCCCGGTATTTTTCCGAGCTTCGGCGGCTTCTTCGGGTTGCAAGTTCCGGCTGCAATTTGCAACATCTATGTTCCCTTTCACGAGCGCCGCTATACCTTGGCCCGAGCCGCCTCCAGAGACCTCGACGGCCACGGTTGGATCTACCGAAACATACGACTCCGCCCATGCCTGGGCGAGCATTAACATTGTGTCTGAACCCCGCACGCGCAACGTGTCGCCACGGCGGCTCCGATTGGCGGCGCAGCTCTCCGTGAGTATCCAATACGTGAGCAGAATCCCCAAGGCTTGCCTTCTACGAAGTTCGCCCATACCCTACACTACTTCGCGGAAAGTGACAAAGTGATGACGAAGCACCGGCATCAAGTCTGCGAAATAGGCCTGTCAGGCCCGGCGGGTACTCCGCCCGCGAATCCGGCGGCAACATCCAGTTTGCGCAGCATCGACCGCTTCTTCTCCTGATGCGCTTGCATTCGCCGAAGAATATCGTCCAGTGTCTGCACGGCATTCGCGATATAGGGTCCTTTGTTCAACATTACGCACTCCGCACGCACGCCCATCGCGGCGTCAGTGATTTCCGACCGTGAGGGAGTTCCCTTTTTGACCAGTGATTCCAACACCTGCGTGGCCCACACAACCGGAACATGGGCCGCCTCTGAGATCCAAAGAATCTCTTCCTGGACTTCGGCCAGCCGTTGATATCCGCACTCGATGGCCAAATCGCCGCGGGCGATCATCACTCCGACATTGTGACTGCCCATCGCCGCCAGCAGCAGGCTGGGTAAGTTCTCAAAACTCGCCCGCGTTTCAATCTTGAGCAAGATTCCCAAGTTATGGGCGCCCAATTCAGTAAGGTGGGATTGCAGAAGGCGGACGTCTTCATCCGTTCGCACGAAGGAATAGCCCAACATATCGGCATTCTTCACGATGAATGCCAATGCTTGCAGGTCGTCCTCGGTCAACGTGGGTGTAATCAGGTTGGTTTCCGGCAGATTGATGCCCTTCTCCGCCGCCAGCTTTTCCCCCGCGACTCGCGCGTGCTGAATCTCAACCGTTACCTCATCCGGCGTTACGCCGCGAACCACTCCGCCGATTTTTCCGTCGTCAAACCAGATGGGCTGGCCGGGCTGCACGCAATCGAAGAATGCAGGCAGCGTCACGCCAATGCGGGCCGGGCGGGCCGGATCCCGATCCGTGCCGTCTTGCCCTGGCTCACCAGGCTCAAGGCTGCGCGTCAAAACAAGAGTGTCGCCGACACGGAGAAATAGTGTCTGCTCCCTGGGAGGAATCTGTCCGGCCCGGGCGTGAAGGCGGGGCCGTGTCTCATCCTGATAGACGGCCTTCAGAGTGAGACCAGGGGCGATGTAGGCGGTATGCGTGCTCTCCGCCCAACGGCTCCTGCCGGCTGCTTCGGTAATCTTCATGGAACGCCGCGCCCCGCGGGTGTCGGTAAATCGAATGCGATCGCCTGGCGTAAGGCTCGCCAGCCATCGGCCTGGTACAGGAAGGCAGGCCCCGTCGCGCTCCGGAGATTCTTCCGGCTTCGCCTGCGGTGTCAGCCAGATGCGCGCAGGCTTGACGATGCGGCCGAGTTCATCCCTCATAGGGCGAACTTTTAACACCGCCGGGCCAGGCTTTATTGGTCCGGTACGCAGCTTGGGACCCGCCACATCCATTTCAATCTTGCAACTCTTGCCTGTTTCCTGCTCCGCCTGCCGCAGGTTGCGGATCATTCCAGACCAAGCCTCTTCACCGTCATGCGCACAATTGATCCGCATGCAGTTCATTCCCCGATGAAGCAGGTCCCGCACCAGTCCATAGTCGGTGGCGGCTTCGGACGGCATCGTGACCATGATGCGGACATTGCGGCCTTCCGGCTCGGGTCCCAGCAGAAATTCGGTATTACGTTCCAGTAGCCGGCGTCCTTCGTCCCCATCGCAAACCGGCTCGGCAGCGGGATGGTGACTTGGCTTCAGCTTGTGTAAACTAGCCAGGATTCTCATTACGGCACGCACGCCGCTCATTACATGCGTTTCTGTCCGGCCCAGTGACGACAGTCCCAAACCGGCCAACTGGTCTTGCAGTCCCCGAACGTCTCGGCGCCGCAATGCCAGATAGTGAAGGAGGTTTGTCGCACTCAGACGGCGATCCGGCTGGATCTGCTCCAACATCGGGAGATTCTCCTTAACCAGATCCAACATGTCACTGTGCAGGCCCTTCAACTCATCGATCAGCGGGCGTAATTCTAGCGGCATAGGGATAGCTCCATGGGATTCATAGCATGTAATGGACCACGGGGCGAACACTACAAATAGTTGGGAACCATTTCCCGCCAGTACCGGGAGCGATGGGCCTCTCCGGGCCAGATGACCGCCGTTACCCACGAAACCCGAATTCGCGGGTTCGCCTCTCCCCTACGGGATTCGCACCCCGTTATGGCGCAGCGGATCACATCCTCCCGCAATCCTCCAACTGGCGGCAGCCGTCCTCCGCTCGGCAAAAGACGTGCCGCCCCGGGGCACTAACCGGGCCATACCTGCTAATTTGGTCCAATTCTTGCTCCGCGTTTCCGTATGGCAGTTACCCGCCAAAAAACATGAATCGCCAGGAGGAATTATATGAAAAACGAATTAATACGCGCTTCCGCGCGTCTAGTCGCATTGGCCGCTGTCTTCGCGGTCGCGCAAAACGTTGTCAGAGCCGAGCTGATCGTCGGCCTGACAAGTCAGAACACTCTAATCAGCTTCGATTCGGCGACGCCGGGAACTGTCTCCGTGCCCATCGGCCTCTCCGGGATTTTGGCGGGCGATACTCTGATCGGGATTGACCGCCGGCCGTCAACAAACTTGCTGAATGAGACCCTCTACAGCCTGGGCGTCAACTTAAGTTCGGGCTTGGGAGGCGTCGATACCTGCCGGACGCCCGACGTCCTTGCCCTTCACGAAAATCCGAATGGCGGCACGCTCCAGACACAGATGGCCCTGCCGGAGGATTCCAATGGCGCACTGACCGGCTATGACATCTCGGGACTGACGGGCAAACCTTATTTCTCCGTTACGGTAGGAAATTCCAGTTCGTCTTTCTATATGGGAACTACCCTGGTGGGCACGATTGGCGGAGGTGTGTCGGTCATGGACATTGCCGCTCCCGTAGGCAATGCGGCGCCCGAACCGGCGGGATTGCTTTTGAGCGCCGCAGGACTGTTCGCGCTGGCTGTTTGGCGCCGGCGCCGGCAGTAGCGAAATCTCCGGGTGATTTCCCAAATCGGGCCGCAGTTTCTTATACTGTGGCCTAATGGCTGCCCGGCCCGAACCGCCTTTAACAGAAGTTGTCGACCTGCGTCATTTGGCGTCTGGCGCCCTTGATGAGGTATTGGAGGAGGAGACGCGGCGCTGGCGGGAGACCTTGGCGTGGGACTTTGGGGCGTCGGCGGCGCTGGTAAAGGGCTTTGTCGATACGCAGTCCTTAAATGGGCGGGCTTTGCTTCACGCCGGACGCGTCATCGGGTACACATACACCGTTACAGATGAGGACAAGGGACTAATTGGCGATCTCTACATACTGGGCGAGTACGCGACGCCGGCGATGGAGGACCAACTCTTAAATTCCACTGTCGAAACGCTTTATCGCACCGCCGGCGTGCGGCGCATTGAATCGCAGGTGATACTGTTGACCCATCCCCGCCCGGCGCCGCCGGTACATGCTACAGATCTGCGGCTTTTTGAACGCTATTTCATGGTGTGCGATCTGCGCCGGCTGCACAACTGGGCCGGCGAGGCTTCCCGTGCGCTGGACATCGACGGTTGGAGCGAACGGTATCAGGAAGACGCCGCGGCGCTGGTCGCCGATGCCTATGCCGGCCACGTTGACGGCAACATTAACGATCAGTACCGGTCGGTAGCCGGGGCGAGGCGATTCCTGCGGAACATCGTCCAGTATCCGGGCTGCGGATCGTTCTGCGCGGCGGCGTCCTGGCTGGCCTGGCGGCGCGACACCGGCCGGATGTGCGCCGCCGCGCTGGCCAGCGTGGTGGCGCATGACGCCGGCCACATTACTCAGATCTGTGTCGCGCCATCCAGCCGCGGCGAGGGAGTCGGGCGCGAGATTCTCACCCGGTCATTGGAGAGCCTTCGCGAAGCCGGGTGCCGGCAGGCAAGCCTGACAGTGACCGCGGCCAACCGGAACGCCATCGGACTGTACGAATCCATGGGTTTCACCGTGCAGCGCCGCTTCGCCGCCATGGTGTGGGATCACATCCGGCCGGTACGGCGATTCTTTATTTAGACCGATGGAGAGGTGCGCTACGATGGAAGTTTCGTCTATGTCGACAGCGTCCACTTACGATGATGCCAATCTGATCCTTCGCCTCTACGAGTTGCGCCGGGAAGAGCGCATGCGCTCCGCGCGCAAGTGGTACATGGAACATTTCGGCCCGGACACGCTGGAGGAGTTCCGCGAGATGTGCCCGGCGGGCAGCGACAGCAACGCGTCGTTCCGCCAGGTTTCGTCGTACTACGAGATGGTGGCGAGTTTCATCACCAGCGGCGTATTGAATGAAGAGCTCTATTTCCAGAGCGGCGGCGAACTGTTCCTGGTCTTTATTCGTTTGGAGCCATTCCTGGGCGAGTTACGGGAAGCGTTTAAGAATCCTGGAGCCTACAAGAACCTGGAAGCCGTTGCGCAGCGCTACGCCGCCTTTATCGATCGCAACGACCCCGGCGCCGCCGGCGCGTTCCGGTCGCGTATGCGCGCAATTCTGGGGAAATAGTGCGGCAGGACGGCGAGTTTTTCGAGGATCGCGAACTTGATCTGATATACATCGGCAAGCGCCTTTCCGACGCGAAAGCATTAGAGGAACTGCTGACCGAAGCGGGCTGGGAATACTACGTGGAAGCGGACGAGTACCGGGGCGGCTTCTTGTTCGCAACGCAGAGGACGGGCGCGTTTTTCTATGTATTGCTGGAGAAGGCGCCGGAGGCGCGGGAGTTTTTGCAGGGGCGCGGCTATAAGCCGCAGCCCGCGCTGCCGGGCAAGGATAGCTAGGAATGCTTTACGCTGAAAGAGGGTGACGCACCCACGGAGGATTTGGCCATGACGCTGATTGAGCTTCCCGCTAAATTCTCGATTGCGGCGCTAGACTGGTCACAATGCAAGGCTGTGGAGAGCGGCCCCCGAAAGTTAGGCGGCGCATGGTTGTTTCGAGATACGCGAATGCCGGTTTCGGCGGTCTTCGAGAATTTGGAGGACGGCGTTACCATTGACGAACTCATCGAGCTATACGACGGCCTGACTCGAGAGCAGGTGGATGCCGTTCTTGATTTTGCCGGCCGCAGTCTCGAACCCTCCTCGCGCTTTCTCGCTCAGTAATGCGCATCCTGTTTGACCAGGGAACGCCGCTCACAATCAGACGCTTTCTTATTGGACACAGCGTCCGAACGACGCGACAGGAATGCTGCGCCACCCTCAAAAATGGGCGCCTCCCGCAAGTTGCCGAGGAAGCGGGATTTGAGTAGTTGCTCACCACTGAGAACAGTGTTGCGCATCAGCAGAATCCAAAGGCCGGAGAATCGCCATAGTTGTTCTCAGTCGGAATCGATGGCGGACAGTGCAGCGAATGATTCCGAAAATTGTCGCTGTGGTGAATGCGGCAACGCTTGGAAGTTACGCCGTCATTGAGATACCGGCGAGGCAGACACACCCCGATTTGTGTCCGACGGCGGCGCGGTCAAGTCGCCCCGGCGGAGCCGTCGAGGATCGGCACGATGCGGGCCCGGGTCACACAGTCGTCCGCTTACCTCCTCTCATCCGCCCGTCGCGCGAATCAACAAAGGAATACGAATCGGCGGCTCATACATGAACGGCCCTCGTCGATAAAGTGGCGCGGCCCGGCGGGTTTGGTATTAAGAGATCCAAGCCGGTCTCCGGTGTCTTCCACAGGAGTGAACCGATGTCTGAGATAAAAGCTTTTTCGGTATTA
>Ga0163152_10008084_pt1 | contig 11327 bp, 9 predicted proteins | sample OliLakLV19MP8IB2_FD_148635 | JGI IMG/M metagenome (GOLD analysis project Ga0163152, IMG submission 148635) | Freshwater microbial mat bacterial communities from Lake Vanda, McMurdo Dry Valleys, Antarctica - Oligotrophic Lake LV.19.MP8.IB-2 | ecosystem: Environmental > Aquatic > Freshwater > Lake...
GCCATGGGTTAGTTATAGTTAAGGTTTAGCCTGCATATTTCACACGCCCCACGAAATGCCAGCAGGACGGAGCGCCGGTTTGCAACCGGCTTTTGCTCGCTCGATGCCCAAAGCCGGTTGCAAACCGGCGCTCCGTGTCGGGCAGTGTGAAATGTCCGGGTTAGAGTTCCGTTTTTCCGTGAAAATACGCGTAATCCGTGGAGAAATCCTTCCGGCAAGGCCAAGTGGCTGTTGTTTTGGCCTGACAGCCGCCCGGCAGGACAAAACTGCGGTCGTGTTGGGCTGACGGCATCCCGACGAAGCAAAACGCGCGTCGCTCCAATGCGGCGGCGCGTCGTCCGGGCTGGAAAACAGCCATTTGAAGGCAACGGCAAACTCGCCAATCCAAAACTGACGCTGCTTTGGGGCGACGGCACGCCGTGACGATGAAACGAGGGTTGTTTCGGAGTGACGGCAGCAGGGCAGGATGAAACGACGGACGTTTTCATCTGCGGGGATTGAGCTTGAAAAATGGGGAAACTCCGCCTCGCGAAGTCCTGGTTAAACATCGAACATCGAACAGTGGGAACTATTATCCACAATTTCATTTTCCATTTTTACCCTCGCGGACTCTCGTGAGGGAACGTAGGCGATTAAGCCAAACCCCTGGATGGCGGTCAAGAGAAAATTGAGGGCTGACGCATATCAATTTTGCGCAATCCAATCTACGTCGCTATTTTTTGTCCCGGAGGGACAACTGACAATAGCCCGGCGTTTCAACGCCGGGAAAAGGAGGTGATTGGCCCGAGTTCCGAAGGAACGGCTGAATGAACAAGACTCGGCCGTCCCTGCGGGACTTTGTTTGCCTTTCAAATCCCAACCCACGGTTGAAACCGTGGGCTATTGTCGTTTGTCCCTGCGGGACAAGGAAACCGGACATGGATTTGACCCGATCAAAATTGATATGCGTCAGCCCTGAGAGAAAACCTGAGCCACTATTGAACCTTCAACAACTCGGCTTCCGTCCATGCTTCGTTCCGGCTCGCCGTCGCCTCACGTATTTTTTTTACTACTGCTGCATCGACAGGTGTCGCGCCGTGTTCCCATTCGCGGCGAATATAAGTCAGCACCGACGCGATTTGTTCGTCATCAAGCACACCGAGCGACGGCATTTCCATTTCGTAAGTTTTTCCTTTGACGTCGAGCTTGCCGCGAACTCCGTGCAAAATAATTCGCGCCGCACGGTCGGGCGGACCGAGCACCCATTCCGAATCGGCCAGCGGCGGCGCCAGCCCGTCCATCCCAAGTCCGGTCAACTGATGGCACGCCGCGCAACTGGCCGCATACAAATCCCTGCCCGCGGCAAATTGCTTTTCATGGTCGGCGGTGAGTGGTGTAACTGGGGGCGGCGCCACATAGCCTGGCTGTCCCGGCCACGTCACCAGGGCTGAAATTTTTTCCAGCCTTCCAGAAACCTCTCTGCCGGGATTCTTTTCCAAAGCAGGAAAGCCTGCGGGCTCGGAATCAAAATGAAGCACTTTGACGTTCGGCGCGCTTTTCCCCTTCGTCATGGGTGGCGCGCTGGAAATCATTCCGTCCAGCAAGGCCAGTTGTTGCCATCCAGGTGCCGTGGCGGCCAGGTCGAACACGCGCGCCACGCGGTTGGTTTTCCGCTCGACAATGATGGACTGAGACAAGCCGCTCACCAATTCCGCGTAGCCCGGCTTTTTGTCCTTCAGGTTTTTGCTGTCCAGGAAAGCCTCAAGGAACTCCAACTCGCGTTTGTAAAGCCCGCTCAGGATGGCGTCGCGAATATAAACGTTAGCCGCCGAATTCCTGGCGATTGCAAGCATCCCCTCCTCAGCCTTCGGCCCGCTCATTTCTCCCAGCGTGAACGCCAATTGCAGTTGAATATCTTGCTGTAAATCCCGCGCCGCCATCGAACCGAATTTTTCAACGAACTCTTTTGGATCAATCATCCTCAGAACCGGTTCCGAGACCCGAATCGCCGCGGCGCGAACTTTCGGATCATCGGACGCCAGGGACGCCATCAAGGTTTTCGGGTCCATCTGCCCAATGCCATCCAAAGTCCAAAGCGCGTGAATGCGTCCCAAAGGATTCGCTTCGGACGCCGCTTTCGCTTGCAAGAGCGGAATGGTTTTCGCCTCGTTCCGTTCGACGAGCAGGCGTTGCGCGGTATCGCGAACCCAGCCCTTCGCATTGGAAAGATTATCGACCAATTCCGCCGAATTGAGCTTGGACAAAAGGACCGGCTTGGGCGACGCGCCCTCGGCCACCACGCGATAAATCCGGCCAAGACCTGTCGGGGCCTGAAGTCCCCGCGATTCAGCCTGTGCGCGCAGATAGGAGGTCAAATAAATCCGATGCTGCAAGATACCCCGATAGAGATCGACAAGGTAAAGGGCTCCGTCGGGACCGTTGTTCAAATTGACGGGACGAAACCGTTCGTCCGTGGATGCAAGAAACTCCGCATTCGTGTAGGCCTGCCGTCCGCTGATCGTTCCGTTTTCATCTCGCAGAATGTTTCGCTTGATCAAATTTGCGGACGGTTCGCAGACGAACGCATTACCACGAAATTCTGCGGGGAAATTGTCGCCGCGATATATGACCGGCCCGCACGCAGCAGTGAATTTCGCCAGCGTTCCATCCTTGCGCAACGTCTCCTCCCGATAGCCGCGATTCACACCCGGCGTCACCCGAATCGGCCAGGTGGCTTGATTGCGGATGGGATCGACATTGAGACCGGAGGGCGTGCGATAATTCGGATTGCGCCGGAGATAATGAGACGGCACCAGGTCCATCCGAAACTGGTCGCTGTTCGAGTTGTAAACAATGCGACCGTAATCATCCTGCGAAATGCCCCATTGCCCGCGAAAAGTCGTCGGCTCGCGACGCCATTCGCCGTCCTCGTTGCGAAAGCGGGTCGTATGATTGGCGCTGTAAATCCAGTTGTCCATCGCCCACATCAAACCGTTCGCCGTGTGCTCCGGATTTTTCGTGTCACCGTAATCTTTGGCCACCTCGAATTTGCTGTCGCTTTTCCCGTCTCCGTCCGTGTCGCGGAAAAACCACAAGTGCGGCGGTTCAGCGACCAACAAGCCGTCCCGGACGAGACTCATGGCGCGGGGCATCACCAACCCGTCCACAAAAACACCGCGCTTGTCCATCCTCCCGTCGCCATCCGTGTCTTCGAGCACGGCGATCTTGCCGACCGGTTGATCTTCGCCCGTGCCGTCGGCGTTGGGCATGAAGCCGCTCATTTCCAAAACCCAGATCTTTCCGTCCGGCGCAAAGTTGATCGCCACCGGGTCATGCACCAGCGGTTCACTCGCCACCAGCTCGATCCGGAATCCCGGCGCGAGTTTAAACGATTTCAAAGCTTGTTCCGGAGACAAGACCGGCGCGGGTGGGATTTTATCGGCTGGCACGAGCGAGACTTGCTTTTCGCCTTCCTTATCTCCGCTCTGCGCGAACGAATGGTTGACGGTGATCGCAAATAAACCGGCCAAGCCCAGACGAAGCGCCCGGCTCAACCAAAAAGCGGATCGGATATTAATCATAAATTTTTTCGAAACACCGCGGGAAAACTGCCTCAATGTCATTCACCAGATATCATCGCCTTGTTCGACGCAGTTTCCTCCCGAAATATTCTGGAAAGAATTCGGGAAGATAAAGAACCCGTCGGGAATTGCCAAGTCATTCGACTGACCTGAGGACACAATCGTGGAGACCAGTTGCCACCTTGGGTTGGCCCGGCTACCCTGCCCGCATGAAAAAACTCTGCCCGCTTTGTTTGATCGCGATATGCCTGGTGGCTACACAGATCCTGCCCGCCCAGGAGAACGCGTTGGAGACGCCAAGAATCGAGCAGCGCGCTCCCCAGAACGTAAAGCCAGACCAAGCCGCAAAACTCATCAGTCAGCAAACGAATATCATCATCCTCGACGTGCGCACGCCGAAGGAGTTCGCGGCCGGCCACCTTGCTGGCGCCACGAACATCGATTTCTTCGCCTCAAGCTTCGAGAAGAAACTCTCGGCTCTCGATAAAGATAAAACCTACCTGGTCCATTGCGCGGTGGGCGGGCGCAGCGCGAAGGTGCGGGAGAAAATGAAGGCGCTGAACTTCAAATCGATTTACCACCTGGACGGCGGAATAAAGGCGTGGGAGGAAGCCGGGAAGAAAGTGGAAAAGTAACAAAATACTCGATCCATTTTCGAATCTCGATGGTTCCAAACCCGCGGGCTCAATCGTTTAAGCGCAGCGCCGTTAAATTCCGCCATATTCTATTCGATTGCAAAAAAGGCTGGTTTCGGTAACATTCGACCTGACAGGAATCCTATGAAGGTAAAAAGTAGAATCGAGCCGCTGGTCAAGGGCCAACTCTGGAAAATGAACGATGTTCATATCGAAATCATGGAAGTTGGCAAAACTCTTACCCACTACAGACTGTATCAAAATCAAAAGCGGGTTCCCATCAGCTTGGGCGGAATCGGCACGGTCCAGGAATACCTGAAGAAGAACAAGGCGGTGTTGGTTAAAAAGGCCTGATTTCAATCAGACGATTCGCGGCGATCCTCAGTCAGGGACCAGGCGGGGTGGCGGCGCTTTCACGAAGCTGATTTCCCTCAGGTAAATCGGTTCCAGTTGTTCACCACACACGAAGTCTGTGTGATCCATTGCAATTCTCCCGAGAATGACTGCGTCAGGGAAAAGGTTCGGTTCCTCCGGAAAAATCTTCTTCACATCCGGACCGACCACGATTCGCTTTTCGTCGAATCGGCTTTTCACCGCGGCGCGCGAGGTGATGTGCAATGGTTCCGTTTCACGAGCGCCGGCATGGCTTAGCTCGTAGCCAGCCAGATAGAACTCGTCCCGCTGGGCATCCACGATGATGCTGACTTGCCCCCTCCTTCCACTGGCGAACGCGCACTCCGCCAGGCATTGGACGCTACTGATACCGATCACATTTACCGCCCGCGCCAGTTGCCAGCCTTGAGCCAATGCAATCGCGGCCCGAATTCCCGTGTAAGACCCAGGGCCGAGACCGACCGCGATGCGCCCGATTTCCTCCCGTTCGATTTTCGCCTGCCGCAACGCCTCTTCGATCAAAGCAACGGCATGGGCATTTCGTCCGCCCGTCTCCCGGGCTGCGCCGCGAACATGGACGGTTGCCCCGGCTCGTTCAACGACTGCCACGCTCCGTTGCTCTGAGGAAAATTCAACCGCCAAAATCTTCATAAGTAATTCGCCGATCGGTTTCGTTGATCCCTTCAATCGACACAGAACGAAACCGGGGTCCAGATTCTCCGCGCAATTCTTGCAACTCCCGGATGCCCCATCGCTCGATCCACTCCACCACTACCACTCCGTTTACCTGGAAAAAATACTGGTCCAAACCCGCCCCACGAATCTGCTCACGAGTTTCCAGACGGTACAGGTCAAGATGAAATAGCGGCAGACGTCCCCCAAAATATTCGTTGACGAGGGCAAACGTCGGCGAATGGACCTTTTCCAAAACACCCAATCCCCGCGCGATTCCTTTCACCAGTTGTGTTTTGCCCGCGCCCAAATCGCCGGAGAGTCCAATGACCAGATTGTTCCCGGCTTCGCGCCCCCATTTCTCCCCGAGCGATTGCGTCTCCGCGGCGCTATGCGAAATGAACGTAGCCATGAGCACTCAAAAGACGGACGCCATTCACATCACGCAGATGCAGGCCGAGCGATTCTGTAATTTTGCCAACACAACTGAGCCTTACTTTTGGAAATTCTTTTTTCCAGGCATCGAGAAGAGGAACCGCCTCGCGCCCGGCCAGCGTAAAAAGCAGCTCGAAATCCTCGCCGTCGGTCAACGCGGCCAGCAACGGTGGTTTCGCGGACGACTCCGCCCGCGCTTGCAGCCGCGCCGCGCGGCAGATCGGGATGGCCGATGCGCGGAGTTCGGCTCCGACCGGCCCCGCCTGCAAGAGATGCCGCAAATCCCCCGCCAGTCCGTCGCTCACATCGATCATGCAGTGAATCGGAAAGTGTTCGGCCAGCCATCTGGCTTCCTTCAAGCGCGGTTCAAAGCTCAGATGTCTTCCCGCCAATGAGCCGCCGAGCTCTCCCGAAACAAAAATCGCGTCACCGACCTTGGCACCGGAGCGAAGAATGCATTTCGATTTTGCGACCGCCCCAAGCAATGAGACAGAGATCAAAATGCGATCGGGATTGGTCGTGGTTTCGCCTCCGACAATCGCCACCTCATGCTCGGCGGCCAACTGATTCATCCCCTCGTAAACTTTCTCCAAGAATCCAGGATCAAAGGATTTTGGCAGGGCCAGCGTGATCAGGGCTGCCGTTGGGGTCCCGGCCATTGCCGCGATATCGCTCAGGCAGCGCGCCAGCGCCTTGTGCCCGACCTGTTCGGGCGTTGCAGTTTCGTCGAAATGCACTCCCTGGACAACCGCGTCCGTTTTGAAAAGCACGAATCGATCGGGAATCCCCAGGTCGAGAACAGCACAGTCGTCCCCTGCCCCGACCTTGACCGAAGGATTGCCCGGCAGGGAACGCGTCAACCGCGAGATGAGTTCGAATTCGTTCAAGTCAGTTCACAAATTGGTAAAATGTTTCGAGACCATGAGCAGCACAAAATTCGCGGTGTTGAAACAGCTATGCGCCACGATCGGCGCGAGCAGATTGCCAGTTTCCTCGTAAAGCAACGTCAGAATTATGGCAAAAAAAACGAGCGGCAAAAAGGATGGCGCGTTCTGGTGCGTCAGAGCAAAAGCAATGGAGGTGCTCCAGAGTGCGATCTTCGGGTAACCTGCGCGTTTGATGGTCGGATAGAGAATTCCGCGAAAGAGAATTTCCTCGACGATTGGCGCCGCGATCACCGTTACCGCAGCGAGATAAATCTGCTGAAACCACGAGAAATCGCCCTTCTGAATCTCCTGCACGACCTGTTGCGGTTCTGGATTTAACTGTGCGGAAGTCATGAGTTGCGCGCTCAGTTGCTGGAGCCCCCACGCCACCGGCAAGACCAGAAACGCGGCGAGCAACGCCCAGGCCACCGCGCGCCCCGGACGCGATTGGTTGAACCCAAACGTCTCCCGCCATGAGATGTTTTCCGATTTCAAAAACGAGTTAACCCAGAACAGAGACGCCCCGTGAAACGCGACGGTAACGATCACCATGCTCAGCAGCGTGCTTTGTTCCTTTGACGAATCCGGGCTGAAATGGGCCAGCGCCGCGGCCAGGAGAACCCCAGCCGACCAAGTTCCGAAAACCGCCAACAGCAGACGAAAGGCTGAATCGGTTTTCCATGTTTTCTCCGGCAACATGGCGAGAAGTTAGGGTTCGATATACAAAGTTCAAAGGTCAAAGTTTTCCAGAGTGTTTCAGCCGACATTCTCGATTCCGCCCGCATCATTCAACAGCACCTCGCTGCGGTAAAAAATGAAATTGCCCAACATTGAGCAAGCCGTCGTGCCGGGCAGGAAAATCACGCACTACCTGCTTTCTCCCGCACATCGCGACGGACAGCACAAGCCGCATTCTTCCGGGGTTTCGGTTTCAAGCTGGAATCCTGGGAAACACTTGCCTCTGCTTTGTTGAACCATGCGCGCAATCATGAAATCGTCGAAGTTGTGCCGACGCCATTTGGACGGAATTTTGTGATTGAAGGCACGCTGCCTGCGCCGGACGGTCGTGCGCCAAGCATTCGCGCCGTTTGGTTCAAAATAAATGGGGTTTGTTTTTACATTTCGCTTGACTGAGGCGCAAACCAGTCAAGACTTTCAACTTATTCTAAGTTGAAATCGCACTCTATGGGAGAGCATTGCATTGCCATAAATGGAAGAGGGCGATTTCAGCCTGACGAAGAAAAATCCGTAAAAACCAAAAGGAAAACGAATGAAATTAATGCTAAAGACAGCGATACTCCTGTCAACGATCGCCACGTCGGCGATGGCTCAGGTCGTCACCCCGGTGTGGGTGCAACATTTGAATGGCCAGGAAGGCATGAGCGCGTCCGATCGCTTGCCGATTCTGCGAAAAAACCCTGGCGGTGTCGACCAGAGCAACGGCACCTCGGGAAATGTGGGCTTGGGCAAACTGCTTCCCTATGATGCCACCCGTTACCTGCTCTTTGTTCGCGAGAACGGCATCAATGAGGCGACTGCCAATTCCGCCGACGCGATTCTGGCCACCAATTATCCGGATCGTTCACTGATTTGGATTAATGCCGCGACTGGCGCCCCGATGGGAATTGCGCATCGCTTCGGCATCAACCCCGTGGTCATCACCGGACAGAGCGGCCAGAACGATCTCTTTAATGAGTTTGGAATCGCCGAGGATGGGACGCTTTATTATGGGCACCGAAACAAGCTGCTCCGCTATGCGAAGACCGGGACGGATACCTGGTCATCGACCCCGACTTGCGCCTGGACCGAACCCACAGTTGGCGCCACCGATTGCGACGGCAATCCCTTGGACGACTCTGTCAGTGGGGACCAAAGTGTAAGTTTTCGTTGGCGTGAGTTTCGTGTCTCTGGCTCGGGAACGAACACCGCACTATTCTGCGGCGGCGGCACTTGGCGCGCGGGCCAACAGCCCCAACTCTTTCACACGGCTAATGGCACCAATTTCTATCCGGCGGCCAAGCTGAACAACCGCGATAACGGGACCGGCAAGAACGAGTATGGCTTGGGCGGACAAGCGTCGCGGGTGGTTCGCCATGGTTTGGACCCAAGTCGCCCCAATTTGGAAACGGTTTATACCGGCCATTACCCGGGCTCCGGCTATGGAGCGCGACCGAACCGTTACCAGTCTGATCCCGACGCACCGGCCCGCATCATCTCTCCCTACTCTTATACGCCCACGGATTCCATCTACATTTATGATCGTGGGGAGGCCGTGGCTGGTAGCCAGCCTGCGTTTGTCTGGGAAGCGGCCGGCAAGGATGGATTGCCTGAGGTTCCCACGGTGGACGGAACTCTGTATTATGACGGCAATTGGAGCTGCGCCATGGACGCGCATGAGTCGCTGGACTACATCGTCAACTACTCGATGCCGAGTTGGAACAACGTGTACGGGGCAACCAGGAAACCGGGTTGGATCGGAGTGCATCGCCTGGACGGCAGTATCGCCCCCAATTCGGCTTGGAATCTGCCCAACACAGAAGGGGACGGCAATACGAGCAATTGGGGTTATTGCGGTGACGTTACCTTGTATCCAGACACCAATGCGCCAGGAAATTTGAAAAAAGCACTGTTCCCTTGGTCGGGCGGCGTCTATGGCTTCGGAATCTTCACCGTGCAGAATGTGGGGGCTGCGATCAGCTCTCCGCCTCCGACTACCATTACGCTAAATGAACTCGATCCGCTGAACATCAACGTGGGCGTTACCGGCAGCCCGAACACCTATCAATGGACCAAAGGCGGCGTGCCCTTGGATGGATCGCGAACCAACGCAAATGGCAGCAAGTATTATCCGGAGACGGTGATTCAGGGCCCGAAAAAGTCAAATCTCTCAATCGTGGCCGTCCGCACTGTTGATTCCGGCGTTTACAAACTCACGGTGACCAACCCACTCACGGGCACCACAAGCACAACCGACATTAACGTGAATGTGATTCCAGACACGATTCCCCCGATCGCTCAATCGGCAGGGAGCATGGATCCCAGCACGGTGGATATTTGCTTCAATGAATCGCTCGATCCGGGTGGCGCAGACATCGGGTCAGACCCTGGCACAGCTCGCAACCCCGCGAACTACACGTTTCTCAGCCCTTCTGGCGTGACCGTAAACTTTGTGGAGTTGCGGCCGAACACCAAAGGGGTGCGCTTGAATGTCTCCGGATTAACTGCCGGGGCCTCCTTCACCGTAAAAGTGCAGGGCGTTCGAGATTATACGCGGACCGTCGCTACGGCCATTCCTGCGCCGGGACAGAACGTGTCAGGAAAAGTTCAAACCAGCCTCCCCGCGGTGGTTGACATCGGGGTTCCAGCAGTTACTGGAACGACCTATAACTGCAAAGATGGTGAATATGAAGTTGAAGCTGGCGGCACCGATATTTGGGGCGGCAGCGACGTCTTCCACTTTGCCTACAAGGAAGTGACAGGCGACTTCGATGTCAGAGTACAAGTTCAGCTCGTTACCACTCCCGGAAACCGCAACGGGATCATGCTTCGCGAAAGCCTCTTTGAGTACAGCCGCTTCAACTACGTCACGTTTAATCCTGGTAATATCATGGGATTCCACGTTCGCGAAACGGACAGCACGACACCAGTGTGGAAAAATCCCGAGAACAACTGGGCGAATGTCGCTCCGACGCCCAACGTCTGGATGCGCCTCAAGCGGCAGGGTAATGTCACCAGCGCGTTCCGAAGCACCGACGGGGCAAACTGGACATCGTTCGGCACCACGACGAATGTTATCCCCGATCCAGCGCTGTTGGGTCTGGCGACCGCCGCCAACGCCGGCGCGAATCCGGGCTTCACCCGATACGCCAGCTATGGCAATGTAACGCTCCTCCAGCTCACAACCACGGGTGGAAACGTGACGTTGTCCTGGACGGGAAGCGGCGTGCTGGAATCCTCCGCCGCAGTCGAGGGTCCTTACTCGTCTAGCGGTCAGAGCCAGAGCAATCCCCAGGTTGTTCCAACTACCGGCGGGACTCGGTACTTCCGGATTCGATTGCCCTAAAGTCGTAAGATTGTTCAGTTCCTAAATTCACAAGAGACCGGATGAAAATCCGGTCTCTTTTTTTGTGGTGGAGTCTCTCAGAGCCTGTTTGAAAAATGAGGCGGGTAAATCCCTGACTATCTGGTGGACTTCCGGCCCGGGAATTCGAACCTGGAGCAAAATGCCCGAAAAGCAGCCTGGAAGCCTGCCCCGCCACAACGTTCGACAAGTTCTCAAACAGGCGCAAATCTCAAGTTGCTTTCAAGACGAGACTGCAACTATAGGAGTGCGGACATTCCTGTCCGCCAATAAGCCATCACATACGAAGCCGACCAAGAATGTCGGCGCTCCGGTCGCAACCTGGATTCATTTCATCTTGAAAGCAATTCGGAATAAATCGACGTGTTGGTCGGCAAATGAGAGTTGGCTTGGGAAATTACTCAGGGCGGCTGAAGTCTCCCTCGAGCAACAGGTCCCGCCGCAGCGAGCCGGGTGCCAGGATGTTCCGTTTCACTTCGAAGAATTTGACGTTCTCTATCTTGCGATCGGCTGGCTTGTCCCGGTTCCAATGTTGGCAAAGCCACAAGAGATACTGCTGACGTTCATTTGATTGCGTGTGCCGCTTCGCCATTTCGGCAAGGTACAATTTGCCATAGTGCGACCG
>Ga0163152_10008085_pt1 | contig 11325 bp, 9 predicted proteins | sample OliLakLV19MP8IB2_FD_148635 | JGI IMG/M metagenome (GOLD analysis project Ga0163152, IMG submission 148635) | Freshwater microbial mat bacterial communities from Lake Vanda, McMurdo Dry Valleys, Antarctica - Oligotrophic Lake LV.19.MP8.IB-2 | ecosystem: Environmental > Aquatic > Freshwater > Lake...
ACGGGAGCCCGCGCGGACGAACTCGTCGTAGTTCGACGCCTCGCGAAGCGCGCTCGTCGCGACGACGCGGGTGTATTGCGGCTTGAAGCGGCGAATCAGCGTCGCGAATCGCGAGAGCGCTTCGAGCGCCCGCTCCTTCGCCTTCTCCTTGAGCTCGCCGGTCCGGAAGACGTCGCTGCCGAGCCGCGCGGGCTCCCGTTCGTCCGCGAGGATCTCGATCGTGCGACCCGGCTTCAGCCGCGCGATTTCCAGCCGGATCGCGTTGGAACCGAGGTCGATCGCGGCGACTTTGATGTCTTCGGGAGTGGGCTTGGGCGCGATCGCCATCGGCCACGAACGGTAGCACGCGCCACCCTCACCCTGAGCGAGCGAAGCGAGTCGAAGGGCTGTACGCACGAAGGGCCCGGGTCTCCCCGAGCCCTCCCTAGTGTGACGGTTGCGAGACTTAGTACATGTCTTCCATGCCGCCGCCCATGCCGCCATGGCCGCCGCCGCCCTGCTGCGCCTTCTTCTCGGGCATGTCGGTGATCATGCACTCGGTCGTCAGGAGGAGCGACGCGACCGAGGCCGCGTTCGTGAGCGCGATGCGGGTCACCTTGGTCGGGTCGATCACGCCGAACTTCAGCATGTCGCCGTACTCCTCGGTGCCGGCGTTGAAGCCGAACACGCCTTCGCCATTGCGCACCTTGTCGACGACGATCGAGCCTTCGAGGCCCGCGTTCTCGGCGATCTGACGCATGGGCTCCTCGATCGCGCGACGGAGGATCTCGACGCCGTGACGCTCTTCACCTTCGAGCTTCATCTTGTCGAGCGCCTTCTGGGCGCGGATGTAGGCCACACCGCCGCCGGGGACGATGCCCTCTTCGACCGCTGCACGCGTCGCGTGGAGCGCGTCTTCGACGCGAGCCTTCTTCTCCTTCATCTCGGTCTCGGTCGCCGCGCCGACGTTGATCACGGCCACGCCGCCGACCAGCTTCGCGAGACGCTCCTGGAGCTTCTCCTTGTCGTAGTCCGAGGTGGTGTCCTCGATCTGCACGCGGATCTGCTTCACGCGGCCCTCGATGTCGGCCTTCTTGCCCGCGCCATCGATGATCGTGGAGTTGTCCTTGTCGATCGTGATCCGCTTCGCGCGGCCGAGGTCCGCGGCCTTGACGGCCTCGAGCTTCACGCCGATTTCCTTGGCGATCAGGCGGCCACCCGTGAGGGTCGCGATGTCCTCGAGCATGGCCTTGCGGCGGTCACCGAAGCCCGGCGCCTTGACGGCGGCGACCTTCAGCGTGCCACGGAGCTTGTTCACGACGAGCGTCGCGAGGGCCTCGCCCTCGACGTCCTCGGCGATGATGAGGAGCGGCTTCCCTTCGCGAGCGACGAGCTCGAGGATGGGGAGCAGGTCCTTCATGTTCGAGATCTTGTCCTCGTTGATGAGGATGTAGGGATTCTCGAGCTCGCACTCCATGCGGTCCGGATCGGTCACGAAGTACGGCGAGAGGTAGCCGCGGTCGAACTGCATGCCCTCGACCACGTCGAGCGTCGTCTCGAGGCCCTTGGCCTCTTCGACGGTGATGACGCCTTCCTTGCCGACCTTCTCCATCGCGTCCGCGATGATGGTGCCGATCGCTTCATCGCCATTGGCGGAAATGGTTCCGACCTGGGCGATCTCCTTCTTGCCCTTGGTCGGCGTCGAGAGCTTCTTCAGCTCGGCGATGACGACTTCGACGCCCTGGTCGATTCCACGCTTGAGGGCCATCGGGTTGTGACCCGCGGCGACGAGCTTGGAGCCTTCCTTGTAGATTGCCTGCGCGAGGACGGTCGCGGTGGTCGTGCCGTCACCGGCGACCTCCGACGTCTTCGAGGCAACTTCCTTGACCATCTGGGCGCCGAGGTTCTCGAACTTGTCCTTCAGCTCGATCTCCTTCGCGACCGTGACGCCGTCCTTGGTCACGAGGGGAGAGCCGAACGACTTCTCGAGAACGACGTTGCGGCCCTTCGGACCGAGGGTGACCTTGACGGTGTTGGCGAGGATGTTGACGCCACGGAGGAGCGCCGCGCGGGCGTCCTTGTCGAACAGAAGCTGCTTTGCAGGCATGGTGGTGTGACCTCTTCTTGAATGTGAGTTGGAGCGAAAGTGTGAACTACTTCTCGACGATGCCGAGGACGTCTTCCTCGCGGAGCATCAGGACTTCCTGGCCGTCGATCTTGAGCTCGGTGCCGGCGTACTTGTGAATGAGGACGCGGTCCCCTTCCTTGAGCGCGAGCGGCGTGATCTTGCCGTCGTCGCCGATCTTGCCCTGGCCGACCGCGAGAACCTTCGCCTCGATGGGCTTCTCCTGCGCCGTGTCGGGAATGATGATGCCGCCCTTGGTCTTGAGCTCGGGCTCGATACGGGCAACGAGAACCTTGTCGAACAGCGGACGAACCTTCATGCGATCACCTCGAAATATCTTGTTAAGTAGTCTGAAACCCTTGAATTTTTGCGGGAGCCCGGGCACGCCACGGACCCCACGGCGCGCGATACGTAGGCGTCCAACGCGGATCTGTCAAGGTGCGCAAAACGAAACGGCCCGGGCGTTCGCCCGGGCCGCATCCTTAAGAATCGAAGGAGGATTTACTCGACCTTGAACTTGAGGGTCTCGAGCACCGCGCCGCCGCCGTCACGCACTTCGACGCGCCAGTCGCCGGCCATGCCCTGATCCGCACGGAGCGTCTTCTTGGAGTTCGTGCGCCACGGGGAGCCGTTGATCTTCAGGGTGATGTCGTCGAGCTGCTTGTCACCCTGGAAATAGACGTGGTGAAGCTCGGTACCCGTGCCGCCGGTGACGCGGCTGAAGGTGATGACCTGTCCGTCGGCGACCTTGAACGAGTCGGTGAGGTCAACGGGCTCGCGGTTCGCGAGGTTCTTGCAGAGCTTCGCTTCGACGGTCATGCCGCCTGCGGGGCTCGCGGGCTTCGCTTCGGCGGCGACGGCAGCGGCCGGCTTCGCGGGCTCGGCGGTCGGGGCGGCTTTGGCGGGCTCCGCGGCCTTCACGGCGTCCTTCTTCATCGTGGGAGCGCCCTTCTTCTCATCGGCTGCGGAGGCGCTCAGCGCCAGCGCAGAAACAGCCATCACCACCATCAAGGTCTTCATCTTTCACTCCCCTTTTCGTCGCTGCATGTTTTTCACGTTCCAGAGCTACCGAATCCTCCGCTACCTCGCGTGGTGGAGTCCAGCGTTTCAACCTCGACCACACGAGCCCGAGCGACCGGCGCGACGACCATCTGCGCGATCCGCATCTTTCGCTCGATCACGAACGGCTCGGATCCGTGGTTCACAAGGATGACCTGGACCTCCCCCCGAAAGTCGCTGTCGAGGGTCCCCGGGGAATTCAGCAGCGTGATGCCGTGTTTGTCGGCGAGCCCGCTCCTCGGGCGCACCTGCCCTTCGTATCCGGGAGGCAGCTCGATCGCGTAGCCCGTCGGAATCTTTACCCGTCCGCCCGGAGCGAGCGTCACCGGCTCGCGAACGCACGCGCACAGGTCCATCCCGGCCGCCTGCTCGCTCATGTATCGGGGCGGCGGAACGTCGGCGTCCTCGGGACGGAGCCGTTTCACCTTCACGTCGATCAACTGTCGCCTCGCATTCCGGGATCGGTCGGCTCTTTGTCCCCGTCGGGAGAAAACGGCTGCAGATCCGCGGCCGGGCCCTTCTTCTCGCGGAAGGCCTTGTACCACGTGCCGAAGTGCCGTTCGACGAGCAGCTTCAGGAACGCGTCACGCGGATTGAGGAGCTCGTACACGCCGACGGCGGTGCGCTGCTCGAAGCCGCGAAACACCATCGAGCCGACGTACCGGAACACGTGCCGCGGCGACGTGGGCCCCAGCCCGGTGACGAACACGAAACGCAGTCGCCGCGTGTCGAACGCGAAGCGCTCGTGGAAGTGATCGCCGAGCTCCGCGAGGTCGACGGTCTTCACGAAAAACGGGTGCTTCTTCCCCGTGATCTTCTGGTAGGCGCCCAGCGCCTGCTCGGACACGGCGACGCCCGCGTTGTAGAGGTCCTGGTTCGCGTAGACCGTCGTCAGCGAGAGCGGTCCCTTCTTCTCGCGCTGCGCGCCGAACTCCGCGAGCGCGGCGCGGCCCGCGTCGTTGAAGACGCGACTGGCGGCCGTGATGTCCTTCTCTTCGATCGCCTTGCGGAACGACTCGGACATCCACGGCGGCACGGAGAGGTTCCAGATCTTGTCGATGTAGACCCGGAACGGATATTCGAGCGTCGCGACGCCGGTGCGCTCGCGCTCCTCGCGCACTCGCTGGTCCAGGCGCCGCTTCACTTCCGGGTTGCGCGACGTGCCGCGCGCCGACTCGTTGATCTTCTCGGAGATCGCGACCTTCACGTCGCCGAAGACGGCATCCGACATCTTGAGCACGATCGCCGGCGCGCCCCACGACACGAACACGCCCGCGACCAGATCGCCGCCGGTGAGGTATTCCTCTTTCTCCACGAGCTCGCGTTCGAGCTGCGCCTCGCGATCCTCCAGCTTGTAGAGCGCGTTGGTCGCTTCCGTCACCTCGCCGATGAGTCCGGCGCCCGGCGCGAACACGCCGGTCTTTTCGCCGTCCGAGCGGCCGAACTTCGCGGAGAGCCCTTTCAGGATGGCTTCGAGCTGCGCACGTTTCTCCGCGATGCGCCCGCGCTCGAGCTCGTATTGCCGCTCCAGGCGCTTCATCTCGCCGCGCACCACGCTCTCGGGCATGCGCGCCTTCAGCTTGTCGCGATACCCGTCGAGCGTTTCGGCGGCGCGCTCCGCGAAGTCGACGAGCGTCTTCACGCCGCCCGAAAACGAGATTGCATCGCCGAGCAGGTTGTTCAGGGCCATCGACCCCGGCCCCTGCTCGACGGTCAGTTCACGCGCGACCTTCAGCAGCGGGCCGTAAAACTCCCCCTTGAGGAAGTCGGCCATGTTCAGCTCTTTCAGCGAATGCGTCTTCTTCGTGAAGTCTTTCAGATCGAGGAAGAGATGGCCCTCCTCCCGCGCGGTCTCCACCCGCAGGATGGGGTGGTCGTCGCCGGCAATGCGATAGAGGCGGCCGGTGTCGTATTCCGCCGCGATGACGACCGTGCGATCTTCCATGCGCCGATCGAGCAGCAGCGAGGCCGTGCGTTCGACGATCTGCCGCGTCGCCAGGTCCAGCCCATACACGCCGACGGCGCGAACGGCTTCGCGGAGCAGGCTCTCGGGAACGATCGCGCGTCCGAACGCCTTCGCGGGATCGCGCTTCAGCCGCTCTCCCGCGGACACATGCGCCGCGATCGCGGCGTAGCGCTCGCCGCGCGCGTCGTCGCCCTCGGCTGCGTCGAGTCGCGCGACGAACTGACCACGCGCCACTCGCGAGCGCATCGTTTGCTGCAGGAGCTTGGCATCGCCGGCGAGACGCGCGAGCTCCTCGGACAACGGATCGTCGAGGACGCCCTCTTGCGAGAGGGACGCGGCCAGCTCGCGGCGCAGCTCCGCGAGCCACGCGGACTCGACGGCCGCCGCGACGAGGTCGTCGTGTTTCGCGAGCTCGCGCGTCGCGAGATCGACCATGCCGTCGAGATCCTGTCGCAAGGGATCGAATCCGCGCCACAGCGCCACCACCTCCAGGTAGAGCTCGGGAGAAAAGCCGTACGGGTTCGCCTCCGTGCGCAGCACCGTCGCCGGATCGCGAAGGAACGTGAGCGGCGAGACCGACGTCTTGAGGAGGTACTCCGCGCGCACGTCGATCAGCGTCGAGTCGACGAGAACGGGGTTCTCGAACGCGGCGTGTATCATCTCGTCGAAGAACGCGTGGAGCACGACCGCCGACGCGATCTCGAGCCGGTCCGAAAACGCGGCGGTACCCGCGCTCGCGATCCGCGCGTTCCAGAACGGCAGCACGTGGCGCAGGACCGCGAGCTGCGTGAGATACGTCGTCGGCTCGGTGCGCACGAGCGCCCGCTCTTCCTGAAACGCCTTGCGATACGCCGCGGAGAGCTGGCGCACGAGCCCCGACCCGCGTCCGGGATCGGCGAGCCATCCCCGGAGCAGCGCCGGGTCGAGCCAGGAATCCAGCGCGAGCGTCGCCGCGATCACGCGCTCGTGGAGCGGCGGGCTCTCCGCGTCGTCGAGGGTGTACGAGAGCGGCGCGAGAACCGCGGTGTCGTCGATCTCCGGCGACACGGCTTCTGCGCTCCCACCGAGGTGGCGCCGCCCGGCGAGAACGAGGAGCTCGTCGAGGGCCTCGGTCAGCGCGTCGGTCAGCGAGGGCGCCGTCGCGAAGGGCACTTTGAGATTGCGGAAACTCTCCCCGAGCTTGAACCGGAGGCGCTCGAACGGGAGGGCCCAGAAGCGCTCGGGCTCCATCCGCTCCTGTTTGCAGAAGCGGTAGATGAACTTGTACGTCCGATACCGGCGTCCGATGAGGCGGTCGACGTCGAGAGTGCGCAAGGGCGCATTTTAGCCCCAATGCAAATTTCCCAACAGACGCACAAAGTTACATCTAGCGCGCTGGACATCGAGTCGAACGTGACTAGATCTGCTCCGCGAGCCGTAAGCGCTGCACGAACGCGCTGCACCGAGCGAAAAACCTTCAGGAAGGATCCACCATGAGCCGCGTACATTCCGATGTTCCCGTCGTTCTCGCCGTCGAGGATGATCAGCAGACGCGAGAGGCCCTCGCCAGCGCCATCGAGCTGCGTGGATACCAGCCCCTCGCCGTGGAGTCCGCCGAAGAGGCCCTCTCGGCTCTCGACAAAGCCGGCGTCGAGCCGTCCCTCGCGCTGTGCGACCTGAAGCTCCCGGGGATGAGTGGTATCGGTCTGCTTTCCCGGCTGAAGCCGAAGTTCCCCCATATGCCGGTGGTGCTCGTCACGGGTTACGGCTCGTTCGAGACCGCCGTCGAGGCACTCCGGCTCGGGGCCGCCGACTACCTCTCCAAGCCGCTGACGAACGCGGACATCGAGCGCGCGCTCGGCTACGCGCGCCGCTCGCTGGTCGACTTCACCGACACGACGTCGCAGGGCAAGATCGACTCGAACGCGTCCGTCATCGCCCACAGCCCGGAGATGGCCGAAGCGATCAAGCAGATCACCAAGGCGTCGCAGCTCCGCACGCCAGTCCTCCTTCTCGGTGAGAGCGGAACGGGACGCGGCCTCCTCGCCCGCGAGATCCACCAGCGCTCCAACCGCGCCTCGGGTCCGTTTGTGGCTCTCGACTGCCAGTCGCTGACCGACACGGCTCGCTTCGAGGACGCGCGCGGCGGCACGCTCTACCTCTCGGACATCGCCGACCTCTCGCCCGCTCTCCAGGCGAAGCTCGTCCCCTACCTCAAGACCACGAGCGTCGAGCGCGCCGGCGAGAAGCCGACCGACGTCCGCGTGATCGCGGCCACCTCCAAGGAGTTCGACTCGATCTCCAACAGCGGCCGCTTCCGTGACGACCTCGTGTACCGCCTCGGCGGCACGCGGATCCAGATCCCGTCGCTTCGCAAGCGCCCCGCCGACGTGCCCGCGCTCTGGCGCCGCTTCGTTTCGCGCGCCGCGCAGACGCTCGGAGTCGCTCCACCGGAGACGGCTCCCGAAGTGCTCTCGCAGCTGCTCGCCTACGACTGGCCGGGCAACGTGCGCGAGCTCGAGAGCGTCGCCGAGCACTGCGTGATGCAAGGCAAGGGTGCGCAGATCAGCCGTGACCTCCTGCCCCCGCGCGTCGCAGGTGCGACGGGCACCGGTGCGGAGCTCCGGATCCCTGGCGCGACGCTCGCCGAGATCGAGCGCATCGCGATCCTGCGGACGTTCGCCGCGTGCGGCGGGTCGTCCCACAAGACGGCGGCGATCCTCAACGTGTCGGTCCGCAAGATCCAGTACCGCCTGAAGGAGTACCGCAGCCAGGGACTCCTCCCGAACATGGCGCGCAGCGCCATGGGTTCCCGCGGTCCGCTCCTCGTTCGCGGCGGTCGCTGAGCCGATCGCCCCAGCCCCGTCCGAGAAAAGATGACACGAAGGGGCCCGCTTGGGCCCCTTCGCTTTCTCGCGACGCGACTACATCGTGTGCGAGGTGCGCGCGGGCTCGCGCGCTTCCTGGCACGTGATGCAGCGCGCCGCGGTGGGCAGCGCCATCAGGCGCTTCTCCTCGATCTCTTCGCCGCATTCGAGGCAGGTGCCCCACGTGTCGTCGTCCATGCGCGCGAGCGTCGCGTCGATGCGCACGAGCTCGCGCGCCTCCGCTTCCGCCATCCGCCACGCTTCGTCCTGCGCGTCCAGGCGGACGCTCTCGTCGGCCTCGTCGCGGGGCTCCGACGTCGACGCCTCTTCGGCGGCTTGACGCCGGCGTTCATACGCGTCGAGCAGCACCCTCCGTCTTTGGAGGAGGTGTGTCCGTAGCCGCTGCAAACGCTCGATTTCCATGCTTCGGGACGGTGATCACCCTCCCGAAGGGCGCCACCAGCCGGCGCGTGAAATCCTCAGAGCGCCGAGCGGAGCGGCCGCGCGAACGGACGCGCGAGCACATCGCCGAGCGTGAGCATCCCGGTCATGCGGCCGTCGGCTTCGGTCACGGGGAGCGCCGCGAGCCCGGTCTTGAGCAGGCGGTGGGTCGCATCGCCGAGCGAATCGGTCGGGTGGAGCGCGCGAACCCGCCGCAGCACCTCCGCGACGGTCTTGCTGCGGAGCCGCGTGACGGCGCGCCCCGTCCGGGCGCCCATCAGGAAGCGGAGCAGGTCCGCGCGCGTCACGACGCCGATCACGCGGCGCATCCACCCGGTCTCGTCGCGGCCGACGACGGGAATCACGTCGGCCTGGCTTCGCGCGAAGAGCGCATGCACTTCGCGGAGCGTGGCGTCCAGGCGAACGGTCTGGGCGTTCCGGGACATCGCGTCACGAACCTTCATGCGCGAGCACGATGGGCAGCCGGTAGGCACTCATCAACGACCCATGATCGTTGGCTTAGCTGCGAGTCGTGCGTTCCGCGTTCGTCTTCGGCCGGCAGGCGTCGATCGCCGAGATCATCATCTCGCGGAGCTGCAGCAGGACCTTCGGCATCGTGGGGCCGATCTTGTCGAAGAACTCCTGGTGGCTGACCATCTCCTCGCGCCAGCCGTCGAGCTCGATCTTCGTGGCCTCTTCGAATTTGTCGCTCGCGAGGTCGAGACCCGAGAGGTCGAGGTCGCCTTCGCGCGGCACCCAGCCGACGACCGTCTCCTGGCCACCCACGCGTCCGAGCGCGCGATCGACGATCCACTTCAACACGCGCATGTTCTCGCCGTAGCCCGGCCACAGGAACTTGCCGTCCGCGCCCTTCCGGAACCAGTTCACGAGAAAGATCTTCGGCGGATTCGGAATCGAGCCGCGCATCGAGAGCCAGTGCGAGAAATAATCGCCCATGTTGTAGCCGGCGAACGGAAGCATCGCCATCGGGTCGCGGCGCACGACGCCGACCTTGCCGGTCGCCGCCGCCGTCGTCTCCGAGCCCATCGTGGCGCCGAGATACACGCCGTGCACCCAGTTGAACGCCTGCAAGACGAGCGGGATCGTCGTCGCGCGGCGGCCGCCGAAGATGATCGCGGAGATCGGCACGCCTTCCGGATCGTTCACCTGGCGCGAGAGCACCGGGTTGTTCTTCATGGGAGAGGTGAACCGCGCGTTCGGGTGCGAAACCTTGTCGGTCGAGCCTTTCTTCCAGAGCTTCCCCTGCCAGTCGAGCGTGCCTTCCGGCGGCTCGTCTTTGCCGTCGATGCCTTCCCACCAGATATCGCCGTCGGGCGTGAGGCCGACGTTCGTGAAGACCGTGTCCTTGCTGACGAGCTTCATGCCGGCGGGATTGGACGTGGGGCTCGTGCCGGGTGCGACGCCGAAGTAGCCGGCCTCGGGATTCACGGCCCACAGCCGCCCGTCGGCGCCCACGCGCATCCACGCGATGTCGTCGCCGACCGTCCACACTTTCCATCCCGCAAAACGCGCGGGCGGACGCAACATGGCGAAGTTCGTCTTGCCGCACTGGCTCGGGAACGCCGCGGCGATGTAGCAGGTCTGCCCTTCCGGGCTCTCGACGCCGAGGATGAGCATGTGCTCGGCGAGCCACCCTTCGCGCTGGCCGAGGTAGCTGCCGATGCGCAGCGCGAGGCACTTCTTCCCGAGCAACACGTTGCCGCCGTAGTTGCTGCCGACGGACCAGATCGTGTTGTCCTGGGGGAAGTGGCAGATGTAGCGGCGGTCCGGATGCACGTCGAGCATCGAGTGCAGGCCGCGATTGAAGTGGCCCGACGTCTCGCCGAGCATCTCCAGCGCTTCTTTCCCCATGCGCGTCATCACGCGCATGGAGAGCACGACATACGGCGAGTCGGTGAGCTCGATGCCGACTTTTGCGAACGGCGAGCCGAACGGACCCATCAGGTAGGGCACCACGTACATCGTGCGGCCCTTCATCGAGCCGTCGAAGAGCGGCGTGAGCTTCTTGTACGCCTCGTCGGGCGCCATCCAGTTGTTGGTTGGGCCGGCTTCGTCCTTCGTGGGGGTGCAGATGAAGGTGAGGCCCTCGACCCGGGCGACGTCGTTCGGGTTCGAGCGGTGGAGATACGAGCCGGGGCGCTTGGTCTTCGAGAGCTCCGTGAGGATGCCCTTGTCGACGCATTCCTCCGTTATCCGGCGCTTTTCGTCCTCCGCGCCGTCACACCAGACCACCCGGTCCGGCTTGGTGAGACGAGCCATTTCGGCAACCCATCCGAGGAGAACCCGGTTCGACGTGAGCGTCGTGGCGATGTCCATTTCGGGGGAAAGCTACTTCACGAAAGCGTCCGGGTCACGCGCGATAGGGCGAAGACCCGAGCGCGCAGAGGTTGCGGACCGGGGGCGCGAAATGACATCATCGCTGGTCGGACTCTTGTCCGCGGTGGTGCGATCGGAGCGGCGTGGCAGGGGAATTCGGCATCCAGAAAAAATGGAGAGCGTTCGAGGATCTGCGACGGCGGATCCGAGCGCTGGAGGATCGTCGAAAGGCGGTGGACATGTCCCCCGCCGATCCTCGGCTGCGCCTCCGCCTCGGCGATGCCTTCCGCCAGATCGGCCGTCTCGATGACGCGCTCGGGCAGTATCGCGAAGCCGCGCTCCTCTTCGAGCGGCTCGGCTTCCGACGGCACGCGCACGCGGCGCGCATCCTCATCCTGAAGATTCGCCCCGACGACGCCGCCGCGCTGCGCGATCTGCGTTTCTCGAGCAACCTCGAGCGCGCCCGCAGCCAGCCGCCGCTCGATCGCGAGATCCGCGCCCTGCCCCCTCGCGAGGGCTTCGGCCCCGTGCTCGCGCTTCCGCAGACGATCGCCGAGCGCAGCCACCATCCT
>Ga0163152_10008087_pt1 | contig 11322 bp, 7 predicted proteins | sample OliLakLV19MP8IB2_FD_148635 | JGI IMG/M metagenome (GOLD analysis project Ga0163152, IMG submission 148635) | Freshwater microbial mat bacterial communities from Lake Vanda, McMurdo Dry Valleys, Antarctica - Oligotrophic Lake LV.19.MP8.IB-2 | ecosystem: Environmental > Aquatic > Freshwater > Lake...
GCCCTAATATGGCCACGATGCTGGGCGGTCTCTTCGTCGAGCACGGCGTCGGTCAGCAGGACGCCCAGCATCGTGGCCATATTAGGGCCGATCATCGCCGCCCCCTTCGCCATGCCGGTCAGTTGCACTTCGCGAGCGGCCAGCGCAACGCGACGCCCCGCGACCTTGTGCCGGGTGTCGGTCGTCAGCATACCGCGGGCGGCTGCCAACAAGTGACTTTCGTCGGCCGCCAACTGGCGGGCCGCGTCGGCAATACCCGCGGCGATTTTCTCCATCGGCAGGAACTTGCCGATGACGCCCGTCGACAGCACGAGGGCTTCGGCAGGAGCGGCCCCCACGACGGCGCCTGCCAGGCGGGCCATGGTCGCGGCATCCTCATCGCCGCGCGGCCCGGTGCAGGCGTTGGCATTTCCCGAGTTGATCACCACCGCGCGAATCGCCCGGCTGGGGGTGTGGCTGCGGTTCCAACCGACCGGGGCGGCAAAAACCTTGTTTTGTGTGTACACGCCGGCAGCGACGGCCGACGCGTCGGTCACGACGAGCGATAAATCGGGCTTCGCGGGGTTGCTCTTGATGCCGCAGTACACCCCAGCCAGGCGGAATCCTCGCGGAACAGCGATTGACATTCGGCTTGAAATCCCCGCAAAAAGTAGGTGGAGCGCGGCGCCACGCCGAGCAACGATTCGTTTGGTTCACACCGGCACCGGCACGACGCTTACAACAGCCCCGTCGTTTCCGGAAAACCGCACATCAGGTTGAAGTTCTGCACGGCCGCACCGGCGGCGCCTTTGATCAGGTTGTCGAGACAGCTAATCAGCACGACTTTGCCACGCACCAAGCGCACCGTGATGTCGCAGAAGTTCGTGCCCGTGCTGTCTTTGGTCCCAGGCAGGTGATCGACGACACGCACGAACGGTTCGTTGGCGTAGCGGCTGCGCAGCGCATCGAACAGTTTGTCTTCCGTGATCGGTGCGCGAGGCTGGGCATAGCAGGTGCTGAGAATCCCCCGATCCATCGGCACCAGATGGGGAGTGAAAATCACCTGCGTCTCGTGACCGCTGGCCCGCGTCAAGATTTGTTCGATCTCAGGCATATGGCGATGACGGCCCACGTTATAGGCCGACAAACTCTCGTTGCACTCCGGAAACAGCGTGGTCAGCTTCGGACTGCGCCCGGCGCCCGACACACCGCTTTTGGAATCGATAATAATGCCGTCGGGCTCGATCAAACCTGCGGCCAACAGCGGCGCGAGGGCCAGAATCGCCGACGTGGGATAACAGCCTGGATTGGCCACTAAATCGGCGTCGCGAATCTGCTCGCGAAACCACTCGGGCAGCCCGTAGACGGTGGCGCCGAGCCGCTGGGGATCGGCGTGCTTCTCGCCGTACCACGTTTCGTAGGCGGCCGGTGAGTCGAGGCGGTAGTCGGCGCTAAAATCGATCACCCGCAGCCCTGCGCGAAGCATCTGCGGCACCAGCGTGGCCGTGACGCCATGCGGCAGGCAACTGAAGACGTAGTCGGCTCGCGCCGCCACGGCCACCGGGCCCAGATCCTGGCAGGCCAGGTCGATCCGCCCGTACAGCGACGGGTGGACGCTGGCAATCGACGGGTTTCCCTCTTGGCGGCTGGTGAGCGTGGTAATCTCGGCCTCGGGATGGCGCAGCAACAGCTTGATCAGCTCGAGAGCCGAGTAACCGGTCGCACCGAGAATGGCCACGCGTGTCATGGTTGTGCCGATTAGGCCGAGGAGGGAAGCGGTATCAGGGGCCCCACACACGAATCGCCGCGCACCGCCGGCACCGTTGGCGCGATCACCGGGTCAGTGAGGACACGCCGGCCGTGCCGCTGGTTCGCGGTTTCGAACCGGTCCCGCGATCACGAGTCTCCGATTCTGCCGCTACAATCGTGGGGCCAAGTATAGCGCTAGTCGGCCGGAGGGCCAAGTGGCACGCGGCGTCAGACACGGAGCGAAATGCCTCGACCAGGGAGTGGCTCACTTTGCTCTTCGTCAGCCCAGCGTGCTGATTAGAATGACAGGGATGGTGCCGTTTCAGAACCTGCAACCGCTCGCCGAAAGCCTGGCCGCTGATATGGCCCCCGCGGCCGCGCGTGTGCTGGCAAGCGGCTGGTACGTGCTGGGGCCCGAAGTCGAGGCCTTCGAGGAAGAATGGGCCGCGTATCTCACACGCGGCGCAGCAACCGCGGAGACGAAAGAGCGTAGCCCTACCGCAAGTACCGTGGCATCCTCGGGCAACGGCTCCGCACCTGGGCACGTGGCCGCTCCGCTGCACGCGATCGGCGTGGCCAACGGCACGGATGCGATCGAATTGACTCTGCGTGCCGCCGACATCGGCCCTGGCGACGAGGTCATCACGGTCGCCCACACGGCCGTGGCCACGATTTGCGGTATCGAGCGCTCCGGCGCTCGCCCCGTGTTGGTCGACATCGAGCCGCGCACCTTTTCGATCGATCCCGCCGCCGCCGCGGCCGCCATCACCCCGCGCACGCGGGCAATCGTGCCCGTGCACCTTTACGGTCAGGCGGCCGACATGACAGCGATCGGGCAGTTGGCCGATCGGCACGCGCTCTTGGTCGTCGAAGACTGCGCGCAAGCGCACGGAGCGCGGTGGCGCGGACAACTCGTGGGAACCTTAGGCCACGCGGCGACGTTCAGTTTCTATCCGACCAAGAACCTGGCAGCTTGCGGCGACGCAGGGGCCGTGGTCACCCGCGATGCGCGGATTGCCGCCCGCGTGCGGCGCTTGCGCAGCTATGGACAGACCTCGCGCGATTCGGCCGCCGAGCGAGGGACCAACAGCCGGCTCGACGAACTGCAGGCCGCGCTGTTGCGGGTCCGCTTACCCTATCTGGACGGGCACAATCACCAGCGGCGCGAGATGGCCGCCGCGTACCGCACCCGGCTCGAGGGTGTCGAGTTACCGTTTGAACATCCACTCGCCGAGCACGTTTATCACCTGTTCGTTGTGCGGCACGCCGAGCGTGAGATGCTGCGTACGCGGTTGGCCGAAGCCGGTATCGGCACGCTGGTGCATTATCCAGTGCCGGTCCATCTTCAGCCCGCGTATGCCGACCTGGCCCGCGGAGTCGGCTCGCTCCCGGAAACCGAACGGGCCGCGGCGGAAGTCCTCTCATTGCCCTTGTGGATCGGCCTGCGGAATGACCAGATCGACGCCGTTGCCAAGGCCGTCCACTCGGCAAGCACGGAGGCGCTGCGATGACCGGTGCACTTGAGCCCACGGCACCCAGCGCTGAATTGGTCACGGCCACGGTCACAGCGCCGGCATTGGCCGTCGCTTTTCGCGGTCGTCGGGCGATGATCACCGGCGGCATGGGCTTCTTGGGGAGCAATCTGGCGATCGCGCTCGTGGAGTTGGGCGCCGAAGTGACGATCGTCGACGCGATGATTCCCGGCTACGGCGGCAACTTGTTCAATCTCGCGCCGATCCGCGATCAGGTGACCGTGAACTTTGCCGACATCCGCGACGCCCACGTGATGAACTACCTGGTGCGCGGACAGGATTTTGTGTTTCACCTGGCCGGGCAGGTCGACCACATCCTCAGCCTCACCGATCCCTTTCCCGATATCGACATCAACGTCAAAGGGACCGCGGTCGTGATGGAAGCGTGCCGGCACCATAACCCCGGCGCCAAGGTGATCTACTCAGGCACGCGTGGGCAATACGGTAAGCCGGCGTCGCTACCGGTCAACGAGACGGCGGCCACGCAGCCGCTGGGCATTTATGAGATCACGAACCTGGCGGCCGAAAAAATCATCGAGGCCTATCACCTGGTGTTTGGCGTGCGCTCGGTGCTGCTGCGGATCACGAACACCTATGGGCCCCGCGCCCAGATGCAGCACTCGCGCTATGGTGTGGCTAACTGGTTCGTGCGGCTCGCGCTCGATGGCCAGCACATACCCGTGTATGGCAGCGGCCGAATTCTGCGAGATTTCTTGTACGTCGACGATTGCGTGCAAGCGCTGTTGACGTGCGCGGCCGATGAGCGGGCGTTTGGCCAGGTCTTCAACGTGGGAGTCGACGAGCCGTCGACGTTCGCCGCTTTGGCCGAGGCCGTCGTGCTGGCCGCCGGCCGTGGAACTTGGGAGCTCGCTCCCTTCTCGCCCGAGCGGCAAGCTCAGGAGCCCGGCGACTTCTACTCCGATATCAGCAAGATCCGCTCGCTGTTGGGTTGGTCGCCGCGCACGTCGCTCACCGACGGCTTGGCGCGAACCGTGGCATTTTATCGCGAGCATCGGGCACATTACTGGTAACGATCGGCAGCTTTTTGCAGGCCCTGCATGACCTCCGCGACCAACGGCCACACCATGCCGAAACTGACGCCGCTGGCCCCCGACCTGACGCGGCTGCGCAAGCTGCTGGCCGACAATCTCCCCTGGACACCTCACGATTACATCCCTGGCATTTCGCGCAAGGGGGATCGCGACCTCTGGGCCGAACAATTGACCGCCGCATCGGCTCCTGAGAATGACTTGCGCTTCGGCTGCACGCTGGCCGACGGCACGAGCGTGGGGCTCTTCGCCGAGTATCTCCCCTGGGACAGCGAGTTCTTTGGCTACGGCGTCGCGCGGCTCAACGGCATCTGGCCGTTGGCGCCGCCGCGGCTCGAGCCGGTGCTCAACTACGGCCCGGCGCTCGCCGCGCTGTTGTATCGCGCGGTTCATCGCGATGTGCGTTACCTGTTCACGCAAGTCGATCCGCGCGATCTCTCTCTGTTGCGCGCGCTGGGTGAACTCGGATTCGCCTTGATCGAAACGCGCTACTACCAGCACGGGCCGGTGATAGTGCCTGAGATGCCCGAGCGTTACCCCGTGCGGCTGGCTCGCGAAGAAGATATCGCCAGCCTGGCGCGTGCGGCGAGCCAGACAGTGAACCTCTACGATCGGTTTCACGCTGATCCGTTCATCCGACCCGAGGACGCCGCGCGGCTGATGGAGCGGTGGGTCGAACAGTCGGTGCGCGGCAAGTTGGCTGACGTAACGATCGTGCCCGACGTGGTCGATCCTGGCGCTTTTGTAACGTATCGCTACCATCGCGAAAATTGGAGCCGTTGGGGCGTCAATCTCGTGCAAGGCGTGTTGTCGGCGGTCTCGCCCGAGTTCATGGGCTGGATGGGCAAGCTGGCCCCCGAAGTAAACCTGCACCTCCGCTCGATGGGGGCCGAGTACTCGTTCGGCAGCACGCAAGTGACCAACCGGCCGATTATCTGGTTCGCGCAGGAAGCGGGCGCCCGCTTCGGTAAGTGCGAACATGTGCTGCGCATTGTGCTCTAGCCAACTGGCTCAGTAATCTGCTAGCCGAATCGCTCGCTGGTCGCGATAATTCTACCAGCGGGGATTCCGCCAAGGGACTTGTCAGGAAGGAAGCGATCATGGCCAGCCAATCTTCGCGTCGCGACTTTCTGCGTACTTCGGCTTGGGGCGGTGCTGCCGTCGGAGCCAGCCAGTTGGGCTTTCTGGAGGCGCTGCCCCGTGTTTCGGCCGCCGAAGCGCGGCTCGCCCCCGCGACCGTGCGATTCGATGCCGGCATCGAGCCGGTCGTGGAGTTGCTCGAAAAGACGCCGCGCGATCGCTTGCTCGAAGAAGTCGGCGCCCGGGTGCGCGGCGGTTTGTCGTATCGCGAGCTGTTGGCCGCGTTGTTGCTCGCCGGCGTGCGCAACGTGCAGCCGCGCCCGCATGTCGGCTTCAAGTTCCATGCCGTGCTCGTGGTAAACTCTGCGCACCTGGCGAGCCTGGCATCGCCCGACGAGCATCGCTGGCTGCCGATCTTCTGGGCACTCGATGAATTCAAGGATGCCCAGGCCGACGACGAGCGTGAAGGAGATTGGACCATGGCGCCCGTTGACGAAGCGCGCGTGCCGTCGCCGTCCAAAGCCCGTGCGGCGCTTGTCGAAGCGCTCGACAAATGGGATGTCGAAGCGGCCGACGCGGCCATCGCCGGGCTGGCCCGCTCCGGGGGCGCCGACGAGATCTACGAACTGCTGTTCCGGTACGGGGCCCGCGATTTCCGCGACATCGGCCATAAGGCGATCTTCGTGGCCAACAGTCGGCGGACGCTGGATTGCATTGGCTGGCAGCACGCCGAGCCGGTGTTGCGGTCGCTCGTCTACGCGCTGCTGTGCCATGATGGCACCAACCCGGCCAGCGCCGATCTCGAGCCCGATCGCCCCTGGCGCGAGAATGAAGCCCGCGCGGCGGCCATTCGCAGCGAGTGGCTCGATGGCCGGCTCGACGACGCGGCTACGCACGAAATGCTGGCCACGCTGCGCACCGCATCGGCGGGCGAGGCGTGCGACCAGGCCGTAGCGCTGCTGAACCGGGGGGTCGCATCGCAATCGATTTGGGACGCGCTGTTTGCCGGGGCGGGCGAATTGCTCGTGCGTCAAACGGGTATCGTCGCACTGCACTCGGTCACCTCGACGAACGCCTTGCACTACGCCTTCGCGGCCAGCGACAGCGACGACACGCGTCGCCGGCTGCTGTTGCAGAACGTGGCCTTCTTGCCGCTCTTCCGCGACGCCATGGGGGGCCGGGGCAAGGTTGAACCGTGGCAGATCGAAAGCCTCGAGCCGTTGGCCCCCTCGGCCGGCAACGCGGAGGCGATCGGCGAAGTCTTTGCTGACTTGAGCCGCGACCGCCTGACCGCAGCCCGCAAGGCGCTGGCCTATTTGCAGTCGGATTCCCCGCCGGCGCCGTTGATCGACGCCGCCCGGCTGCTGATCTTTTTGAAGGGCACGAACTCGCACGATTACAAATTCAGCTCGGCGGTGCTTGAAGATTACTATCACGTGTCGTCCGGGTGGCGCAACCGGTATCTGGCGGCCAATGTCGTGCAGTTGCGGGGCTCGCGAGCGCCCGACAATCGGCTCGTCGAGCGGACCCGCGCGGCGCTGGCCGGCTCGGCCCCGGCTTAACGGTTGCAATGACATGTATTCTCCAGAGAGCCAACTGCGAACGATGAAGTACCTCGTGATGCATTTCCCATTCGTCGCAGTACTCGCGTTGCTATTGCTTGGCAGTGCGAACGTGGCAGTGTCGGCCGACGATCCGCCACGACCCGTCGATGTCTTCGTTGCTGGTCAGGATGGTTACCATACCTATCGCATTCCCGCGCTGCTGCGGGCTGCCGATGGCACGCTGTTGGCCTTTTGCGAAGGGCGCAAGACCGGCCGCGGCGATCATGGCGATATCGACCTGCTGGTACGGCGCAGCAGCGACGGCGGCGTCACGTGGAGCCCCACCCTGGTCGTCTACGAAGAGGGTGGCGATAAGAAGGTCACAATCGGCAATCCGTGCCCCGTGGTCGACACCGCGACCGGCACGATTTGGTTGACGTTTTGCCGCGACAACCGCGACGTGCTCGTCACCAGCAGCACCGACCATGGCCGCACTTGGAGCCCGCCGCGCGACATCACGCTCGACGTGAAGCCGGCCGACTGGAGCTGGTACGCGACCGGGCCGGGCGTCGGCATTCAGCTCGCGCGCGGCGAACTCCGCGGCCGGTTGGTCATCCCCTGCGATCATCGTGAGGGGGACGCCGCCAAGGGGCCCAAGTGCTCGCACATTTTCTATAGCGACGACCACGGAAGGAGTTGGCAGCTCGGCGGCACGGTCGCCCAACACACCGACGAATGCCAGGTGGCCGAGTTGGCCGATGGCGAGCTGTTGATCAACATGCGCAACTACCTGGCCCGCGATGGCGGACAGCCGGACCGCGGAGGCATGCGAACGATCGCTCGCAGCCGCGATGGAGGGCAAACGTGGAACGAGTTCGACGTCGACCGGCAGCTCGTCGAGCCGCTCTGCCAGGCGAGCCTGGTGGCCGCGCCGGCCGCGGACAGATCCCAAGTGGCCGACAATGTGGATGGCCCCGACAAAGTCGTGCACTTTTTCTCGAACCCGGCCACTCGCGACAAGCGCCGCAACATGACCGTGCGGGCCAGCTTCGACGGCGGCCGCACATGGCCTAACTCGCGAGTTGTCGATGCCGGCTCGGCAGCCTACTCGTCGCTGGCGGTGTTGCCTGACGCTCGGCTGGGCCTGCTTTACGAACGGAACGACTACCGAGCGATCACGTTCGTCACGCTGCCGCAGAAGCTGTGACGCCACGATAGGCCGATTGCAGGATTCTGTGCCGAGGCAGGTTGCCGTAAATGATACGTGCCGCATGATGCCGTCCAGTTGACCAGGCCACTAGCCAGGGGCCGCCGGTTGCTCACTGCATATATTTGTACAAAGTTTTGGTCATTTGTCAAGGGCCTTTTTGAGCCACCTGCGAAAATTCTTGCCCAGGGGTTCCTGGGCGTTGGCGCTTGCGAAGCGGTGGCCGACCTGGCAAGGCGAGGCCGTGATTCGACGGCGGGAGCGTTGCGGGCCAGGCCGGGGATCTCACCTATAAAGTTGTCCGGAATTTTGCGTCCGGGTGCGTCCGGGTGTCTTGCCATTGAACGTTAACTCGAATGGGCGGCAGAGCTTGGGGCCAATGGGCATCCGCGCATTTTGCGTCCGGGTGATCGTCCGGCTTGCGTCCGGGCGGTGCGTTTTGCGTCCGGGTGGGAGTAGAGGTCCGAGGTTCGTGGCTACGATCAATCTGTTAGCCGCGGAGCTTACTCCGCGCGAACAATTCATTTCCGAGCGAGCCAGCCCGGTTTTTGGCCAATGTGTGCTGCTTGTGCCAAGTCGCACACCGAAAAACAGGACAGTCCCCGAGCCTCGCCGGCGGCTACCGCGCGATCGTTGCCAGGTCAGGCTCGACCGGGGCGGTCTTGGCCTTGGCTTCGTTGGCGGCGGCCGTGATCTCGGCGGCGACAAACGCCGGCGCCGGCTCTTCGGCCTTCACGGGCATCTTTAACCGCAATAGCGCGATCGAGCGGCCGACCAATTCATAAACCTTGGTGTCGCCATCCTCAGAGAGGTTGCCGGGGAACTGCGCCGTGTCCATCAGCGGTTCCCAGTGTCCCTCGCCGGCCGGCACGGGCAGCGTGAATGGGATGGTCTCGTGGTGCGCATTCAAGAGTAGCAGCACCGAATTGCCCACCAGCGGCTCGCCGTGTTCGTCGACTTCGCCGCTCATGTCGCCGTCGAGACGCAGCCCCAGGCATTTGACAAAGCCGGCGTTCCAGGCGGCATCGCTCATTTCGTTGCCGTCCGGAGCGTACCACTCGACGTCCTTGATCTCTTCGCCGCGAATCGATCGGCCCTGGAAGAATTTTTGGCGGCGGAAGACCGGCTCCGCCTTACGCAGCGCCACGACGCCGCGAACGAAGTCGAGCAATTGCTGCTGCTCGGGTGAAACCTTCCAGTTGAGCCAGGTGAGCTCGTTGTCCTGGCAGTAGGTGTTGTTGTTGCCGTTCTGTGTTTTGCCCAACTCGTCGCCGGCCAGGAGCATTGGCACGCCTTGGCTGAGGAACAAAGTGGCCAGCAAGTTGCGCTTCTGCCGCTCGCGCAGGGCGTTGATCGCAGCGTCGTCGGTCGGGCCTTCGGCGCCGCAGTTCCAGCTTTGGTTGTCGCTGGCGCCGTCGCGATTGTCTTCGCCGTTGGCGTCATTGTGCTTTTCGTTGTAGCTGACCAGGTCGTGCAGCGTGAAGCCGTCGTGGCAGGTGATGAAGTTCACGCTGGCATAGGGGCGGCGGCTGCTCCATTCGTACAAGTCGGCCGAACCGCAAAGCCGGGTGGCGAACTCCGAGACGGTGCCGCCGTCCCCTTTCCAGAAGCGCCGCACGTTGTCGCGATACTTGCCATTCCACTCCGACCACTGCGACGGAAAGTTGCCGACCTGGTAGCCGCCCGAGCCCAAGTCCCACGGCTCGGCGATCAGTTTAACCTGCGACAAAATCGGGTCCTGGTGCAGGATATCGAAGAAGGCTCCCAGCTTGTCGACGTCGTAGAGCTCGCGGGCCAGCGCACTGGCCAGATCGAAGCGGAACCCGTCGACGTGCATCTCCGTCACCCAGTACCGCAAGCTGTCCATCATGAACTGCAACACCCGCGGGTGCTGCATGCGGAAGGTGTTGCCGCAGCCGGTGAAGTCCATGTAGTAGCGCTGCGCTTCGGGGCTGGTGCGGTAGTACGAGTGGTTGTCGATACCGCGGAACGAGAGGGTCGGCCCCATCTGGTTCCCCTCGGCGGTATGGTTGTAGACCACGTCGAGAATTACTTCGATGCCCACGCCGTGCAGCGCGCGAACCATGGTTTTGAATTCGCGGACGGTGTCGTCGGCGGTTTTGGCCGAAGCGTACCGCGTGTCAGGAGCGAAGAACGAAAGCGTGTTGTAGCCCCAGTAATTGCTGCGGCCCGCTTCGATCAGATGTCGATCATCCAGCCGGTGGTAGACCGGCAGCAGCTCGACGGCGGTCACCCCCAGGCTCGTAAAATGCTCGATCGCCGCGGGCGACGCCAGACCCGCGTACGAGCCGCGCAGCTCCTCAGGAACGCCCGGGTGCTGCTTCGTGAAGCCTTTGACGTGGAGCTCGTAGATGATCGTCTCGTGCCAGGAACGCAGCGGCGGGCGATCGTCGCCCCAGGTGAAGGCCGGATCGATCACCACGGCCAGCGGCGCGCCGTGGGCGTTGTCGCGATCATCGCGGGAAAGATCGGCCGCGGGGTCGCCCACTTTGTAGCCGAACATCTCGTCGCACCAGCGCACGTCGCGGCCGATCCCCTTAGCGTACGGATCGAGCACGACCTTCTGCGGATTGAATCGATGTCCCTTCTCGGGTTCATAGGGACCATGCACGCGGTAGCCGTAAAGCTGACCCGGGCGCGCGTCGGGCAGGTAGCAGTGCCAGACCAGGTCGCGGCGCTCCTTGACTGCAATGCGATGCGTCTCTTTCTCGGCGTCGGGGCCATCGAACAGGCACAACTCGACCCCCGTGGCACATTCGGAGAACAGGGCAAAGTTCACGCCGCTGCCGTCCCAGGTGGCGCCGATCGGATAGGGCTTTCCGGGCCAGATTCGCATCGCTGTAGTTCCTTGCTGGCATGAATTCGCGTGACGGCTCGGTGGCCGCGTACGCCTGACTCAATCGTGAATTTTAGGTCATTCCACGGGTTAATCGAGTGGGCGATTCGTGTTAGGTTTGCAACAGGCGTGCCGTGCATGCGGTCCTCCGGCGCAGCCTGCCCGCCCGAACCCCCGCCCTCGCCCGCTTGTCCAGCAAATCGTTCTACCGCCTGCCCATCGGTTGCTATGCACGACTTTCCTCTCATTACGACGATCGCCGCCGGCTTCACCGCCGCCTGGGTCCTGGGGCTGTTCACCCAGTGGTTACGCTTGTCCCCCATCG